>JAEEGK010004153.1_pt1 | contig 35695 bp, 30 predicted proteins | sample 8958771 | NCBI WGS metagenome assembly JAEEGK01 (sample SAMN16246547, study PRJNA631951) | gut metagenome | biome: gut microbiome; feature: rumen; material: SC-attached | host: Bos | place: Iran: Karaj | collected 2018-10 | reverse complement strand
GTCGGGGCACCACCTCTTCCCATCCCGAACAGAGAAGTTAAGCCCGCTTGCGCCGATGGTACTGCGCCACAATGCGGGAGAGCAGGTAGCCGCCCTACTTTTATGAATCCTTCATAACAATTTGTTGTGAAGGATTTTTTTGTGTGTATCTATATCGGACTGTTTTTTTTGTATATCTGTATTGAGTTTTTTTTATATCTATAAATGCTGGTTATATTTTTGCTTATATTTGTGATATAGTTGTTGCAAATATTTTTGATATGAAAGCCACACACCGTTTATATTATAATAACTCTGATTACCCCAAAAAACTCCGCGAGTGCAATGATGCACCTTCGCTCCTTTATGCTATCGGTAATGTAGATTTCAATAATAATTTTGTGCTTTCTATCGTAGGCACACGCAAGCCTGATTCTAATGCTGCGATTTACATTGATAAGTTCGTCTCCGACCTGCGCCAATACCGTAATGATATTGTTATTGTCAGTGGTTTGGCGGTGGGTGTAGATACCATTGCCCACGAAACCGCCATTAAATATGGTTTTAAAACCGTTGCCGTTATGGGCACAGGTTTCGACCATATTTACCCCTCCGAAAATACCGATTTGGCTAAACGCATAGTTGATACCAACGGCGCGTTGCTTACCGAATATGAATACGGGCACCAGATTTCGCCCGACAATTTTCCGCAGCGAAACCGCATAGTTGCTGGATTGTGCGATGCTCTTTTGGTTGTGCAGAGTCCAATACGCGGTGGTTCGCTGATTACCGCAGGAATTGCCAATTCTTATAACCGCGATGTTTTTGCATTTCCAGGTCGACCTGATGATGAACTTTTTGCGGGTTGCAACCATTTGATAAGGAATAATATGGCTGCAATAATCACCTCTGCTGATGATATTGCCTGGTATTTGGGATGGGATAAATAGGTGTTTTGAAATTTATTTTGCATTTCCACAATTTCGCTCTACCTTTGCCGTGCGATTTGTTTGCGGAGTTTTACCTAACTGTCGCAATTAAAAGGGAATCAGGTGCAAATCCTGGACAGTCCCGCTGCTGTGTGCTTTTTAAAAAGATGCCACATTCTTTGTGCCACTGAAACTTGTTTCGGGAAGGCGTGACATTAAAGCAAGTCAGAAGACCTGCAAATCGTTGATAGTTGTACAAACTGCGAGGACGGCGACTACAACATATTGATTATTATCATTTTATAATAAAAATGAGAATATTATTACTGCATTTGCTTTTGGCGGTGTGGCTTATGATGTTGTGTACCAATCTGTTGGCGCAAAACACCGATACCACCATTTACCGTGAGTTGGAGCAAGTGGACGTGGTGGGTAATGGCAAAAGGGCACGGTCGTCGGTTTCGCAGGCTTTTGGTCGCGAACAGATAAAAACTGTGCCATCGGCTGATATTGCCGGTGTGCTTCGTCTTGGTAATGGGTTGAATATCAAGGATTACGGTGGGGTAGGAGGGTTGAAGACAGTTTCGGTGAGGTCGCTTGGAGCATCGCATACCGCTGTGGAATACGACGGTGCGCCGATTTCAAACACTCAGGCGGGACAAATTGATATTTCGCGGTTTGATGCAGCTTCTATTTCTGAAATAAAAGTCTCTGTGGGTCAAGATGATAACTTGTTTAAACCTGCCAAAATGTTTGCCTCGGGTGCGGTGCTGACTCTTAAATCGCACAACGATAATGATTTAGATAATCTTAAAATCCATCTCAAAACTGGTTCGTTTGGCTATTTTGCTACTGATTTGACTTTGTCGCAACATTTATCTAAACGTTTGATTATTAAGGCCGACGGTGCGTTTCTCCGTTCAGATGGTATGTACAAGTATACTCTCAAAAACAATAAGAATATTTCGGAGCAAAAACGTCACAACACTGATATTATTAGCAAAAAAGGTGAGATAAATCTCTTTTATAATGATTCTAACTTGCAGAGTTTCAATCTTAAACTCTATGGATATGATTCTCGGCGCGGACTTCCGGGGAGCGTAATTTTTTACAACGATGAAGCCAACGAACGGCTCAACGACCGCAACTATTTTGTTCAAGGTGATTACAAAAGACGATTTTTTGATGCCTTAACTACCAAATTATTAGTTAAATACAACTATTCTTTTTCGCATTACACCGACCGCAATGTTATGTACACCGATGGCAAACTTACTCAAAATTCCACTCAAAGAGAGTTTTTTGCCTCGTGGCAAAATCTTTGGCAAATTGCCTCGCCGTTGACGTTTTCGTTTGCCGCCGATTATTGCTACAATATGCTTTTAAGCAATATAACCGACCGATTACCAAAACGTTACACTGTTTATTCTGCGGCTAATTTGCGTTATTATCCTGCCAAATGGACTGCGATTACCGTTGGCTCTGTGCATACTCATTTGCGCGAAAAAACTGATGTTGGCACTCATTTGGACAACATTGACCGTTTTTCTCCTTATTTGATATTAAAATTTTACCCGACAAACAAAATTGCCATTACCACATTGTACAAAAATACCTTTCGTGTGCCAACGTTCAACGAACTGTATTACACCACGTTAGGTTCTACCAATTTAAAACCCGAAGATGCCCACGAATTTAATTTTGGAGTTTCGTACAATGCTAAATCGTGGAATTTTTCTACCGATTTTTATCGCAATAATGTTGATAATAAGATAGTTGCCATTCCTACAATGTATATTTGGAAAATGGCAAATTATGGACGTGTGAAAATTACAGGCGCAGATATTTCCGCGGCAAAACATTTCACATTTGCCAACCTTGCCGTCAACCTTTCTGCCGGATATTCTTATCAAAAAGCCGAGGATGTAACCGACAAGAATTCAAAAGTTTACGGATTTCAAATTCCATACACGCCGCTTCATTCGGGCAACGGATGGGTAGAATTTGCCTACAAGAATTACACACTCTCTGCCACGTCGGTGTGGTCGGGCAAGCGATATTTCTTGAAAAACAATATAAAAGACAATGAGATAGACCCTTACGCCGAAATTTCAGTTGCCTTATCGCGACAATTTGAGTTTAATGGTAGTGAATTTTTTATAAAAATCTCTTGCATCAATATTACCGACGAGCAATACGATATTATAAAATTTTATCCTATGCCCGGACGACAATTTCAACTGCATATATCTTATAACTTAACAAATAAATTTTACCAAAATGAAAAAGATTAAATTTTTAGCATTCAGTGCTTTATTGTTGAGCACTTTTACATTTCAGGCGTGTAAAGACGACGATGACGAAGAAACCAAACCCGAAGAGGTGATAAAGTTTAAACACGTGTTTATTCTTAACGAAGCTTTCCAAGGAACCAATCAGTCTACTATTGATTGTTATTATCCCAACGGTGAAAATTCTGTACAACAAAAGGTTTACGCTTCCACCAACGGTGAAGGTCTTGGCGACAATGGTCAGGACATTATCTGCTACGGCAAACGTGTTTATCTGAGTGTCTGGGGATCAAACTACATTGCCAAATTAGACCAAAATGGCAAAGTTTTGGAGAAATATTCTTTCAAAACTGACGAGGGTCAGCCCCGCTATCTTGTTGCAAAAGACGGATTTGTGTATGTTTCTACCTACGGTGGCAAAGTGGCAAAGTTCGACACCACTACTATTGCCGCTCCATTGGGTTTTGTAGAAGTTGGCGCACATCCCGAGGAAATCTGCGTTAAGGATAATTATCTATATGCCGCTATTGCAGGCGATTACAATGTAAAATATGAAAATAAGATTGCCGTTGTAGACCTTTCTGATTTTTCTTTCAAAGAGCACATCGAAATTCTCGATGACCCCACCAACGTGTTGGCTTTAAAGGATAAATTGTATGTTGTTCACTATACTGATCCGCAGAATGGCATAACAGAAGTGCTTGAAGTAAATCCCTCTGCAAAACAATATTCTGTTTATAGCGACGGCGCCAAAATCGCTACCGATGGCGACAACCTCTTTGTAATCAGTGTTGCAACTGATTGGTCAAATTATCCTGAGGTTACAACTGTTACAACTTATCGTAAAAACAAATCTTCGGATTCTTTCTTGGATTTGTCTTCTACTCCCGAACTCTCTTCGTCGATTGTCTATATGTTTGAAATCGACCCTGAAAACAAGGATTTCTACATTGGCACTACCGATTATGCTACAAAAAGTGTTGTTTACCGTTTCAATAAGAGTGGTAAGTTTGTAGAAAAATTTGAAACAAGTAGCTTGAACCCCAACAGCGCTGCTTTTGTTTATTAGTAATCAGCTCTTTATGAAAAGATTTTTCTTCTTTTTATATCTATTAATTGTCGCCGGTTGCGCCCAAACACCTCAAAAAACTGCTGAGGATGGCGAGCCGGTGGCTTTTAATTATGCCACGCACATCAAGATTTCAAAGAGCAGCGATGGCTATTATGCTACTATCCGCAATCCGTGGGACACAACAAAAACCCTTCACAAATATTTCCTCACCGATAAGGATTCGGCAAACGCAGATGGCTGCACGGTGATTCATACGCCTGTGGATAATGCGTTGATTTTTACATCGTTGCACGCAGGGTTGGTAAAAACTCTCGGCTGCAAGAATGCAATCAAGAGTCTCTGCGATGTGGAATATGTTTTGGATAAGGAGATTTTAGACGATGTTAAATCTGGCAAAATCAAAGACTTAGGTTCGTCGATGAATCCCGATATTGAGAATATTCTGCTGCAAAATCCTGATATTATAATGCTTTCGCCATACGAAACTTCGGGCGGATTTGGACTTTTGGATAAAACCGACATTCCCCTTGTGGAGTGTGCCGACTATATGGAAAATTCGCCGCTTGGTCAGGCCGAATGGATTAAGTTTTATGGATTGATTTTTAATAAGTTGGAAACCGCCGATTCGATTTTTGCCGAAGTGGAGAAAAACTATCTGAGCCTGAAATCGCTTGTGGATAATTTGCCTACAAAACCATCGCTCCTTGCCAACAGCCTAACGGGTGCGCAGTGGTATATGGCCACAGGCAACTCTACTGCCGGACGGTTTTATGCCGATGCTGGGTTTAATTTTTTGTTTAACTATTTGGATACCTATGGCACTGTGCCGCTGAATTTCGAGACCGTTTTTGCCAAAGCGTACAATGCTGATTATTGGATAGTTAAGTACAACCGCGATAAGGATTACGATTTGCAGTCGTTTGCTGCCGAACATCCTAACTATAAGGATTTCAAGGCGTTTAAAGATAGGAATATCTATTTTTGCAATCTTTCGTACATTCCATATTACGACGAAACGCCTTTTCGTCCCGACCTTCTGCTCAGAGACCTTATCAAAATTTCGCACCCTGAATTGCTGCAAGATTATAGTCTGAGGTATTTTACAAAAGTTCAGTAAATTTTACGCCACTTGTTAATTTGGCATAATTTTTATTGATATAAGTGTAAACCAATTGACAATATGGGCGAAAAAAAGAGAACATTTAAGAGTAGGATAATGAATATCCTGCTGTGGTCGATAATATCGGCGGCGTTTATTGGTCCAGGAACGGTTACCACAGCCACCAAAGCCGGTGCCGACTACCAATTCCAACTGCTTTGGGCGTTGGGATTTGCTACCATTGCGTGCCTTGTGCTTCAAGAGGCAAGTGCGCGTGCTGCCATATACTCTAAAATGAACCTCGGACAGGCGATTAAATTTCATTTTCAGGGCAGCAAGGGGCAGATTCCCGTAATGGTGTTGGTGGTGGGCGCTATTATTCTCGGCTGCACCGCTTACGAGGCAGGCAATATTCTTGGTGCTGCCGAAGGATTGTCGTTGGTTTTTCCTGGTCTTGGCAAACGATTGATTATTACCACAATAGCCCTTGTTGTGGGCGTGGCTCTCAGTTTAAAAAGTTTGCGCTCAACGGCAAGTTTTATGGGCGTTTTTGTGTTTATAATGGGCATAACGTTCATTACCACAGCGTTTTTGGCGCATCCTCCCGCGGGCGAATTGGCTCAGGGATTGTTTGTGCCGAGTTTGCCCGATGTGCCTGAGGCTGGATTGCTTGTGCTTGGGTTAATTGGCACAACAGTAGTGCCTTACGACCTTTTTCTTGGTTCCAACGTGGTAACAAAAGATACCACCGTGCGCGATATGCGTGTAGGAATTGCCGTTTCGGTAATTCTCGGCGGCATTATTTCGATGGCAATTTTGGTGGTTGGCACACAGATGACCCGCGGATTAACGCCCGAAGTGGTTGAAAATATGGAATTTTCGTATCTCCGCCTTACCGAAACACTTGCTAATCAAATAGGAAGGTGGGCAGGATATATCTTTGGTTTTGGTATGTTTGCGGCTGGTTTTACAAGTGCCATTACATCGTCGCTTGTGTCAACGCTTACGGCGCGGAGCATTTTTGCCAAAACCAAACCCGACGGCACGCTTGAGAAACCACATTCGTTTCAATGGATAGCCTATATGGTTCTTGCTGTGGGAGTTATCCTCGGTTTCTTGCAGGTTAAACCCGTACCCGCAATTGTTATGGCGCAGGCTTTCAACGGATTGATTCTTCCGTTTGTGTGCGTGTTTCTCTTTACCGTAATTAACAACGCCAAGGTGATGGGCAAGGAACACCTCAACGGACTATTTTCTAACATTATGATGGCTGCGGTAACGTGGGTAACACTGATTCTCGGTATCAAAAACCTTTGCGATTCGGTAAAAACTGCTGCCGATGTGGAAATCTTCAATCCCGACTCGCTGTTTATGTGGGCAAGTATTATAGCATTGGTAATCACTTTGTTAATTACATACGTGGTAATTAACAAACGCCGCAAGTCGATTATCGAGGCGGAAGCCGAGCAAGTTTCTAAGTAAAAAATTTTTTTCGGTGGATTATTTTTTGCAATATTGCATTATTAAAAATAATACACTATGAAATACATCGGAGCACACGTAAGCGCGTCAGGAGGGGTGCAGAATGCGCCTGTTAACGCCAAGGCTATCGGGGCAACGGCTTTTGCACTTTTTACAAAAAATCAGCGTCAGTGGTTTTCAAAAGACCTTACCGACAACGAGATCGAAGAGTTTAAAACCAATTGTGCAAATCTTGGGTATGCACCCGAGCAGATTTTGCCACACGATAGTTACTTGATTAATCTTGGAAGTCCCGAAGAGGAGGGGCTCGACAAGTCGCGCAAATCGTTTGCCGATGAGATGAAACGCTGCCAGCAACTCGGGCTTAAACTCCTCAATTTTCATCCCGGCAGCCATCTGAAAAAAATTTCCGAAGAGGAATGTCTCAACCGCATTGCCGAATCTATCAACATAGCCCTCAGCAAAACTCAGGGCGTTACTGCCGTTATCGAAAACACAGCAGGACAAGGCACTAACCTCGGTTTTGCGTTTCGTCATTTAAAGCATATCATCGACCGCGTTGACGATAAAAGCCGCGTAGGGGTATGTATCGACACCTGTCACGCTTTTGCTGCTGGTTACAATCTTGCCGACAAATACGAGTTTGAACGCATTTGGGACGAGTTTGACCAAACTATCGGGTTTAAATTTTTGCGCGGTATGCACCTCAACGATGCCACCAAACCTGTGGGTTCGCGAGTCGACCGTCACGCTTCTATTGGCAGCGGCTGTATTGGCAAGGAGGCTTTCCGTTGGATTATGGAAGACCCTCGTTTCGATAATATTCCGCTCATCCTCGAAACTCCCGACGAACTTATTTGGGCTGAGGAAATTTCTATGCTTAAAGGGTTTTGTAATAATTGACAATTGACAATTGACAATTCAAAATTCACAATTCACAATTCGTAATTCATAATTCGTAATTAAATGAAACACAATATATTATTTTTTGCAGCCGCAGTTTTGATTTGCGGAGGTGCACAGGCTCAAGAGCAATTTACATTAGAAAACTCTGTTCCAGGTGGAAAAGATTATTCTAAATACCGTGTGTCGTCGTTTTGCGGTTATTTCGACCATACCACGGGCGAGTTTATTAGCAAAGAAATTTCTGATTCTAAAACCGACGATATAAATGCTGTGCTTGCCAAATGCGGCAAACCCAAGATGGATTTTCTTTCGGCGTGGAGCGATAAAAACACAGCCTCGGTGTATTGCTACGGCAATTCGTCGCTATATTTGGTAGATTTGGCAAAAAATACTATACGCGATTCTATCAAGCAGATTTACGCTGATTTTGAGTATGCTCCCGGCGACCGCAATGTGGCATATACCGACGAAGGCGACCTGATTGTGTGCGGCAGCAATGGTCAAACCACTGTCAACGGTCGCAAGGGTCGCGGAGTGGTTTACGGCACATCTGTTCACCGCGAAGAGTTCGGTATCGAAAAGGGTATTTTTTGGTCGCCATCGGGCAAGAGTCTTGCCTTTTACCGTATGGACGAGAGTATGGTGGCAGAATATCCAAAAGTGGATGTTACTCAGCGTATTGCCAAAGAAGATCCGTTCCGCTATCCTATGGCGGGCGAAACATCTCACGAGGTTAGCGTGGGTGTTTACAATCTTGCCAAAAAAAGCACCGTCTACCTGCAAACCGCCTCGCCTGTCAACCGGTTTTTTACCAACATTGCTTGGAGCGCCGACGACAAGTATATCCTTGTGGCAGAAATCAACCGCGAACAAAACCATCTGTGGATGAATGTTTACAACTCTGCCGACGGCTCTTTTGTAAAAACTCTTTTTGAAGAAACAAGCAACGAATGGGTAGAACCCTGCATTGCTCCGTATTTTGTTGATAACAAGCAATTTGTGTGGGTTAGCGAGCGCGACGGCTTTAAGCATCTATACCTTTATAATATAGACAACGGCAAATGCACACAACTTACCAAGGGAAGTTTTTGTGTTACTGATGTTTACGGTGCAGCCAACGGCAATGTTTATTTTCAGAGCAACCATCGAGGATATCTTTACCGCGACATTTGCAAGGTAGACCTTAAAGGCCGTTTTACCTGTCTGAGCAAGGGTCTCGGTTTGCACAATGCTAATTTTAACTGTCAGTTTACGCAGTATATCGACATCTATTCGTCGCCCTCCACGGCTATTAAATGCACACTCTGCAAACCCGATGGCTCTGAAATCAAAGTTTTAAAGCAGACCGACAATCCATATTCTGAATTTAAAATGCCCCAGATACGTTTGGTAAACTTGAAATCTGCCGACGGCAAGTTTCCGCTTTCAGGTAGGTTGATACTTCCGCCCGATTTCGACTCCACAAAGGTTTATCCTGTAATTGATTACGTTTACGGTGGTCCTCACAGTCAGTTGGTAGACGGCGGATGGCTTTATGGCGCATCGTCGTGGATGCTCTATTTTGCGCAACAGGGCTACATTCTTTTTACTATGGACAACCGTGGTACCGAATTTCGTGGCGTTGAATACGAGCACTGCATTCACCGTCAACTTGGCGAATTAGAAATGCAAGACCAAATGGAAGGTGTAAAATATTTAAAATCGCTAAGTTACGTAGATAAAAACCGCATTGGCGTGCAAGGTTGGAGTTTTGGAGGATTTATGACCATCGACCTTATGACCACCTATCCCGGCGTGTTTAAAGCAGGCGTGGCAGGCGGACCTGTGTGCGATTGGCAATACTACGAGGTGATGTACGGCGAACGTTATATGGATACTCCCGACGAAAACCCCGACGGATATGAAAAAACCGCCGTTGTTAACAAAATTGGCAATCTTAAAGACCGTCTGCTTGTTATCCACGGCGACATCGACAATGTGGTGGTTTGGCAGCACAGCCTTATGCTTTTGAAAAAATCGGTGGAATCAGGAGTGATACTCGATTACTTTGTCTACCCCGGTCACGAGCACAATGTCCTCGGCTCCGACCGCGTTCACCTCTACAAAAAAATCGAAAGATATTTTGATGACTTTTTGAGGTAATCTTCGTATATTATATATATATTTGACACCTAAAAATAAATGCTATGGACAATAAACAAACCTTAAACTACCTAATTGATTTTCTTGCCGAAACATATTCTGCTGACGAATTGTTTTATCTATCGCGCAGACTCCACAACCGCGCCGAAGAAAAGACATTACCTCCTTTGACACACGTATTTACCAAGGAGGAAATCAACAAAATGCTCGACGAGGCTGAACGAGACTATGCCGAAGGTAAATGTATTCCCGATGAAGAAGTTTGGCAAGATTTTGACGAAGAGTTTGGTCCATTTGATACCGAATTGCCCCATTTAAATAATGTTAAGGCAGCGGAACCTGTCGCAGATTATCAACGAGTTGCTGTATGAAAATTAAATGGAAATTACAAGCAAGGGCTTCTTTGCGGCAAATTGCCAACTACATTAAAGTCAATTTTGATAACAATGCTGTGATTAAATTTAGGAGTGCCGTTGAACAACAATTAAAAGTGTTGGAGTCTTTTCCTGATATTGGTGCGCCCGACCCTTTGTTTTCTGATCGGGCAACAACGTATCGTAGCGTACTTGTTAATAGGTTAAGCAAAATGGTTTATTTTGTGGACTATGATAATAATAATATAGTTATTGCTGCCTTTTGGGACTGCCGTCAAGACCCTAATAATCAAGCCTCTCAGGTTGAATAATTTTAATTATCATACATTATCTGATAATCTTTTTTTCTGCCGCGAATCCAAAAATCCTGCGGAATGGCCTTCCAGTTGCCTTTGGCTTTGGGCGAAACTATCCGCATAGCCTCTATGTGCTGCATAATAATGTAGCGGAGGTCTTTGTCGGTAGATGAAATTATGCGTTTCAAAAGGTCGTCGTGACTTATTCCAGAGCCGTCGGTAAGATGTCCGCCGCCGCCGTTGCCACGATACGAATTGATTGCCACTTTGTAAGTTTTGTCAAGTTCAAAAGCGCGACCGTCGGTAAAGCCGTTGATAGTGATTTTTTCGCCGGCGGGCTTAGTAAGGTCTACGGTGTAGTTGATGCCCGAAGCCGACGAGTAGTTGTAAAATTTGCCTGCTGTGCGTCCGTTGCCACGCTCGTCTACCTCAAAAAGCACAAGATGGTCTTTGCGGTCGCTCATAGTGTTGAACCACGATCCGTAAGAGTATTCTAAATAGTCAAGTATTTCTTTTCCTGTAAGTTGCACAGTGTAGAGCAGGTTTTCAAATTTATAAAGTTTAAACATATCGCGGATGCAAACCGTGCCCTTGTCTACCTTGCTGTCGAAAGTGAGTGGAGCGGCAAACGACACATCTGCGCCCGTGGCCTCTAACTGTATGCTGTGTATCAAATCTACAAACGCCGAATTGCCAAACATAGCGTCGCGCGACGAAATTGTGCGGGTAAATTTGGCGATAGGTTTTGATACATAGCGTTTTATCATCTTTATATAATCGGCATAACGCTTCATCATTTCGCGGTCGGGCTCGCAAGAGTTCATCTCCATAATCAGTCCGGTGATTTTTTTGTCCACGAGTTTGCCGTTTTCTTTTTTAATCTGAACGGAAGCCACGGCGGCGAGTTTTGCGCAATTTTTTGGGTCGAGAATTATCACACGACCGCCTTCGCAGTTGCGCACCACCATATTAAACTCCTGATGGTCGTGACCGGCAAAAATAATATCGAATCCCGGAACGCGCTGAGCCACAAGGTTCGACGCATTTTCGTTCATATAGTCTTCGTCGCTGTGATTGTTGTAGGTGCTGTCAACGCCTGAGTGAAAAAGTCCCACAATCAAATCGGGGTTTTCTTTCTCTTTTACAATCTTCACCCATTTTTTTGCACATTCCACCATATCGTGAAACTCCATTCCTTCCCAAATTTTATCTGGAAGCCACACGGGTATTGTGGGCGTAATCATACCAATGATGGCAATTTTTACATTTTTTCGGTTGATAATGGCGTAGGGTGCAAAATACGGTTCGCCAGTTTTTTTGTTAACGGCGTTGGCTGCCAGCCAAGGAAAGTTAAACTCCTTTACAAGCTTGTCGTACACATCGTGACCTGTTTCTAAATCGTGGTTGCCCACCGAGGCGGCATCGTAGCCCATAAAGTTCATCACGTCGGCGCAGATGTGCGGACCTTCGTGTTTTTCGTAGTTGGAGTAGTAAACCACCGGCTGACCTTGAAGAAAATCGCCATTATCTACCAGCACCACTTCTTGGCTTTTTACGCTGCGTTGCTCTTTTATATAGGTGTAAATTTGTGCTAATGATGTGTTTAGGGGTTCGTTTTCGATAAAATCGTATGGAAAAATGGCTCCGTGTACATCGCCTGTGCATATCAGTTTTATCTTGGTGGTTTCAACTGCCGTATTGTTTTCCATTATATATTTTTAATGTAATATTCTTTGTAATAATAGTTTAACAGGTTTTTTTATGATGATGTTATAAAAAAATCAGTTTTCAAAGTTACGGAATTTTTTTATATAATTGCAAACTTATATTAACTTTGTAAAAAAAATTATGTTCTCGAGGCTACGCGAATATATAAAGGATAAGATTGATTATTTAAAGAAAGTAAAATATTCTTTACTGATGGACTATAAAAAATACAAACAGAAACTAAAACCTAAAACCAAAAAAACATCCAAAGGCAAGTCGAAGAAAAAAGAGCCAGAAAAAAAATACACCGGAGTTAAGATAATAATGTTTGGAGTGATTGCGGTGTTGATATTTGCTCTTTTTAATGTAGGCAAAAAACAAAGCTCTTCTGCTGGTGGCGTAGATGGCGCCTATGTTAACTATGGACGTGATGTAAAACGGCTTGCTCGTGAGTTTGACCTTTCGCCATCGTATCTTATGGCACTTATTATGCTCGAATGTTCAGGAAAAAATGATGTGCCGCCTCGTTTTGAAAAGCATGTTTACGAAAAACTCAAAAACGTGAGGGCAAAAAAATCTTCCGACCTCGAAAGTATCTCTTACAAAGATATTTCAAACGCCTCCGACGATGCGCTCAAAAACCTTGCTTCGTCGTGGGGACCTTTTCAACTTATGGGCTACAAGTGCATACACCTCGGCATCAGTATCAAAGACCTCCGTGGCGACAATTCGCTCTATTACGGTGTAAAATGGATCAACGACACCTACGGCGATTATATCCGCAAAGGGCGTTATGCCGATGCATTTCACATACACAACACTGGCCGCCCTGTGCCCAAAGATGGCAAATACCGCACCTACGACAAAAACTATGTGCCTAACGGACTTGCTTATATGAAAGAATTTGATAAAAAGTTTCAATATTGATTATTAGATATTTAAGTTGTCAATATCTTAAAATGAAAAAATACATTTTATTTTAACACTTTTTTGCAGTATTTTTGCAGCCGTAAAAAAAGGGGGCAATGACCTTGGTAAAATCGATTATTAACATTAATATTGACAGAAATATGAAAAATTTAAAAACAAAACTTTGCGCCACCTTATCAGCAGTGGCATTGTGCGCCTTGATGCCTTCGCAGGCCGACGCTCAAATCACTGTCGTTCCCGAAAACGACAATTTTTCTTTAAAACTCATTGGACGTACCAACCTTGACGCAGGAACGTTTATCGACGAACAAGATGATGACTCTAAACCCAACAACGGCGTGGCTGTAAACGATACCCGTCTTGGTGTTTCGGGTAAATTCCTCGACAAATGGGACTACAAAATCGAGTTGTGTTTTGCATATAACAGCACCGCTAAGGCCACCACAATTTCGTTCCGCGACGTTTTTGTTAAATACAACTTCAACAAGACACACCACATTCAGTTTGGTAACGTGTTTATGGGTTACGGTATGAAACCGTTGGGTCTTGCTTACAAGTTTATCGACGATGCTACTGTCGACAATACTTTCTGCTCTTCACGTAAAATGGGTATTGTTTATCTTATGACAACCGACCCATTCAATTTCAACGGCGGCGTTTATTCTGATGGCAATATTGATAATGGCAACAGCAAATTCGACCAAGGAGTCAATCTCTCAGCAAAAGCCATTTACCGTCCTATTATCAACGAAACCACAGTATTGCATTTTGGTGCAGCAACTCTGTATACCAATAGCCCAAATACAGCAACGTTTAGCGGAGTTGTACCGGAGAACTTTACCACCAATGGCAGAACCACATTTAAAGGACGCACCTTTGGCAAGGAGGCTGGCGTAGATGCCGATGGAAATGTAATATATATAGGCAAACATTACTCTCGCTACGAGGGTGAAATGATTTTCATCCATAAGAAATTTATGCTTGAAGCACACTACCAAGGTGCAAGCTATGAACCTACCGGTAGCGATGATCGTTACCACGTAGGCGGCGCTCTTGCTCAGTGCTCGTTCCTCCTTATCGGCGAACAGCAAAACTACAACAAGGCTACTGGTCTTTGCCAAAACGCTTCGCCCCGCAACCTTGAAATTCTTGCTCGCTACGACTATCTCGACCTCAACGACGGCGGTCGTCAAGAAGATGTTACCGTTGGTATCAACTATTTCTTTAGCAAACACTTCAACATGAAGCTCAACTACGTTTACACCGATACCAAAGGCAACGTTAACAAGTGCTTCAATTCGGTGCAAATGAGAGCTCAGTTCTCGTTCTAACGAAAGAGTTTTTTAACCCATTTAAGAAAAGATTTGTAAGATTATTACAAATCTTTTCTTTTTTTTTATATGTATAATCGGTTGATTATTATTAATTTGTTTTTGTTTTAAGAAAAAATATTCATAAAATTTTTAGTTTTTTTTTCACTTTGGTAATTCACTTGCATATATATTGACGGATTTTGTTTAAAACCAAAACCAAACACAATTAACTTTTTATTTATTCAAAACTTAAAATTTATTTACGATGAAAAAAATTAGTTATTATGTAGCAGCATTCGCATTGTGCTGCGGAGTATCTCAAACACTCACAAGTTGCGTAGACGAAACAGCTGAACCCGAATACGTAAAAGAAATTCGCGAGAGCGAAATGGCAAAAGAACTTGCCGAGAACGGTAGAGACGCTAAAACAGCTGGCAAAGAATCAGAGGCTGCTTTTACAGAGGCTTTCCTTAACGGTACCTTGTCTTCCTCTACTTCTGCATATTCTGAATATACCACTGCTAAGGATAATTTTGAGGACGCAGAAAAAGCTTTCAAAGCTGCAGAAGCTATGCTTACAGATCCTGAATGGGTAGCCACCAAAGCTAAAAAAATTGCATCATTGGAATATGATGTCGTAGCCAAACAAGAAGCAAAGAACACAAAACAAGATGACCTTGATAATAACACAAGTACTAATAAGCTAACTATAGCAAATTTGAAAAAGGCGTTAGCTGAAGCAGAAGCTGAGTTGCAAGAAGCAAAGGATCTTCTTAAACAATACAAAGACGATGCTTTCTACCCCGTTCAGCATACCTCTTTTTCTACTTGGCAGGATGTTTACGAGAATTATCTTTACGCTCAAGAGGACTTAGCTAAGAAGCAGGAGACCTACACAGCTAAGAAAGAAATCTACGACAAAGCTATTGAAGCTATGCAAAAAGCAAACAAAGAATAATTAAATTTAAAGGAGACATCAGATTATGATTAAAAAAATAGCATTGGTTGCGGCTGTGATGTCGGTTTGCTGCGGAGCTATGGCTCAAGATGGCGGCTCTGGCCTCAGTACCAACAATAAGTTTCAGGTGTCGCTGCTGATGGGCAACCAGATCACATTTAATGGTGAGTGGAACAACCTACTCCCTGAATATAATGATAAGATTGATGCGGGAGTACTTGGCGGCAGCCCAGAAGCTTCGCTCAATATCAACAACCTCGGCAACAGCGCTCTTAATTTCGCCGGTATTCAGATCGGATATTATATTGCAGACGATATGGATGTAAACATTCAGTTTGGAATGGACATTCGTAAAACTCCCCAAAAAGATATGATTGGAGCTCTTCACGGTTCTACATCTGTAGTACCCAACCAGATAGCAATCGACGGTTCTGTTAAGAACCATTGGATGGCAAACTTGGGATTCAACTATCATTTGGGCACATCTAACGAAAAGGTAGACCTTTATGTAGGCGCACAGGCTGGATACCAGAATGCTCACGTGGTTACCAACTACGTTTACGACGGCACTGTTTACCTTCTCCGTCCCGAAAAAGATGACGGTATGATTCACTGTATGACCGGCGCTGTAGTAGCTGGTGTAAGTTACAGCTTTGTACCTGGCTTTAGCATCGGTTTTGAAACAGCACCTTTTGCTTTCAATTACAGCATGCTCGAAATTGCCACTCCGGGATTCGGTGTTTACCAGAGCGATTTCAAAGATTACAGAATCTTTGCTTCACCTATGTTGAAATTAGGAATCAGGTTTTAACATAATATCTATCTAAATAAAAAATCCGGCAGGAAGTTCTTTTTCCTCGCCGGATTTTTTTTTGTTATTATGAACTATGAATTATTTCACCAAACCCTCACTCTCTTATTCGGAGCCACATACAATTTATCATTCTTGTTGATATTGAAAGCTTTGTACCATTCGTCGATGTGAGGAAGAGCACCATTGACACGCCAACGGGCATTTGAGTGTGGGTCGTTTTTCACTTGGTCGCGGAGGCTTTGTTCGGTGCGGTTTTCTGCCCAAATAAGTCCGTAGCTAAGAAAGAAACGTTGTGCTGGTGTAAAGCCGTCGATAGGTGCAAGTGGATGCTCTTTCAAATAGTTTTGCATTGCACGGAACGAAATGTTGAGACCTCCATTGTCGGCAATGTTTTCGCCGAGGGTGAGGCTGCCGTTGCCGTGTACGCCGGGGAGAATCTCAATATTATCAAAAAATTTGCGCATTACATCGGTGCGTGCTTCAAATTGCAATCGGTCAGATTCTGTCCACCAATTTCGCAGGTTGCCGTTGAGGTCGTATTGAGCGCCTTGATCGTCGAATCCGTGAGTCATTTCGTGTCCAACCACCACTCCTATAGCGCCATAGTTGCATGCTTCGTCGGCATCGGGGTTGAAAAACGGGGGCTGAAGAATACCTGCTGGAAAACAAATCTCGTTGGTAGGCGGATTGTAGTAGGCGTTGACTGTTTGAGGTGTCATATACCATTCGTCGCGGTTGGTTGGTTTGTTTACGTGGCGGTTGATAAAGTCGAGGTTGTTGAATTTAGCAATGGCAAAAGCGTTTTCTAAAAGAGATTTCTTTGGGTCGATTTCCAAACCAGAATAATCTTTCCACTTGTCGGGGTAACCGATTTTTACGTAAAAACTGTCGAGCTTTTGATAGGCTTTGGCTTTGGTGGTATTGCTCATCCATTGCGATTCGGCAATACGTTGACGGAGTGCTGTTTGCAAGTTTTTTACAATCTGCATCATACGGGCTTTGCTCGATTCAGGGAAATATTTTTCGGCATAAAGTTTCCCAACAGCCATTCCGAGTTTTGAGTTGACAAACGTTACCGATCGTTCCCAGCGCGGTTTGTTTTTGGTAGCACCCGAAAGCACCTTAGCAAAATCAAAAGAGGCATTTTGAAAACGGTCGTCGAGCAAATTGTCGCAGTGGCATAGAATTGTAAACTTGGCGTATGTTTTGAGCAAATCAATGTTGGTGTTGGCGTAAAAATCTTCCACTGCCTTAATAAATTCTGGCTGGTTTACGCTTACCGAATCTACAGCCGGAATAGCCGAAAACAAGAAAATATTACCCCAGTCGATACCAGAATAATCGTTTACAAGTGCGCAGTACGACATTTTGTTGTAGTTTTCCTTTATTTTGCGTAGTTGGGTATACGAGCGGCTTTTTTTAGCAATGCTGATTTCAAAATCAAGAATGTTGGCGGCGTTTTGTTTAGCCTCGTAGGTGTTAGTGCCTGCAAGTTCAAATAATTTTTGAATATACAGCTTGTAACTGTTGCGGATTTTAACCGAAATGCTGTCTTGCAGAAGGTAATAATCGGGATTGCTCAACGCCAAACCATCTTGCGAAATGTAGATAAGATTTTTGGATGCGTCTTCCTTGTCGGCGTCGCAGTCGATATCAAACAGCATGATATTGATATTATAAAGCGATAGTTTTGCCGCTTCTATCTGGTATTCTTTGATGTTTTTAATCTTGTCGATGGCAGTGAGGTAAGGCATAATAGGTGTAGCGCCTTCGTGGTTGAGCCTAACGCTATCCATCAAAAGGTGGTAGAGGTCGCCAATGAGTTGCTGATGTGAGCCATGTTGAGCGTTGCTTGCCGAAATTCCTGTAATAAGGTCTCTAACACGCTCTCTATTAAGCTTGTCGAGAAACGTAAACTGCCCAATGCGAGGATATTCAGGGGTAATAGGATGGTTTTTTAACCATTCTCCTGCGGCATATTCAAAAAAATCGTCGCCTGGCTTTATTTTTGGATTCATGTTGCTTACGTCGAATCCATTGTTTGCATTTTGAGCCGAAACATTGATGGCAAATGCTGTGATAAATAGTATTAAAAATCTTATTTTCATATTGTTATGTTTTGGTTTTGCACTAATTGTTTTGTGTTTGCAAAAGTAAAATAAAATATAGCTATTAATATTAAATATGTGTCAAATATTAAATGATAATTAAATTTGCCAACAAGCAGTTGCAAAACGCCGTAAATGTGTAATTTTGACAAATTTTTAATAAACACATAACTAAGATGAAAGTAGCGATAGTAGGAGCGAGCGGAGCAGTAGGACAGGAGTTTCTACGCATACTCGCCGAAAGAAATTTTCCCATTGACGAATTAGTATTGTTTGGATCGCAGCGCAGTGCTGGCACCAAATACACATTCAAGGGTAAAGAGTACGAAGTAAAACTTTTACAGCACAACGACGATTTTAAAGACGTTGACATAGCCTTTACGTCGGCAGGTGCAGGCACATCAAAAGAATTCGCCGCCGACATCACTAAATACGGAGCTGTAATGATCGACAATTCGAGCGCGTTCCGTATGGACGAGGATGTTCCTTTGGTAGTTCCTGAGTGCAACGCCGAGGATGCCCTCACCCGTCCCCGTGGCATTATTGCCAACCCAAACTGCACTACCATTATGATGGTGGTAGTTTTGCAACCGTTAGAAAAAATATCTCACATCAAGCGCATACACGTGTCGAGCTATCAGTCGGCATCGGGTGCAGGCGCGGCTGCTATGGCAGAATTGGAGCAGCAATACACCGAAATTATCAACGGCAAACCTGTAACGGTTAAGAAATTTCCTCACCAGCTTGCCTACAACGTAATACCTCAAATCGACGTGTTCCAGCCCAACGGTTACACCAAAGAGGAGATGAAAATGTACAACGAAACTCGCAAAATTATGCATTCCGACGTAAAATGCTCGGCTACATGCGTTAGAGTTTCGTCGCTTCGTTCGCACTCCGAATCAGTTTGGATCGAAACCGAAAAGCCCATCAGCGTAGAAGATGCTCAGAAGGCTATTGCAGCAGCTCCCGGTTGTCAATTAAAAGACGACCCTGCCAACCTCGTTTATCCTATGCCTTTGGAAACTGCCGGACACGATGATGTTTACGTAGGACGTATCCGCAAAGATATTTCCGACGAAAACGGACTAACTCTCTGGCTCTCTGGCGACCAGATTCGCAAAGGTGCGGCTCTCAACGCTGTGCAAATTGCCGAATACCTGATTAAGGTTGGTAATGTGAAATAATAAACCGCATTATACGCATGTAGAGACGCAATTCATTGCGTCTCTATATTATTATTATTATATCATTTTGAAAAGAGACGCAATGAATTGCGTCTCTACACATTTTATATGGGATTATTAATAACATATTTTCTTGCATCGCTTTTAATTTCGTTTCTGTGTTCGCTTATGGAGAGCGTATTGCTCAGCGTAACGCCTACATTTATAAAGATAAACGAAAATTCAAAGCAAAAAGGAGTACGACGACTTTGCCGATTAAAACAGAATGTAGATAAACCTTTGGCAGCCATTCTTTCGCTCAACACAATTGCCAATACAGCTGGTGCCGCAATGGTGGGCGCACAGGCGGCAAAAGTGTACGGCTCGGAGAGTCTCGGCATTGTATCAGCATTGCTAACTATCTTGATATTAGTATTTTCGGAGATAACGCCCAAAACCTTCGGTTCAAAATATTGGGAACGTCTTGCAGGGCTTGTGGGACACATGATTACAGTTACGGCAATTCTCACATTTCCGCTTGTGATTATAATTATGCAACTTACAAAACTTTTTAAGAAAAACTCCACTCCCCACACCATCAGCCGCGAAGAAATTTCGGCACTTGCCAACATAGGCACCGAAGAAGGAATCTTTAAGGAAACCGAAAATACTATAATTCAAAATCTTATGAAACTAAAAAACTACCGTGTGAGCGACATTATGACTCCTCGTGTGGTAGTTTCGGCGGCAGATGCAGATATGACCCTTAGCGAATTTCTTGATAATAAAGATTATCTGCGGTTTTCGCGTATTCCCGTTTATATTGGCAACGACGAAAATATTGTGGGCTATGTGTTTCGTCAGCAAGTGATGGAGAGTCTTGCCGAAGACCATAACCTATTAAAACTCCGCGATTTAAAACGCAACATAGTAGTAGTTCCCAATACCAAACCTGTTTTTTCTCTTTGGGAAGACCTCCTTAAAAAGAAAGAGCAGATAGCCCTTGTGGTAGATGAATACGGCGGTGTAGACGGCATTGCCACAATGGAGGATATTATAGAAACTCTTCTTGGCTTTGAAATTATAGATGAAAAAGATACCGTTGCCGACATGCAGCAGTTTGCTCGCGAGCGATGGCAGCAACGGCAAATCAAATACAAATATTTGGAAAAATAATTATTCCTTATAATCCACGTTTTCAACGAGTTCCATACCGCATTTTTCGCAAGTACCGGGATTGTCGAAATATTCTTTGCAAGCTTCGCAAACGTATTTTTTGTTTGTGTCTTTGGGAGCAACTTGAGTGTTTTCTTCGGTAGTAGACTCTGGTTTTGCTTCGGGTTGGGTTTGCTCAGTGGGTTGCTGAGTTTCGTTTTGTTGTTTGTTTTCGCCACTGTTGCCGCAAGAAGCCAAGGTAGCGATTAATAATGCGGCTGAAGCCGCGAAGATGAATTTTCTTATCATTTTATTTAAGTTTAAGATTTATGACACTATTGTCGATTGTCCAACAAGAATCGTCGTGGCAGAGGTAGACCGATTTTTTGAGCCGAGATTTTACTGGCACATATATCGTGTCGCTGCCTTTGAGGTATTTAGCCATGTAGGTGTAGTCGTGGTTGAGTTTAAGGTTTACTGTTGTGAGCGCCTGAGTGGCAGTAATTGTAGTAGCCACATTGTTGCGTTCTATGTTTCCGAAGTATATAGTAATTGGCACTTCGGGGTTTTTGTCGTTGATGGTAACTTTGAGTTTCACATCGTATGTCGTTGGCTCTTCAATAATTTGGCAATCGCAATTTTCGTTGTTGTCGGTACTGAGGTCGATTTGGTCGTTAAAGAGCTTGTCGCAGGATGTTGCCGTTGCCCATACTGCAAAAATTATTAAAAAAATATATTTTCCAATCTTCATATCTAATTTTGTATTTTGCGCAAATATAAAAATATTTTTTTATTTTAAATATTTTTTTCTCATCTTTGCTTTACAATCGACTACGATGAAAAGATTTCTTTTACTTATGGCAGTGGTGCTTTTTATGTTGCCAGATCTTGTCGCTCAAACCGACAGTGCGGAATATTATTTTGCTCTCTATACCAAAAGTACAGGTGAAGAGCGAGTTGCGGCGGCCGATAAGCTTATGTCGTTTTTTTACAACGACGAGTTTACCGACAGCCTTATTGTGTATTCTGGTAACGACACCACAGAGATGAATTTGGCTGTGAATGCCTTGATGGGTACTTGGTATTATTATGCTCTTGACTATGATAAAAGCGTGTATTGCTGCAAGATAGCTCTCGACTTGTGTCGCGAGCAAAACAATACTGTATATCTTGGCGACTGTCTCAACACCCTTGCTATAAGTCTGCAATGTATGGGCGATTTTCCAAACGCATTAGTTTATCAAACAGAATGTTACAAACTCGACTCCATTTCAGGCGATTTGGCCAATCTGTCGTCGTCGCTTAGCAACATGGCGGCTCTGTATCTTGCAATTGGTCAGCCAAAAGCCGCCGAAAAATTTATTCTCGAAGCCATTGATGCAGAAAAACAGCTGTCGCGTGGCGACCGTATGGCTATCAGATTGGGAATGGCGTCGGAAATTTATATGAAACTCAACGACCCCCACGAGTCGTTTCGCTATGCATATCAGGCGTATCAAATCGACAGCAGCGAAAACCGAATGGCAAAGGCGGCAGTGCGCCTTTCGCAGTTGTCGGAGACCTACATAGCTCTCGATAGCCTATCAAAGGCTGAGTCTATTATCCGCAGGGCTATGCCTGTGCTTGATTCGGTTCAAAACTACCACTCGCTGGCTATCTGTAATATTCAGATGGGTAGAATTTCGCTCCACCGTGGCGACAACGAAGCCGCATCGCGCTATTTTTTAGAAGGTTACCAATTATGCGAAAAAATTGGCAACTATTACAACGCCAAAAACGCCTGCCGCGGACTTGCCACTAGCCTCAAAGAATCCGACCCTAAACTTGCCCTTCATTATCTTGAACGCTACACCGTACTTGCCGACAGTATGTACCGCGAGGAAACTGCCATTCAGCTTTCGCACTACCGCATCAAGTACGAAACCGACAAGCTGCAACTTATCAACGAGGAGAAGGTGAAAGAAAACCACAGAATTATAATCACTACTCTTGCGATACTGATTGCAATGATAATCACAATTTTGGGACTTGTTTACATTATCAAGATAAAAACCCGCGCACAGCAGCTTACTAAAAAAATACAGCAACTGCGCGAAGAGTTTTTTACAAATGTTACACACGAGTTTCGCACGCCGCTTACTGTTATCCTCGGACTAGCCCGCCGATTGCAAAAAGACGAGTCGGAGGCAAAAGCTTCGGGCGAACGCATTGAGCGTCAGGGCAACCGTCTTTTAACTCTGATCAACAGTCTGTTGGATATTTCAAAGATTAAATCGGCAATCGACCCGCCAAAACTGCAACAAGGTGATATTGTGGTACATATTCGTATGATAATCGAAGGTTTGGATTATTACGCCAACGAAAAACACATCGCCCTCGGCTACCGTCCACGCGAAAATACGCTCATAACTATGATTGAGCCCGAATATCTGCAAAAAATCGTATCAAATCTTGTGGCAAACGCCATCAAATATACGCCCGAATATGGCAGAATCGACGTTTCTAGCCGTTTTGAGGATAAGCATTTTGTGCTGAGCGTGGCAGACACCGGCAAGGGTATCAAGCCTGAGCATATCCCGCACATCTTTGATACATTCTACCGTGCTGGCGAAACCGACCCGGGAACTGGCACTGGTGTTGGACTTTCGCTTGTGAAAATTTGTACCGAAGCCCTCGACGGCACTGTGTCGGTTGAGAGCGACGGCAATGGAACTGTTTTTACTGTCAAACTGCCTATAAAAGAACTTTTCGACGGCGAGGAGAAGACGTTGATTGCTGGCGTTGCTGCCAATTCGTCGCCCGACAGCCAGTGCGACATTCTCATTATCGAAGATGATTCCGATATCTCGTACTTTATCGGAAGCGAGCTCAACAGTATGTACAACGTTACTTATGCTTTCAACGGTGAGGACGGATACGAAAAAGCGGTGCAGACCCTTCCCGATATTATTATTACCGATGTGAAGATGCCTGGTATGGACGGATACACCCTCACCAAAAAAGTCAGGGAAAACGGCGTTACATCGCATATCCCTGTAATTATGGTTACCGCCAAAACCAATGTTGATGACAAAATCCGTGGTATTGAGGCTGGTGCAGACGCTTATCTCTACAAACCCTTTAACTCGGAGGAACTTTTGTCGACCATCAAAACTATCTTAGACAACTACAACCGTCTACGTCAAAAATTTGCCATTTCTACCGCAGCTGGTAATGCCCAAGCACCAGACAATCAGCCTACAACTGTTGAAACCACTGAGCCCGAGGAGAAGAGTTCTGCCGTTTCGGTAAAGAATCAAGAGTTTTTACTAAAACTCAACGACAAAATTGTGGCAGCAATGCACAACGGCCGTCCCGACGTGGAGAGCCTAGCCTCTGATATGTGCATGAGCCGTTCACAGCTCAACCGTAAGATTATTGCCGTTACGGGTATGAATCCAACTGCCTATATTATCCAAATGCGTATAGGCATCGCCAAAAAAATGCTCGACAGCGACTATTTTGCCCCCATCGGCGACATTGCTGCCAAGTGCGGATTCGACGACGTGTCGTATTTTTCTAGAGTTTTCAAGCAAATTTGCGGCATGACACCGTCGCAATACCGCAAAAAAAATTAGTTTTTTCTCCCAAAAAAAATGTTTTTCTTTCCTATCCCCCAAAAAATGCATTAGGATTTTTTTGTTGTTGACATTCAGAATGTTGCATCTTTTTTCTGATACAATAATCCTAATTTGTTTTCATAAAAATTGTGTAATTTACAACCAAAATCCTATTTTTTGATTTTATAATCCTAACGTTACGCTGATTTTTGCTGTTACTTTGCAATCAGTAAAAGAAATCATTTTTATCAAGAGTTGTGATAACTCATAGTTTTAAATTTATTAGTTAGAAGGTTGGTTATATAGAAAACGACCGCCTACTTTGCAAGACGGTCGTTTTTTTAAAAAACTTTTTTTCAGTTATTAGATTTATTGTTTATTAACCTAATTTTTTCCCTTAGATTATTTATTACCTAAACAAAAAATCCTGCACCCTAAAAGGAACGCAGGTTTTTTTTTATGTGTATTAAAAAGATTTTTCTTCTAACCCGGGGTCTTCAACAAATTCGTAGTTGGCGGGCATTTCAATATCTTCGGAACATGTGGGGCAAAAGTTTTCGCCAATACGGGTAACAGAATCGGGTATTTTTTTGATTCTTAGAATATTGCAGCCGGTAAACGCCGAATTTTCAATCTCTTTGAGACCATTGTTGATAATTATCTCGTGGAGTTTTTCGCAGTTGACAAACGTAAATGCGGGGATAATTTCACATTCGTCGGGCAAAGTGCAAGTGGCAGCGGCGCAACCAGCCGGATATGCCAAAATGCTTTTTTTATCGTTGGTATACAGTGCGTTATCCACAATTGTATAGGTTGAGTTTTCGGGGTCTAATTTTATTTGCAATAATTTTGGGCAACCCGAAAATGCTCTTGACCCAATTTTTGTAACGCTTTTGGGTACAACGGCAGAATATAGATTCTGACACTCCCAAAATGCCATTTCGCCAATAGTTTCGGTACCATCGGGAATATCTATTGCACGCAACGAACCGCAGTAAGCAAAAGCGTAATCGCCTATTTTTTTGAGCGTTTCGGGTAGCGACAAGCCCGTGATTGCTCCGCAAGCGTAAAATGCACCGTCGCCAATCTCGATTAATTGTCGCGGAATATTGAGTCCCGAAATACCGCGGCAGTTGGCAAACGCTGCCTTGCCTATTTTGGTAATAGAGGCAGGTAAGATGAGGTTTTTGATACCCGCGCAGTTGCGGAAACCGCTATCAGCCACGGCAGTTACCTTGTAGTTTTTGTCGCCGAAATTTACCGACTCGGGGATAATCACATTGCCGAATAATTTTTGCGAAGCCGCAGCCACGCTTACGCCGTCCTTTATTACACGGTATTTGTACGAACCAGCGGTAAAGGTTTGGGCGGCGGTGGTTTGTATAACACCTATTATTATAGTAAATAATAAAGTAATTTTATTCATGGCTTTTCTTTTTTAACAAAAAACTAAGCGGAAGAAAGCGAAAGGTTATAACTTTTCGATTTCGTTGATGGGTAGTTGGGTATATTTGGCAATTACATCAAGGGGCAAGCCGTCGGATTTCATACGGCGGGCGGTTTCGATAGAATTTTGTTTTACACCTTCGGCGCGTCCTTCGGTGCGTCCTTCGGCAAGACCGTCTAAATGACCGTCGCAATAGCCCTCGTAGCGGCTCGAATCGTCGAGGCTGAGGGCGAGGCTGACTCCTTGAAGATAGCGTTTGTACACTTTGCGGTCTTCTTCGCTCAGGGAGTCCACTCGGAGTATTTCGCGAGCCTCTTTCAAGCCCTGCGCTGTGAATGCGTCAGGTATTTCGCCTGTTTTAAGGAAGGATATCCACTCTTGTAACGGTTGGCGGATCTCGTCGTCGAACTTGTTGACGCGAAGAATGTAATACTCGGGAAATATGCCACGGACTTCGTCGACACCGAACTTCGAACGCTGGGCTGGCGTGAGACGGAGTTCGTCATCCTCGTTGAACATATTCTTGAACACCGTTGTGCCGTGGTAGGCGTAGCCCTTGCCTTGTCCGAGGCTGAAATAGACGATGTTGACTGAATAAACTTTGGGAAGACTCTTGTAGGGCTCGCCAATGGCCATATAATCGGCGATTATCTTTGCCGCACCGAATGCCATTCGGTGGAAAAAGTCTATTTCGTGGTCGTTCTGAACCTCTATGAGAAATTTTTCTTTTTTGTCGTCTTCTACTAGGAGGTCTACGCGGTTGAATTTCTGCTGGTCGTCGTCCTGATTGCCCTCGCTTTCGAGTATCTGGGCTATCTTGATCTGACGGTTTATCAACACGCTCAAAAAGCCCTCCAACACAACGTGGTTGCTTTTGTTGCGGAGAAGGCGCTTTATCATCCAATCGAATCTGATGTAGTTTCCCATATTCTGTACTTTATTATTCTCCGCAAATTTAGCAGTTTGCTTTCATTTCTCCAAATTTATTTTTCTTCTTTTTAACACCGAATTAAACGAATAAAACAAATACTTCTATTTAACAAAGAAATTATAAATCAACAAGTTGAATTATAATTTGGCGAATGGAACAAATACGATTAATGTGTGGTTTCTGCCACTGAAACTCTCCTTGGCATAGTGGCAATACCGAGGGGCACCCACTTTTTGAAGGGGTCTTTGTGATTTGTACAATATTCTGTTTGTCAAGGTTTTATTGATATCCAATAAAAGGGTTGAAAACATTGGTTTATATTGTTATGTGTATTGAGGTAGTTGGAGAGGGTGTTATTCGTTTTATATTGATGAGTGGACATTGAGAAAGATTACGAAATGAGATAGTATTCGAGCAAAAATAATATCACAGTTATTATGTATCGTGCACTTGCTCAAATTTCTGAGGTGGATGACTCTTAAATACTTCCTTTCTTCTTTCTTTAATGAATAATCTTATATATATTAAACTATTTTTCATAATGCTATTTTAATATGTTAATTATATCAATAATACCCCGTATTGATGTTTCAGAAAAAGTTCTGTTCGCAAAACGTTGTGGCAATCGTTTATGGCATAAAATTATCACTCGCTGCGATGACATCTTTTTTAATCGTTTTTATCTTGGGATGTTCTTCTTGTGAGGAAAAACGCTTTTTATAGTACTTAAAAAACAACACTTTTGAACAAATGATTAATAATGAAAACCCAAACAACCAAAAAACATAATGAGCAAAACGTGAATGGTATGGAAACCCTATAAAAAAAAGCATCGGTATTGATAATGGGATTATCATATCAATACTACAATATAACACAATCTTTATTATTTTCAAGCACTTACAATCAAAAAGAACGCTGATAAACCAAATTGCAATTACAATACCATACTGAATCGCCAACCCGGGTCCATATTCAAAATTCTTAGTAGTATATGCGAGATCGATAATTTCTCCATTCACAGGTCTTGAGTAAGCGAGTGTAATATAATGATTGAATATGAAACAGATCACTAATTCTACTATTTGATATAAAGTGAAAGTTTTCAAAAAGTTAATATATTGTTTTTTGAGTTTCATCATTTTGCCTATTTTTTTATAATTTCAAATATTAAATGAGCATCAGTAGTACTCATTATTGGACTTATAACATATTTATTATCTAACAATTCAGTACAAGTTTCAATAAATGAATTTAATACAGATAATTGTTGTTGAGCATCTTCCCTTAATGTAGTTTCTTTAATATCATTGTAATAATACCTTGCTATAGTTAATTTTCCCGAAATTTCTGTTGGTAACAATTTAATAGGGAAACTAAATCTTGAATTGTTGGTGGCTTGTAAAACACAATTAATTAAACATCGTTTCAATCCCAATTTATCGAAAGTAGTCCTATATTTTCCTGTCTTTTCAGATTTGGAATATATTTGAGGGTTGCCAGATGCACGATTCTGATAGAGTCCATTCAGAACTTCACTCAGCAAATCTCCGTTATGGATAAACTCAAATTCAGTATTAACATAATTATCTATTGCATTCACATATCCGTTCAATTTTACATCATCAAAATATGTTACATCGTCGGACATTCCACTTGGCGTAATGTATGATTTTATTCTCTGTCTAATAATATTATTTCCCGCAATCTCGCCATTAGATGGTAGCATTTGATTTCGCACATAAGAATAAACAAAATCTCTTGTATATGTTGTCAGAATCTTTCCTTCTCCGTTTGGAATTATTTGTTTTGCTGACATCTTTATGATTTTCCCATTACTAAGTTTCACTTCTTCCCCGACCGACACGAATTGAAAAGAATCATTTATAAAATTGTCTATACTTGCAGTTGCATCATTCATAATATCAAAATGAGCAAAAACATCGCCAAATCTATGAATCATTTGATCCCACTGAAAATGCCAGAGTTCTTCGCCGTCGCGATAGTCCATAAGGTTGGCGGTTTTGCCGGAGTTGCTGGAATTTTCAAACACGTGCTCTAAGCCTGCCACGCCGTGACCGATTTCGTGGGCGATTGTACGCTCTGAGCCGCCGTCGTAGATGAAGCCGGCGTTGTAGCCACGCGGCATATAGCCTGATACGGGGGTGCCGTTGCCGTCTTTTTTGTCGATGACGTTGTCGACGAAGAATAGATAGTAAGTTTTGTCCTGCATTTTTTTCTCTTTTTCGTAGGCTGTGAGTAGGCGCTTTTGGTCGTCGTTGTAGACGGTGAGGATGCCGCTACTTCCGTGTGAGAAGGATGTTAAATCATTGAGGGTGAATTCATCGGTGGTGATTTCAAATTGTACTGCACATTGATTGTAGACTTTATCTAATGATTCTTTCACAATTTTTGCAGCCTCATCGATATTATTTCTGTTCACTATTTTTGCTATATTCACACTCACCAAAACCACTTTGTATGTTTTTCTCTGATAGGTGTTTAAGAATAGTTTGGGGTAATATTCTTCGGTGGCTCGGTATTCTTTGATGCCCATTGGTTTTCCGTTTTGTGTAAGTTTTCGGCGTAAAGATAGTCAAATTTTTGATGAATCAAACTTGTGTCGCGAATTTTTACATTACAATAGGAATTGATGTAAACATATTTCTCCTGCACTTGCTCGCCTTTTACCAAATTCTCAAAAAAAAGTCAAAAAAATAGATACACCGTATTATTTATATTCGTATATTTGCTCTATATCAACTTAACAACATAAAATTTTATTAATATGAAAAGTATACACAAAAAAATGATTGCTGAATGTATAGGTACATTCACATTGGTATTTGGCGGTTGTGGAACTGCCATTTTCGGCAACGTAGGTTTCCTCGGCGTGGCAATCGCGTTTGGTCTCACTGTTGTAGCAATGGCTTATGGCATTGGACACATTTCGGGCGCACACCTCAACCCCGCTGTTTCGTTTGGTTGCTTTGTCAACGGACGTATGACAGGCAAAGAGATGGGCAGTTATTGGATTGCTCAGATTATTGGCGCAAGTTTGGCAGCCGCCATCCTTTGGATGCTAGTAAAATGCACAGGTGGCACACCCGGCACATTTGCAGCCAACGGTTACGGAAGCGAGTTTTTCCAAGGTGCAGCAGGATATGCTAATTGCGATGCAGTAGGCGCATTCATCATCGAAATGGTATTGACCTTCATCTTCTTGATGGTAATCCTCGGCAGCACCGACTCGAAAGGCGCAGGACTTCATGCAGGACTGGCAATAGGTCTTACACTCGTACTTATCCACTTGATTAGCATTCCGTTGACCAACACAAGCGTTAACCCCGCACGTTCGTTTAGCCAATGCTTATTCTCTGAAAACGCTTTGGCTTGGAAACAATTGTGGTTGTTCTTTGTGGCTCCTCTTTGCGGTGCAGGTCTCGCAGGATTGTGCTACAAACTTTTCCAGAAAGACAAATAGAATAGTGTTTTTTTTTCATAACTAAAACTCCGGGTCGGTTGCGGCTCGGAGTTTTTTTGCTTAATTAGTTACTCCTGCTCTTTGATAATGCCTTGACGGTAAGCACATAAGAGTTTTCGCAAGTTTTCAATCTGTTTTTGCAGTTTCATACCCTTATCGGTATCACAAACGTGCATTCTACGATATTTAAACTCCTCTAATTGCACGCGGCTATGAATGTCGGAACCTTCTTTTACTGCACGCTCTTTGCTTTCAAATGCCTCGTGCTGAACAAGTTGCACTCCGTGACTATTATATATTAAGGTGTAACCCGCAATGCCAGTGGTTTTGTGATAAGGCTTTGAAAATCCTCCGTCGATAACCAAACGGCGACCGTCGGCACGCATTGGAGATTCGCCTTTGGTGGTGCGCACAGGAATATGACCGTTAATTATGCGCGACTTTTCGGGGTCGAGACCAAACTCTCGGAGAATATTGTCGCAAGTTTCACGCTCGTTGGCAAGTTCGTAATATGCACCTTTGTTTTCTTTGATAATTTGCTCATCGTCAATAAAATAACGTTCAAATGTGGTCATCTTGTCCTTGTTGTAAAGTGGCGAATCAGGTCCGCACCACAAATACCACATATAGTCGAGAGCAATCTGCTTTTCGTCGCTGTGTTTTTCGGCAAAATATGCAGTGCGAATCACTTGGTCGAAACGTTCCATCAATGCCTTACCTTTGTACTTAACGCCCATAATATCAACCTCTTTGAATGTTCCATCAGCATTAAGCGGAATGGCTGCGTGATAAAGCAAAATATTGTTGCGCACAAGAAACAAACTTCCGTGCGAATAGAGGCATTTCAAGTGCTCTTGCAAATTTTCGCTACTTGTAAACGAGTGATAAAGTTGATGCATAAGTTGCTCTTCCTCAGCGCTCAACTTGTATGGGTCTGCGGGGTTGATTGTTGGGAAATTATTATCTAACAACGGATACGACTTTCCATTTAAATTAATAGTATTTTTTTCAAAATCAATAAGATGCAGCAGTTTGTGATTTTCCATATTAAACTCGGGATGACGGCTAATTATCTGACCTTCAAGTTTAAACTGAATAATAGAAATAGCCTTGTGCATCTTAGCCATCAGTTGCAACGAGCGGCTCATTCGGGTGTTTTCCTCAAATTCGCAAGCCTGAAAAACAGTGCAAGGGTCGTTGCCGTAGGTGTCGAGCGCAAATGTTGCAAGTGGCAGTAAATTAATAGAATAACCCTCTTCGAGAGTCTCCACATTGGCATAACGAATCGAAATGCGCACCACATTGGCAATCAGCGCCCAATTGCCTGCCGCCGCACCCATCCACGAAATATCGTGATTGCCCCACTGAATATCAAAATCGTGATAATTGCAGAGGGTTTCCATAATGCCGCACGCACCGGGACCACGGTCGAAAACATCGCCCACAATGTGCAGAGTGTCGATGGCAAGTTGATGAATAAGTTCGCAAATGGCAATAATCAACTCCTCAGCGCGACCAATTTCAACAATGGAACTAATTATGGCTGAGTAATATCCTTGCTTATCTTCCTCCTCCGATTTTTCAAAAAGGAGTTCCTCGATAACGTAAGTAAACTGCGGGGGCAGATGTTTACGGATTTTGGAATGAGTATATTTTGAAGCCACCATTCGCGCCACAGCCACCACTTGAAAAATCATTGTGCGAAACCAATCGTCGATATCTTTTTCGGTTTGTTTGGCAAGAGCAATTTTTTCGGCAGGATAATAAATCAGCGAACAGAGTTGGTCTTTGTCGCTCTGTCTCAGGTTCATACCAAATACCTCGTCAACCTTGCGACGGATAACACCCGAAGCATTTTTTAAGATATGTGTAAAGGCAGTGTACTCGCCGTGAAGGTCGGAAACAAAATGCTCCGTTCCCTTAGGCAAGTTTAAGATAGCCTGCAAGTTAACAATCTCAGTAGCCGCGCTTGTAACATTCGGAAAACTCTGCGAAAGGAGTTCCAAATATCGGCGGTCTTGTATCAGTTGTTCGTGCGAATAGGTGCTCATATAAAAAAGTTTTTGTCGGGTCAAAGATAGGAAAAAACTACACTAATTCTATTTTGATTTTGTCATTAAAAACTTTGGCATCGCGATTCATTTCATCAATATTATCATACTGATAATAAAGATAAGCAATACGCTCGTTGAGATAATTTGTGATTTCGTCGCCGGGATTTTTCATAACTATTTGGTTAAACAAATGTTTTTCAAAATCTTTGTCGATAGAATACGAAACAAGAATACCGTTTCTACGTGCCATAATGCCGTGGTGACCACAATATTTCATCTTTGGAGTAGAGATTTGAAGCGTTGGATTCTGACCTGTTTGAGCCAAAATCTGCGCCTTTTCCCAATTAAAACCGGTAGTAAGTGAACACAACGTAAGGAACTGATTTCCAAATGGTCGGCGCATAGTTTCTATCAAATAAATTTGACCATTCTTTTTAAGATATTGCAACGCAAAAATACCATCGGCAAGGTTGAGTTTTTGAGCAATACGCTCCTCAATCTCGGTAAGGATAATTTTATCGTGGTCAAAATCATCGGCAGGGAAGGTCTCGGACTGTATAAGATACGGATTCACAACCGAATAGCAGTTGCAGCCGGTGCAGCAATAAACCTTTTTGTTGATTAAGAAACCCACAAAAGTATGTTGAGTACCTTCGATAAATGGCTCAATCACAACCACTTTGTCGCGCGAAATAGCAAAAGCGTTTTCAACAGCGGTTTCGGCTTGCGAAGGATTGTCGGCACGCGAAATGCCTTTGCCGCCTGTAAGGTCGTTTGGTTTCACAATTATAGGAAAGTCCTGATTTTTAGCAAAATCTATGGCATTTTGCAAGTTAGAAAAACTTGTGGAATGTGGTGAAGGTATTGAATTTTCGTAACAGAATTTTTTAAACAACTCTTTGTGATGCAACGTTTTGGCGTTGGCAAAAGTATCGTGCCCCTCCCACCCCATTTTTTCAGCGACGTATGCGGCTGTTAGCGCACCAAAATCATTGGCGCAACTGACAATATGGTCGATATTTTCTGATTTAACTATCTGTAAAATAGCATCTTTGTCGGAATAGTCGGCATTGATATATTTGTCGGCAAACATATGACCGCAAAGTTCGGGCATATTGCCGGTGGTAACCACGTAAAAACCCATTTGCTTAGCGGTTTTAATAAGCGGCTCTTCGCAAAAACTGCCGTTGAGAATCAATAATTTTTTCATTTTTTGAAACAATTAGCAAGTTCATTGATGCAATATTCGAGCGAAATCTGCGGACGGAAATCAGTATCACGCATTATTTTATCTAACGATACATCCCAAATATCGCTGTCGTAAACATCTGGCAAACCATTGAAAACAATTTTTGATTTAGAATTCAATAGCGAAACACAAAGTTTTGCAAGGTCAACATTTGAAATCCTGTTAAACGAAGAAAGATTGTAAACACCACTACATCTGCTACTTAGCAAGGCAGAATACAAACCCGAAGCAATATCGTTTACGTGTATATAAGTCTGTTGGCGCAAACCTTTGCCATAGATTACAATATCCTTATTTTCAACAGCATATTTCACAAAAGTTGGGAAAATAGTCCTTAGATTCATACCAATGCCCACAGGTGCCGAAATCCTAAAACTTGCAGTTCTAATCTTCTTAGTTCGCATTGCATAATCAGCCAAAATCTCCTCCATAACCTTGGTGCAATGGTAAACAGTGGGCGGACAAATTGGATGATTTTCTGTAATTGGATGACTTACAGGATGTCCGATAACTGGCAGAGATGAAAGTTGCAAAAAAGTTTCAATCTTGTTTTGTTCGCAAAACTGCAAAAGACGTTGTGTACCTGAGCAATTGGCACTCACCACATCCACACAATAAGGCTCTTTGCGCATATCGGCGGCAAGATGTATTACTGCGTCGATTTGATTATCAGGCTGATAATCAAATATATCGTTGGTGTCTAAATCTATATTCAAATATTTGTCAACAGTTGCCAAAGATTCTTTTTTGCGACCAAGCCCCACCACATAGAAACCTTTTTGCTTAAAAAAATTACATATATGGTGTCCGATAAATCCGTTTGAACCTGTTATTAAAACATTCATAATCTGACAATTATTAATAGGAAATCTTAGAAATTTAATTTTTCACGAATTACAAAAATAGGTCGTTGCTTCACTTGGTCGAAAATCTTGCCCACATACAATCCCAAAATTCCGAGCATCATAAGCAGGATACCGCCCACAAACCATATTGAGAACACTGTGGAGGTATAACCCTCAACTCCGATGTTGCCTACATATTTGGCTATAACATTGAAAACCGCAAGGCAGAACGATATGAACGACATAAAAAATCCAAACCCGATTGCCATTTTCAAAGGCTTGTTGGTATTGGAAATCATCACGTCAAACGATAATGAAAGCAGTTTTTTTAATGTATACGAACTCTTGCCCTCGCCTCTGGAATCGTGCTTAACGTCAACTGTGGCGGTATTGAAACCGAGATATTTGATTAGCGAATCAAACGAACGTGCCACCTCTCCCATCTTGTTGTATTCATCGATAACAATCTTGTTGTAAACGCCGAAATTTGAGATAGAACTATCTGTTTTAATCCCACTTAGCCAATCAAAAACACTATGAAAAATCTTAGAAGACATCCTCTTAAAAAATCCATCGTGCCTTACCACCCTGCGTGCATAAACAATATCAAACCCTTCTTGGGCTTTATTATAAAGGTGTGGAATTTCTTCGGGACGGTCTTGTAAGTCGCAGTCCATCACCACTATCCATTCGCCCGAACATAACGAAAGTCCTGCGCTGATGGCATAATGCTGTCCAAAATTGCGGCTAAGGTTTATGCCTTTTACACGATTGTTGTTGGCGCATAACTCTTTGATTTTTAGCCACGAATTATCGGGAGAGGCATCGTTTACAAGTATAATCTCGTAATCGGGCGTTATCGCAGACACCGAATTTGTGATCCGCTCTACAAGTTGCTCCACCATCTTTTCACCGTGGTAGACCGGCGACACAATTGACAACTGCATTTTACTTTGCATTATTTAAATAGGCATTTAAACCGTTTTGCAAATATTGTACGAAACTTTGCGGGTCGGGGTTGTAACCTTGCGGCGAAATTAACGGTTTTTCGGGTTGCGAGGCATTCAAAATTACATAATACGGCTGTGCATTTATCTGATATTTAGATATTTGCAACTCGGTATTAACCTTTCCAATTGTATTTTCACCCGAAACATCTTCGGTGCGGTCGTCGGTGTAGAGGGCGGCTATCACAAACTTTTCTTTCATAGTGGCAAGCACCTGATTATCAGACCAAACGTACTCTTCCATTTTGCGGCAGTTGACACATCCGTGACCCGTAAACACAATCAACAGAGGCTTGTTTTGCTTTTTGGCACACTCAACTGCCTGATTATATTCAAAATAGGCATCGATTCCGTGCGG
>JAEEGK010004151.1_pt1 | contig 35704 bp, 35 predicted proteins | sample 8958771 | NCBI WGS metagenome assembly JAEEGK01 (sample SAMN16246547, study PRJNA631951) | gut metagenome | biome: gut microbiome; feature: rumen; material: SC-attached | host: Bos | place: Iran: Karaj | collected 2018-10 | reverse complement strand
GCCCCTCCCGTCCGGCACCTCCAGGACATCTTCTCCCCCCAGGTCCATCAGGAGGTTTGCCCCTCTGGCCAGATCGGGATCCAGATAACCGGCCAGTTTTCCATCCTTCAGGATGGCGTAGCCTTCGGCGGCCAGGGTGACCGGGTCTTCCCCCGAAAGGATGTCCTCCTGCCTCACCAGGGAGATGGCCGCCGCCAGGCAGCAGCCCTGCTCCGCCAGCATCTCCGCCGTTTCTCCGCAGGTGAACACATGGCTCTCGCTCATGAGCTGCACATCCTTTTCCAATGAGGTGAGCAGGTCCACCACCCCATCCTCGGCCTTTCCGGCGGAGGCGATCGCTTCCCCGGCCGTTCCGCCCCGTACCACATAGAGGAAGGTATTCAACCGCATCTCCGCGCTGTGCGCCATGTGCTCCAGGTACTTCTCCACCCCCCGCTCCGCCGCTCCTTCCCCAAGGAGAAGGTGTGCCGTATGTCCGAAGAAGATATACTTCCGGGAGGTATAATCCTGCATCTGCCGCATGGCCCGACTGATGCTCACGGAGGTGCTCCGGAGCACCACCGGCTCCTGCCGGCCGCCTGTTGAGGCGGTGACCGTGACCAGTCCGTTCTCCTCGTCCGCCCCCAGAGCCTGGATGAGCTCCATCTGGTCGATCTCCCGGTAATCGCTGTAGACCCACCGGCCGCCGCAGCCGGCCGGGATGAACAGGACCAGGAGCAGCACCGGCAGGCAAAGCTTTCTCATCTCTGTCTCCGTTTGTCCACGGGCTTCAGCCAGGGCAGGCGGTACTTCGACCGGGGCAGGGGCATCCGCAGCACCACGCTCAGCACCTCTCGGAAGCTCCCGTCGCAGAAGGGAGAGAGATACGCCGTACCGAAAGGCTCCAGGGTACAGAGGTAGTAGATGAGCAGCAATCCGCCGATCACCATGCCGAACAGGCCCAGGCTCACGGAGAGGATCACCATGCCGAAACGGCAGAGGCGGAGAGCGGCGGCCATATCCTGGTTAGGCATGGTATAGCCCGTGATCCCGGCAATGGCCACCACGATCACCACCACCGGGGAGATGACCTTGGCCTCCACGGCGCTCTGGCCGACGATCAGGGCGCCGATGATGCTCACGGACTGGCCGATGGTGGCGGGCAGCCGCAGGCCTGCCTCCTGGAGCAGTTCAAAGGCCACCAGCATCCCCAGGGTCTCCCCCGCGGTGGAAAAGGGCACGTCCTGCTTGGACTGGATGATGGAGAGCAGCAGCCGGGTGGGGACCATCTCCTGGTGATACATGGTCACCGCCACGTACAGGGCGGGCAGGAGCACCGAGAGGAACAGGGCCAGATACCGCAGGAGGGTCAGGACGGAGGCCACGGTATAGTGGGCGGCGGTATCCTCCGGCACCCGCAGGGTCTCCGCCAGGGTGGCGGGCAGGAGGAAGCCCAGGGGTAGGCCGTCCACCAGCAGCCCGGCCCGGCCCTGGAGCAGCTCCATGGCAAAGCGGTCCGGCCGCTCCGTCGCCAGCAGCTGGGGAAAGGGGGAGCTTTTTTCCAGCAGGTATTCCTCCAGATCCCCCGTATTCATCAGTCCGTCCAGGTCGATCCGTTCCAGGCGGCTCTGGAGTTCCTCTCCCAGCAGGGGATCGGTCAGTCCCTCCAGATACACGATGCCCACCCGGGTCCGGCTGCGCCGTCCCACCGTCAGTTCCCGGAGCTTCAGCTCCGGACACCGGAGTCTGCGGCGGAGCAGGGCGGTGTTCTGGCGGTAGATCTCCGTAAACGCTTCCTTCGCGCCCTTGACGGTCTTCTCCGTTTCCGGCTGTTCCACTCCCCGGCCCAGAGCGGCCTTGGTTTCGAAGGTCAGGGCAAGGCCGGAGAACACCAGGGCGCAGCAGCCCTCCGTCAGGTCCGACGCCGTTTCCTCCAGGCTCCGGCGGATACGGAATGAATAGAACCAGGCCAGGGCCTCCCGGGCCAGGGCCGCCGCTTCCTCCGGTCCCGCAGCCGTACCGAAGCGTTCTTCCTCCGTCAGGGGGCGGATCACCGCTTCCCCCACCGCGTCCCCGTCCACCAGTCCATCCAGATAACACAGGGTCCCGGTGAGTTTTCCCTCCGCGCCCCCCAGCCGCAGATCCATGGCGCGGAAGTCCCCGCAGTCCCGAAACAGGGTCTGCAGCGCTCCGGCCTCCGGCGCGCCCGGATACCGCGGCTTCACCGGCGGATGCCAACCCCGGGCTTTTCCGTTTTTACCTCGACCGAAAATTCTCATAGCCCTAGTATACCCGGCTTTTCTTGCCTTAATCTGACCTGCAGATGCTTGAATTGTCAGGTCGGATAAGGTATACTGAATACTCACCTCTATCCGAAGGGAGGGCGGAGCATGACTTCACTCGCAGATACCTTCAGCGCCCTGCTGGAACAGAAAAAATACGCGGCCATTCGGGACGTTCTGGTCACCATGAACGCGGCGGATATCGAATCCATATTCGAGGATCTGCCTGCTGAAACGCTGCCTTTTTACTTCCGCCTTCTCCCCAAGGAGCTGGCGGCGGAGACCTTCGTGGAGATGGATCCCGAAGAGCAGGAGATGCTCATCAAGGGCTTTTCGGACAGCGAGCTGAGCGAAGTGCTGAGCGAGCTTTACGCCGACGACGCCGCCGACCTGGTGGAGGAGATGCCCGCCAATGTGGTGAAGCGGATCCTCAAGCAGGCGGATCCGGATCTGAGAGCCGCCATCAACGAGCTGCTGAAGTATCCGGAGGACAGCGCCGGCAGCATCATGACCACGGAGATGGTCACCCTCCGCCCCCTTATGACCGTGGCGGAGGCCATCAAGCGCATCCGCCGGGTTGGCTTCGACAAGGAGACCGTTTACAACTGCTACATCACGGACGACGCCCGGCACCTCATCGGCACCATCACCATCCGTACCCTCATCCTGGCGGAGGAAGACAGCCTGGTGCGGGACCTGATGAATACCAACGTGATCTCCGTCACCACCCTGGAGGACCAGGAGGCCACGGCGGAAGCCCTGGCGAAATACGACTTTACCGCCTTGCCGGTGGTGGATGGGGAAAACCGCCTGGTGGGCATCGTCACCGTAGACGACGCCATCGACGTTATCAAAGAAGAGGCCACGGAGGACATGGAGAGGATGGCCGCCATCCTGCCCTCGGACAAGCCCTACCTGCGTACGGCGGCCTGGGACATCTGGTCCAAGCGAATTCCCTGGCTGCTGCTCCTGATGATCTCCGCCACCTTCACCAGCATGATCCTCAGCACCTTTGAAACCGCGCTGGCGGCCCAGGGGGCGCTGCTCCTGTTCATCCCCATGCTCATGGATACCGGCGGCAACTCCGGCGGCCAGGCCTCCGTCACCGTCATCCGCGGTCTCTCCCTGGGGGAGGTGGAACCGTCGGACGTGCTGGCGGTCATCTGGAAGGAGACCCGGGTCTCCCTCCTCTGCGGCGTCTCTCTGGCCGTGGTCTGCTTCGGCAAGGTGCTCCTGGTGGACCGGATGCTGATGCACAATCCGGAAGTCACCGTTACCGTGGCCCTGGTCGTCTGTCTCACCATGATCCTTACCATCCTGGTGGCCAAGCTCATCGGCTGCACCCTTCCCCTGCTGGCGAAAAAGATCGGCCTGGACCCGGCGGTGTGCGCCAGCCCTTTCATCACCACCATCGTGGACGCCCTGAGCCTGCTCATCTATTTTGCCATCGCCTCCGCCCTGCTCCATCTGTGAGGGACAAAATGAAGAAGCCGAAAATGCTCCTGTTCGACTACGGGAACACCCTGGTCTACGAACCCTCCTTCGACGGAGAGGAAGGGTTCCGGGCGGTGCTGGAGTACTGCGCGGATAACCCCCGGGGCGTGGATGCGCCGCAGCTGGCGGCGGTCTACGCGCCTGCCCTGGAAAAACTCATGTCCGCCTCCCGGGCTGCGGAGGCGGACATCATGGATCTGTGCGTCAAGCGTCGGATCTACGAGGAACTGGGGCTGCGCTTCTCCCTGGACCTTGTGGCCCTGGAGCGGGTGTTCTGGGACGCGGCGGGACCGGGGAAACCCATGCCGGGGATCCGTGCCTTTTTGCCCGAGCTGGAGCGGAGAGGCATCCGCAGCGCCGTAGTCAGCAACATGAACTTCCGGGGGGCGAACCTGGAAGAGCGCATCCGCCGCCTTCTGCCGGAGAACCGCTTCGAATTCGTGCTCTGTTCCTGCGAGTACGCCACCCGCAAGCCCGCCGCCGCCTTTTTCCGGCTCGCCCTCCGCAAGGCGGGACTGGAGCCGGATGAGGTCTGGTACTGTGGGGACAATCCCCGGGCGGATATTCTCGGCGCCCACAACGCAGGTCTCTTCCCCGTGCACTATTACCGTACAGATATCCCCTGCCCCTATCGGGCGCCCCAGGACGAGATGGAACCGGATTTCCCCCATCTGCGGATCACGGAGTGGGGGGAACTGCTGACGGCGCTGGACAGGCTGTGAGTACCGGCGTCGGTATGAAGGGGATGGACGGCCGGGGCGCGCCCACAAGGTACCCGATCCTGATGCTCCACGGTGTGGGCTTCCGGGACCTGAAATGGCCCCTGTACTGGGGCCGGATACCCAAGGCCCTGACCGGCATGGGAGCGGAGCTCTACTACGGGAATCAGGACTGCTGGGCCCGGGCAGAGGATAACGGGAAGGCCGTCAAAGCCAGGATCCGGCAGATCCTGGAGGAGACAGGGGCGGAAAAGGTGAACATCATCGCCCATTCCAAAGGCGGATTGGAGGCGCGTATGGCCGCCTCTTCTCTGGGCATGGGAACGTATATCGCCAGCATCACTACCATAGGGACTCCCCACCGGGGCTCGAAGACCATTGACCGGCTGCTGAAAGCGCCGGACTCCCTGTTCAACATCGCGTCCTTTGCCGTGGACAACTGGATCGGTCTCATCGGGGATACAAAGCCGGATTTCTACGCGGTATGCCGGGACTTCTCCACAGCGTATGCCGAAGCCTTCAACCGGGAAAACCCCGACGTGCCGGGGGTATACTACCAGAGCTTTGCCGGGGTGATGCGGACGCCCCTGTCCGACCTGAACCTTTCCACGGCGAATCTCATCGTCGGCTTGACCGAGGGACCCAACGACGGTCTGGTGAGCGTGGAATCCGCGAAATGGGGAGAGTCCTTCACCCTCCTCACCGGCTGCACCGGCAGAGGCGTATCCCACTATGACGAGATCGACTTTCGCCGGTATCCTCTCTCCCGAAAACGGGGGGAGGGCGTGTCCGATATCTGCGACGTCTACCGTGAGATCGTGCACGGTCTGGCCGAGCGGGGGTTTTAGGGAATGAATAACAGAGAATAAGGACGGGAGAACGGATTGCCATGTCGGCTTTCAGCCTCCTCGCAATGACGATACTTGTTGCATTGGTCCCGTTGATCTCCAGCCCATTGGAATCGCACCCATGCTCCAAGCTTCCGTCATGGCGAGACCTCAGTACCGGAGTACTGAGGTCATGGCAATCCGTTCTCCTGTTTTAAAGCACCTTCAACCGTTTCAGGTATTCTCTCTGACGCTCTTTCATCGTCTCCATGGTCACTCCCGCTTGAATCTTTCCCGGATGGCCGCGTCCCCGGCCCGGACGGTTTCAGCGCTGATCCCCGCCGCCGCCAGAAGGGCGTGCTCCATGTGGATGCCCGTATCCGGGGGGACGCCGTAGGCCCCCGCGTCGGACCCGGCGGCGATGAGGCAGCCCATTTTTTCCGCCTTCCGGAGCATCTCCCCCTGCAGGTGGACGTTGGCCTCCGCCACGCCGGGGCCGAAGCCCTCCCTTCCGGCAAAGCCTGCGGTGGCCGCCAGGGTGGGGACCCACACCGCTCCGGTCTGGGCGAGACAGGTCAGGCAGTCCTCGTCCCCGAAATAGCCGTGCTCCACGCTGTCCAGCCCCGCCTCCAAAGCGAGCCTTATGCGCTCCGCTCCGTTCACATGGGCCATGACCCGGAAGCCCTCCCCATGGGCGATGCGGATGAGCTCGGCGATCTCCCCATTCTCCAGGCCGCCTCCCATAAGGCCGCCCGGGGTCTGGAAATCCATGATGCCGGATATCATGAGCTTGATGAAATCCGCTTTTTCCTCTTTGGCCCGCTCCACCAGCGCCCGGAACTCCGCCGGTCCGTCGAAGGCATGGCCCACGATCCAGCCGTACTGCTTCCGTTTGTGGGTGGCAAAGACGCAGGTGCGGTATTCGATCCCGTATTCCCCGGCGACCTCCCGGGCATAGGCGGAGGCCCCCAGGATATCCCCTCCGTCCCGGTAATACACTACCCCGGCGTCCCGGAGGGCCGCCAGCCGGTCCCGGATCAGAGCCCTGTCCGGTTCCGGCCGGTGCCGGGCCATGGCGTTTTTATAGTTGGTCCCATCCATGAAGATGTGCCCGTGGCATTCATAATATTCCCTTGTTTCCACTCTGTTCGCTTCCTTACAGGACGGTGGAAAAACCCCCGTCCACCTTGATATCCGCGCCGCTCACATAATCGCTGGCGGCGCTGGCCAGAAATACGATGGTTCCCATCATGTCCCCCAGGGTGCCCCAGCGGCCCTGGGCGATGCGGTCCGTGATATGCTGGATGAACGCCGGGTCCTGGGCGATGTCCTTGATGACGTCCGTCTGGATGAAGCCCGGGCAGATGGCGTTGCACTGGATATTGTACTTCCCCAGCTCGTTGGCAAAGCTCCGGGTGATGCCGATGACCCCATGCTTCGCGGTAACGTAGGCGGGACACTTGGCGTCCGCCGTATAGCTCAGGGCGGAGCCCACGTTGATGATCTTCCCGTGCCCCTGCTTCGCCATGATCTTCGCCGCCTCGTGGCCCAGGTAGTACACGGCCTCCAGGTTCACCCGGATCACCCGGTCCCAGCCCTCGTCCGGAAACTCCAGGAAATCCTCGAAGCAGTTGGTCCCCGCGTTGTTCACCAGGATGTCGATCTTCCCATAGGTTTCCAGGCATTTGCCGGGGATGGACTTCAGGTAATCCATATCCATCAGATCTCCCTGATAGAACTCCACCCGCCTGCCGGATTCTTCGATGAGGCGGCGGATATCCTCCGTATCCCCGGAACGATAGGGGATGAACAGGTCCGCTCCCGCCCGGGCCAGGGCCAGGGCATAGCCCATCCCCAGGCCTTTGTTGGCCCCGGTGACGATGGCCGTTTTCCCCTTCAGGCTGAACAGCTCCATGGAAAAGCCGCTGATCTGCTCAATGCTGGTCATATGCCGCTCCTTTCCCAGCGTGCCGACAAAGTCTTGCCGCCGCGCTGAAGCAAGTTTTTCAAACAGGGAATATGGGAAAGATTCTTTGAAAAACTTATGATTGAACGCGAAAGACAGCCCTGATGGGTTTCTTTCACACTTTCTTTCCGATATCGTTCCGTTTACGGCTTTGTCTGCAGTCTGCTTTCTCTGCTGTATTCTTTTTCCCCACTATAAACCAAGAAACCGCCGGAGGCAAGCCCCGGCGACCCTCTCAAGGAGGTATGACATGAAGACCTTTACCCGCATCCTCTGCCTGCTGCTGTGCCTGGTCCTTGCCGCGGGACTCGTTCCCGCCGCCGCGGAAGAACCAGTATATGTCGCCCTGGGAGACAGCATCGCCGACGGCTATCGGCTGGCGGGCTATACCGCCCCCGGCTCCGCCCCGGCGGAAAGCTTCCCCGTCCTCCTGGCCAACGCCATGAAGGCGCATCTCATCCCTCTGGCGGTGAGCGGCATGGATACGGACGGGCTTCTCCGGGCCCTGGATACCCGGACCTACCGGGAAGCGGTGGCGAAGGCTGACACCATCACCCTCACCATCGGCTCCAACGATCTGCTCCACCCCGCCATCGACCGGCTCACCTCCCTGGGACAGTCCGTGGCGGAGGGGGATCTGAGCGGACTGCTGACGGATCTGACCGGGGCGGGGAACGTCCTCACCTCTGCGGAGGCCCAGGAGGAATACGCCCGGCATGTCGCCCGCTTCAAGGACAACTGGGAGGCCATCATCGACCGCATCCGGGCCCTGAACCCCAGGGCGGAGATCTATGTAACGAACTTCTACAATCCCTACAGCATGCTGGAATACACCCTGGGCTTTTTCTCCCTCCATGTGGGCAGCGTGGCCCAGGCCTATTTGGACCAGATGAACGCCTGGCTGGAGGAGAGCCCCAGCGCCGGGGAATACCGGATCGCGGATATCCGGGACGTGAGCACCAACGTGTGCTTCTCCCCCCGGGATCTCACCGGTTTTGACCTGGATCCCCATCCGGACCCGGCGGGTCATGCCCTGATCTTCCGGCGGCTCCTGTCCGTCCGTCAGGCGGCGGAGGCGGAGGCCCGGTATCCGGACCTGCCCCGGGAGGCCTGGGCCAGGGAGGCCATCGGCGGCGTCACCGCCCTGGGTCTCATGCAGGGCATGGAGGACGGACGCTTCGACCCGGAGGGCCTGCTGACCGTGGCCCAGGTCCTGGCTCTGACCGCCCGGCTCCACAGCCTCCGGCACGGGGGGACCGCCCAGTTCGACCAGAGCTACGGCAGCCGCTGGTACGACGTTTACTACAAGTACTGCACGGACAACGGCATCATCGGCAAGCGGGACTTCCGGGACCTGAATCAGCCCGCCACCCGGGCCCAGGCCGCCCGGGTGCTGGCCCACGCTCTGGAGACGGAGGAGCTTCCCGCGCTCCGGGACGTCCGGCAGATCCCGGACGTAGCCCGGGGGGATTACGCCGGGGAGGAGATCTATCTTCTGTACCGGGCGGGGGTGCTGAACGGCATGAATGAGGCGGGGGATTTTTATCCCGAAAACAACCTCCGCCGGTCCGAAGCGGCGGCCATCCTGCTCCGCCTGGCGGACGCGGACATGCGGATCAGATAAAGGGCTCGAACAGAGTTACGGGAGGCGCGGCGTGTGCCGTGCCTCCCGGTGGTTTCTTCCGGCCTCCGTTTCAGAGGAGGGAAAAGTCGATGCTGTCCGCAATGGTCTGGAGCTCCTCACCGGTGATGGGATCTGGATACTGAGAATCGAGAAGCACCCGGACCGTCACAAAGCTCTTCTCCAGATCGGCGACGATCCAGCCCGTTTCCTCGCTCAGGCAGATCAGCACGGTCACGCCGCAGGCGGTCTGGTATGTCCACTGCTCAAAGCTCTCCGCATCTCTGACGGGTATCGTCCAGGTGTCCAGGACGCCCTTCATGCTGCGATATAATACATACTGCTCTCCGTTTTCCGTGCGGCAGACTGCGCTGCAGGTCCCGTCGGCATTGTAGTTGCCTCCCATTTCGGTAACCGGGAGGAAATCGCCGACGCGTTCCTCCAGCTCCGGGATCGTCATGGATACGGAGCCTCCCGTATGGAGCGCGAGCCCGTACTTCTCCGCGATCCGATGGAGCTCATCCGCCATCTCCTGCGAATAGACGTTATACTGGTTAGCGGTGTATTCCTGCATGAACTCGGCGGGTGTCCTGCCATTCTCGTTCACCGAATTCCATATCTCCCTATCCTGGTCATAGCCGTTCAAAAACTCCGCCCACTCCTTTGCCGCCTCAAACTCCGGGCTTCCCGCAAAGCCCTGCAGAGAGAGGGAGCTAAAACCATGTAAATGGATATCTTCCCGCGCGGGTCGGGGATCCTCGGGATCCACGATCTGGGGCGTCGCATCCGGTGAGGGGGTCCTGGTGCCCAGGACGATCAGATCCTGGAACCGATGCTGCCAGACCGCCGCGGCGCCTACGGCCAGGGCCAGGACCAGCACGGCAGCCAGCACCAGGGCGGCAACGCGCGGTTTTCTCTGTCGTTTCTGATCCATGATGATCGCCTCCTCGTCGATCGAGGTATGCAGCCGGGAAAACATCTCCCGGTATTCTTCTTTTCCCATATCAGCCTACCTCCGTCAGGCTCGATTTCAGCGCCTGTCTCGCCCGGGAGAGCCGGGTCGTCACCGCCGTTTCGCTGATTTTCAGCAGGGAGGCGATCTCCCTGACGGAATACTCCTCATAGTAGAATAAGTACAGGGTCGTGCGGTATTTCTCCGGCAGGGCCATGACCTGGGCGAAAAGCGCGCTCTGCTCCGGCGTATCGAAGACCGCCGCAGCGTCCAGCTCCTCCAGGGGCAAATGCTTCCGCCAAGGCGCCCGGAACACGTTCTTGCAGAGATTCAGGGCCACGCGGATCAGCCAGTTCTTTGCGTGGGCTTCGCTATCAAAGGGCTCGCTCCGCTTCCAGAGCCGGAGCAGGGTCTCTTGCACGATATCGTCGGCGTCATGGGGCGAGCCGAGAGCGTTGAGCGCCACCCGGAACACAGTATCCTTATACTTGCCCGCAAGGAGCAGAAACTCTTCCCGTTCCAGACAGATCACTTCTTTCCTTACGTTTTGAAGGCCTTCACCGGGAATACACAGAAAAGGCGCCGTTTGTCACAAAAAATGTCACAACGACGCCTCGTTTTTTTCTATACGGAAGTTCTCCATGCCGTCCGGCATGGTTCACTTCTTTTTCTTCCTCTCCGGCAGGTCGGCGGCCACCGCCGCCACCAGGGCGCACAGGGCTTCCCGGTCGTCCACACAGTCCGCCAGGAGCATCTCCTTCGCTCCCTCGTAGGGCAGCTCCAGGGGGGAATCCGGCAGCATCCCCTTCGCGGAGGCCGTGGGCTTCACCAGGAGCCGGTCGTCATAGATCCCGCCCACGAGCTTCCCCTGATAATAGATGAGGTATTCTCCCATCATGGCCTTTTGGGAAACGCCCTCCAGGCCCGACAGCTGATTCAGGACAAAGTCCAGATACTCCCTGCTGGAAGCCATATCCATCCCTCCTTCGTCTGCACAACAGTATAGCGGAGGACCCGCCGCGATTCAAGCGCTCCGGGCCGCTATTTCCGCTCCACGAACCATTTGTCCTCCTCCAGGAAGAGATAGGTCTCCCGGCTGCCGATGCGGATCCGGTACCGGAAGCCTGTGCCCCCGGCCTTCATGCTGGCGGCGCGCTTCCGCTCCAGCACCCGGTCGATGGGGTACTCCACCCCGTCCTCCCAGGTGACGGAGAGGGGGATGAGCCGTCCGTCCGGCTCGAAGCGGGCCTTCACCGCCACGTAGACCTTTGCATGATTTTCTTCCATTGCTTATCTCCTCAACTGATACCGGTTTTCAGTAAACCGATGGGATGGATCACCTGGGTCTTCTCCAGATCCGGGGACCAGAGATCCGTATGGAGCCGGGCGGCCGCCCGGCCGATGACCGCCTTGCCGAAGCGCCGCCGGATCTCCTCCACGCTCCGCTCCAGCCGTTCCTGCTTCTCCCGCCCTGCCTCCTCCCGGAACAGGCTCAGCTGCCGGGGGGAGGAGGCAGGGATCAGCTCCGCGCCCCGGACCCCCACGCTGCGGAGGGGACGGCGCTCGTCCCAGTGGGCCTCCACCAGGGCCATGGCCGCCCGGTGCAGCTCCGTGGCCAGACAGGAGGGGGTTTCCAGGACCGTCTGCCGCTCGAAGGAATACAGGCCGAAATCCCGCAGGCCGATCTGCACCGTGCGGCAGAGGAATCCCCCCTCCCGCAGCCGGGCGGCCACGCTCTCGCACAGCACCCAGTACACGGCGGAGATATCCTCCAGGCTGGCCAGATCCCGGGTCGTGGTCATGGAATTGCCCACGCTCTTCACCGGGCTCTCCTCCCCCGCCCGGGCCACGGGGGTCAGGTCATAGCCGTTGGCAAACCCGTGGAGCATGGGGCCCACCTTGCCGAACCAGCTCTTCAGATATTCCGGCGGAGTCTGCGCCAGCTGGCCGATGGTCTCCACCCCGTAGTTCCGGAGCTTCCGCCCGGTGGCGGGACCCACGTACAGCAGATCCGTCACCGGCAGGGGCCAGACCTTTTCCCCCATCTCCCGGCGGGAGAAGACCGTCACCGCATCCGGCTTTTTGTAATCCGAGCCCAGCTTGGCGAAGATCTTATTGTCGCTCACCCCCACGGAGACCGTCACCCCCAGCTCCGCCTTGATCCGGCGGCGCAGCTCATGGGCCAGGGCTTCCCCGCCCTTCCGCTGGCTTTCGGTACCGGTAACATCCAGCCAGCATTCGTCCAGACCGAAGGGCTCCACCCGGTCCGTATACTCCCCGTAGATCTCCCGGGACAGGCGGGAGAAGCGCATATACTGGTCATAATGGGGATGGACGATCACCAGATCCGGGCACTTCTGCCGGGCCTGCCACAGGGCCTCCCCTGTCTTCACCCCGAATCTCTTGGCCAGCTGGTTCTTGGCCAGGATGATCCCGTGCCGCGCCTCCGCGTCGCCTCCCACCGCCACGGGCTGATCCCGAAGGGCGGGCTGATGGAGACATTCCACGCTGGCATAAAAGCTGTTCATATCCGCATGGAGGATGATCCTTCCCTGTCCTTCCACCGCCCATCTCTCCCTTCGTGGGCATTATAATACGCTTTTAACGCGATTTCAATAGATATTTTTCGCTTTTTAAGAGAATTATTCCCCAGATGCCCTTGCGGATCCGGGGAAAATGTGCTATTCTCAAGATATAGAAGGGAACAGTTGAGGTGATACCATATGCATGTGGGAGATACTCTGGCTCAGCTCCGGCGGGAGGCCGGTCTTTCCCAGGGGGAGGCGGCGGCGTATCTGACGGATTCCGGCTGCCCCTGCACCCAGAAGTCCGTCTCCAAGTGGGAGCGGGGGGTGAACCTGCCCAATGCCGAGCAGTTCCTGCTCCTCTGCCGCCTTTATGGGGTGCGGGACGTGCTGCACCGCTTCCTGGGCATGGAGGACAGTCTCTCCGGGCTGAACGCTCTGGGCCGGCGGCGGGTGGAGGAGTATATCCGCCTGCTGAAGGGGGACGCCGCCTTTGGGGAGGAAGCCCCGGCGGTCCGGAAGCCCGGTCGGGTCATCCCCCTGTACGATCTCCCCGTCTCCGCCGGTACCGGCCAGTTTCTGGACAGCAGCGATCACCGTCTGCTGGAGCTCCCGGAGGAAGCTCCCCGGGGGACGGATTACGCCGTGCGCATCAGCGGGGACAGCATGGAGCCCCGGTATGCGGACCGGCAGGTGGTATACGTCCAGCGGCAGGAGACCCTGGAGCCCGGGGAAACGGGGATCTTCCTCTACCGGGGAGACGCCTACTGCAAGGTGCTGGGAAAGGACGGAGGAAAGCCCGCCCTCCTCTCCCTGAACAAGCGCTATGACCCCATTCGGGTGGCGGAGGAGGAAGACCTGCGGGTACTAGGCCGGGTGCTGTCGTAAGGGACAGAACATCTGTGAGTGAAACAGCCGGGGAGCGATACGCTCCCCGGCCTTCCTATGGGATATCCTACTTTTCCTTGTAATACAGCTGGCAGTGGCAGAAGCCCTCGAAATCCGGATCGGCGATCTGGTCCCGGAACTCCTTGCACATGCACCGGGTATCCGGCGTCCGCTCCCGGCGGCAGGGGCAGTAGCCCCCGGTCTCTTCCAGACCCTGCTTCACCAGATCCGCGATCTCCTTGTTCTCGTTGACCCGGATGCGCATCAGCCCTTCACCCCGTCGATGATCCGTTTCAGGGCGGCTTTCTGCTGGAGGCCCACGGCCTGCTGCACGGCCTGGCCGTCCTTGAAGAACACCAGAGTGGGGATGGCGTTCACCCGGAAGGCGTTGGCCAGGGCGGGCTGTTCATCCACGTTCACCTTGCCGAAGGTCACGTCGGCATACTCTGCTGCGGTCTCGTCCAGAATGGGGGCCATCATCTTGCAGGGGCCGCACCAGCTGGCCCAGAAGTCCACCACCGTCACGCCCTTGCTCACGGTTTTCTGAAAGTTTTCAGCGGTCAGTTCGATCGGTTTCATGTTGATCCTCCTCTGTGCAGTCTTGTACAAATTCCTTCAGTACGCGCCGGTATCCCTCCGGATCCCCCGCCAGGGCCGCGGCATGGCGGACGCCGGGGACCAGGTGCATACGGCTTTTCGGGTTCCTGCTGGCAGCCAGCAGCTTTTTGCTGTTCTCACAGGGGATGAGCCGGTCCTCCTCCCCATGGAACAGGCAGATGGGGGTGTCCGACCCGGCCACGGACCGGACGGGGCTCACCGCGGGGATATCATACCCATAAACCAGCCTTCCCATGAATACGGCCAGGGGCATCAGGGGCCAGCGGGGCAGATGGGCCCAATGGGGCAGCAGATACCGGAACAGCTCCAGGGTATCGGCAAAGGGACAGTCCGCCGCCACGAAAACCGGCTTTTCCCGGTCCAACACGTACAGCACCGTGGCGGCGCCCATGCTCTCCCCCTGGAGGGCGATGGAGGCGTCCTCCCCGAACACCTGCCGGGCATAGGCCATGACCTTCCGCAGGTCCTCGGATTCCTTCTGTCCCAGGGTGCAGTACTTCCCCGTGGAGCGGCCGAAGTACCGGTGGTCGTAAAACAGGAGGCTCCAACCCATTTCATAGAACAGAGAGGCATATTTCACCTCTCCCAGGCGGCAGACCGTATGCCCGTGGCAGAAGATCACCACCCGCTTTTCCCCTTCGGGATGGATCACGTACTCCCCGCTGAGGACCGCGTCCCCCACGTCCAGGGTAAAGGGCTTCCGGTCCCAGCTTTCGTCCCAAGCCCGGAAGGCTTCGGGAAACGCCGCCTCGTCCTTGCTGCGGACCTTTTCCTCCGACCTCCGCTCGCTCTTGGTGATGGCTCTGACGCAGTACAGGGCCGCCAGGGAAAAAAATACCAGCGCCGCCAGGAGCACCGCCGCCGGGATCCACAAATACTGCAATTCTTTTTCCCCCGTTCCCGGCACGTGGTATCAGACTGTGCGGAGACCTTGCCGACGCACTGATTGTATCCCATTTCTCCCGTGGAAGCAAGACGGAAATCGGTGGATATCCCCGGTGAAGTATGCTAAACTATTCGTGAGCCTTCAGCCAGGCCAGGATGTCTCCGCAGACGGCGTTCCGGTCCGGCTCATTGACGAGTTCATGCCGGTCTCCCGGATAGAGCTTCAGCTCCGCCCGCTTCATCCCCGCCTTCCGGAAGCTTTCCAGGGCGCGGCGGACCCCGGCGCCGTATTCCCCCACCGGATCCTCCTCTCCCGAAATGAAGAGAACGGGAAGCTCCGGATCCATGCGTTTCTGCTTTGCCGGGTCGGTGATGAGCCGGATGCCCCGCATCATCTCCCGGATCAGCCCCGAGGAGGGGGTGAGGCCGCAGAGCGGATCCGCGTCGTAGGCCGCCACCACCGCCTCATCCCGGCAGATCCAGGCATTGGGGGAGGCGGCTTCGGGAATGCGCTGATTGTAGCTGCCGAAGGCCATCTTCCGCAGAAATTCGCTGACGTTGTCTTCCCCCCGCAGCTTTGCCGTCACTTCGGCGGCGGCGCCGCCCGCGGCCGCCAGGGGCCGGGCCAGATGCCCCGTTCCGCAGAGGATGCAGCCCTGCAGCCCGCCGGGCCAGAGGATGAGGCAGGAGCGGGCCAGAAAGGACCCCATACTGTGGCCGAACAGGAAAACGGGTTTTCCCGGCCAAAGCTCCTTTATCCGCTCCAGCAGCGCATGCTGCCCCTCCGCCGCCTTCATCCAGCCTCCCCGGGGGAAGCGGCCCAGGCTGCCGGTCTCCGCCGCGGCAGGTCCGTGGCCCGGCAGGTCGGAGGTGTACACCGCAAAGCCGTTTTCCGCCAGGAAGCGGGCGAAGGAAACGTAGCGTCCCTGGTGCTCCCCCAGCCCGTGGATCACCTGAAGGATCCCGACGGGGTCGCCCTCCGGCCGGTATTCCCGGCAGGCCAGGGTCACGTCTTTCTCCGGCTCGAGGGTGAATTCGCGCATATCCATCGTTTCCGTCTTTCCGCCGCAGCACCGCGGCAAAAACATATTCCTGATTTGATATACCAATACTATCGAAATTCAGCCGAAAAGGCAAGGAGGTCCCCATGAATCCTTACGTCATCGCTTTGGACCAGGGCACCACCAGCTCCCGGGCCATCGTTTTCGACTGCATGGGCGGCGTGGCAGCCATCGCCCAGCATCCTCTGCCCCAGATCTATCCCAAACCGGGCTGGGTGGAGCATGATCCCATGCTCATCCTGCAGACCCAGCTCCAGTCCCTGCGGGAAGCCTTCGAGCAAAGCGGCCTGACCCCCGGGGACATCGCCGCCATCGGCATCGCCAACCAGCGGGAGACCACCATCGTCTGGGATCGGAATACGGGACGGCCCGTGTGCAACGCCGTGGTCTGGCAGTGCCGCCGCACGGCGGACTACTGCGGCGAGCTGGCAGCCAGAGGCCTGGAGCCGCTGATCAGGGAGCGCACCGGCCTGCTCATCGACCCCTATTTCTCCGGTACCAAGCTCCGCTGGATCCTGAAGAACGTGCCCGGGGCCGAGAAGCGGGCGAAAAACGGCGAGCTGCTCTTCGGCACCGTGGAGACCTGGCTCATCTGGAACCTCACGGGGGGAAAAGTCCACGTGACGGACTGCTCCAATGCCAGCCGCACCATGGTCTTCAATATCGAACGTCTCTGCTGGGACGAGGATCTCTGCCGGGAACTGGAGCTCCCCATGGAGATGCTCCCCGTCCCGGTGCTCAATTCTGCGGAATACGGCCGGGTGGCTCCGGGGATCCCGGGGCTGGAAGCCCTGGCGGGGATCCCGGTCTGCGGCGCGGCGGGAGATCAGCAGGCAGCCCTTCTGGGCCAGGGCTGCATCCGGGCGGGAGACGCCAAGAACACCTACGGCACCGGCTGCTTCACGGTGATGAACACCGGGGAGAAGTCCGTACGGAGCGAAAACGGCCTGGTCTCCGGGGTGGCCTGGCATCTGCCGGAGAAAACGTACCGCTGCCTGGAGGGGAGCGTATTCAATGCGGGCAGCACCATCCAATGGCTGCGGGATGAGCTGAAGCTCATCTCCAGCGCGGCGGAAACCGAAGCCCTGAGCTTCTCCGTGCCGGACAACGGGGACGTATACCTGGTACCCGCCTTCACCGGCCTGGGCTCCCCCTACTGGGACAGCTACGCCCGGGGAGCTTTGGTGGGACTCACCCGGGGCTGCTCCCGGGCTCACGTGGCCCGGGCCGCCCTGGAGAGCATCGCCTATCAGGTGCGGGACCTGATCGCCGCCATGGAGCGGGATGCGGGCTTCCCCCTCCCCTCCCTCCGGGTGGACGGCGGGGCCAGCGTGAACCGCTTCCTCATGCAGTTCCAGGCGGATATCCTGCAGAAGCCCATCGACCGGCCCAGGATGGTGGAGACCACCGCCTTCGGCGCGGCTTTCCTGGCGGGTCTGGCGGCCGGCGTCTGGAATGAACTGGAGGACGTGGCAAAGCTCAGGCAGGCGGACACGGTGTTCACCCCCCGGATGGCGCCGGAGGCGGCGGAAAAGCTCTGCGCCCGGTGGGAAAAGGCCGTGCTGCGCTCCCGATCCTGGGCGGAGGAATGACGAGAAAGATCAAAAAAACTGGATATAGGAGATGCTGCAGATGAAAACGATAACGGAAGAACGAAGGGAGATCCCGGTCGCCGGAGAGACGGACGTACTGGTCATCGGCGGCGGTCTGGCCGGCGTAGCCGCCGCCGTGGCGGCGGCCCGGAACGGGGTGAGCGTCACCCTGCTGGAGAAGACCATCGCCCTGGGCGGCCTGGCCACCCTGGGCCACGTGTGCGTATACCTGCCCATCGACGACGGCCTGGGCCACCGGATCTACGGCGGTCTGGCGGAGGAACTGATGCAGGTCTGCCACCGCTATTCCTACGACGACATCCCGGACTGCTGGAAGGGCAGCCCCTGGAAGGTGGAGGCCCCCACGGGCCGGTATCAGTGCACCTTCAACATCCCCGCCTGCGTCATGGCTCTGGACGAGTACATGGCGGAGGAAGGGGTCAAGGTGATGTTCGACACCAGCGTGTGTATGCCCATCATGGAGGGGAACCGCTGCCGGGGCGTCATCGTGGAGAACAAGTCCGGCCGCAGCGCCTACCTGGCCAAGATGGTGGTGGACGCCTCCGGCGACTCGGACGTGCTGTTCCGGGCCGGGGCGGACTGCGAGACCCAGAAGAGCATCGTCTCCACCTGGACCTACGAGCTGGACGTGGACCGGATCAAGAACGAGACCGTCTCCAACGACGTGCTGGCCAACATCCGCATGCGGTGGTTCGGCCTCCGGCCGGACGTGGACAACTCCAAAAGCGAGATCCCCACCTTCTACGGCACCACGGCGGACGGAGTGAACGACTACGTGCATTTCAGCCGCACCCTGGCCCTGGACTATCTGAAGAAGCACGACCGGCCGGGCTACGCTTTCATGACCATGCCCACCCTGCCCCAGTTCCGCATGACCCGGCGGCTCCGGGGGCTGAAGGAGATGCAGGTGATCGAAGGGGCTCACGAGGAGCACAGCGTAGGCATGGTGATCCACTGCCTGGAGAACCCCGCCGCGGTGTATGAGTTCCCCTATGAGGCGGTGATCGACAAGCGCATCGAGAACATCGCCGCCGCCGGCCGCATGGTCTCCGCGGGAGGCCGGGGCTGGGAGATCATGCGCTGCATCCCCAACTGCGTATTCACCGGGCAGGTCTCCGGCACCGCCGCGGCCCTGGCCATCCGGGGCGGCACCGCCCTCCAGGGGGTGAACGTGGAAGCTCTGCAGCAGAACCTGGCGGATACCGGCGTGGTCATCCATATCCCCGAGGAGCTGCGGGAGAATTCCAAAAAGGAGCGGATCATGGGCCGCCGGGCTCCCGGTGTGGCCTCCATCGCCACGGACTCCCTGAGCTATCCCAAGAAAGAGGATCAGACCCACTAAGAACACGAACGGGAAAGCGCCCCGGCCTGAAGACCGGGGCGCTTTTTTGTCAATGCTGGGAATATTGGGGCGGCGGGGGCGGCGGATTTCCGCTGGGAGGCGGTCCCGCCGGGGCCTTGGGCGGCTTTCTCCGCGCCGCGGCCGCGATGGCGAAGATGGCGCTCAGAAGCAGACACAGGCTGATGCAGGCCGCCAGAAGGGAATAGTACCGCAGCCCGTAGAGCAGGGAGAGCAAAGATACGATAAAGGTGATGGGCGCAAGGATGCAGAGGGCGACGCCCGCCTTCCTGCTCTTGATGGCGGCAAAGCCCAGGATCAGCAGGATGCAGGTGAGCACCGCCGTGATCAGGGGCGGAAAATTCGCGCCGCCGAAGGCGACTACGGGGGCAAAATAGGAATAGAAACTCCGGATCAGCTGATTGTGGTCCGGCCCCGTGGCCGACACCAGCACCGCCGCCTTGGTGAAGATCATCAGAGCCAGGGCCCCGGCGGTGAACAGGATCTGCAGAAAGCGTTTCATCCCTGCCGCTCCTTACTGATAGGCGTCGTACATCCGGGCGGCCATTTTCTCCGCCGCCTCCCGGGTGACGGGCACGGGGCAGAAGCTGCTCAGATGGCTGCCGTAGCCCTCCTCCGCTGCCTTGAGGCACTGCTCCCGGGTGAAGCCCTTGGCCTTCAGGCTGGGAAGCTCCAGCTTCCGCATCAGGTCCCACACGGCGTTGGCGCACAGGGCGCCCAGTTCCTCGGCGGTCTCCTTCCCCGTGAGGGGCAGGCCCATGGCCTCCGCCACCATGCGGATCTCATTGGGTACGGCGGGGGCGGCGTACTCCAGGGCCACGGGCAGGGCCATGGCGCAGTTGTAGCCGTGGGGGGTGTGCAGGTTGACGCTCAGACCGTCCGCCAGGGCATGGCCCACATGGCACATGGTCTCCCCGAAGGCGATGCCCGCCCAGTCCGCCGCCAGGCTCATCTCCGTCCGGGCCTCCACGTTGTCCGGCTCCTTCCAGGCGATATAAAGATACTTCATGATCTTGCTGATGGCGGCGCAGGCCAGGAGCTGGTTATGCGGCTGGGAGATATTGTCCGTCACGCACTCGGCGGCGTGGGACAGGGCATCCAGCCCCGTATAGGCGGTAACGGAGGCGGGCATGCCCATGCTCAGCTCCGGATCCACCACGGCCAGGTGGGTGTTCACGAACACGCTCCACTTGCCCCCGGTCTCCGTCTGGGTGATGACGGCCACCCGGGTAGCCTCCGACCCGGTGCCGGAGGTGGTGGGCACCAGGATCACCGGGGTTTTGGTATCCATGGTGATGGGCTTTGCCAGGATGTACTTCTTGGAAGGGCCGGGATACTCCATGAGGATGCTGGTGGCCTTGGCGGTATCCATGCTGCTGCCGCCGCCGATGCCGATGATGGCGTCCACCTTGTTCTCCAGACCCAGGGCCCCGGCTGCGTCCACCATGCCGATGGTGGGCTCGGATCCGATCCCGTTGAAGGGCACGCAGGCGATGCCCGCCTTCTCAAGGCTGGCCATGGCCCGGGCCGGGATGCCCGCCGCCTCCACGCCGGGATCGAAGATGCACAGAGCCTTTTTGATATTTCCCAACTCGGAGACGTATTCTCCCAGGTGGTCGATCGCTCCGGCGCCGAAGATGATGGGACAATTCTGATGATAGGTAAACATACCTTCCCTCTCCTTATTTGATATAGGTTACCTCAATGCGCTGCTCGTCCGCCTTGAGCTTGGGGAACTCCTTGGCTTCATAGCCCAGGGCCATGGTGCCTACGCAGGTGAAGCCCTCCGGGAAGCCCAGCTTCTTTCCAAGCTCCGGATCGTTGTTGATGCCGTACATGGACATCCAGAGGTAGATGCTGTCGATCCCCAGATCCGCAGCCGCCACCATCATGTTCTGGATGACGCAGCCCGCGTTGGTGAACTCGATGTTCTTCAGGATGCTCTCCTTGGAGGCCAGCACCACCAGGGTGGGGGCGCCGTACAGGGGGTGGGAACCAGGACGCATTTTGGCGGAGCTTTCATCAATGGCCTTCAGCAGCTCCGGATCCTGCACCGCATAGAGCTTCAGACTCTTGAAATCCGCGCCGCCCACGGCCGCCTGGCCGCCGGCGAACAGGATCTTTTCCAGATCGGCGTCGGGGATCTGCTTGTCGGAAAAGCCGCGGGTGGAATGTCTGGCTTTTATGGCGTCCAAAGTGTTCATGTAAGAATCCTCCTTTTCTGATCGGTCTGATATGCTTCTTCAGGCAAAATGCCTGGCTGTCTTCAGGGCCAGCTCGATCATCTGACGGAAGCCCAGCTGCCGTTCCTCGCTGGACAGGGCTTCTCCGGTGATCAGGTGGTCGGATATGGTGCAGATGGCCAGGGCTTTTTTCCCCGTACGGGCGGCGTTCATGTACAGGGCCGCCGCCTCCATCTCCACCGCCAGCACGCCCATCTTCGCCCATTTGGCGCCAAAATCCGGGTCGTCGTCGTAAAACAGGTCGGAGCTCAGCAGATTGCCCACGCGGCAGACAGCGCCCAGCTTCTCTCCCTCCTCCGCCGCGGTCTTCAGCAGGTCATAGTCCGCGATGGGGGCAAAGGTCCCGGGAAGCCGGTACTGATGGGCATAGTTGGAGTCCGTACAGGCTCCCATGCCCAGGACGATATCCCGCACCCGCACCGTTTTGCTCATGCTCCCGGCGGAGCCGATGCGCAGAATGCAGTCCACGTCATATTCACGGAACAGCTCATAGCTGTAAATGCCCATGGAGGGCATGCCCATGCCGCTGGCCATAACGGAGATCCGGCTGCCTGCATAGAAACCGGTATAGCCCTGGATGCCCCGCACGTCGTTCACCAGTTCGGCATTTTCCAGGAACTCCTGAGCGGTGAACCTGGCCCGCAGGGGATCCCCGGGCATGAGGACGACCTTTCCGAAGGCGCCCTTTTCCGCGCTGTTATGAGGCGTCGCCATGTTTTTCTTCCTCCTGCATCTGTCTGGCCAGCTTCACCAGCCGGCTGGTGCCCAGCCGATCCGCGCCAAGGGCAAGGAAGGCCTCCGCATCCTCCAGGGTCGCGATGCCCCCCGCCGCCTTGATCTTCAGATGGGGCGCGACGTGGGCCTTCAGGAGGGCCACGTCCTCCCGGGTCGCTCCGCCCCCGGCAAAGCCGGTGGAGGTTTTGATGTAGTCCGCCCCGGAATCGGAAACCACCCGGCACATCTCGATCTTCTCCTCATCCGTCAGGAGACAGGTCTCAATGATGACCTTCAGGATGCGCTTGCCGCAGATGCGGCGGACCTCGTCGATCTCCTCCCGGACCTTCTCCCAGGCTCCGGCCTTGATCCAACCGATGTTCGCCACCATATCCAGTTCGTCCGCCCCGTCGGAGGCAGCTTCGGCGGCCTCGATGAACTTCACGGCACTACTGTTGTATCCGTTGGGGAAGCCGATCACGGTGCACACCGGCAGTCTGTCCCCCAGATACCGGTTCGCTTCCGCCACAAAACAGGGGGGGATGCACACGGAGGCCGTTCCGAATTCCAGCCCCTCGTCGCAGAGCTGCCGGATATCCTCCCATACGGCGGTCTGCTTCAGCAGGGTATGGTCGCAGCGGGAAAGGATCTCCTTCAGTTCCATAACCGCACTTCCTTTCTCAATTTCCATATACGGCAAACCAGGCTTCGATCTCTTCGCGGCTGCCGGCGGCGCTTCCCTGGATCATCTCCGGGCTCCCGCCGCCCCGCCCGCGGATCCCGGCCAGGATGGTCTTCGTTTCCTGCTTCAGGTCCACGCGGCGGCTGCCGATGATGAATTTCCAGTCCCCGTCCCCGCCGGTAAAGGCGGCGCAGACCCCGGCGCATTTCTCCATGCCCGCGTTCACCAGTTCCCGCAGGGCGCGCATATCCAGCTCCGGGAAAAAGAGGCAAATATTCCCCTCCGTGGGCTCCAGGGCGGCGGCCTTCTCCAGGGCGCTGCGGAGGCGTTCCTCCCCCAGCTGCCGTTTCGCTGCGTCCAGTTCCTCCAGGGTGCGGCGGACCGCGCCGGGAGTCTCCAGCTGCTTTGCGGAGAGCAGGGCGGAGATCTCCCTGGTGACCCGGTACCGGGCCCCGTAATCCGCCAGGGCGTCCATGCCGCAGAGGATATGGATCCGCACCCCGCCCCGGTGACGCATAAAGTCCAGGATCTTGATGAGGCCGATCTCCCCGGTGCGCTTCACATGGGGCGCGCAGCAGGCGCAGGTATCGATCCCGGGGATGCGCACCAGGCGGACGTTCTCCGTGAGGTCCAGCTTGCTCCGGTATTCGGTGGCGGCAAGCTCCTCCTCATCGGGATACCAGGTCTGCACGGGGAGGTTCGCCGTCACCGCCCGGTTGGCCAGGAGCTCGATCTCCTCCAGCTGCGGGCCGGTGAGCTCTCCGCTGAAATCCAGGGTGACCTCCCCGTCCCCCAGGTGGAAGCCTACATTATTATATCCATACTTTTGGCAGACCAGGCCGGAGACGATATGCTCGCCGCTGTGATCCTGCATCCGACGGAAGCGGAGATCCCAGTCCAGCCTGCCCACAGCCGTACTTCCCGGTTCCAGGGGGCCGTCCGTCAGATGGAGGATCTCCCCATCCCGGATCCGGGTATCCAGCACCCGGACGTTCTCCAGCTCGCCCCGGTCTCCCTCCTGTCCTCCCCCTTCGGGGAAGAAGGCGGTGCGGTCCAGGATCACGGCCCAGCCGTCTCCCTCTTTCCGGCAATCCAGCACCCGGGCGGAAAACTCCCGAAGGTGGCTGTCCTCCTCATAGAGTTTGGTCGTCATGCTCCGGTCTCCCGGTTCCCCGCGCAGGCTGCGGCAGCAGCCTCGATCTCCGCCCGGTCATGCCGGAAGCGGGCCACGGCGGGCGGCGCCATTTTCGGAAACCAGTCTTCGATCTCCCCCGGGGAGATGAAGCAGGCCTCCACCACCTCCTCCGGCTGCAGCCGGAGCGCCGGTTCTTTTTCCGGACACAGATAAAGGTAGCTGTCCAGGAAAAGGCGGTCTGTCCGTTCCGAGCTGAGGAGCCGGAACCGTTCCTCTTCAGCCTGTAGGCCGGTCTCTTCCCGCAGCTCCCGGAGGGCTCCCTCCCGGCTGCTCTCCCCCGCCTGGACGCTTCCCGCCGTGCTCTCCCAGAGAAGAGCCCAGTGCTTGTCCGGATGGCGGCGGGTCAGCAGCAGGCGGCCGTCCGCCGTGACGGTCCAGATCGTCACGACGATATGCCAATAGCCCGGGGGGATGGGCTCCCCCCGGGTGATCTGTTTGCCGGTGGGCTGCTCGAACTCATCCCGCAGATCCCACAATTCAGCCATTATCCACCTCGAAGAACTTGATGGTGACCCCGCCCTCCCGGGGGTGGCCTTCGCCCCGGAACTTGTTCTGGTGGAGATAGGGGGCCAGGGTCTTGCTGTCCGTCATAAAGGTCGGCACCGTCTGGAAGGGGGACTGCATCCCGTTGAACCAGCCGTTGTTGTCCACGAAGATATGGCACTTTTCTCCGGCGCTGTCCGTACCCTCCAGCATATATCTGGCGCACATATGCCGCACGCCGGTGAGGTTCACCCGCTGGCAGTCCACGCCGCCGGGACACACCACGCCGTTGAAGATCTCCCCCTGCACCGTGCCGCCGAAGGGGATCATCACCACTTCTCCCGCCGGGCCCTTGAGGAAGGAGACGTCCTTCCCCTCGATAGAGACCAGGACTTCCATAATGAGCTTATCCGCCATAAAAACAGACTCCCTTCATTTCATTAAATAGCCTGTTTCTATTTTAATCCGAATCCGGCTCTACCGCAAGGGGGACGCCCCGAAATTCCTGTCCCAGGATCAGGGCCTCCACGGCGCCGCCGCTGAGTTCCTTGAGCCGGCGGTTCAGCGCCTCCGTTCCCCCCGCGGGAAGCAGCAGCTCCAGGGACACGTCCGTGCCGAAGTCCGTATCCTCCGTGATGGCTCCCGCCTGATCCAGTTCCCGGCGGATCCGCTCATACAGGGTGTAGGGACAGGCGATGAGAAGGCGGTCCCAAAGGCCCACCCGGCTGACGCCCGCCTGCTCCAGGGCCAGCTTCGCGCTGCGGCTGTAAGCCCGCACCAGGCCGCCGGTACCCAGGAGGATCCCCCCGAAATACCGGGTGACCACGCAGCAAACGTTGACGATCTCCCGGCTCCGGAACACGTTCAGCACCGGCATGCCGGAAGTGCCCTGGGGTTCCCCGTCGTCGGAGTAGCGCATGATGCCCCCCTCCCGAAGGACGTAGGCATAGACGTTATGGGTGGCGTCCCAGTGCTGCTCCCGCATCCGCTTCAGATGCTCCAGGGCTTCCGCCTCCGTCTCCACCGGCCAGACCCTGCCGATGAACCGGGAGCGTTTCTCCGTGAATTCCGCCTCCCCGAAGGCTGCGGGGGTCAGATAACTTTCATTCTTCATTCCGCACATAGGCCCGGAGGCGGCCGTAGGTCTCGGGGCGGCACACCGCCCGGACCAGGATCCCCTCTTCCGTGTATTCCGTTTGGGTCACCTTGCCGCCGTTGTGAAGGGAGTCCAGTTCCCCCGCCTTACTGTAGGGCAGAAGGAAGGTGATCTCCTTTTCCTGTCCCCGAAGCAGCGCCAGGACCCGGGCGCGCAGCTCCTCCAGCCCCTCCCCGGTGACGGCAGACACGCACACCGCGTCCTCCCGCCGGGGAAAGAGCTCCGTACCGGAGAGATCGCACTTGTTGAATACCTCCAGCCTGGGGGTGGTCTCCACCTTCAGTTCCCGGATCAGGCCGTCCGTCACCCGGGCCTGTTCCTCCCAATCCGGATTGGAGCCGTCGATGACGTGGAGGATCAGATCCGCGTAGCTGAGCTCCTCCAGGGTGGCCTTGAAAGCCTCCACCAGCTGGGTGGGGAGCTTGCGGATGAAGCCCACGGTATCGCTCAGAAGGACCTCGGTGGTCTCGTCCAGCCGCAGACGGCGGGTCGTGGTGTCCAGGGTGTCGAACAGCCGGTCCCCGGTCTGGAGACCCGCTCCCGTAAGGGCGTTCATCAGGGTGCTCTTGCCCGCGTTGGTATAGCCCACCAGGGCCACGGTGGGCACCTCGTTCTTCTGCCGCATGCGCCGCTGGGTGCTCCGCACCCGGCGCACTTCCTCCAGTTCCTCCCGCAGCTTCTGGATCTTCCGGCGGATATGCCGCCGGTCCGTCTCCAGCTGGGTCTCGCCGGGACCGCGGGTGCCGATGGGGCTGCTGCCCCCGGAGGCGGTCTGACGCACCAGATGGGTCCACATGCCCGTGAGCCGGGGCAGGAGGTACTGGTACTGGGCCAGCTCCACCTGGAGCCGTCCCTCCCGGGTGCGGGCCCGGCCCGCAAAGATATCCAGGATCAGGCCGCTGCGGTCCAGGACCTTTGTCTCCAGAGCCTCGGACAGGACGCGCATCTGGGAGGGGCTGAGTTCATTGTCGAACACCACCAGATCGCAGTGCTCGGACCGGACCAGCTCTTTGACCTCCTGCACCTTGCCGCTGCCGATGAAGCTGCCGGGATCCGGCGCATCCCGGTTCTGCAGGGTCCAGGCCACCGCCTCGCCCCCTGCGGTCTCCAGCAGAGCTTCCAGCTCCGCCATGCTGATCTCGCTGCTCCGTTCCCCGGGCTCCATGCTGGCCGCATCCAGCCCCACGAGAACGGCTCTCTCCCGGACCTGGCCGGGTATGCTGTTCTGCTTGTTGTCTATGGTCGTTCTCCTCGCTTATTGCCGGGCCGGAAGGCCCGTGAACATGGAAAAAGCCCCGCGCAAGGCGTCAAGCGCTGCGCAGGGCTTCTATCCGACAGGTTTCAGTTGGAAAGGCCAAACTTCTTGTTGAACTTATCCACACGGCCGCTGGTATCGACCAGTTTCTGCTTACCGGTGAAAAAGGGGTGACACTTGGAGCAGATTTCGACCTTGATATCCTGCTTGGTAGACCCGGTGGAGATGACCTCCCCACAGGCGCACTTGATGGTAGTCTGGTAGTACTTCGGATGGATCCCGTCCTTCATTGCTGGTTCACCTCTTTCTCCGATCCGTTTTTGCGAGCGTTAGTTACTCTAACACAGTTTTCCTCAAATTGCAAGCCTTTTTTCAAGCGAATTATTTGTTGAAAAAGTAATAACAGAATGCTATAATACCAGAAATCCTATGTTGGTGAACTACGCATTTTCGGCCTGCCGCCGGGTTTTCCGGCAAAGCCGACAAGAAGGAAGGCGCTTCTCGCCGAACCGGGCCGTATTCCGGGCGATGGAGCGCCGAAGGAGGAACAATCGGATGATCGAAGTATCCAATCTCACAAAAACCTATGGTAAAAAGCGGGGCATCGACCGTCTCTCTTTCACCATTGGGGATGGGGAGATCGTGGGTTTCCTGGGTCCGAACGGCGCGGGAAAATCCACAACCATGAACATCATCTCCGGGTACCTCTCCGCCAGCTCCGGCGCCGCCCGCATCGGCGGCATCGACATTCTGGAGGATCCGGTCGCCGCCAAGCGGCAGATCGGCTACCTGCCGGAGCAGCCGCCCCTGTACCTGGACATGACCGTATCGGAATACCTGGACTTTATTTTTGACCTGAAGGTCCCCTCCGGCGAGCTGAAGCGCTCCACCCATATCGGCGAGATCTGCGAGCTGGTGGGCCTGAAGGAGCACTACACCCGGGTGATCCGCAACCTGTCCAAGGGCTATAAGCAGCGTGTCGGCCTCGCCCAGGCCCTCATCGGCAATCCCGAGGTCCTGATCCTGGACGAGCCCACCGTCGGTCTGGACCCCAAGCAGATCATCGAGATCCGCAACGTCATCAAGGCTCTGGGCAAAAACCGCACCATCATCCTCTCCACCCATATCCTGCAGGAGGTCAGCGCCATCTGCGAACGGGTCCTGGTCATCAACAACGGCCAGATCGTTGCGGACGACAAGCCGGAGAACCTCTCCGCCATGATCACCGGGGACCGGAAGCTCACCGTGCGGGTGGCGGGACCCAGAGACTCCGTCCGGAAGCTCCTGCGGAGCATCGACGGCGTCCGCTTCGCGGATGTGACCGTCCAGGCGGAGAAAGGCTCTTACGACTTCCTGGTGGAAGCCCGGCCCAATGTGGATATCCGCAAGCCCATGTTCGCAGCCCTGGCCAAGGCCGGCTACCCCATTCTGCAGCTGAAGAGCATGGACCTCAGCCTGGAGGATATCTTCCTCAAGCTGGTGGAGGAGAAGAAGAAGCAGCGGGATCCCCACAACAAGGCCCCCAAGAAGGTGCCCGGAGAGGTCGCCCTGAACGTCAGCGGCGGCGAGGGATCCGAACCGGAGGCTTACGCCTCCCCGGAGCCGTCCGAGCAGCCTGAGCCGGCGGAGGCGGCGGCTTCCCCGGCATCCGAAGGCAAGGAGGAGGATATCTGATGTCCGCGATCTATAAACGGGACCTGAGAGCCTATTTCACATCTCCGGTCGGCTATGTGTTCATTGCAGCGTTCCTGTTCGTGATGAACCTGGTGTTCTTCCTGATGAACATGCTCACCGGCGAGAACCGGCTCACCACCTGCTACACCGTCATGCTGTATGCCATGATGATCCTGGTGCCCATCCTCACCATGCGCACCTTCAGCGAAGATTACAAGCAGAAGACGGATCAGCTCCTGCTCACCTCCCCCGTGCGGCCCGCGGGCATCGTGATGGGCAAGTTCCTGGCTGCCTATACCGTCTTCGTCATCACCCTGGCGCTCATGCTGGTGCAGGTCATCATCATCGCCGCCATGAGCACCCCCAACGCAGCCATCATCATCGGCAACTACATCGCTCTGCTGAGCGCGGCGGCGGTGTACATCTCCATCGGCTGCTTCGTTTCCTCCCTGACGGAGAACCAGCTGGTGGCCAACATCGCCACCCTGGCCATCAACGTGACCCTGTTCCTGCTGGACTACGCCTACGATCTTGTAAACGTGGGCTGGATCAAGCAGATCCTCTACTGGATCAGCATCTACCGCCGGTTCAACACATTCTACGTCGGCGTCTTCTCCGTGGCCGACTTTGTATTCTATCTCTGCGTCTCTGCCGTCTTCCTTTTCCTGACCGTCCGGGTCCTGGAAAAGAAGCGCTGGAGCTGAGGGGAAGGAGGTACGACACATGAAACGCAGAAAAGAAGACGAGCTGCTGAACGAAGGTTTGATCGACGCCGAACTTGCGGCGGAAGAAGAAGAGATCAAAAGCCGGAAATTCAAGTACGGCACCCTCGCCACCGTGTTTACCATCATCTTTATCGTCGCCGTCATCCTGGTGAACGTGCTCCTGGGCTACATGACCAAGCGTTTCGTCTGGGAATTCGATATGACCCGGGAAGGTCTTTTCGAGATCTCCGAGGATACCAAGGAGGTCATCGACGATCTGGAGCGGGACGTCCTGATCACCGTCCTGGCGGACGAGACCGACTACCGGGACTCCACCGAGCTGCTGAGCAACCTGTATGAGATCCTGCAGCGTTACGAGGCCCTGGGGGGCGGCAAGATCAAGGTCCGGTATATCAGCCCCAATATGAACCCGAAGATCTTCGACCAGTACAACGAGCTGGGCGACATGAGTGCCAACTATATCATCGTGGAAAGCGACCTTCGGAAGACCTATATGCCCCCCACCAGCATGTACAACATGAAGGTGGACCAGGAGACCAACACCACCTACTACGTCGGTCTCCGGGCCGAGCAGCGCCTCACCTCCGCCCTGCTCTTCGTCACCCAGGAGACCGTGAACTCCGCCGTCTACATCCGCGGTCACGGCGAAGACTATGGCCTGGACGAGCTCTCCGGTCTGCTGGTAAAGATGAACTACGAGACCAGCAACATCATCCTGGCCCAGGAAGATATCCCTGAGGAATGCAACCTGATCATCATCTCCTCCCCGGATACGGACTACAGCAAGGAGGAGACGGATAAGCTGCATGAGTTCTTCATGCGGGGCGGCGACGCCATCATCTCCCTCACCCCCCAGACCAGCACCGAGCTCACCAATCTGAACACCCTCTTCGAGGAATGGGGCGTCCGGTACGAGAACAAGATGATCCTGGACAACTACCAGAGCCTCAGCGGCTACCCCATGTACGTTGTTCCCACCATCGCTTCCATCGAGAACGTGACGGAGAAGCTGAACACCCGGAACTACTTCGCCATCATCCCCGCCGCCATGCCCATTGAAATGACCGGCACCGAGACCGCTTCCGTGAAGGTCCGGGCTCTGATGACCTCCTCCGCCAGATCCTACGCCAAGGACCTGTCCGCCGCCTTCACGAACTATGACCAGACCGAGGAAGACGACGTCGGCCCCTTCAACATGTGCGTGATCTCCGAGTACGTGGTCTCGGACAAGAACCTGAACTACACCCGCAGCGACCTGCTCTTCTGCACCGCGGGCCTCATCTCCGACTCCGTGCTGACCCCCAAGGCCTCCAACTTCCTGAACGCTCAGTTCATCGAGACCGTGGTGGACTACATCAGCGAGTACAACGACGTGGTGGTCATCGAGGACAAGAACTTTGAATCCAACACCCTGAACATCCTCACCTGGCAGGTGCGGGTCGTCCTGTGGGTCGTGGTCATCGCAATGCCTCTCGCCATTCTGGCCATCGGCATCATCATCTGGTCTAAGAGGAGACATCTGTAATGTCCAAGAACATCAAGCGCATCCTGATCGCCGGAGGCGCGGTGGTGGTCTTAGCCCTGGCCTTCGTGATCCTCAAGTACGTTTTCCCGGAGGAGGAGACCCCCGTGGAGCTGGTCTCCCCCTCCCCCACCGCCACGGAAGCGCCGGTGTATTACATCATCAAGGCCGCCGGCAACGAAGTGGTGCGGTTCGACTGCCTGTATGAGGACGGCAGCACCTTTGAGATCAACATCTCCCAGAAGGAGAACGGTCTGTATGAGTATGCCGCCGTGCCGGACGATACCTTCTTCGGATACAACACCTCCAAGTTCCGTTCCATGATGTATACCTTCACCTCCCTCACCGCCACAGCGAAGGTGGAGGAGGATCCGGAGGACCTGTCCATCTACGGTCTGGACGAACCACAGTTCACCATCACCATCACCTTCAAAGACGGTTCCGACGTCACCCTGTACGTAGGCAGCATGACCCCGGTGCAGCGCAACTACTATGTGATGACCAAAGAGGAGCGGATCGTTTACACCGTTGGCAACTACCTGGGCGAGCTGCTCATGCGGAAGCCCTTTGAGTTCCGCAACGTCGCCTCCTTCCCCAAATATGAGGAGGAGGAGATCTACACCAACATCTGTCATATCATCATGACCCGGCGGGACGGCACCCCCATCGAGATCTGGCTGGACAGGGATTTCACCATGCCGGACAACAAGTCCTCCTCCGTGTACATGATGACCCAGCCCGTGGTGTCCTCCTGCGCGGACGAGAAGATCGAGAGCATGCTGGACGTTCTGGCCACCATCAGCTACGCGGATATGGTGGGGGATATCACCCCGGACCAGTTCAAGGAGTATGGCTTCGACAAGCCCGCCCGGCTGTATCTGGAGGATACCTCCGGCAATACCATCGACCTGGTCATCGGCACCGCGTTCTCCGGCGCCGCCTACGCCTGTCTGGGACGGCAGTACGACGCCTACCAGGCCGGGGAGGTGGAGTACCTCACGGTCCTGAGGTACTCGGAAGACAATTTCGAGTGGATCGACACCAATTATATGAATCTGCTCATCCGGGCCATCTGGATCATCAACATCCACGACGTGGAGTCCATCACCTACGACTTTGACGGAGAGATCTTCGTCATGGAGCTCTATGAGTACGACGACGTCACCGGCTCCGGCATAGACGTGGTCCGAACCTGCAGCCATATCAACGGCAAGGATATCCACGAGACCAACACCAAGCGGATCTTCTCCCGTACCCTGAACTTCCGGGAGGTCAACACCCTGTCCGAGGGCATAACCTACGACGCGGACTACTCCTACTCCATCACCGTGAAACTCAAGAGCGGCGAGGAACGGGTCATGACCTTCCACAAGATCAACGACCGGCAGTACGCCTGCGTGGTGGACGGGGTGGCGGAGTATTACATCTACGCCGGCAATATGCAGACCCTGATGACCGCCATCGAGCGGGCCATGGACGACCGCGAGGTCTCCCTGGTGTACACCAACTGAGTTTTCGAATCAGCGCCGGATCCCCCTGAGCCTTGGGTTCAGGGGGATTTTCATTTTTGTATTGCAATAATATTACTGCGCATATATAATGCAAAACAAAGGAGGAGATGACCTTATGTCCAGCACCACAAATATCTGCATACGCGTCGACACGGAGCTGAAAGCCGAAGCCGAAGCCCTGTTCAGCGAACTGGGAATGAACCTGACCACCGCCGTTACCGTTTTTCTCCGCCAGGCGGTGCGGGAGAGCCGGATCCCCTTTGAGATCAGATGGGACCGCCCGAATAAAGACACCATGGCGGCCATGCGGGATGCGGGAAATATCGCCCGGGATCCGAAGATCAAGGGCTATGAGGACCCGAACGAGCTGTTCAAGGATCTGGAAGGCAAGGGGCTGGGGGCTAGGGACTAGGAAACGAGAATTCCGGGGATTCGTGGCCGGCTGCCGGCACTCTGGCTTCCCCTCGGGGGGAAGATGTCAGCCGACGTCCCCCGCAGAGCGGATAAGGGTACCTTCAGCCCCGCCGCAGCGGACAATGGGAGCCCCGCTCCAATTGATGCATTTCATACCAAGTAAAGGAATGTACGCCGATGAAATACACCGTCAAGCCCACCGCCCAGTTTGAGCGGGATTATCAGCGGGCCGTCCAGAAGGGGCGGGATATGCGTCCGCTGAAAGCGGTGATCTCCGCCCTGGCGGCGGGAGAAGCGCTGCCTCCGGAAAACCGGGACCGTCCTCTTTCCGGCCGATGGGCCGGGTATCGGGAATGTCAGGCCTCGCCGGACTTGCTGCTGATCTATCGGATCGACGGGGATATCCTGGTCCTGACCCTGACCCGGACCGGGAAACGGACCGAACTCTACGGAAAAGGAGGAACTGCCATGAAAAAGTCCACCTCTCTGCGCATGCTGCTCCGCAGCCCGGTGAAGACCGCCGTGACCCTGCTGCTCATCGCCGCGGCCTCCTTCCTCTTCCTGTACAATCTTCTGGACTACGCCATGACCAAGCGGGAGTATGACCGGAACTACGGGGAGTACCATGGATATGTAAGCCTTCTGCACGCGGAGGACCGGCTGGTGGGAGAAAACTACTTCTACTGGCAGGAACAGAGGTTTTTCGCCTCTGACCCCGCCTCCGACCCAGCATACACGGGGGATTACCCCTATGAGCAGTACCACCTTCGGATCTTTGACGGGGAGGAACTGGAAAACCTGTCCGCCCTGCCTTATGTGAGCCGGGTCGAGCAGCATTTCATGACCCAGGGTATAGCGGATTTTCCCCGTCGATACTACTACAGCTCCTTTGGCTGCTATGCCTGGGTCAATTATGCCTCCCGGGTGGTCCTGGAAGGCACCTATGAGGGCATGGAGCCGGATCTGAACAAACTGGTGCTGCCTCTCATCGCCGGCAGCGGGGTGGAGACGACCCTGCACCTGACGGACGTGAAGCTCATCTCCGGCAACGAAGAGGAGCTGAAGCAGAACCGGCTGTATATCAACAAAAAGGGCTTGTATGTGAAGCTTTTCGCCACGATCCCGGAAAAGGCGGATAATCAGGTGCGAACCTCAGCCATCCTGCCTTTCGTGGGTCCATTCTCAAAAAACTGGATCTCCACGGATACGATCCAGGGGCTGGAGAAGGGCCAGCGCTACCTCTTCGTGGCCTCCGTGGATACCTATGCCGCAGGAAGCGGCATAGGGAAAGAAGAAAGCGCCTCCCACTCCCCCTATACCTACCTGGGGGACGACTCCCTCTACGGCGTCTGCGACTATATCACTCCCCTGGCAGGGGAGCCGGAGAATTACCTGGAGACAGAGAAATTCGCCGGAGTCCGGCAGATGATCGAGATCATGGAGGCGGACCGGTATACGGTGGACGTGCATTATGTGGAGGACATCCGGGGCATCAAGCGGTACCAGGACGGGGCGTTCCAGCCCACCCGGGGGCGGCTCCTCACCCGGGAGGACTCTTTGGAGCACAACCCGGTGTGCATCATTCCGGAGAGCATGGCCCAGCGCCAGGGCCTGGAGGTAGGGGACACCATCCCTCTGAAGCTGGGAGACAAGATTCTTGAGCAGTACGCCCCCATGGGAGCTGTGGCTTACAGCACCCTGCGCTATGCCGACAGCTGGACGGAGCAGGAATTCACCATCGTGGGCACCTTTACGGAGGGCGGTCTCAGCCGCCTCCCCATGGAGGAGACCTTCTGGGCCTTCGGGGACAACGCGGTGCTGGTACCCCTCTCCTTCCTGCTCTCAACGGCAGATAGGTCAAACCACGCATACAAGCCCACGGAACTCGTCTTCGTCATCGACGACGCGGACAGCATCATCCCCTTCCGGGACGAGGTGCTGCCGAAGCTCCTGGAGGCAGGGTATACCGTCAGCTTCACGGACGGAGGCTGGCCCGCGGTGCGGGAGCAGCTCAGCCAGGCGGGGAGCATGAGTCTCATCAAGCTCTGCGCCTTCGCCCTCTCCGCCGTGCTGGTGCTGTGGCTCACGGTATATCTGTATATTTTACGGAAGAAGAAGGAATTCGCCGTCATGCGGGCCCTGGGCTGCCCCAGCCGGGAAGCCAGGAAATCTCTGCTCTTCCCCCTCCTGACCCTGGCGGTCCCGGCGGTGCTCCTGGGGAGCGTTGCGGCGGCCCTGTACACCCGGGGGGCAGCGGAACAGAACTCTGCCGAGTTTGCCGCCATGGGCCTCACCATGGATACCGCTATCCCCCTGCCCATCCTTCTGGCTGGCTTCGGAGGGAGCATTCTGCTCCTGCTCCTCCTGGCCTGGGCCGCTCTGGGGAGCGTGGCGAAGAAGCCGCCCCTGGAGCTGCTGCAGGGGGGCGTGAACCGGAATATCGGAAAGCGGAAAGCACTGCCTCCGGAGCTCACGGAGGAGGTCGCCCTGGCGCCCCTGCCGGTGCTGGAGCCCCCGGTGTACCGTCGTCACACCGCGGCCCGCCACACCCTGGGCTATATATGGAAGCACCTGCGGCGCACCCCGGCCAAGGCTTTGCTGAGCCTGCTGCTGAGTCTGGTGCTCTGCTTTTCCATCGGTTTCTTCACCCTGCTGCGGAACACCTACCGGGATCTGTATCAGAATATCGAGGTCCATCCCCGCTTCCTCAACGGCTTCTCGGACAATCGGGCCAACGAAGTGGCCAAGAGCGGCTACGTCCGGGACCCCTATTGTGAATACAAGCGGACCGACTGCGAATCGAACTTCGTGCAGGACACCCTGATCATGACCACGGATATTACCCGGGTCACGGATGCGGAGATCATCTGGCGGGAGGACAAGGGACCGGAGATGTTTACCCAGAGCCAGGCCTTCTGCGTGGTCAGCCGGGAACTGGCAGACGAGCTCGGGTATACCCTGGGCTCCCGGGCGGAGATCTGCAGCAGCGGATATATCTGGATCCTGGAGCAGAGCCATCCGACGTTGAATGACGAAGAGATGCTCGACTGCTACCATGAGTACACCCATCACTTCACCGTGGCGGGCATCGCGGAGGAGGAGGGCAAGACCTTCTACGCCCCCGTGGCCACCCGGCCCCATTTCGGCAGTATGTTCTCCGATTATATCCCCCTGGATCTGGCGGAGTTCACCCTGATCGACTACCATAAGGCCACGGAGTTCCGCTCCTGGGTCTTCCGGCTGATGGTGGGCCGCCCCGGCTCCTTCTCCATGGAGACCGCCGAGGCGGACCGGATCTACCAGACCTACCGGCTGCTGGAGCTGCTGTACCCCATCGCCT
>JAEEGK010004150.1_pt1 | contig 35705 bp, 23 predicted proteins | sample 8958771 | NCBI WGS metagenome assembly JAEEGK01 (sample SAMN16246547, study PRJNA631951) | gut metagenome | biome: gut microbiome; feature: rumen; material: SC-attached | host: Bos | place: Iran: Karaj | collected 2018-10 | reverse complement strand
TGTGCTCAGACATGTGCTTGGCCATCTCGTGGATGTTGAGCGTCTGCTTGTAGCTCACGCGAGGGTAGTACTTGCCGTAGCCCACGCTCGAATTGTTGTTGTTTTGTGAAAGATAAAGTTCAATCATGTTTGTAAAATTTTAATGGTTAAATAATTTTGTTACTTTGTCTCGATTCCTCTCCAGCCTGCGCACTGCCTTTGATTCCTTTTGACACTGCGAAGGTACGAAATATATTTTCGGCTTTGCCAGTTCTTGCAAGTTATTGCAAATTGTTGCAATATTTAGTGTAATTTTCTTCGTTTTTCTCGATTGTTTTCCCCAGCTACGCCATCTACATGACCTCACGCGTCGCACGTTCACGCCCGCAGAGGTGCAGCTGATCTACACACAATTGGGCGAGCCGTAACGAACCCACTTCTCAGAAAATAAGAGAATCTTATTTTCCAGTAAGAGCCATTTGTCACGCAGATAAATGGCTCTTATTACTACTACATACAAATTTTGTGCATTGTGCAATTGTGCAATTGTGCATTTGGTCTTTTAAATTTTTCAAAATAGTATGAATTTATTTTTATTATATATTATATAATATATATTATATAATATATAATAAACTTATTTTTGAACAATTTTGTGGCTATTTCAATTTTGCATTTGCACAATTGCACAAATGCACAAGTTGCCTATCCAAAATGGTTATAGATCTTTATCTAGTGGGACAATGGGACAGGGACATTTGGGGACAATTGCTAAATTAGAAAGGGACAAATACTTATAATTATATATTTAATTTATATTATATTATAATATAATATAAATTAATATTCTTCTTGTCTCATTTTGGCAATTTCAAAATCCAAATTGTCCCGAATTGTCCCTGTCCCATTGTCCCGTTCTTGCGATCGCGATCTGACAACAGCATCTGGGAAATTTTTCCCACATGTCAGATCTACAAGTTGCCCTCCAGTTACAGGGCTTTTTTAGTTTACGTGGAATGGACGATTATTTCGTAAATTTGCCACGTCATGAGGAATTTCGACTACCTAAAGCAGATAACTGCGCTATTTAAAACTTTCCACAAATTATTCTGTAATTAGTAGCATTTCACATGCCAATTCATCACTTTCTGCCCTGCGTTTCGTTACGTTTCAGTAGACAAGAAGTAACTAATGGGTATGTTGTTTTGTTGAAATGTTGAAAAAACGTGTTTTAATTTTGGTGATATGCTGTTTTTTCGCTAATTTTGCAATCAAATTAACTTAAAACAACGATATGAGTGGAATAACAGGTAAGATCAAGAGTCAGGTAGACGCTATCTGGATGAGTTTCTGGACAGGCGGTATCACCAACTCTATCGATGTGCTGGAGCAGATGACCTACCTCTTTTTTATGAAGATGCTCGACGATGCTCAGTTGGATAAGGAGGCTATTGCTGTGAAGATGGGTATGGGCGATGTGGAGCTGCCCGATGCCGTGTTCAAGAAGGGTCTCTGGCATAACCCCGATACTGACAAAGATGTACCCTATAAGAACCTGCGTTGGAGCGAGTTCCGTCACTTCACCCCTGAAGAGATGTTCAACACCGTGCGCTTCGATGTGTTCACCTTCATCAAGCACCTCAACGATGCCAAAACCTCTGCCTACAGCCGTTTTATGAGCGACGCCGTGTTCCTCATCCAGCAGCCACGCACGCTGGTGAAGGTAGTAGAGGGCATCAATGAGCTGGATATGAACGATCGCGACACGATGGGCGACGTCTACGAGTATGTGCTGGGCAAGATGGCCGCCTCGGGCACCAATGGCCAGTTCCGCTCTCCCCGTCACATCATCCGCATGATGGTAGAGCTGATGCAGCCGCGCCTCGACGATCGCATCTGCGACCCCGCCATGGGCACGGCAGGCTTCGATGTGGCCTGTGCGCAGTATATCAAGGAGCATTATCAGCAGGAACTCCTGAAGAAGCAGAACTCCCAGCACTTCCGCACGAAGATGTTCAGCGGCTTCGATACCGACCCCAAGATGCTGCGCATCGGCTCTATGAACCTCATGCTGAATGGTGTCGACGATCCGGATGTCCGTGCGCAGGACAGTCTCTCGAATCAGAACACCTGCGAGGGCTATTACTCGCTGATCATGGCTAATCCGCCCTTCTCGGGCACGCTCGACTATGAGGTGGTGAACGACTCACTGCTGACGCTCACGCGCACCAAGAAGACGGAACTGCTCTTTATGAGCCTCTTTATCCGCATGCTGGAGTTAGGAGGTCGCTGTGCCAGCATCGTCCCTGATGGTGTGCTCTTCGGCACCTCCACCGCCCACCTTGCGCTGCGCAAGGAGCTCGTAGACCATCAGCACCTGCAGGCCATCATCAGCATGCCCTCAGGCGTGTTCAAGCCCTATGCAGGCGTCTCTACCGCCATCATCGTCTTCACCAAGACTAACGCCCAGAGCACGGATCGTGTATGGTTCTACGACATGAAGGCCGATGGATTCTCTCTCGACGACAAGCGCAACGAGATACAGGATAATGATATCCCTGACATCATTGAGCGGTTCCACAAACTCGATGGCGAGGCAGAGCGCAGCCGTCAGGATCAGAGCTTCTTCGTGCCTGCCCAGGAGATTCGTGACAACGACTATTCGCTGGCCATCAATAAATACAAGGAAGTAGAGCGTGAAAAGGTGGTCTACGATGCCCCCGAGGTCATCTTAGGCCGCTTCGAGCAGCTTCAGAATGAGATCACCGAGGCGATGAATGAGTTCAAGACGAAATATATGAAATAGTTTTTGGCTCAAATGCTTGCATGATAGAAAATAAAAGTTTAACTTTGCAGACAAATCAGAATGAAAGATGACATACTTGAATCAGTTTCACAAAGAGGCAGTGGAGAGGAAACTGCGGAAAATCGCAGAATCCATGAAATCGCCGATGAACTCCATCGACGCTGCCAATTATATGAAGCGCAACTTCGAACTAGCCAAGACGATGTAAACCGCCTCGACGTAGAGCAGCGTGTTGCAGAGCAATATGCCAAAGAGAATGGCATGTGGATACCTTTTGGTGATGTTTTCGATTTAGGCACTCCAGGCCCCAGCGGCAACGAGAATGATACCTATGTGTCTAATGACATTATCTATAAAGTCAACAATCTCTTGAATACAGGTAGTATTCTTCGTTTGCTTAGCAGGCTGATGTGGCACAATAATCTCTTTTATGACACCGCATACACGCTATATGGTTTTACAGGATTTGATGGGCGAACAGTCATGCCTGTTTTGCAGCAGCGACTAGTCAAGAATGCTGTGCCCGCCACAGCCATAGAGATAGAGACTTATATGGCTGCTATAGGCTTTGAGAAACGGAATAATGAAGGGCGCTTCTCCAATGGCGATTATGAGGTCTGGGATTTAGTGCCAAGAAATGTCTTGAAGGACAAAGATGGTGACATCTTTATCATCGATGCGGAGATAGCTATGAATAATGAAAGAGGCTAAAGATATGAAAGAAGGCTGGGAATATAAGAAGTTAGGAGAGGTTTGTGATGTTATTGAAAACATAAGCTGGTCTGATGTTGACGATAACACCACATACCAATATATTGATCTTTCGGCTGTTAATAGAAATACTTATTCTATAGATGACACTACAACCATATCTAAATCAGATGCGCCTTCGAGAGCAAAACAGATTGTTAAACATAAGGATATTCTATTTGGGACAACAAGGCCCCTGTTAAAGAGAGTTTGCGTTGTTCCTGTAGAAAACGACAATAATATTTGTAGTACCGGATTTTGTGTGTTAAGGCCAAAAAATAATATGATTCTATCTAAATGGGTCTTTTATCAACTTCTATCTGAAAAGTATTATAATTTTATCGAGCCTCTTCAAAGTGGTGCAAACTATCCTGCTGTATCTGATAGAATAGTAAAATCTTATATTATTCCATTGCCCTCTTTGTCGGAACAGCAGCAGATAGTTTCAGAGCTTGATTTGCTGAGTGGAGTGATAGAGAAGCAAAAGGCTCAATTAGAGGAACTCGATAAACTCGCCCAATCCATTTTCTATGATATGTTCGGCGATCCCGTCACCAATGAAAAAGGCTGGGAACTGAGAAAGTTAAAAGAGCTTGGACAATTAGGACGTGGAGTTTCTAAGCATAGACCAAGGAATGCTCCCGAACTTTTAGGTGGTAGTATGCCCTTGATTCAGACAGGAGATGTTTCCAATTCAGGAATGTACATAACGGCCTATTCGTCAACATATTCGGAAATCGGTGTAGCTCAAAGTAAAGTATGGTTAGCAGGTACATTATGTATAACTATAGCTGCCAACATTGGTAATTGTGCAATATTGACTTTCGATGCATGTTTCCCTGATAGTGTCGTGGGATTTATTGCAAACGAAAAAGTTGCACTAAAAGAGTATGTATATTACATTTTTGAAAGAATGCAATCAATACTAGAAGCAAATGCACCTGCTGTTGCTCAAAAGAATATAAATCTGAAGATATTAGACGAATTGTTGATCCTTCTCCCTCCACTCTCCCTCCAGCAAGAATTTGCGGCAAAGGTGGAGGCAATAGAAGCGATGAAGGCGAAAGTTCGCCAGTCTCTCAAAGAAGCGGAAACGCTGTTTAACTCACGTATGGATTACTATTTCAACTGAGGAAAATGACAAGGATTTACATTATACAAGTCTCAAGACACTTGAGGCCATACTTAAGAATAGAACATAAAACATAAAAAATTTAGATGTGTGTTACATCTATTAATCAAAAATATAGTTTATGAATAAATTTGTTTTACTTACCTTTGGGCTGTTATTCGTTACTTTGAGTTCATTCAGCCAAGAAACCAGGAAATCACTTCTGCAAAAAGCGGAAGCTGGAGATGGTGATAGTCAATGCCTGTTAGGCGTTCGATATTATGATGGTGCTGAAGATACCAAAGTTGACTATAAGAAAGCTTTCAAATGGCTTAAAAAAGCTGAGAATACTGGCGTGAATGAACAAAAGGAATTGTTTAACGTATGTATGGGCCATTGTTATTATATGGGCTATGGAACTGAAAGGAATTATAAGAAGGCACTCCAGTATTATCAGGTTGCAGCAGATATGGGTAATGCAAGAGCTCAGAATCAAGTAGCAGGCATCTATTATTTAGGAAATGGTATAAAAGAGAATAAAGCATTAGGTGCATTTTGGTATGAGAAAGCTGCAATTCAAGGTTTTAGTATTTCTCAATATGTGTTAGGGGCTTTATACCGTGACGGAGATGGTGTTGACCAAGATTATGCAAGAGCTCTATATTGGTTTCAGAAGGCAGCTGATCAAGGACATGTTGAGGCTATGAATGCATATGGAAATATGCTTTTTAATGGTCATGGAGTGGAGAAGAATATGGACTTAGCCATCTATTGGTGGACCAAAGCAGCAGAGAATGGTTCCGCTAATGCTAAGTCAAATCTAAATCGGTTTGCAACGAATAACAATTATAATGATGTGACAGAGTCCTCACAAGATGATTCGGAATCTTCGGGCACATCGACAGTCGACGCTCTTTATCAGCTTGGTAATGCTCTTCAATCGCTGGGTCAATCGCTAGGTGGAGGTAATGTAAACGGAGGTGCTTACCAGAATACTAACATGTATAATACAAATATGAATTCTGGTGCCAATAATAGCTCTTCATCGTCTAAAAGCAAGAAATGTGACGAGTGCTTAGGCAATGGAAAATGCTCTGGCAAAGGCTCTTCGTCAAAATATCATTGTCATGGATCCGGGAAATGCTATGCATGTAATGGTAAAAGTCATAATGGCGTAGGTATGCATCAGACTGCTGGACATTACGGAGATTGTGATGTCTGTAACAATTCCGGAAAATGTAAATATTGTGACGGAAACGGGAAATGCAAGAAATGCAATGGCAAGGGATATCTGTAAAGCTAAAATATAAGGCTGCAAGGCATAATTCGCCCTGATAATTTGGATGTTAATGATATTTTTTCTATATTTGCAGCAGAATGAGGAATTTCGACTATCAAATCACAGGTGATTAATCGTTTTGGGAAATCAACAGCCTATCCCTCCGATCGCTTCACCTCCGCGACTCACTCCTCCCGATGCTGATGAACGGACAAGTAACTGTTGAATAAGAATGATATTTGAAGATATAAAAAAACGATCTATGGATTTAGGAGCTATCATAGCATTCCTGGAACTTGAAATAGATAACGATAAAAAGCGGATTTCTAACCAAGAAGGTAAGAATAGTTTTTTTGGTACTGTCTTTTTTGGCATCTACGAAGATCGAATACCGATTGCTGAAGAATGCAAGGAGAAACTCACGATTGTAAAAGCATTCTTAGAAAAGTTTGATTCAGAGAGTTTTCAAGAGGCCAAAATAGGGGACTATAAACCTAGAAAACTTACCTCTCATCTTGATATTTTGAAATATCGGACAGAAATTACGAAAACTAAAAAAGCAATAGAACCTCTTTTGTTTATCTCAAAATCGAAAGGTGACATAGTGCGAAAGAAAAAGTGCGAAGAATGTCTGGAACATTTGAGACATATATATTCTGCATTGGCAAAGATAAAAAATTAAGATATGATTGAAATCTGGAATACGTTTTGCGAAGATATAAGCAAAAATAAAAGCGTGAAAGAAATGGTATTCGAAAAGGATATCGTTAAGAGTTTCCTTCAAGAGCTGGGATGGTCACGATATAAGCACAACCTAAAAGAACAGTTGGGCTTATATAAGGGCAAGTGGAGACCAGATTTTGTGTTCTATCTGAATAATGATGAGGAAAACAAGGAAATAATTCTGGAGTTAAAGAAACCTGATCATAAGCAACGCAAGGCGGATATAGAGCAAATAGAGGCCTATATGAAACTGACTGATTGCCGCTTTGGCCTCTATTTCGGTGAGAAGCTAGAGGTATTCTATTTGATGGATGTTCAAGGTAAAAGGTCTGCTGTCTCTGTGACAAATATTGATTGGACTTCAGATAATTTGGCTGGAACAAGTTTTATTAAATTACTTTCATTCCAAACGTATGACAGGCGGAAACTCGAAAAATATTGCCTGGAGAATATTGAAGCAAATGACAAAATAGAGTTTTGGAAAACAGAAGCTGGGCAGGATGAACTATATAATGCTGTTATAAACAGCTGCAATTTGTCGGAAGCTATGGTGAATAACCTTCGCCATATCCTGAAGTTCCAAATTCAGAATATCACCGAGGCCGAGACTCCATCACCGACACCTGTAGAATCAAAACCTCGGACTCCAGTAATCAATGAGGATATCATCAGCGAGTTTAAGGCATTTGCTGAAAATTCCGTTGGTATAAATACAACAAGAAACTATATCAGACATCTGAAAGGGAATGTCAGCAAATTCTTTGCTAAGATTATAGATAAGAATGCCGAGAGCATCTTCACCATTAGCAATAGCTTAGAGTTGAAAGACTGCGTCGCAACCCTTAAAGCTAATAATGAGTTTATAGAAGCCAATAAGAAAGATCGTTATTATTATACTGCCTCTTTGTCTAAGTATCTGGAGTTCCTTGAAAGCAAAGAAGGGGTAAAACTACAAACGTCTTCAAGTTCAGAGAACCAAATTGCAGGTGAAGGTATATTGTTTACCCAAGAAATGAAACAAGCTGGTGGTAAATGCCAAATGACATATTACCCCGAAAGCAAGCGATATGTGGTAAATAAAGGCAGTAACTTACTTGATATATCGTACGATTCTTGCGGTAGCGGAGCACGTGACTTACGCGAAAAAGTGAAGAAAGACTCTGCTTTGTGTCGCAAGGAAGGCGATTTGTATACTCTTTTGGAAGACATTATAATGCCTGATAATCTGTCATCCCCCACAGGGGCATCCAAATTCTGCTGGGGAACATCACGCCCAGGCCCCAAAGACTGGCAAGATAAGGATGGCAAGACTTATCCCTCTGAGTGGTGGAAATAAAGTAAACATCGAGATTCTAATATCCAAATTATTTTTTATATGAAAAAACTATTTATCTATTTAATGATTATGCCACTCATGGCATATGCAAAAGATCCAATTGAAATTGATGGCATTTATTATATAATAGAAAATAGTGCTACAGTAACAAAGAATCCAAATAAATATAGTGGCGATATCGTAATACCAGAGTCTGTTTCCTATGAGGGGAATAACTATTTGGTTGGTAGAATTGACTATGATGCTTTTATGGATTGCAGTGGTTTGACCTCTATAAAATTGCCAGAAGGATTACTTTATATTGAAGCATCGGCATTTTCTGGCTGTTCGAAATTATCTAATATTGAATTACCCAACAGTATATTATATATTGGCAATAACGCTTTTTATGATTGTCGCTCATTAAAAACAATAAACATACCAAAAAATGAATTTTACTCTAGTGTTGGACATGAGTTTAATTGTTCTGGGTTAACTTCAATAGATATTCCTAATACCATTACTCGAATAGATGGATTTTATGGATGTACAGAGCTAACATCTGTATTTATTCCAAAAACAGTAACAGAAATTGTAGAATATTCATTCGGAGGATGCTATAGCTTGGAAAAAATAACAGTAGAAAGTGCTAATCAAGTATATGATTCGAGAGATAATTGTAATGCAATTGTAGAGACGAAATCAAACAAAATTGTTGTTGGATGTAAAAATACAAACTATCCTAATAATGTGAATACTATTGGGGAAGGAGCTTTTATTGAGTGTATAGGATTGATGGAATTAAATATTCCTGATAATATTCACACAATAGAAAAAAATGCCTTTTCACGCTGTCAAGGGCTAACAAAATTGGAAATTCCAGAGAGCATTACTAGTTTGGGGATTGGTGCTTTTAACGACTGTGAAAACATTATTTCAGTATCATTACCCAAAAGCATAGAAGATATATCGAGCGTTTTTACAAACTGTATAAATTTGAAATCTATAGATATACCTGAAAATATAACAAATATTAATGATGCCTTTACTGGATGTTCAAGTCTGTCATCTGTAACATTCACGGGTAATGTGAAAAATATGTATATGGCTTTTTTTAGTTGTATAGGATTGAAATCAATAATAATCCCAGAAGGAGTTACGATTATAAATGGTGAAGCTTTTTCATATAGTGGACTTGAAGAAGTTGTAATTCCGTCAACAATTCATGCTATAGAACGTAATTCATTTTCAAAGTGTAAAGAATTAAAGGATTTTTATAGCTATGCTGAACTTGTACCTATTCTAGATGAAACTTCTTTTTATAATACAAACATAGGTAAGGCCATATTGCATGTCCCTTCTTCTTCTATAAATCAATATAAGAGTGCGCCAATATGGAAGGATTTTGGCAGTATCGTTGCGATAGAGGATAAAGATCCAAAAACTACAGCTATCAATACTATATCAAGTGAAAATCGCAGGTGTAATATATATGATTTGAGAGGAAAGAGAGTAGATAACATATCAAGTGGAATCTATATAATTAATGGTAAAAAGCGATATGTTAAGAAATAAATCAGTTAGTTTGAATAATGTACAAAATCATAGGGATAGGTGATTGATTGTTTTGGGAAATCAATGGCCCTCCGATCGCTTTGTCTTTGCTATCCCTCATTTTTGTAATTTGAGTCAAGAAGAGAATAGAACTTACAATTTGCCTAAGAATTGACAGCACCAAACAGCAATGAAGATAATATCATACAACATCAGTCAATATCACCAGGATAAGATAAATAAGATTCTGCAATTCAATACAGGCGTGTTTATCCTGCCTGAGATGGCATGTCCATCTATGGTGCAGCTGCCTGATGGATATGAGATGGTATGGACTGGTGACATTGATTATAAGGGATTAGGAGTCATTTGGAAAACAGGTTTGAAAGCAGATGTGCCAGACTGGTTCAATCCGAATCACAACTATTTCATACCATTGGTTGTTGACGGAATTCTGATTCTTGCCTCATGGCCAACGATAACAGAGCAAAACAAACCTAAAAAATATCCTCAGATCATGATGGAGGTTCTGGAGGAATATAGTACTTATCTTAAAGCATATCCCTCCTTGATTATCGGAGATATGAATTGCTACAAGGGACAATCTGGCGAAACGAAAAAGTTCTCCATACAAAGCATATTCGATTACCTGAAAGGTTTGGGATATGTGAGTGCTTATCATCAGAAGACTGGAGATGCATTGGGTGAAGAATCTGCCCCAACATATTATCATCATTTTAAGGAGAATGCTCCTTTCTTCCTCGATTATGCTTTCACCGATATCCCCATCAAGGAATATTGCTTACTTCCGTGGGATAGAGAGCTAAGCGATCATGTAGGGCAGATGATAGAAATATAGTGGGCACCAAGGTGTCAGCAGCCTCTGCGCCCTCATATTAGTTAAACGAGTAACAAAAAAAAGAATAGAAGAATATGACATCGCTGAGCTATTTTTATTTTGCAGTTTTTATAGTGGTGGCAATCGCCATCGTTTACAACTTGTTTGCAATGCATCGTGAGAATAAAGAGGCAAATCTGAAATAAACTCACATGGGGCTTACACTCTGTGAGTCCATCATGCTTCATGCTAAAGAGTGGACGCGAAATATATTAAAGATTGTTAAGTCTACGTGGAATGGACGATTATTTCGTAAATTTGCCACGTCATGAGGAATTTCGACTACCTAAAGCAGATACCTGCGCTGAGTGATTTGTATAACTTCTGCCATGCAGCAGAAGAGATGCAGCTATCGGATTATGACAGTTGCGGCTGGAACTGTCGCAAGGCGCTGGAGTGGACGGTGAGGGCTGTGTATAAGCTGAAACACCAGCCTGTAGGCGAACGTGACAATCTCTATACGCTTTCTACCGGGAAGCCCTTCACGGAGCTTATCGCTGATGACGACAAGCTCATGATGGCTGTTCACTATATCCGCAAGGTGGGAAATGTGGCGGTGCATCAGGGCGGTATCACACAGAGAGAGGCCTATTTCTGTCTGCTGAACACATACAACGTGGTGGGTGGCGTGCTCTTGAGCTTAGGTGTGCTCGAAACGTTGGCACCTTTTAGCAAGGATCTTATTCCTGCCAAGCCACAGCCGCACGTGGCCACCTCTGACACCGTTCCCGAGGCTCCGAAGACGTTTGTGGATGCTGTGCCTGAAGAGAACGTGAAGAAGCCCGTGAAAGTGGAGATGCCTGAGGACATCTCTGAAGCAGAGACGCGTAAGGAGTTTATCGATCTGATGTTGAGAGAGGCTGGATGGAAAGTGGTGGAGGTGGAGAATTCGCCCATGGCCTGCATGGCTGGCATCGAGATCTATGTGGAAGGTATGCCAAACAACAAGCATGAGGGCTATTGCGACTACGTGCTTTACGGCAAGGACTGCAAGCCGCTGGCTGTGGTAGAGGCCAAGCGTGCAAGCGTGGAGCCCGAGAAGGGCAAGCATCAGGCAGAGCTTTATGCTGACTGTCTGGAAAAGAAATACGGGCAGCGACCTGTCATCTATTATACCAACGGATTCCGCACGATGATCATCGACGGTCTGGGATATCCGCCACGACAGGTGATGGGATTCCATACGCTCGACGACCTCGAATTGATGATATCGAGAAGGGGCAGGGGCAAGATGACGGATCTGGCCATACGCGACGAAATCACTAACCGTAACTATCAGAAGATGGCCATACGAAGCATCTGCGACCATCTGAACCTGATGCACCGCCGCGGACTGATCGTGATGGCGACGGGTACGGGAAAGACGCGCGTGGCTATCTCGCTCTGCGAGGTGCTGCTGCGTAACAAATGGGTGAAGAACATTCTCTTCCTGGCAGACAGAACGGCACTCGTTCACCAGGCTTACGAGAACTTCACAGAGCTGCTGCCTGACTACACCACCTGTATACTGACTGGTGCAAGGAATGAGGAAAAGGGCGCCAGACTGATGTTCAGCACCTATCAGACGATGATCAACTATATCGATGCCGAGGATAAGGAGTTCTCTGTGGGCAGATTCGATCTCATCATCCTCGACGAGGCGCATCGCAGCATCTTCGGGAAGTATACGGCTATCTTCGACTACTTTGACAGCTTCCTCGTGGGACTGACGGCTACGCCGCGCGACGAAGTGGAGCGAAGCACCTTCGAACTGTTCCACCTCGACGGTGAGCCTAACTTCGAGTACTCGATGGCTGAGGCCGTCAAAGACGGCTATCTGGTGGACTATAACCCCATCTCGCGCACTACCAAGCGACTGCGCAACGGGATAGAGTATGACTCGCTGACAGAAGAGGAAAAGGCTCAGCTCGACGCTGCATGGGCTTACGAGCAGGCTAAGGCGCTGGAGAGAGGCGAAGTGAAGCCGCTGACACCGAGAGACATCGAAAAGAAGGAGCTCTTCGACTACATATATAATAAAGGTACGGTAGACATTGTGCTGCAAGACCTGATGAAAAGTGGTCTGAAGGTGGAGAATGGTGAGAAGCTGGGCAAGACCATCATATTCGCCTATAACCACGACCACGCACAGATGATCGTCGACAGATTCTATGAGCTGTATCCGAGCTTCGACGCGAAGTTCTGCCAGCTGGTGGACTATTCGGTGAACTATTCCCAGGATATCATCAACAACTTCAAGGTGCGTGAGAACATGCCCCAGATAGCGGTGTCGGTGGATATGCTCGACACTGGCGTGGACGTGCCGGATATCCTGAACCTCGTATTCTTCAAGCCTGTATACAGCAGCATCAAGTATATACAGATGGTGGGGCGCGGTACCAGACTATGCAAGGAGATATTTGCTGACGGCAGCGACAAGCAGGAGTTCTACATCTTCGACTGGTGCGAGAACTTCGAATTCTTCAAGGACAACAAGCAGGGAAGGAAGCCCGTAGAGTCGATGTCGGTGACGGAGCGTATCTTCGGACTCGAGGCCGACATCATCGTCGTGCTGCAGCATGAGCGCTATCAGCACGGATTTACCAGAGAGTACTGTGAACAGCTGAAGGATAAGCTGGCGGCACAGGTGAACGAACTGAATGAGCTGCACGCCTCTGTAAGAAGAGAGTGGGAGACGGTGAGGAAATATAAGCGGCCTGAAACGTGGGGCTATATCTCGGCCATCGACGCACTGGAACTGAAAAAGAAGATTGCACCGCTCATCGTCAGCGAGAAGGATGATAACGGCGGGAAGATGCTCGACGCGCTGATGCTGAACATCGAGCTGTCGAAACTGGTACCTGACGTGGTGAGCACGCGCAGCAAGAACAAGGTGATCAGGATAGCCCAGCTGCTGAAAGCCAAGGAGGGAATGCCCGCTGTGAAAGAGCGTATGGACGCTATAGAACTCGCCATGAACCCAAATTTCTGGAAGGGGGCGACGATAGAGAACCTGGAGTATGTGCGCACTGCTCTCAGGGATCTCATATACATCATACTGGGCTCGAAACATGAGAAATTCTTCATCAGCATATCTGACACGATGGAGGAGAAAGAGAGCGAGAAGCCAGAGATGCTCACCGACTATCGCACGCGAATCATCGACTATCTCAACGAGCATCGCGACAGTGCCGTGCTTCAGAAGATTTTCCGATTGGAAAAACTGACTGTCGACGATATCAAACAGCTGGAGGATATCTGCTGGAGAGAGCTGGGCTCGAAAGAGGAATACGAGGAGTATGTGAACAAGGGCGACTTGCTCTGTGGCGACAAGGTGGCTATCTTCATCCGCTCTATCATCGGTGTAGACAGGAAGATCGCCAAGGAGAGATTCTCAAAGTTCCTGAGTGATAACGTGCTTAATTCACTGCAGGAGGAATTCATCAATCAGATTATTGGCTACGTCTGCGAGAATGGTGATATCACGCCTATGACCATTATTACAGACGACAGCTTCTATGGCATCGGTGATGCTTTCGGGGCTAACATGTTGAGTATCAAGAACTATGTGGAAGAACTCCACGGGCTGGTGGTTTAGTGCCCCTGTGTGCTGGAGTCAGGCCCCGAAGTAAAGTGATTGCTGGGGTGGTTGCTGGGGTCAGGCCCCAAAGTAAAGTCGCAGGCGACTGTACTTTGGCGCCAGACCCGAGGCCTACGGATTCCACTTTGGCGCCAGACCCGAGGCCTGCGGATTCCACTTTGGCGCCAGACCCAGGGGCTGCGGCTGAGGCGGGGGCTGCGGCTGAGGCGAGGAAAGAGGAGGGGATTGTGATTAATTCGGGGTATAGGTCGCCGGAGGTGAATAGGTTGGCGGGGGGAGTGCCGTCGAGCAATCATGTGACGGGGTGCGCGGTGGATATACGCTGCGCGGGGAAGGAGCAGATGATTCGGTATGCGGCGATACTGTTGGATATAGCCGATGAGTCTAAGCGGGAATTTGATGAATTGCTGCTGGAGCAGCATGGGAACGTCTGCTGGTTGCACTTCGCGGTGAGACCGAAGGATAATCGTAGAAGGATTGCGCTGATTAAAGCCTAAAGAAAACGGGACTCATGATTGAAGTGAACCCCGAAAGTTAGACAAAAAATTTTCGGGGTTTATTATGTCTGATAGAAAACAAAAGAAACATGGTTATGTAGAGTGCTTGAAGTACATGCATATGATTAAAGAAGGAAGGTCCATTCATTCTATACATGTGGAGTACGGAATTAATGAGGATCGTCTTCATGTATTATGGAACCAGTATCAATTAAGAGGTAAAGCTGGCTTGCTGAAGAAGAAGAATATCAAAGCAGATTACGCATTAAAAAAGAAGATTGTTCTTGATATTGAAGAAAATCATGTAACTTTGCACGCAGCTTCGCTTAAATATGGAGCCTGCTCCCAACGAATATCAATATGGTTACGGCAATACAGAACGGGCGGCTTAGCAGCTTTGAATAGCACTAAAAGGCGAGGACGACCACCAGGTATGGGAAGACCAAAAAAGAATAGTAAACCGCTCACAGAGCTTGAAAGGCTGCGTAAGGAAGTGCAGGAACTCAAGACAGAGAATGCTCTGCTAAAAAAAGTGAGAGCCTTAGTAGAGGAAAGGAATGCCCGACTACGCGAGATTGGGCAAGGGCCATCGAAGAACTAAGGCGTGAGGGACACCTCCTGCAGTATATGCTGCATAGGATGAAGATGGCTCGTTCTGTATTCTATTACCATATATCGCATATGGATGACAGCGATGGATATGATAGAATCAGGACTCGTATAAAGCAGATATATGACAAAAATCATGGACGCTACGGGTACAGGCGGATCTGTATGGAATTGCGCAATGAAGATATAGTTATTAATCACAAGACAGTACAGAAACTGATGAATCAGATGGGACTTAAGGCAAAGACCAAGAAACGGCACTATCACTCCTATAAGGGGGAGATAGGCAAGATAGCTCCCAATGTACTGGAACGTGATTTTTGCGCAGACAGACCCAATCAGAAATGGGCTACAGATGTTACCCAGGTATGTATAAATGACAGAAAGCTGTATTTGTCGCCCATATTGGATATGTTTGATGGTGGTATTATATCTTACACGATTTCTGCCAGCCCAAACTTGGAGATGGTCATCTCTATGCTCAAGAAGGCTCTTAGGAAGTATCCACAACTAGATGGTCTCACACTACACTCAGATCAAGGCTGGCATTATCAGCATGGTATGTACCAGAAGATGCTTAAAGACCATGACATCACGCAGAGCATGTCACGTAAAGGCAACTGCCTGGACAATGCAATGATGGAGAATTTCTTTGGCCTGATGAAGAACGAACTCTTGTATGCTAACAAGTTTGAAAGTATAGAGGAGTTTGAAAGAGCACTAAGAAAATATATTGATTGGTATAACAATAAAAGAATAAAATTGAGATTAAAAGGAATGAGCCCGGTACAATACCGAGCTCACTACTATAGAGAGTTGAATAATTAATGTTTAATTTAATGTCCAACTTTTCGGGGTCATATCATTTTTGACACCCACTTACATTTCTCTTATCTTTATTTTATTTACTGCATATCGTAGACAACCTGCATGAGCTGCTTGCCCAGGTCGTCGGCCAGCTCCATCGTCGGCGCTTCGCTGTAGACGCGAATGATAGGCTCGGTGTTGGACTTACGCAGGTGAACCCAACGATCGGGGAAGTCGATCTTCACACCGTCGATATCGTTGACGGTAGCTGAATTGTCGTTGGCAAACATCTCCTTGACCTTCACGAGGATGGCGTCGACATCGGTATCGGGGGTAAGGTCGATGCGGTTCTTGGCAATCTGATAGTCAGGGAAGGTAGAGCGCAGTTCGCTGACGGTGCAGCCCTTCTGGGCGAGACTCGACAGGAAGAGGGCGATACCTACGAGGGCGTCGCGGCCATAGTGGCTCTCAGGATAGATGACGCCGCCGTTGCCTTCGCCACCAATCACAGCACCTACCTCCTTCATCTTCGTGGTGACATTGACCTCGCCTACAGCTGCTGCTGTGTACTGGCCTCCGTGCTTCACGGTGACATCGCGCAGGGCGCGGGTAGAGGAGAGGTTAGAGACGGTGTTGCCTGATGTGTGGCTCAGTACGTAGTCGGCCACGCTGACAAGGGTGTACTCTTCGCCGAACATCACACCATTCTCGCAGATGAAAGCCAGACGGTCGACATCCGGATCGACCACGATACCGAGATCGAAGTCGCCGCTCTTCATGCGATCCATGATGCCATGAAGGTTCTTCTCCAGAGGCTCAGGGTTATGGGCAAAGTCGCCTGTACACTCGCCGTTGAGAATCTCGTAGTCGACACCCAGCTGCTGGAACAACTCGGGCAGGATGATACCTCCTACAGAGTTGATGGTGTCTACGCAGACGCGGAACTTGCGCTGGCGGATAGCCTCGCGGTCGACGAGTTTCAGACCCAGCACCGCGTCGATGTGGCGCTGGTTATAGCTGTCGTCGATGGTGCAGGTGCCAAGTTTGTCGACCTCAGCATAGTTGAAGTCTTCTTTCTCGGCCATGCTCAGAACCTCTGCACCATCGGCAGCCGTGAGGAATTCCCCTTCGCTGTTGAGCAACTTCAGGGCGTTCCACTGACGGGGGTTATGCGAGGCGGTGATGATGATGCCGCCATCGGCACCTGCCATGCGGACTGCCAGCTCAGTGGTCGGCGTTGTGGCATAGCCGATATCGATGACGTCGTAGCCCATACCCATCAGGGTTCCAACGACGACGTTGCGCACCATCAGGCCTGAGATGCGGCCATCGCGACCTACAACAATCTTTCCGGATTTGGAATTCTTCGCAATAAACTGGGCATAGGCCGTCGTGAACTTGACGATGTCCAGGGGATTGAGTGTATCACCAGTTGGTCCGCCTATTGTACCGCGGATACCAGAGATGGATTTAATAAGTGTCATATTATATGTTGTTTTTATGATTGACGTTGGAACGTGATGACGTAATAGAATGGCACCACATTGCTGGAAGCGGTGGCATGCCCCTGAGTGTGGGGGACGATAAGGCGCACCTTGGCACAATCCTCATCAATCGACTGCGGGCGACCCACCTTGATGTAGGAGAGGGGCACCATCCAGCCTGAAGGAACAGAACCACCATAGAGGGTATACATGACGCCACTGGTGAACGACGACGTGAACGTGCCGCTGTTGCGGGTGACATTCATGATATCGGGCCTCGCTGCAAACTGAGGTGTATCGTTCCATGACTGTATCGTATCGTTGAGGATATTGAACTCACGATAGCGGCAGACGAGCGTCGTGCTCTCTTTGGCACCTAATCCCGTACCGCAGCCACTGCGCACAATCTGCATGTAGACGCCGTTCTTGTCGAACTTCACGAATTCGTTTCTTTTCACATCGGTGGTCATGCCCTGCTGTTTGAACTGGTCTTCGGATATCACCACAATCGAAGAGTCGGCGATGAATTTCGCAATAGCATTGCGCTCCTTTTCCTTCTTGTCGCCATAGGTCTCATAGTCGTTACAGCTGGAAAGCACGACTGCGAGCGTCATCAATATGAACAGTATTTTCTTCATTCTGCCTGCAAAATTACGAAAAAGAATTTATTTTTCGCATGGATTAAGCGGATTAACACTGTTTTTTTGTTTATTTTAATTATTTAAGCCTGTCGGCAAAGGCCTCGATGGCTTTTCTGACTGTTTCGATGGCATCCTGCATCGTGCCGTTGATGCGTCCGCCAGAAGCATTCAGGTGTCCGCCGCCATTAAAGAACTGCTCGGCCATCAGGTTGCAGGGGAAATCGTCGACAGAGCGCAGGCTCACCCAGATGATATTGGGCTTGTCGGTATCTTCGCGCAGAGAGATGGAGAGCTTCAGCCCCTTGATCTGCTGGGGGATGTTCACCAGTCCCTCGGCATCGCCCTTGATGAAATGGAAGCGGCGTAGCTCGTCCTTGGTCAGCGTGTAGAAGGCTGCATTGTATTCGGGTATGTATACCAGTTTCTCGTAGAGCACATAGCCCATCAGGCGGATGCGGTCTTCGGAGTAGTTATGGTAGACATTGCGGTAGATGCGATCCTTGTCGATGTGCTTGGTGAGCAGCTGGCTGATGATGAAGTAAATCTCGCAGCGGGTGCTGTTGTAGAGGAAGCCGCCAGTATCCGTCATCATACCGCAATAGACGGGCACAGCAAAGTGCTTTGTCTGCAGCTCGAATGCGCCCATCTGCCACACGATGCGGAAAATCAGCTCGCACGTGCTGCAAGCCTCAGGCTGAGAGATGGTGAGGACTGCTGGCACCTCGGGCTTCAGGTGATGATCGATGAGCACACGATTGGCAGGAGAATTGACGAGCGACTGCTCCATCTCGTCGACGCGGCTCGGCGTGTTGTAGTCGAGACAGAAGATGAGATCGGCAATCTTGAACAGCATATCGCATTTCTCGCGATGCTTGTCGTAGCGCACGATCTTCTGGCTGTTAGGCAGCCACGTCAGGAAATCGGGAAACTGATCGGGAACAATCATCGTGGGCTCCTTGCCGATAGAGGTGAGATATTCTGCCCAAGCCAGTGTGGCCCCGATGGCATCGCCGTCAGGACTCTTGTGGCAGGTGATGAGAATGTTATTCGCATTAGAAATCAGCTGATTCATTTGAACCAGCTGATCTTCATTCATGATGTCAATATTCATTTAAAACAGTTTATTAGGATATACACCCTCATCGACGAGCTGCTGGATGCGGGCAACGGTGGCCTCGCGATCGGCTGCATAGGTAACGCCAAACCACTTGCTGGTGGTATCGAGCACCTCGACGGTGGCTGTTCCCTCGTTGATGAGCTTGTTCACCATCAGCGGGATGAAGAACTCGGCCTTCAGGTTCTCCATGTTCTTTGGATCGCTGAGGAACTCCTTGAAGTAGGCTTCTGAATACTCGAAGTAGTCGGGTGTGAAGCCCCACATGTTCATGGATACAGGGGTGTTGTCGGCTACGGTTACCCACTGGCCGTTCTCATCCTTATAGCGGATGGGCTCTGAGGCTGCACCTGAGTTAGAACCGTCTTCTGCACAGCGCACAATCTCCGTGCGCTCTACAACGGTCGTCAGGTGACCCTTCTCGTTCTTCGAGCAGATACCACGAGCTACGGTTCCGTTCTCTGAGAGGGTGTTGCCCACGCGGAAACCTACCATCGCATACTGGTTCTTGGCGCCCTCGGGGAGGTTGGCCAGATACTTGCCGATCACCATAAAGGCATCGCGATTGTAGAAGTCATCACAGTTGATAACGCAGAAAGGCTCCTTGATGACGTCCTTACCCATGAGCACAGCGTGGTTGGTGCCCCAAGGTTTCTGGCGACCCTCAGGTACGCTGAAGCCCTCGGGCAGTGCGTCGAGTGCCTGGAAGCAGAGTTCACAAGGCACCTGCCCCTCATATTTAGAAAGGATCTGGGTGCGGAACTGCTCCTCGAAATCCTTGCGGATGACCCATACGATTTTGCCGAAGCCGGCCTGAATGGCGTCGTAGATACTGTAATCCATGATAGTCTCACCGTTGGGGCCCAGTCCGTCAAGCTGTTTCAGACCGCCATAACGGCTTCCCATACCTGCTGCAAGCAGAAAAAGAGTTGGTTTCATAAGCTTTGTTTTTTTTGAGTTATATTAAATTGCGTGCAAAGTTACAAATAAATTTTCAGACAGAAGAACAGAAGAAACATAAAAATAATTAAACTGCAGAAAAAATCAGAACGGATATCCGATGGCGAAGTGGAGCGTGTGGAGATCCCTGAAGCGTTCGACATTGAAGAAATAGCGATTGATGCCATTGTCGCAGGGGATATGGATGGCAAAACCCCAGTCGAGACGGATTACGAGGAAGCCCATATCGTAGCGCAGACCTATACCCGTGCCGAGGGCGATATCCTTGAAGAAGCGCGAGGGCTTGAAATACATCTTGTCGAACCAGTTGGCTGAGATTAATAATAAAGCTGCAAATGCTTCTTCCTGTTCCTCGTTCAGATCGAGGGCGTTGAGTTGGGCGATGTCCTCTTCGGATAATTCAAAATTCAGATGACCCATGCGCCAAACGTTACCTGCATCGAAGAAGACGGCTCCATTCAGGTTGCCGAAGAGGGGTGTACGGTATTCGAGGTTGGTCACCAGTTTCATGTCGCCATTACGCATCAGGTAAAAGTTCTGTCGTGCCTTCTTGCCCTTGATTCCGTAGTCGGAGAAAGAACCTGGTCCGATGTCGCGTACGGCGAAGGCTCGGATGCTGTTGGCACCGCCTACATAGAACTCTTCGCTGTAAGGTGCCATATCGCTGTTGCCATAGTTGAAGATGTAGCCAGCATTGATGTGAGCCACGAGACTCGAAGCGTCGCCCACAGCCCACGTCTTGGTGAAGTCGGTCTCGAACTTGAGGAACTGGGCATAAGGATTCTTGAAGAGTTCCTTGCCCTTCTCGTTGAAGTTCTTGCCTCGTATAACGTCGATGAGCGAAGCGATATTGCCCGACTCCTCGAAGGTGGTCTCCCAACGGATGGGGTTGCGCAGCGTCTTGGGGCTGGTATAAGTATAGGTGTAGCGCATCTTCGGGATGAAGAAGTCGCCCAAGGTACGATTCAGATAGGGGTTCTTATCGAGCAACTTTTGGTAGTTTTCCGTGACGGTGCTCTTGAACTGATACTTCAGTGTGAACGGCGAGAACTCATGGCGGCTTGTGGCTGTTTTCTGCCAGCGATAGGTCCACTCGCCCGAAACGATCTGCATCTTGAAATAGTCTGGGCGACGGACGATATCGAATGAAACCTGGGCGAGGGTAGAGGGGGCCGTGTAGAAACGGCGGCGACGGATGGGGCGCCCATTCTTGTCGCGGCGGATGCGATCAGAATTGTAGAAAGGTATGATCAGACGAGGAAACTCGAGTGAGACATCGGCACCATATTGGTAGTTGCTGGAGCCCGAGCCTTCCCTGAGTGCAAACTCGTAGGAACCATGAAGGTTGATGTCGAGCTTCTCTCCTGCACGGAAGGCATTACGCTTGGTGAAACCGATTTTCGCCATAGGACCGAGACGACCATTCGAACGCCCGATGGCGTTACCTTCGATATAGAAGTCGTAAGGCTTGTCGAACACACAGTTCAGGCGCAAGTCGAGGGTATCGGTATCTGGACGGGGCGTAAACTGGAAGTCGGTGCTGGTGAACAGTCCGTTGGAGTTGATGAGGCTCGCCGATTCCTGATGCTTTTCGTAGCTGTACTCCTGACGAGGTCGCAGGCGCAAATCCTTGAGGATGACGCCTGGACGGATGGGGGGCTTCTTGCCGTTGAAATGGATGGTCAGATGGCGACGCTTGATGGAGTCGTTGAGCTGTTCGCGCATCGACTTGCGGAAGTGTACGTCGATCTTGCCGATATACCACTTCTTGAGGGCATCTGGGGGCAGACCGTTGGCCATCTGGAAGCGGAGCTGGGCTCTGTTCTCTACGGCGAAGGTGTCAGCCAGATAGGAGGCATACCCTGTGTTATAATAGAAGTAGCCGTTGTTGCGGAAGAGGGTGCTGACGCGTGCGCGCTCCCCGTCGAGCGAGTTGAGACTGAAGGGGGTATCGCGCTTGATGAGCCGTTCCTCGCTGGTGGAGTCGATGAGTGCCTGCATGGGAGCGGGGAAGTTGACGTAGGACACGGTGTCGAGCCTATAGAGTGAATCGAGGTGGATCGTGTAGCCGATCTTGCTCTTCTTGGGATTCTTCTGAGGCACCAGCTCATAGGTCACATCGGCACGGAAGTAACCGTTGTTCTGAAGCACAGAGCGCGCTACGGAAGCACGGAGGGCAGGATTCACCTGACTCATCAGCACAGGGGGCTTGCCGAAGCTCTTGGTCATCCACTTCGCAAAGCCCGATTCCTTGCCTGAGAATTTGTTGTAGACCCAGAGGTGCCACGACCAGGGTACGGTGTAGTAGCTACTGCCGAAGAGCGCGCCGTTGGGCTCTGTGGCGAGGGCTGCCTCCACTTCCTCCTTCGTGGTGGCGAGGTGGTCCTCGTAGGGATCGTCCTTCTTCTCGTCGGCATAGGTGATCTTCGTCAGACCCGTGAAGAGCTGTTCGTCATCAGGTATGCCTTTCGTCATCGAGCACGAGGCGAGAAAAAGTAAGAAGGTAAAAAGGTAAGAGGGTAAAAGGATTGCTGCCCTTACCTTTCTCAATATGCCTTGATGATTATTATCTCTCATATTTTTTACCTTTTTACTTTTTTACCTTTACAGTGTCAACAGCCATGCTGTCGCGTGGAGTTGCGGATGGCCGCATGGTGGGTTGTGGCTGTCTCATCGTGGGCTGCGGTTCTTTCTTCCAGAAACGGAAGATGTCCCAGAAGTTGCTCAGCTTGCGACGCCAGATGAAGCCTGCTCCGTATTCGCTCGTATAGCCGTCGAGCCAGTCGTAGGAATTCTGCGTATAGAAGAGCTTGATATACTGTGTGGCGTCTTTGTTCAGGCGATACTCCATCGACACATTGTCGAAGAAGGAGTTCTTCTGTCCCTCTGCGTATGTGCTGCCTGTCGACACCCTGCCGCCAATCTGTATCTTCAGACGGTTGTCGAAGAAGCGCTTCGAGAACTTGAAGGAGTAGTCGGTGTGCATCGTTCCTGAGGCATCGGTGGTGTTGTCGATACCCACGCTGACGTCGATGGTCTTCAGGGCTGAGCCTGCGATGCTGTTGATCTCGCTCTGCAGGAACGAACTGAGGGCGGAGTTCATCGTGAAGCTGCCTGTATTGCCGTCGGCCAGATACATACCTGTGGTGAGCATACCTACGGCCAGCTTGCCTCGCTCTTCAGGCGACATGGTGGCAAGCTCTCCGTTGATGGTGTTGTCCTCGGGGGCCTCGATGGTGAACTGTACGCCCATATTCTTGAGGGTCTGGGTGATGGAGACGCCACAGTTGAAGAGCACGTTGCGGTTCTGTCCGCCGTCGCCAGTGATGGGAGCCTTCACCTGTTCGGTGGCTGTGATGTTCAGCTTGGGATTCATGGGGTCGCCCGTAAACTCCACATAGCTGCCGTCCTTGATGGTGAACGTCTTCAGCGGGATCACGGGGAGCGAGTATTTCATCTCTCCGCTGTTCAGCGTGTAGCGGCCTAAGAGGTTGAGTCCCTCAGAGTCGTATCTCAGACGGAGGTCGCCGCCCCCCATCAGGTCGATGTAGTTGGTCTGGTTCGCATTGAGGTTGCAGACGATGTGGGCACCCTGTGAGATACTGATGTTCAGGTTGGCACTTACTCCCTTTGGCGCAGGTCGTGAGATGACGGTCTGGGTGGAGTCGTTGAAGTCTGTGAATGTCACCAGCTCGTTCATTTGGTTGTCTGTGGAGAGGGGCGAGTCGAGCAGGATGTAGGTCATATCGGTATTGCCTAATACGTCGAGTCGGCCTCGTATGTTCATCTCTTCCAGCGGTCCTTGCATGCGGGCGAAGAAGTTCACGTAAGCCTTGCCGTAGGCGATGCTCTTGGGCTCCTGCTTCGAGTTGATGAGCATCAGGTTGCGTGCTCGCATACGCATGTCGATGGCGATGCGGTCGGTATTCGAGAAGTCTACGTCGCCCATGATGTTCAGCGGCTCCTCGTTATAGGCATAGAGTCCGAAGTTCTCGAGCAGCAGGTGGGAGCCTACGACGCGGATGGGGTCGTTGTCGAAGCGCATGCGGACGCTGTAGGGAATGCTGACGAGATAGGCAGAATCGACGAAGATCTCACCGTCGACATCTGGATGAAGGGTGCTGCCCTTGACGGTCAGCTCGCCTTCGCCGTACCCCTCAAGACCTACGATCTGATCGGGCACGAAACCATTGACGATGGAGAGTGGCATGCGGGTCATCTTGAAGACGGCATCGAGTGCTCCCTCACCCTTGTTCTGATAGCTGCCGCTGAGCAGTCCGAATTCCTTCTCGTCGAGCATCAGGCGGGCTTCGATGGCGTGGGTGTCGTCTTCCTTCATCAGATACACCAGCTCGGTGCTGATGTTGCCGATGGGTGATTTCTCGTAGGTCATCTTGTCGACTGCCATATCTGATACGACGGAGAATTTCTCGTTCTGATCCTCCAGGATGTGGAAGTCGCCATTCAGACTGCCTGTCATCTTCGGGATATAAGGCAGTACGGAGGTCACTTCGCCCAGATTGATGCGGTGCAGGCTCAGCGTCAGGTCTTGCAGCATCGTCGAGTCCTGATTCTCGGTATAGATCTTCACACCCGTCTTGTCGTCGGATATCAGGTCGACTTTCGCCTGTATCTTCTTGTCTTTGCCGATGAAGAGATAGTTGTCCTTGTTGAGGTTGAACTCCTTATAGCCGATGGTGGGGCGCTCGGGCATCATCCTGAGGCGCAATCCTTCCTGTTCCATTTCTATGGTGGCTCCCAGCCGCACGCCCATCCTGCCCTTGGCGTCATAGTAGCGCAGTCCTGCCAGCGCGCCGTGCTGGTGGATATGCCCGTCGATGAGGGCATTGAAGACGAACTGCGGATTCCGCTTGTTGTTGCGCACCTGTCCCTGATAGGACAGTCGCTCGCCCTTCTGTGTCAGGTTCAGGCGCATGGTGTCTATGCGGGTGCTGTCGTAGTTCAGCGAGTAGACGTGGCTGGTGCCGTTGATACCTGTCTCTGGCGAGGTGTTCAGGTCGAGCGCCATCTCCTTGAAGTCGATGCCGATGGCTCTGAGGAAATTGGCTACGGGGTTCTCGCGCTTGCTCTCCAGATGGAGCTTCATCACGGGGAGCAGGGCCTTGATGGCAGGCTGGTTGATGATCTTCTGATCGAACTGCGCCATGATGGAGTCGGAGAGGATGCCTGCCTGGCTGATCACCTTCTCGTAGCCTCCCTGGGCGTCGAGCTTCAGGATGAAGTCGCCGCTCTGGGCTCTCACGACGGTGGTGTCTGTGTTCAACTTCAGGAGTATGCCCACGTCGCCAGGATTGTAGGTCTTCCTGAGATCCTTCACATACACCTCGTTGAGGCGACCGCTGACGTAGTGGGTCTGGTTCATGTCCGATGCTATCTTCAGACTGCCGTGAGTGCCTATGGTCAGGTGCTTGTCGAGCAGGCGCATCTGGTAGAGGTCGGCCTTCTTCAGGTCGGCGCTCACGGTGCCTTCTATCTTCTTCGTGCTGAGCAGCATGTCTACTCCCATGTTCCCGTCGAAGATCTCGTTGTGACCTGTGATGCTGGCTTGGGCGCGCCCGTTCTCAAGTGTCGCCTTTGCCGTCAGGTTGTCGAGGTTCATATAGCCGTATTTCAGCAGGCGGACGTTAGCGTCTGCATCGAGGCGGCTCTGGCTGGAGAAGAGGTCTGTACCGTGCCCGTTGGCCTTGATGTCGGCAGAGAGGGTGTAGATCGAGTCTTTAGGCAGGAAGTGGTGCAGGTTCAGCTGGTTGATGCTGATGTCTGCATTGTAGGTCATCCGTTCTGTCACGAACTCTCCCTGAGGGCTGAGCGGGATGAGGGTACTGGCCTTCATCTTCACGTTGCCGCCGCCTTCTTTCAGGTTCATGTCGAGATCGTAGAGCGTGCCGTTGGCTCTCAGTCTGCCGTTGATGTCCATTCCGTCAGGTATGCGGTAGATGCCGCTCATCTTGGGGTCGACGAGGGCTATCATGAAGTTCAGGTTCTTGGTCTGACCTTCTACCTTGATGTCGGCTGTCATCTTGCTGAGGTCTGTCACGTTCTGTGCCGTTCCGTTCAGCGAGGCGTGTACGGCTGTGGCCAGATCGATGTTGAGGCCTGTCAGCTCCAGGTGCTTCATATTGCCGTTGACGGAGCCTCTGATGTTCAGCGGACGGTTGGGGAAGTGCTCCATGAACTTCTGGGGCAGCCTGCCCGTAAACTTCTCCAGATCCTGCTTGCCTAACTGTGCGAAGAGGCGCAGCTTCATCTTGCCTGGATTCTTCTCGTCGAAGGCATCGAAGTCGATGTCGGCCTCCGTCATGATGTTCGAGTCGGCTGTCTTGAGTGTCATCAGCGGCAGCCTGATGTGGTTATAGGCTGAGTCGAGTGTCAGTCCGCCCGTGAACTCGTTGACCTCGATGCCGCTCTTCTCCTTGAAATTGGTCTTGCGCACGAAGAGCGTGATGCCGTCAGGACTGAACCTGAAGGCGTCGACACCCAGTCTGACGTCGTTCAGGGCGATGTGGTTATAGTCGAAGCCGTCAGTCTCTGGTTCGAATCTGTTGTCATATCTGAATCGCCCGTGATGCCAGTCGATGCTCTTGGCCTTGTAGATGCTCTGCCCGATGTCGATGACGGCCTCGCGCGCTACAGCCTGCCCCATGTAGGCCTCTATGTTCATCGTGTCGCCTGGCAGGTGCAGTTTCAGGTTGCTGTTGCTGAAGCTGAGGCTGTCGGCATTGATCAGCCACTTCAGCGTCGATTTGGTGGTGTCGACGGCAGCGGTGTCTGTGAGGTTGATGTCGATGTTGGCATCTTTCAGTCGGGCGCCGTTCACCTCAGCCAGTTCCTGGTCGAGGTCGATACCTTTTGAGTATAGCCACAGTTCGTCGAGGTCGCCTTTGATGCGCACGTCGCTAATGAAACCGTTGGTGTTGACCTTCGCCTGATGCAGCGAGAGTTCGTCGATGATTACCTGTTTCCTCAGCAGGGGCAGCAGCTGCACGTCCACCACCAGTTTCCTGACGTGTGCGATGGTGTCTGTCACATTGGGCAAGGAGTCGTTGGGATGCAGCATCCTGAAGCCTTCGATGCCCAGATCGAGCGGAAACTCCAGGTTGACGTGCTCCACCGTAATCTCCATGCCTGTCTTCTCTGAGGCGACGGCAACGACCTTCTGCACCGCCCAGTTCTGGATGGGCGGCAGGTATAGCAGCACGGCGAGTATGATGAACAGCAGAATGGGTGTGATCACCGCAATCCCAATCCACTTGAGAGATTTCTTCATCAAGCTATCTAATGACGGTGCAAATTTACAACAATTCTGCGAAAAATCGCATCAACCGCCGATTATTTTAATAAATATGGTGTGCAATTGCGGATTTCTATGGGTATGGTTTCCGTCTCAGTGCCGTCTTCCGTCACTCGTAGGCGTACGATACAGGCCTCTCTGTTCATGGGCTTCGTGGGGTCGAAGATGAAGTTCCCGATGCTGTAGTAGATAGGCTTGCCCTTGAATGTCTCGATGGTCTGCAGCGTGTGGGTGTGATGGCAGATCAGCGCGTCGGCTCCTGCCAGTATCAGCATGTGGGCTTCTGAGCGCTGGCGGGTCACGGGCTTCTGTGTGTGTTCGCCGCCCCAGTGGAGCGAGACGATGATGACGGCTGTCGAGTCGGCTTTCCTGATGCGATGCACGCGCTCCAGCAGCGAGTCCATCGGCTCCTGACTCACGCAGGGCTTGTCCACAAGATAGGCATAGTTCTCGAGGGCGAGGCGCAGCGAGGGCACCAGCCACACGCGCCGAGGCTCTGAGGCCAGCAGCACGGGCTCTGAGGCCTGCAGCATGTTCTCGCCTGCTCCGATGGGCACCATCCCTGCAGCGATGATGTTTCTGCGCGTGTCGAGAAGTCCTTCGCGCCCTTGGTCTATCGAGTGGTTGTTGGCCAGGTTCAGGTGGGTGATACCGTGCTGCCGCAGGGTGTCGAGCCATTCGGGCTCAGCCCTGAAGATGAAGCGCTTGAAGACGGGTGCCTCGATCTTCGTGGCAGGGCATTCGAGATTGCCTACGACCACTTGGGCAGAACGAAACACGGAGTCGATGCCCTCTGAGAACAGATGGTCGACTCCATGATGGTTGATCACGCGGCGCACCCCTCTGTCGAGCAGGATGTCGCCCGTAAACACGATGCTTAATGTATCAGCGCAGCGCGCTGACACATGAAACAGAACGCTAACAGCCAGAGCTATAGAAATACTCCTCATTCGGCTCAGGCATGTTGTTCAGCGGCACGATGATGCGCTTCATCCACTCGGGCACGCCCTTGCGAGGATTCTTCTCCAGCTGCTGCTGCCATTCCTCATCCGTCAGACGGGGCTCGTCGATGGGCTGGATAAACTCGCGATAGCTCAGCACGGCACCACGCGTCAGGTACAGATAGCCGTCGATCTCCACCACGACGTAGATCTCGTCGGCATCGCCTACGGCCTCGAAGAGGATCGACTTGTTGGGGTTGTTGTCGGCGTTGGCGGTGTACACATCTGCCACGAGAGCCACTTTCTTGTCGGCTCCCTGCACGTCGCTCCACCCCGTCAGATACTGATCCTCCGAACGAACCAGATCCAGGCTGATGTTCTCGAACGTCGATCCGATGTACTGTAACTGGTCGTACTCCTCTTCGCTCAGCTGCTGCCCTGCCAGCTCCTTCTCGCTGACGGCCTGCAGGAAGCGCGCCTCCTCCAGCATGCGCTCCGTGATCTCGTCGATCTTCTTGGTCAGCATGTTCTGCTCCTTCAGCAGCTTGGCCGTGTTCTCGAGCAGCTCGATGGCTTTCTTCCAGAAGCCGACGTTGGGCTCTACATATCCCTTCACGATAGGCTCTGGGGGACCGCCACCGCCGCACTCAGCACCCATGGGTTGCTTAGCGTAGAGGATGGCGTCGTGCTTCAGCTCTGCCCACGAGGCGAGGGCTGCGTTCAGATCCTTCTTCGACCACTCGGGGTTCACCATGAAGTAGGGCAGGTTCTTCGCGCCCTTCATCGAGGTGTTGAGCTCCTTCAGCGTGTTCATCCACTGGGTGCAGATGGTCTCGCTCCAGTCGATCTCGCTCATGCGCTTCTTCATCGACTTCAGACTGTCGCCCAGGGCTTTCCAGTCGGTCTTCTCCTCTAGCAGTATCTGCTCTGCGGCCGAAACGCCCATTGCTGCCATGAAGTCGAGTCCCTTCGGCGTAGCGCGCTGGGTGGGCTTGCCGTCGAGGTCCACCATGTTCTGCAGCACCTCTGCGTCGGGCTGGTAGCGCTGGGGCATCACGTTGATCTTGTTGTGGCTTGTCTTCTCAAACTTGGGGCGGATGCGCGTCTGCTTGTTGCCGAGCTTGGTGAGCGCAGCGGTGATCTTGGCGATGGCCTCGTCGTTGTGCATCAGTTCTTCCATCTGCAGCCCCGACTTCTCCACCTCGGCCATCACCTGTGGCAGACTGAGATTGTCGATATCGCCCATGAGGAAGGTGATGAGCTGGTTCAGCGTGTTGTAGTTCTTCTGAGCCCCCTTGTCCGACTTCAGCGCGCAGGCCTGCTGAATGGCTGCCAGCACCTCGTCCTTGTTGTCCATACCGAAGGGCACGGTCTGCAGCCACATCATGCCTCTGAAGTAGCGCTGCAGGCCTTCGGTGCGGGTGTAGTGGCCTCGCGGGCGGAACAGGCTGTAGGGGAACGGGATCTCGTGGTAGTCCTCCATGAAGAAGCTTGGGGAGTTTACGGCGTCAGTCGCCTTCCTGACCTCGTCCATCGCCACGTCGTCACCATCGGGCGTTAAGATGTACTTGCCCGTAAACAGCCTGTGGGCGATATTATAATAGGTGGCGTTGTGGTGGGCGATGCGCTTCACCGTCTCGTCATCGCCAGCCCATCTCTCCATGTTGTAGAGCAGCTGGTACATGTCTTGGCAGAAGCTGGTCATCATCGGCAGCAGCTTGTGCTCCTCAATCTCGCGCAGCATGCAGTCGATATAGAGGTGATACAGCTGCAGGTAGAGGTCGGTCGTCACGAAGTTGGGGAACTCGTTGTAGTCGTTCTCCTCGTAGACCTGGAACAGCTGCGCATTGCGGGCAGGCACGATGGCGAAGCCCTCCTCGCCCAGTTTCTGGCTCAGCTGTGGGTCAAATTCCTTCAGCTGCGTTGGGTTCAGCAGGTTCTGCATGTTCACGCGCAGCCCCTCGGCTACGTCGAAGTTCTGCTTCTTCAGCTCGGCCTCGCGCGCCTCCATGCGCTGGATGAAGGCCTTCTCCACGTCGTTGTACTTCAGCATGTCGTGCTCCTTGATGGATCGCATGTAGGCGTCGCGCCAGCTCTCGCCCTCCTTGGGGTCTACGCCCTGCATGTTGTCGTCGAAGACCATCATCAGCGAGTCATACCAGGTGGTCCGCGAGTAGATGCCTCTGATGTAGGCGTCCATGAAGGGCAGTCCCCGTTGCGCGGCAGGCGCATTGGCGAGGGTGCGCACATCGGCCAGCGAGAGTCCGCTCACGTCGATGTCGTAGTCGATACTGTCGAGCAGCTTCTCCACGTCGATCTGCGACGGGGGTATCTGCACTACACTCTGTTTCTGGCTGCAGGCGCAAATCATCGCTGCCAAGCAAGCCCCAAATAGTAATTTCTTCATTGGCTAAAGGTTTTTATTGCTGTTTGTTTGTCTACTCCTTTGATCAGATAGTGGTCGAACTTCATGCCGAAGCTCTCCCATCTGTAGTCGGTCACCACGTAGAGCGAGTCGGTGGTCGATTCCAGGGCACGGATCCTGCCCATCGAGTCGCCCTCGGCTGGCGCCACGTAGCGGAAGTCCTCGAGGATGCCGCCCAGTTTCGAGCCCAGCCACAGCGGGCGCGCCTTCACCTGCCCCTTCGAGTGGGCTGCGGTCGATATGACCTGCTTGAAGATGAACAGCCGCCGAGCCTTCTCGGGATAGAACCGCGTCGACTTCACCACCCCCACCATCGCATCCGCACGTCCGTCGCCGTCGACGTCGCCCGTCTGGAACTGGTACACAGGGTAAGGCAGCCGCCAGTCGTTGAGCCAGTACAGGCTGTCGTGCTCCTTCTTCAGTTTGAAGCCCTGCTCCTCGCGGACTGTGCCCTGCTTGGGCAGGTCTTCGCCCGTTGCAGCCCGAAGGGCCTGCGCCGCGATCGAACTCACGGCCCAGAGCCCTGCGGCGAGCACCCATTTCCGAAGCTTCCTTCCCATTACGCCTGCAAATATACACATTTTCTTCGAAAGATGTATCATTTTCGACGGAAAAATTCACACAGCCGTCTTGTATTTCAGTTTCTTGAATGAATTATCTGTCACAACTGTCACAAACCCACGTGACTTCCACTGACGGATCTGCTCGGATGTTCCCTTCTCAGATAATCCACACATCTTACGCACACGTATCACGTCGTCGGTCGTGAACTCATCGGGCAGCATCAGCAGCATGTTCTGAGGGCCACGCTTCATTTCATAGGTGTCAGCTGAGTCGGCTGCTATCATCGCTCCGAAGTAGTTCATCTTACACCACAGGTCGTTCTGAAGTGACCAGCGAACGAAGTCCTCGATGTTCTTTTCCCACTTGTAACCGTTGGCCACGAAGAGCACACAGGCTTTCAGCCAGGCAATGACGCAGGCACGGTGAGAGAGGTCGTCGAACACGCGGCTTTGGGCGAGTACGGCCAGATCCTGGCACTCCTTCTGCAACTGCTTGGCCAACTTGAACGCCTGAGGGCAGTCGATGCGACCTCGGGCTGCACAGAGGTTCAGGATGAATGGCTTCAGCTCTGTGTCGAACTTGTCGTCGTAATTGCCGAAGACCAGCTGCTCGGCACCGATCTCGCGCTGTGGAATTGTACTTAAGCTGATGCGCTGGACGGGGCCATCGGTGCAGACTGACCTGAAGTACTTCTTCACCTTCTTAGGCGTGGTGCTGGCGTTCCAGTTCAGGCGCAGGGTGACAATCTTTGTTACTGACTGAGTGCCCGCGCGTGTCTGTCCATAACGGTTGTCTGGGTCGAAGGAGAGGCACATCACCAGATACTGATGACCACCCTTGCCGTTACCCTTGAGCGCATCGAACATCTGAATCTCGTTCACCTTCACGTAGAGGAAATGTCCCTCAGCCTCGTCCGTTCGCATGACGAGTGCGGCATTGGTCATGTCGCCAGTAATCTCCTGAATGATAAGGCCTTCGGGGCGCTTGGCCTTGTCCTTGTTGGCACCCTTCGAGTTGATGTCGTCCTTCCAGTCAGCCTCGCGCTGCATGTTCACGGCATCGCGCTCGCGGATATCGGCCATGATGTGGTTGATGGGCTGGTCGACGCACGACTTGCCTACGCCTGTGTCCACTACAGTCACGCAGCCGTTGCGCAGCTCTCGCGGGCGGTTGTCGATGTACTTGGCCTTTAGCCCCACGGGATGCGACTGCAGCGATGGGAAGCAGGTCTGAGCCACACACTCCACGTTCTCGTCGGGTGTGCGCGAGGTGACTGTCTTGACGAGTCGGGGCATCATCTTGCGGTTCAGGCGCGGCGGCACGGGGCTGGCGTAAATCTCGCCCAAGGTGAGCTCATCGCAGACGGGCTGTTCGGGTGTGCCCTTGTCGTCGGGGTTGAGGGCGATGCCCTTCTCGCCTACGCGCTCGCTGTCGGCCAGTATCTGGCGCTGCTCGCGGGTGAGGGCGCGTGCGGGGTCGTTGTACTTGGCGTAGAAATCGCTGATGAGGCGCTGGCAGTCCTTGCACTGCCAATAGTCGGGTGTGTGCTTGCGCAGCTGGCCCTGCATCTCGGCCTTGGTCAGCAGGGCGCAGATGCCAGTGCTGAGCAGGCTCTTCACCGTGTTGTGGCATTTACCGTCGGTCTTGATGTGCTCCTGCGGCAGGCCGGTCATGCGGTAGTGGTGGTCGAAGATGTAGTCGGTGCGGGGCGTCGGCTCGGCAATGTCGGCATCGCAGGGCATGGCCACGGGGTCTTCGCTGCCTTCGCGCGTCGTTACGTGTGCATCGGTTGCAGAGGGCGTTGTTGTGTGTGCATCGGTTGCCGACAGCTTGTCCCATCCGTCGATGGTCAGTCCACGCAGACGGAAGGCTGTCTGGCGGGCTTCTATCTCATCCTGGGTGAGAGGTTGCAGGAAGGCTGGCGACTGATAGACGGCGTCGCCGGTCATCAGGATGAATGCCTGCTTCTGCTGCACGGCGTCGTCGCAGGGAATGTTGAGTGCCTTGCAGAAAGCCTGCTGTGTCTCGACGGCGGTCATGCCCACGGGCATCTTCAGCCAGATGTGGCACTTGCCGCCGCCGCGCAGCGAGTTCTCGATGTAGAGCACCTTGTCGTGCCACACGCCAGGCTCCTGGTTCAGCCGCAGGGCACCTTCTATGGCTTGCTGTCCGTACTTGCGCTCGTCTACATCGGTACAGGTCTTGTAGGTGCAGCACTCGGCCAGTGCTTCGGCGGCGGCGCGGTGGTTGTTGCGGAACTGGAAGAAATGGGGACAGACGCCGATGATTTTGAACTTCTTCTCCTCCTTCAGCGCCTTCTGCTTCACCTCGTCCTTTTCCGCGCGCACCTCTGCAACGTCGGCTTTCAACTCAGGCTTGCTCAGTTCGTCGGTTATCTGCTCTGCCGTATAGGGAATTGCAGTACCGATGTTACCCTTGGTCACGGCAAAGATGGGCTGTGACGCGTTAACTACTCCCTCAAAAAGGTTGCCCTGCTGGGCGGTCAAATCTGTTGTGTTCATAACTATAAAATATAAAAATGTTATACAAAATATGTTCTGTCATTTGTCATTGTAAGAGATGAAAAGGTGATGTCTTTTATTTGCCACATATCGAACATTTTTTATTTCGCTGCAAAGTTAGTGCTTTTTGAGGGGAACTGCTTTTCCAATTCTTTTCCAATAACTCACAAAAAAAAAATAGTGAGAATCTTAACGGCTCTCACCCTTTTTGCATTTGAACAGCATATTCTGGAGCGATTTTCAACAGATAGTGGTATATCCATTCTATCAGCTCCTTCCAAAGACTATGCCGATGTCTTTCGTTCTTTTCCTTCGGGGTTTCATTAATGACCACCGGTCTCCAGTTTACAAACCAGTTGTTGTAGTTACTCAGCGTCTTGCGCGTCGGAATATCCCATACTTCAGCTTTGATCATGTCGTAGTAGTGCGACACTTTGCGGTAAGGGTCTTCATCTGGAGCAAAAGCCTGATGACTGCCATGCAGAAAACAGATACTGAACTGTGTGATATTCTCGAAAAGTTCAGCACATTTCTCTTTTACTGCAACCAGTGATTTGTGGAAAAATCCCATTACCTTGCTGTCAGCAATCTTCTTGAACAGACGCTTGATGGCAGGTGCGCCCCTTTTGTTTTCTTCGGGCTCTTCTTCTCCTTGAGCAGTATCCTGTTTGGGAATACGATTCATACTCTCGTGAATATAACTATCAATTGCTGTAAGGGGAATTTTCAGGTATTTGTCATCCACTTCTACTTCATGCTTTGAGAAAGCATTGGCGATGGCTGTCATGACTTTACCCAATGAAAACTGGAGCGGGCTTCCGTCGCGCTTCGTAATCGTGAAGTTCTTGATTGAAAAACTTGCGCCGCCAAATATTGAGCGCTTAACTCTAGGGCTGCCGTCTTCATGAGACTCAGCCTGCTGTGGTTTGTAACTGTCTGTATTTTCTGTTTCTTTGTGTCTTCTGCTCATTTTGTGAGCTTTTTAAAAAAGGGTTTAGTTTACATAGTCCTGCGGTGTCTGTCACTGTCTCTGCCTTACAGAGATGATGGCGCGTCCTGTTACATGACCATCTGGACAGGTCCGGGTGCCCTAGTCTGACAGGTTTTGTGCTAAGTCTTTTACCGATAGAAAAAGGAGTTTAAGTTTGTAATTATATAATGTGGAAATATGTTGAAGTACACATGACGTGTACGTGAAATCAAATGGAGCATTTCTTTGTTCATCATCTCATAATCTTTGCTTCACCATTGAAAGCGCATATCTCGGCAGCCAGTGTGTTGAGATTGTGAAAGCGGCTGTAGTCAGTGTCGGATGGCACATGGCCGACATTGCCCATCGCATCGAGATGCCACGGAGCCAGAATGAGCAGGGAGCCACGGGCACAAGCCTCGAAACGCTTCAGCTCGGGCTTCCAGTAGCGGCCTATGGGCGACGCCTGCAGATGTATCAGCGGATAGCCTCGGTCTAAGCACTCGTTTTTCATCAGCAGTTCTCCGCGAGATATGCCCGGCGTGACAATGGCGGTGGCACCCTCTTGTATGGAGGTTCGCCACATATCATGTTCATGTTGATAGTCGTCGGTCTCTTCGTATGGAAGGCGGGTCACGGGGTGTCTACGGTGGCACATCACCTGCACCTTACGAGGCCAGCGCAGCAGGAACAGGTTGCCGAATGCGCCATAGTTGCGATTGCCTATCTGCACATGCAGACATCTGCGCAAGAAGTCGGGCAGGAGCCGGCGCAGCTGAGCACGCCGTGGATTGTCATGCACGTAGGCTATCATAGCTTGGCGGTGGCGCTCGTCAAGACACACCGTGTCATCGTAGTTGTCAT
>JAEEGK010004144.1_pt1 | contig 35729 bp, 28 predicted proteins | sample 8958771 | NCBI WGS metagenome assembly JAEEGK01 (sample SAMN16246547, study PRJNA631951) | gut metagenome | biome: gut microbiome; feature: rumen; material: SC-attached | host: Bos | place: Iran: Karaj | collected 2018-10 | reverse complement strand
ACCGCCGTGCAGGCCGATGACACGGTAACCGTTGGAAAGGAACGTCTTCGCGACAGACATGACGACAGTGTTCATACCCGGAGCCGGGCCGCCTCCGCAGAGGATGATGATGGAATCTTTCATGATAGTATAGATGTTTGTTCGTTGTTTTCCCAAATCATGCAAATTTAAGGATTTTTAATTACAAATCCTTCTTTTTCTTGACGACCGCGACATAAGTGAGCAGGACGATGTTCATCATCAGGGAATAGAGGATGGCCGGGATGGCCATTTCGTCATTCGCGAAGATGAGCGGGCTGGAGGCGATGGAAATCGCCTGCGCCGCGTTCTGCATGCCGACTTCGATCACCACGGTGCGGCGCTGGCGCGCGTCGTTCCGGACCAGGCGGGACAGCAGCGAGGACAGGCCGATGGCCAGGAGGATCAGGGCGGTCACACAGAGGCCCAGGATGCCGATGTTGTCCAGGATCGTGTGCCGGTGCTGGATATAGAAGACGGTGATCAGCACGAGGAGCAGCGGGAACGCGAGTTTGGTGAGGACCTTGTCCACTTTCTCCGCCGCCTTGGGCCAGGCATAGTGCAGGCCGATGCCCAGAAGGACCGGCAGGAGCATCAGGACGAGGTTCTGCTTGATGAGGTTTCCCACGGGCAGGGTGATGCCCACACTCTCCCCCACCAGCCGGGTGGCCCAGCCCATGATGACCGGGATCGTAAATAAGGTGATGATACTGCTAAGCGCCGTAAGTGTCACGGACAGAGCGACATCGCCATTAGCTAATTTGGTGAATACATTGGACGAGCTGCCGCCCGGGCAGCAGGCGATAAGCACGAGTCCGATGAAGAAAACCGGCGGCAGTTTCAGCAGATAGGCCAGTCCCAGGGCGATGGCCGGGAGGAAGACCAACTGGCCGACAAGGGCCACCACGATGGGCCAGGGACGGCGGAATACTTTCCCGAAATCCTCGAACCGGAGCGCGAGCCCCAGGTCGAACATCAGGAGGGTCAGGATGGGAAGTACGATCCAGATGGTATTCATGCGTCTTTGTCGTAAAAGAATTTCCAGAGCGGGGCGGCCATCAGGGCCTGCAGGATCTGGTTGTTTTGGAGGAGCTCCCGGACATAGTCCTGATCCAGGATGTAAACGTCGATATCCTCGGTGGCGTCGAGGTGCTGTCCGGAGACTTTTTCCACGCCGACGGCGAGGAAACTGTGCGCGAGGTTCGTACTGGTGGCGGGGTTCGGTGAAAGCGTCATCCACTCCTGCCATTCCCCGCCCGCGAATCCGGTTTCTTCCAAAAGCTCGCGCTTGGCGGCCTCCAGGGGCGTTTCCCCCTTCTCGATGACGCCGCAAGGCAGCTCATAGCAGGTATTCCCAAGCGCATGCCGGTACTGCCGTTCCAGAACCATCTTTCCATCCCGGGTGATGGCGATGATATTGACCCAGTCGGGGTATTCCAGCACGTAGTATTCGTTGTTGATGCGGCCGTCCGGCAGTTCGGCGACATCCCGCCGGGCCGTCAGCCACGGCCTTTGGACCAGATACTCGGTACGGAGTATCTTCCACTTCTTGTCTTCGTTGATGGTGTTCATTCGGAGCCCAAAGTTACGGCCTTTTTACCACCCATGCAAACCTTTCCTGGCGAAGCCGGGTATTTGGGGTTTCAAATATAAAATATTTGAGAAAGATTTGTTATCTTTGTAAATTACAACCTTTGTGCACGGAAAAATGGATTTCACGCAGGCGAAACAGCGGATCGAGTGGCTGAAGGCGGTTCTCTGGGAGAACAGCCGGAAGTACTATGTGGAGAATGCGCCCACGATGTCGGACTACGAGTACGACCAGTTGATGCACGAGCTGGAGGACCTGGAGGCGCAGTATCCGGAGTACCGGACGGCGGACTCCCCCACCCAGCGTGTGGGCAGCGACTTGGAAGCGCCTGGTGTCCAGAACATCGAGGCGGGTGCCGGAAAGGAGTTCGCGAAGTATCCGCACAAGTATCCGATGCTTTCGCTGGGCAATACCTACAGCATCGCCGAAGTGGAGGAATTCGCGGAAAGGGCCACCAAGACGCTGGAAACCCCTTTCACCTGGTGCTGCGAGCTCAAGTTCGACGGAACGGCCATCTGCCTGACTTACCGGAACGGCCAGTTGTTCCGGGCCCTCACCCGCGGTGACGGCGTGGTGGGTGACGATGTCACCGCCAATGCCCGGAAGATCGCCAATATCCCGGAAACCCTCCGGGGCGAAGGCTGGCCGGCGGAGTTCGAGATCCGGGGCGAGGTACTCATGCCCTACGAATCCTTCGACCGGCTGAACCGGGAACGGGAGGCCAACGAGGACCAGCCGTTCGCGAATCCCCGCAATGCGGCCAGCGGTTCGCTGAAGCTGCAGGATCCGGAGGAAGTGGCGAACCGCGGCCTCATGTGCACGTTGTACCACATCCCGGTCGGGCAGGTGGACTTCCCGACCCATGATGAGGCCCTGAAGGCCGCCGCGGCCTGGGGGCTCCCCGTCTCCGACGAGCGCCGCATCTGTCACAACATCGAGGAGATCGAGGCTTTCATCGCCCGCTGGGATACGGCCCGCAAGCAGCTTCCGTATGCCACCGATGGCATCGTCATCAAGATCAACGAATTGGACGCCCAACGCACGCTCGGCTACACGGCCAAGTCCCCGCGCTGGGCGGTCGCGTATAAATTCAAGGCCGAGCAGGCCCTGACGCCCATCCTGTCCATCGACTACCAGGTGGGCCGCACCGGCGCGGTGACGCCTGTCGCGAACATGGAACCCGTGTTCCTGTCCGGGACCATGGTGAAGCGCGCCACCCTCGTGAACGAGGACCAGATGGCAATGCTGGATATCCACGAAGGCGACTGGGTCTATGTGGAAAAAGGCGGAGAGATCATTCCCAAGATCACCGGCGTGGAGGAATCCAAGCGGCAGCCCGGCGCGAAACGCCCGGCCTTCCCGAAGGTGTGTCCCGATTGCGGCACGCCGCTCGTGAAACCCGAGGGCGAAGCCAAGTGGTTCTGCCCCAACACCGATGGCTGCCCCACGCAGATCAAGGGCAAGCTCGTGCACTTCCTCGGCCGCAAGGCCATGAACGTGCTGGCGGGCGACGCTACGGTGGACCAGCTCTACAACCTGGACCTGGTGAAGACCCCGGCCGATTTCTACGACCTCCGCGAAAGCCAGCTCGTCATGCTGGAGGGCTGGAAGGAACGCGCGGCGCAACGGTTCCTGGACAGCCTCCGGGAATCCAGGAACGTGCCCTTCGAGCGAGTCCTCTTCGCGATTGGCATCCGCTACGTGGGAGAGACTACGGCCCGGGATATCGCGCGGCATTTCGGAGACATCGACACACTTGCGCAGGCTTCGAAGGAGGATCTGGCGGCCGTTCCCGAGGTGGGTGAAGTCATTGCCGAGAGCGTGTACAAGTATTTCCGCGACGAGCGCCACCTGCAGGAGATTGAGCGCCTGAAGGCCGCCGGCCTGCAGATGTCTGTGGTCCGGAGGGCGGAGAACGCCTCCGACGCCCTTGCCGGAAAGACCATCGTCATCAGCGGCAACTTCTCCGTCTCCCGGGACGAGATGAAGGCCCTGATTGAGGCCAACGGCGGCAAGAACAGCGGCTCCGTTTCCGGCAAGACCGCTTTCCTGCTGGCGGGTTCCAAACCCGGGCCCGAAAAGATCAAGAAAGCCGAATCCCTGGGCATTCCCATCCTGGACGAAGAAGCCTTCCGCAAGCTTCTCCCGGAAGGAACCCTGCCCGATATGCCGAAGGAGGAACCCACCGAATTGACCCTGTTCTGAACCCATGAAAGCGTTTGACCGAATCGTACATTGGACGCAAGTCCGGATCCGCTGGGCGAGAATCGTCGTCGGGCGGATCGTCCGGTTCGTCACGCACGACATGTGGTACCTGAACATGGAGGACCTGTCCCGTTGGAAGAAGCGGGGCGTGGAGGACCTCAAGACCATCTTCCTGATGCTCAAGGTTTTCTCCGACCAGAAGATCGGCTACCAGATTACGGCGCTGGCCTACCAGAGCATGATGTCGGTGGTTCCGTTCATCGCCATCGGCCTGTACCTGACGAACGGGATCGGCATCGCCGACCAGTTCAGCGCTTTCCTGCATGCGAACATCAGCAACCAGAAGCTGATCGAAGATCTTCTTTCCGCATCAGAAAAGATTATCGCGACGGCGGAATCCGGCCTGTTCGGCTTCATCAGCATGGCCACTTTCCTGTGGATCCTCCTCTCGCTGATGCTCACGGTCCGGCGCGTGTTCAACAACGTCTGGAAGGCGAAGGAGAAACGCAGTTTCTTCCGGGTGCTGGGCATCGGGATGGGCATCCTCATCCTCTCCCCTTTCGTGATTGTCCTGTTCTTCTCCGGCTCGGTCGTGTACTCGACGGTGCTGGACTATATCGTTCCGAGCGGCCTGTTCTTCTCGGACCATTTGAAAAACTTCCTGTCCTGGGCCCTGTTCGCCGGTGCGTCCGTCCTGATCCTGACGGCGATGTACAAGTATCTGCCGGCGGCCGTGGTCAAGACGCGTCCGGCCTTCAAGGCGGCGCTCATTGCCGGCATCGGTTTCACGGCCGTGCAATATCTCTACCTGGAGACGCAGGTCATGGTGGCCAAGCAGAGTGCCATCTACGGCGTTCTGGCCGCCATTCCGCTCTTCATGATCTGGCTGAATCTGGGATGGACCATCATCCTGTACGGAGCGGAACTGTCCTATGCCTTCCAGCATGCGAACCATCTGAACCCGAGTGAGGTGCTATGAGTTATTCCGAGTTTACCGAGAAAGATTACGAGGTCATCGACCGGGACTGGCAGGTGCTGTATGCATCGGCCGCGAACCGGTGCGCGGACGCCCGTGAACTGGAAACCGTCTGTCAGGCCTACGCTTTTGCCAACGAGGCCCACAAGAATGTCCGACGCCGCAGCGGGGAGCCGTACATGCTCCATCCCATCGCCGTGGCCCAGATTGTCGTGGACGATATCGGCCTGGGCTACAAGTCCATCTCCGCCGCCCTCCTGCACGACGTGGTGGAGGATACGGACTATACGGTGGACGACCTTCGTGACCGTTTCGGCGACAAGATCGCCAGCCTCGTGGACGGCCTTACCAAGATCAAGAACATCCTGGACAATGACAACAAGGACCTCAGCGCCCGGAGTCTCCAGGCAGAGAATTTCAAGCGGATCCTCCTGACGCTGAACGACGACCCGCGCGTGGTGCTGATCAAGCTCGCCGACCGCCTGCACAACTGCCGCACCATCGAGTTCATGCCCGAGCACAAGCGGGACAAGATCCTGAGCGAGACGATGTTCGTGTTCATCCCCCTCGCCCACCGGCTGGGCCTGTACAGCGTCAAGACCGAACTCGAGAATATCTGGCTCCGCTACAAGGAACCCGATGCCTACCAGGAGATCAGTTCCAAGATCAACCGGAACATCCAGCAGCGGGCGAAGGAGATCAACGCCTTCATCGGGCCCATCGACGAGGCCCTCCAGAAGGCCGGATTCCGGTACGAAATCAAGAAGCGGGTGAAGACTCCGTACTCCGCCTGGCACAAGATGCAGGTGAAGCAGATTCCTTTCGAGCAGGTGTATGACCTGTACGCCATCCGCATCATCTTCGATCCCGACCGCAATAACGGAGAGTCTGAGCGCGACCAGTGCTACCACGTCTTCTCCATCATCACCGGCATCTACCGCTATATGCCCGAACGCCTCCGCGACTGGGTCAAGCATCCCAAGAGCAACGGTTATGAGGCCCTGCACTGCACCTTGCTCAGCCCCTCCGGCATCTGGGTGGAGGTCCAGATCCGCACCCGGCGCATGGACGACATTGCCGAGAAGGGTATCGCAGCGCACTGGACCTACAAGCAGAACGGCTACGTGAGCGAGAACGACAGCGAGATGGACCTCTGGCTGGAGCGGATCAAGGAAGTGCTGGTGAATCCGGACGTGAATGCCCTGGAACTGTTGGACATCATCCACAATGACCTGACCAGCGCGGAAATCTACGTGTTCACGCCGAAGGGTGAACAGCGTGCCATCGAGAAGGGCGCGACCGTGCTGGACTTCGCCTACCTGATCCATACCGAGGTCGGCAACAAGGCCATTGCCGCCAAGGTCAACCAGCGGCTGGTGGCCCTGAACTATGTCGTCAAGACTGGCGACCAGGTGGAGATCATCACAGCCAGCGAGGAGCATCCCAAGCGGGAATGGCTCCAGTTCCTCAAGACTCGGAAAGCCCGGAACCTCGTGTTGGACTATTTCCGGAACGAGCGGAAGCAGACGGTCGATTACGGCCGGCAGCTCCTCGAAGAGCAGGTGAAACTGCATGGAGCCAAGCTGGACGAGGCCATGATCCAGCGCATCGAGGCGGCCTATGGGGCAACGGACCGCGAGGAGTTCTTCTACAAGATCGGCATCGGCTCCGTCAAACTGGACAACCTGGCCGACGTCCTGAAATCCCGGCAGCGCTATTCCCTGCTCCGGAAGATTTTCTCCTCCCCGAAAGAAAAGCCGAAGAAGGTGGAAGAGGAGTACATCATCGGCGGAAAGGACGACGACGGGCGCCAGTTCGTCATCGCGACCTGCTGCAATCCGATTCCCGGTGACGCCGTGGTGGGCATCAAGTCCCCCGACGGCCGGATCACGGTCCATAAGAAATCCTGTCCGGTCGCCGAGGAGATCGCCGCAACGCACGGCGACTGGGTGGTCGTCCCCAAGTGGCAGGAGGCGGCCGAGGCGAAGACGTTCTTGGTACGGATTTCGCTGAAGGGACTGGACCGGATGGGCCTGCTGAACGAGATCTCCCGCTTCCTGTCCCTGGTGATGGGCGCCAACATGCGACGGCTGAACCTCAGTGCGGACAACGGCATCTTCGAAGGATACATCGACCTGTATGTGAACAGCAAGGACGTGCTGGAGAAGATCCTGAAGAAGCTCACCACCATCGAGGGCATCGAATCGGTGTCCCGCATCGACCTGTAATGAAACGAATATGAAGCGATTGTCTAAATATCTCCCGCTCATCCCGGCCGCCCTGGTCCTCGGGGCGATGATGTTCCCGTCGGGATGCGCGAATACCACCACCCCGCCGACGGGCGGTCCCAAGGACACCATCCCGCCGGTGCTTCAGAAGACCTATCCGCTCCCCGGCGCGGTGAACGTACCGACGCACAAGACGCAGATCAAGTTCACCTTCGATGAGTATGTGGTGGTCAAGGAGCCCAACAACCTGTTCCTGTCTCCCCCGCTGGAAAAGAAGCCGAAGTACCGGATGTCCGGGAAGACGCTCATCGTCTATTTCGAATCCGACCTGGATTCCAACCGGACCTACACGCTCGATATCACCGGCGCCGTTGCGGACAACAACGAAGGCAACTGGTACGAGGGATTCACCCTCGTGTTTTCCACGGGCTCGCAGATCGACTCGATGTGCATGACCGGTCTCGTCCAGGACTGCAACACCTTGAAACCCCTCAAGGGAGCGACGGTCCTCCTGTACAAGGACCACGCCGATTCCGCCATTTTCCTGCACCGCCCGGACGCGGCGGCGAAGACCGACGACTGGGGTTTCTTCAGCATCCGCAACATCCAGGACACCGTGTACCGGGTGTATGCCCTGAAGGATGCGAACAACAACAACATGTACGAGCCCGACCAGGAGAGCGTCGCCTTCCTGGACAAGCCGTTCCATCCGACGACGGTCATCAACGACTCCCTGTATGAGTTCAAGAAGTTCAACATGAAGGATACGGCGCTGTGTCTGGCCCGAAAGACGGATGTGGAACTGAACGTATTCCGGGAGAAGCCTTCCAAGCAGTTCATCGTCAAGAAAGAGCGGGTAGGCCTGCGGACGGCCTTCCTGACCTTCATGGCGCCAGGTGCCAAGGTGAACTCGCTGAAGTTCAAGGGGCTGCCCGCCAACAAGCTCATCTCCCAGTTCAATCCGCTGCAGGACAGCCTGGAACTGTGGGTGAACGATCAGCGGAAGATGCCGGACACCCTGTTCCTGCAGATCAACTACGACAAGACGGACTCGCTCGGGAACCTCGTTCCTACGGACGAAGAGGTGAAACTCACCCTGGACAAGAAACTCCGCGCGGAACTGCAGAAGAGTTCCCAGCGGGACATCAAGCACCAGGATACCATTGCGGTCTTCAAGGGTGAAGTGGACCCGACGACCGTGGAACAGTACGGCTTCACGGTGGAGTTCCAGTATCCGCTCATCCAGGACGCGTGGGATTCGCTGACTTTCCGCTCTGTGAACCCGCGTCAGCAGGAAAAGAAGGAGAGATACAAGGTGACGCGGGATCCGGACAACCTGCGCAAGTACACCATCATGCCCCAGGAGAAACTGATGACCGGTTTCGATTATTTCCTCAAGATCCCCCATCGGAAGTTCCGGGATGTGAACGGCTACTACAATGACAGTACGGAGTTGAAGGTGACCCTGCCCAACGACGAAAAGCTGAGTTCCATCTCCCTGGAACTGTCGAAGGTCAAGAACCGCTATATCGTGGACCTGCTCACCGAGAAGCGTGACAAGGTCATCCGCAGCTTCACCGTGGATAAAAACCAGACCATCCTCTTCCCGTATGTGAAGGCCGGCAAGTACTGCATCCGTATCACCGAAGACCGGAACAAGAACGGCCTGGTGGATACGGGAAGCATCCTGGAGCACCGGCAGCCGGAAAAGGTGATGTTCTTCAAGATCAAGGACCAGTTCCTGCTGGACATTCCCGAGCGGACGGAGTATGTGCAGAAAATCGACATGGAGGAACTGTTCCGATGAGAAAGCACGTATTATCCATCCTGCTGGCTATCCTTGCCCTGGCCGTGCTGCCGCTTGCTGCGCAGGACGGCAAGAAAAAGAAAACCATCGACCTGACGGAGGAGTTCTTCCAGCTCCCCGATTCCGTCACGGATGACTATCTGGACAACGCGCCCATGCCCAAGAAGGCCCGGATCAACGATTACTGGATCGTGGGTGTCCACGGTGGCGTTTCCTTGCAGCACGGCTATTTCAACCCGCCGCGCCAGGTCAGTTTCTATCTCAACAAGCCGGTGTACGGTTTCTCCATCACGCGTTTTGCGACCATGATGAACACGTTCCCGAACCTCGGGATGGAAGTGGGCTTCCAGCACAATTACGAGGGCTACCAGTTCAAGGAATACGAGGTGGAAGGGAGGAAATACCGGCAGGACATCGACGGCGCCTACCAGGCCTATCTGGAAGTTCCGGAGGCGTTCATCGTGACGCACGGACATATCGACATGGGCCAGTATGTGAAGATTATCCTCAAGGCGGGCGTATACGGCGGATACCGGATGAACATCACCCGCGAGGGCCCTTACGTCGATCCCGAGATCGCCAACAAATTCCAGGACTCGGACAACCGCTGGACCTACGGGGTCCAGGGCGGGCTCGGGTTCGGCTTGATGTTCGATCCGGTCGAGGTCCATCTGGGCGTGCAGGTCAAGTGGGGATGGTCCCCGTTCTACAAGCCTGACACGTACAGTCCGTATTATTATCGCTTCGCCTACCCGCTGGACGGTGCCGTCACCCTGGGCGTCTATTACCAGCTGACCAAGCGTCGGGGCCATACCCGGTCGGCCCTCCGCCGGATGGCCCGCGACTTTGTGGCGGAGGAAAGGGAACAGAAAGAACAATGACCATGGAAACACGCGTAGTCAAGGTGGGTGACGTCCTCATCGGAGGAAACAACCCGGTCGTCGTCCAGACGATGTGCAATACCCATACGTATGATGTCGAGGCGACCGTGGCGCAGACGCTGCGGCTGGCGAAGGCCGGCGCGCAGCTGGTGCGCATCACGGTACCGGGCCTGCAGGATGTCCCGCATGTGCGGGAGATCAAGGCCCGGGTGCGCGCGGCGGGCTGCAACGTCCCGCTGGTCGCCGACATCCATTTCTCCTCGGAAACGGCCATCGCCGTGGCCTCCGTCGTGGAAAAGGTCCGGATCAATCCGGGCAATTTCCACAAGGACCACGACGAAGCACGGCGCCAGTTCGCCCGTTTCCTTGAAGAATGCAAGAAGTATGGGACGGCCATCCGCATCGGCCTGAATCACGGGTCGCTGGGAGCCTATATCGTGGAGAAATACGGCAATACGCCCCAGGCGATGGCGCTGGCCGCCATGGAGTGGGTTGAGATGTGCATCGATGCGGATTTTTACCAGGTCGTCGTCTCGCTCAAGGCCAGCAATACCGTCGTGATGATCGAAGCCTACCGGGAACTCGCCCGGATGATGCAGGCGCGCGGCGTCGTGTTCCCGCTCCATGTGGGCGTGACCGAGGCCGGCAACGGAGATTCCGGCCGCATCAAGTCCTGCGTCGCCATCTCTACCCTCCTCTCCGAAGGCATCGGCAACACCGTCCGCGTCTCCCTGACGGAAGACCCGGAGAATGAAATCCCCGTCGCGCAGTACCTGGCTGCCCGGTACTCCGGAGATGGCCGGTCGCAGCCGGCCATGACGGACAGCGTCATTCCCGGCTTGACCGGGAATCTGTCGGAACGTGACCTTATTATCTTGAAGGCCGCGTGTGACTACGGAAAGCCGTTGTTGGACCGGACCATTGACACGGTGTCTTTCCCGGAGCTGGAGCCCGCTTTCGGCGCCTATCTGGCCGATGAATTGCTGCAGGCCTGCCGTCGGAAATTCTACCGTCCGGAATACATCGCGTGCCCCGGTTGCGGGAGGACGATGTACAATCTGCAGGAAGCCTTTGAGGCGGTCAAGGCGCGGACCGGTCACCTGCAGAACGTGGTCATCGCCGTGATGGGCTGTATCGTGAACGGCCCCGGCGAAATGGCCGATGCCGACTGGGGCTATGTAGGCGAAGGCGGCGGCAAGGTAACCATCTACCGGGGCAAGGAGCCTGTCCTGCGGCACATTCCCGACAGCGAGGCTGTCGACAAATTGGTTGAACTCATTGAATCCGAACGATGAAACGAACGATCCTGACCCTCCTGGCTGCGCTGCTGTGCGCACTTTCCTTTGCACAGGAAAAGCCCTCTACTTACATGGTCGCCCAGCGCGATACCTGTGACCTTTTCATGGACGTGTATGAGCCCGTCGCCATTCCCGGCGACACGCTCGACCGGCCTACCATCCTGTTCGTCTTCGGCGGCGGCTTCATTATGGGCCGGCGGGATGACCCGTGGGTACTCCCTTGGTTCAAACTCCTGAACGAGAACGGCTACCGGGTGGTTTCCGTCGATTACCGGCTGGGCCTGAAAGGCATCCGGATGCGGTTCGACCTGTTCCACCTCATCCAGAGCGCGAATTACACGAAGGCGGCCGTGGACATGGGTGTGGAGGACGTGTTTGCCTCCGTCCGTTATCTGGCGGACCATCCGGAACTGGGCGTGGACATGGACAACATCGTCATCGCCGGCAGTTCCGCCGGGGCGATGATTTCCCTCTCCTGTGAACTCGAGGCCTGCAACCGGACCGTCCGGGCGGAAATCCTGCCCGAGGGGTTCCATTTCGCAGGCGTGATGTCCTTCGCCGGCGCGATCATGTCCGATTCCGGGAAACCCAAATACAAGCGCACTCCGTGCCCGCAACTGCTCATCCATGGCACCCGGGACGGTGCTGTCGCCTACGGGAAGATGGGTTTCGGCCGTTGGGGCATGTTCGGCAGCAGCTATCTCGTGGAAGAGGTCCTGCAGCCCAACGGATACACCTACCAGTTCTACCGCTACGTGGACCACAGCCACGACATGGCTGCGAACATGCTGGCCAACTGGCCGGAAGAGAAACGCTTCCTTGAAGTATCCGTGATGGGCAAGAAACCGCTCGTGATCGACTGCACGGTGGACGACCCGACGATGCCGGTCTGGCAGTCGGTCACCCTGGACGATATCTATTGATTATTCCTCCGGCAGGACGGCGATCACGCTTTCCACGGCCTTGACCTTGTCGCCGAGTTTCACCTGGAGCTCGGCGTCGAGGGGCAGGAACATGTCGATGCGGGAGCCGAACTTGATGACGCCGCACTGGTCGCCGCGGTTCTCCATGTTGCCGGGCTCGGAATAGCAGACGATCCGCCGGGCGAAGGTGCCCGCGATCTGCTTGAAAAAGACTTCCCCGTACTTGTTCCGGAGGCAGCTGGACGCATGCTCGTTCAGTTCGGAGGACTTGGGGTGGAAAGCCAGCAGGTACTTCCCCGGATGGTACTTGTAGTAGGTCACTTTCCCGTTCACCGGCCAGAAGTTGCAGTGGACGTCGAAAAAGTCCATGTACACGGAAACCTGGATGCAGTCCCGCTGCAGGTATTCCTTCTCGAACACTTTCTCGAGGATGACCACCTTTCCGTCCGCCACCGAGGTGACGATGCGGTCGTTCTCGTAGTCCGGAACGGTGCGGTTCGGCACCCGGAAGAACCAGGTGATGAAGCACATGAAGATAACGAGGATGACCGAGATCGGAATGGAAATCCACGGGTTGTGGATGAAACGCGCATTCAACCAGATCAGGATGGCGCAGATGCACCAGGCGATGAGGATGGTCTCATAGGAATCCTTGTCGATGCGGATGCTGTGGATGAGTCTTTTCATAGGCAAAGGTCTACAGCAGGCCGATGATGACCAGATAGATGACCCCGGCCGGGATGGCGAAGAGCGCGCTGTCGAAACGGTCCATCATGCCGCCATGTCCGGGAATGATGTTGCCGGAGTCCTTGATGTCGCACACGCGTTTCCACTGGGACTCGAACAAGTCGCCGAAAACGCCGGCTACGTGCATGATCACGGACAGGATGACGGCGTGGTACCAGGGATAGGCCCAAAGGCCCGTCCAGACCAGGATAAGGCCTGCCAGGACGGCGAAGGCGAGGCCGCCCCAGAAACCCGCCCAGGTCTTCTTCGGGGAGACGCTCGGGAAGAGTTTCTTGCTGTACTTCCCAAAGAGCATCCCGATGCAGTAAGCGCCCACGTCGGAGGCCCAGATGATGATGAAGAAGGCGAGCATCGGGCGTCCGTCGAAGTTTCCGGCCTGGTCGAAGACCACGAAGTTCGAGAGGGTGAGCGGCGCGGCGATGTACATCAGGCCGGTGTACAGGAAAGCGAAGAGCTTGAAATCGGCCTTATCGTTCACCATCAGCGTCGAAACCATCAGCACGAGCAGCAGGATGGCGCTGATGCCCACCAGCCGGATGTCCAGCCGGAAGGCCATGATGAAGAACAGGGTCAGGAACGAACAGCACCCCAGCACGATGGCCAGGGCGCGGGTCCGGGGGAACAATGTCCCCATCGTCATGCGGTAGAACTCATAGAGCATCGTCACCATCATGAATGTGATGAGGGCGGCGAAGAGATACTTGTTCAGAAGCAGGCCACCGATGACGATGGCCAGGAAACAGATGCCCGAGAGGGTCCTTTTGACGGTATTATTCATGTTCCTCCGTTTCAGGCACGGGCTGGTCCTCCTCTGCCGGTTTCACCTTGGGACCGAGGATCCGCTCGATGTCTTCCGCAAAGATAACTTCTTTTTCGAGAAGAAGCGCACCCATCTGCATAAAACCGTCCTTGTGGTCCTCGATGAGGCGGTAGGTCCGGTCGTGGACCTCCTGGACGATGGCCTTGACTTCCTCGTCCATCAGTTCGGCCGTCTTCTCGGAATAGGGTTTCGTGAGATTGTAGCCGCGGGCGCCGGTGGAATCGTAGAAGGACAGGTTCCCTACCTTGTCGCTCATGCCGTAGTACTGGACCATGCTGTAGGCCATGCCCGTCATGCGTTCCAGGTCGTTCAAAGCGCCCGTGGAGGGCTCTCCGTTGAGGATCTCCTCTGCGACACGGCCGCCGATGAGCGAGCACATGCGGTCTATCATCACGCTGCGGGACCAGTTCTTCCGTTCCTCCGGGAGGTACCAGGTCAGGCCCAGGGCGTTGCCGCGCGGGATGATGCTCACCTTGAACACCGGATCCGCGTACGGAAGGAGCCAGCCCACGAGGGCATGGCCCGCCTCGTGATAGGCCGTCGTCCGTTTCTCCGCGGGCGACATGATGGTGTTGTTCTTACGCTCGAGACCGCCGATGATGCGGTCCACGGCATCCAGGAAGTCCTGCTGGCTGACCGTCGCGTGGTTGCGGCGGGCTGCCGTCAGGGCCGCCTCGTTGCACACGTTTGCGATGTCGGCACCGGAGAATCCCGGCGTATGCTTGGCCATGAACTCCACATTGAAGTCCGGATCCACCTTGATGCCGCGCAGGTGCACCTGGAAGATTTCCTCGCGCTCCTTGAGTTCCGGAAGTTCGACATGGATCTGGCGGTCGAAACGGCCGGCGCGCATGAGGGCCTGGTCCAGGATGTCCGCCCGGTTCGTAGCGGCCAGGACGATGACGCCGGAATTGGTGCCGAAGCCGTCCATTTCCGTGAGCAGCTGGTTCAGGGTGTTCTCCCGTTCGTCATTGGAAGTGAAACCGCCGTTCTTCGCGCGGGCACGGCCCACGGCGTCGATCTCATCGATAAAGACGATGCAGGGGGCTTTCTCCTTCGCCTGGCGGAAGAGGTCGCGGACGCGGGAGGCACCCACGCCGACGAACATTTCCACGAAGTCGGAACCGGAGATGGAGAAGAACGGAACGTTCGCTTCTCCGGCGACGGCCTTCGCCAGGAGCGTCTTGCCGGTGCCCGGAGGCCCGACGAGGAGCGCGCCCTTCGGAATCTTGCCGCCGAGGGCGGTATATTTCTTCGGATTCTTCAGGAAGTCGACAATCTCCATCACTTCCTCCTTCGCGCCATACAGGCCGGCTACGTCCTTGAAAGTGACCTTGACCTCGTCCTTGTCCGCCAGCTTGCCGGTAGCCTTGCCCACGTTGAAGGGATTGCCCATGCCGCCGCCAGCGCCGCCGGCGCCCCGGTTCATGCTCCGGAACATCCACACCCAGAAGAGGATCAGCAGCAGCGTGGGGAAGATCCACTGGGCCAGGTCGGCCCAGGTATGGTCGGCGTTCTGGATGACCACCTTGAACTGGTCCCCTACCGGCAGATTCTCATTGAGCTTCTCGAAGTTCTCCTCCGGGTCGAACCGGGCGGAGACCAGGAAATAGAAATGCGGCGCCCGGCGCGGGACGGCCCCGCCCGGGAACTGGTCGGCGTACTTGGCCAGGCGCTCGGGACGGACCTTGATCTCGCCCCGGATGTCGTTCCGCACGAAGACGATCTCCTCGATGTCGCCGGACTGGGCCATCGTCTGGACCTGCTGCCATTCGATCTTCTGGGGCTCGGACGACTGCTGGTTCGAGAACAGCAGCCAGCCGATGCCGAGGATCAGCAGGAGGTACAGCCAGGAGAAGTTGAAGGAAACGCGGAAAGTCTTCCCGCCTTTCGGATCTTTCTTTTTATCAGCCATTTACGCTTCTGTTTTTTTGGCCGCGGGCTTCTTGCGCTCCTTGTATTCCTTGCGGGGAAGGTCCGCCCAGAGGTCCTCCAGACGGTAGAATTCGCGGTATTCCTTGAGGAAGATATGGACGACGATGTGGCCGTAGTCCTGGATGATCCAGAAATTGTTGCCCTCCCCCTGGGAACGCCAGAGCTTGTGGCCTTCTTCCTGCATCTTTTCGGCGATGTTGTCGGCGATGGCACCTACCTGCGTGGTATTGGAACCGTCGCACACCACGAAGAAATCCGTGATGGCGCCGTCCATCTTGCGCATATCCAGCGAGACCACGTCCTGTCCCTTCTTGTCCAGGATCGCATCGGCAATCAGCCGAAGGTCGTGTGTAATCATATCGGGATTATTTGTAATTTTGCAGTACAAAGATACACAAAATCCGAACCAATGGAAAATGTCATGCGGATAAAGTGGTTCGAGGAGCTGGATTCCACCAGCAGCGAGCTTCTGCGGCACATCGGGGACTATGACAATTTGTCAGTGGTCGCCGCGGTGAACCAGACGGCGGGCCGTGGACAGCGTGGAAACCGCTGGATCTCAGCCCCGGGCGACAACCTGACCTTCTCCTTGCTCCTCCGGCCGGAAGCGCTGCCGGCCCGGGAGGTGATGGCCTTGACTTGCTACGCGACGCTCGTGGTCCGGGATGCCCTCCGGGCGGAAGGCGTCCCGGCCGTTATCAAGTGGCCGAACGACATCTATGTAGGCAAAAGGAAAATCTGCGGCATGCTTGTCGAGAACGGCCTGGAAGGGGCGGACATCGCCTGGTCGGTCATCGGCATCGGCATCAACCTGAACCAGACGGTTTTCCCGGGCGGGGTCCAGAACCCGACCTCCCTCAAGCGGCTGACGGGGAAAACGTATGATCCGTCGGCTTTCCTGGAAAACCTCTGCCACGGGCTGGGATCCAGGCTGCCCGAACTGGAAACAGAGGAGCGCCGGAACGCCCTTCGGGACGCCTACGAGCGGGATTTGTTCCAAAAAGGGCTCCAGGCCCGGTACCGGGACCTTGCGACCGGATCGGAATTCATGGGCACGATCCTGGGCATTACGCCCGAAGGCCTTCTACGCATCGAAGCCGAAGGCCGCGAACGGACCTTCGGCTTCAAGGAAGTCGGCTATATCCTCTGATTATCCTTCCCGCAGGGCGGTGACCGCGGCGGCGGGATCTTCCGCGCGGAATACGGCGCTGCCAGCGACCAGGATGTCCACGCCGGCTTTCGCCAGGCGGCCGGCATTCTTCGTCGTGACGCCGCCGTCCACTTCAATCAGGGCTTTGCTGTCAATCCGCTGGAGCTCAGCCTTGACGGCCCGGATGCGGGCGTAGGTATCCTCGATGAACTTCTGCCCGCCGAAGCCGGCGAAAACGCTCATCAGCAGCACGTAATCCACTTTTCCCAGATAAGGGAAGATCTTCTCCACCGGGCAGTCCGGATTGATGACGATGCCCGCTTTGACGCCGCAGGCGTGGATGTGGTCGATGACCGCATCAGACTCCTCCAGCGCCGCTTCGTAATGGAAGCTGATCATGGCGGCGCCCGCCTTTGCGAAGCGCTCCACATACTTTTCCGGATGGACAATCATCAGGTGTACGTCCATGGGTTTCCGGGCTATCCGCGCCACGGCTTCCACGACCGGGAAACCAAAGGAGATGTTCGGGACGAAGGTGCCGTCCATGATGTCCAGGTGGAGGATGTCCGCATGGGCATTGACCGTTTCCACCTCTTTCTCGAGGTGAAGGAAGTCGGCGGCCAGGAGGGAGGGGGCGATCAGCATCTTACGAGAAATTGACGACGACATCGGTGAGGTGCGCGACGAACTTGTCCAGCGAGGCGAGCTCGAGCTTTTCGCCCGGCGCGTGCACATTCCGGAGGGTGGGACCGAAGGAGATCATGTCCAGGTCCGGGAATTTCTCCAGGAACAGGCCGCATTCGAGGCCGGCGTGGATGGCCTTGACCTCGGGGTCGGTATGAAAGAGCCGTTTGTAGGAGTCCACGGAGACTTTCAGGATGTGGGAGTCCAGATTCGGTTTCCAACCGGGGTATTGGCCGTGGTGCTCCACATCGAAGGACCCCAGGAAGAAAGCGGCTTCCACCCTTTCCGCTATCGCGTGCAGTTCGGAAACGACGGAACTGCGCTGGCTTGTGATGACCTTGAGGACATCCCCATGGATATGCGCGGCGGCCAGGTTCGAAGAGGTCTCGACCAGGCCGGGAATGTCCATGGACATCTTCTCTACGCCGTGCGGGATGCTCAGGAGGGTCATGATGATGCTGGCGGCATCCCCTTCCTCGATCGGGCAGAGGAGGGAGGCTTCCTCCGCGACGATGACCTTGAGGTGCGGGTCGCTGGACTTGTATTCGGCCTGGATGAGGCCTTCGAAGGTGGCTGCATCGGCGACCCATTCTTCGAAATCCGCCGCCGGGACGGCGATGATGGCCTCCGCTTCGCGGCAGATGGCATTGGGCTTGTTCCCGCCCTTGATGGACAGTAGCTGGAAATCGTACTGGAGTTCGGTATACAGGAAGCGGATAAGGAGCCGCAGGGCGTTCGCCCGCTCCTTGTTGATGTCGTCGCCGCTGTGGCCGCCGCGGCCGCCGGTGACACGGATCTTCAGCGTCCGGTAGCCCTTGCGCAGGTCCTCACGCTTGAACTCGAAGGTGGCGGTGGTGTCCATACCGCCGGCGCAGCCCACGAAGAGCTGTCCTTCGTCCTCGGAATCCAGGTTGATGAGGGTCTTCCCTTCAAAGAAGCCGGGCTCCAGGGCAAAGGCACCGTCCATGCCGGTTTCCTCGGAAATCGTGAACAGGCACTCGAGTTTTCCGGTGGGAAGGTCGCTGTCCAGGAGGGCGAGGCAGGCGGCGATGCCGATGCCGTCGTCCGCGCCGAGGGTGGTGTTCTTCGCCACCATCCAGCCGTCCTCCACCTCGTAGGGAATCGCCTGGGTGAGGAAATCGAAATCGAAGTGGGCGTTCTTCTCGCAGACCATGTCCTGGTGTGCCTGGAGAACGAGGATGGGAACGTTTTCCTTGCCGGGGGCGGCTTCCTTGACGATCACCACGTTGCCGGTCTTGTCCGTCCGGCATTCGAGCGAGCGTTTGGCAGCGAATTCCTGCAGGAAAGCGGTCATGGGACCTTCGTGGCCGGATTCACGGGGAATCCGGGTGATGTCCTTGAAAATGTCCAATACGGTATCAGCGGTCATATCCATGCGTGTTTTGTTGCGTAAAGATACACAAAAAAAACGGAACCAAGTCCGTTTTCCCCGTATATGTACCGGAATTCTTAACGCTCCACCGGAACGGCGACCATGTTCTCGATGTCCGTGACGTACTGGCGGAAGGTCTTGTCCGTGGACATCAGGTCCTGGACCGTGGTGCAGGCATGCAGGACGGTGGCGTGGTCCTTGCCGCCGAGCTCGGAGCCGATGGTGGACAGCGAGCAGTTGGGGATGAGGTTCCGGCACTCGTACATCGCGATCTGGCGGGCCTGGACGATCTGGCGCTTGCGGGACTTGGAGAGCAGGATGTCGCGGGTGATGTTGAAGTATTCGCACACGGTGTCCACGATCAGGTCGATGGTGACGTCCGTCTGTTCCTCGCCGACGATCTTGCCGGTGATGCTCTCCGCGAGGGACACGGTGATTTCCTTGTGACCGAGGGTGGCGTTCGCAATCAGGGAGATGAGCGTGCCCTCGAGCTCGCGGAAGTTGGACTTGATCCGGGAGGCCAGGAAAGCCAGGACATCCTCGTCGATGGCGACGCCTTCGCGGAAGGCGCGGGCCTTGAGCATCGACAGCCGGGTCTCGTAGTCAGGCTTGTAGAGTTCCACCGAAAGGCCCCACTTGAAACGGGACAGGAGGCGTTCCTCGAAGTTCTGCAGGTCCACGGGGGCGCGGTCGGAGGTGAAGATCAGCTGCTTGCCGCTCTGGTGCAGGTGGTTGAACACGTTGAAGAACGCATTCTGCGAGCCCTGGCCCAGGAGGTCCTGGATGTCATCCACCAGCAGGACGTCGATCTTCATGTAGAAGGCCATGAAGTCCACGAGGCGGTTGCCCTTGATGGCGTCCATGTACTGGGTCTTGAACTCGTTGCCGGTCACGTAGAGGACCACGAGGTCCGGGTACTTCTCCTTGATGGCGATGCCGGTAGCCTGGATGAGGTGCGTCTTGCCGAGTCCCGGTCCGCCGAAGATGAACAGCGGATTGAACGGGGTCCGGCCCGGAGCGTTGGAGATGTTGCCGCCGGCGTTGATGCCGAGCTTGTTGCACTCCCCTTCCACCAGGTTCGCGAAGCAGTAGACCGGGTTCAGCCGCGGGTCGATCTTCAGGCGCTGGACGCCGGGGAAGACGAACGGGCTGGGGCTGCCGGACGGCTGCGCGGTATTGATGGCGACCGTCTTGTTGGTCGGAGCCAGGCCGTGGGAGGCCGGATACACCATCGGTTTCTCCACCTGTACCGGACGCACCATATAATGGAGTTGGGCGCCGGCGCCGATGGCGCGCTTGAGCGTCATCTTGAGGAGGTCCAGGTAGGCACCCTCGATGTAGTCGCGGAAGAAATCCGTGGGAACTTCCACGGTCAGGGTGGAGTCCACGAGCGACACCGGACGGATGGGCTTGAACCACGTGTCAAACTTCTGCGGATCAATGTTGTTGGCAATGATCTGCAGACAGTTATTCCACACGGCAATATGTCTGTCTTGTCCGGTCACGAGGGATTATTCGGTTGGTTTTGGATTGCAAAGATGGAGGAAAAAAACTTGATAACAAATTAAATTTGCTATTGCATTTTCAGTTTTTTTTATTTTACTTTTAGTTGGGCGGCTTGAAAATGCCCTTCTAAATAACATGCTGAAAATCAAGCGTTTAATTTCCTAAAACTTTTATATAATGCATCCATTTGAATTTCTTGTTTAGAAAGATTCCAAATTATTGGATTGCAGGAAAAGTCCTTTCAGACGCCCTTGCAAGGCAGGAAAATCAAGGAATGCGGGTGACCGTTTCTCCGTCCTTCGAGACGAGGAAGCAACCGGGGAATTTCTTATCCAGTTCCTTCTTTTTTTTGCGGACCGCGGCGAGGTCGTCGCCGGCGACGAGGATGTACTTATACAGTTTCCCGGAACGGACCTCGAGCGGGGTGTATCCTTTGAAAAAAGCGTCGGTGGGTTTCATCTTCTTGGACGTGGCGAGAACCTGGACGCCATAAACGACGCCGGAGGACTCGACGGCCTTCTCCGGGGCAGGTTCCGCTTCCGGTTCGGCCGCCGGTTCAGGTTTGGACTCCGCAGCGGGAGCGGCTTCCGGCTTTGCCGCGCGCTCCGGCGCGGTGGTTGCGGCAGTGGAGTTGTCGTAACGCTTTTTGAACGCCTTGACGGCTTTCAAAAGGCTCTCTGCAATCCGATCACGATCTTCCGGTGAACGCAAGGCCCGGAGATCGTTCGCGTTGGTGATGAAGCCCACTTCCACGAGGACCGCCGGCATCGTGGTCCGCCACAGCACCCAGAACGGATCCTGGGAGACGCCGCGATTGTGGGAGATGGGTCCGCCCTTCATCGCGTTGGCGACTTCCTCCGCGAAGACGAGGCTGTGCTCCAGGTGCGCGTTCTGCATCAGGCTGAACAGGATGTAGGACTGCGGGTCCGACGGGTCGAAACCCTGGTAGCGGGTCTTGTAGTCGTCCTCCAGGAGGATGACCGAGTTCTCGCGCTTGATCAGGTCCAGGTTCTTGCTGAAGAGGTCATTCCCCTCCCGGCTGGACTGCCCCAGGCAGTGAATGGAATAGCCGTTCGCAGAGGTTCCCTTCGCCTGTGCGTTGACATGGATGGAGATGAACAGGTCCGCGCCCAGGTCGTTGGCGATGTCCGCCCGGCCGCTCAGGGTGACGAATTTGTCACTGGAGCGCGTGAGGACGGCTTTCACCCCGGGAAGGGACTCCCCTATCTTCCGGGAAAGGCGCTGGGCGATGTCCAGCGCGATGGCCTTTTCCTGGGTTTTCTTGTCCGCACTGATGCAGCCCGGATCATGACCGCCGTGGCCGGGGTCGATGACGATGGTGGAAAGTTTCAGGCGGTCCTGCCCGGCCGCCCGCTCAGGCACAATGCTTGCTGCAAGGAGGGCGGCCAGAACGGCCAGGACGGGACGTATGCTGCGTTTCATGGACGTGTCGTTTTGAATTGACTGAAAATAGTCGTAAATTTGTCGGTTACAAATATAGTAAATTTGGACAGAATCTGGAAATATATCGTGGTGTTCGCGCTCGCCGTCATCCTGGGACAAGGGGTGTCCTCCGCCCAGCTCTTCCGGCGCAACCGGGGCCGCGACCGGCAGCCTGCGGACACCGCAAAGGTCGTCCTCCCCGATTCTGTCATTGCGCGCCACAGGGCCGATTCCATCGCCCGGCGCGACTCCCTGGACATGCTCGATAAGAGCTCCCTGGACCGTCCCGCCTTCTCCACCGCCAAGGACTCCATCATCACCGAATTCACGGGCGGCGAGCGGAAAGTGTACTATTACGGAGGAGCTACCGTCACCTACCAGGACATGAAACTCACCGCGGACTACATCGAGTACGACATGAAGACGAACACCGTCTTCGCCCGCGGCCGGTTTGACGAAGCTACCGGGGAATGGGTCGGCCAGCCGGAGATGACCCAGGGCAAGTCCACCTACAAGATGGAGGAACTCCGGTATAATTTCGACTCCAAGAAATCGTTCATCACGAACATGATCACCCAGGAGTCCGAGGGTCTCCTCCAGGGCCAGAAGATCAAGATGATGCCGGACCAGTCGGTGAACATGCAGAAGGGCATGTACACGGTCTGCGACCTCGAGCACCCCCATTATTACCTGAAACTGTCCATGGCGAAGGTCGTTACGCAGCCTTCCCAGAAGACGGTTTTCGGGCCGGCCTTCCCGGTGATCGCAGACGTCCCGATCCCCATCGGCCTGCCCTTCGGTTTCGTCCCGTCCAAGCCCACCCGGGCGACGGGCCTCCTCATGCCTACCTTCGGCGAGGAAGTCGCCCGCGGTTTCTTCGTCAAGGATGCCGGCATGTATTTCGTCCTCGGCGATTATTTCGACCTGTCCCTGACCGGCAGCTATTTCACCCTGGGATCCTACGCCGTCGATATCAACTCCCGGTACAGGGTCAACTACAAGTTCAACGGCAGTTTCTCCCTGACCTACTCCAACGACCAGACGGGTGAAAAGGGCAGCGCGGACTTCCGGCAATCCAAGAACTTCGGCCTCCGGTGGTCCCACACGCAGGATCCCAAGGCTCACCCGGGAACGACCTTCAGCGCCTCGGTGAACTTCTCCAGCCCTTCCAACAGCAAGTACAATTCGCGGTCGGTGGACGAAGCCTTGCAGAACCAGGTTTCCTCCTCCATCTCCTATTCCCGCAACTGGAACGGCAAGGTGAGCCTGTCGCTGAATGCCCTGCACAACCAGAACTCCCGCGACTCCAGCTATTCCTTCACGCTGCCGAACATCACCCTCTCCGTCACGCGGTTCTATCCTTTCAAGCAGAAGAACCGTGTCGGCAAGGAAAAAGCTTACGAGAAGATCTCCTTCGGTTATTCGACCTCCTTCCAGAACCGCCTCAATTTCAAGATGCGGGACATGCAGGACTTCGTGTACAACAGTGACGGTTCCTACAAGGTGGACCCGATCACCGGTGTGCGGGTCAAGGAATTCGGAGACTCGCTCGGGGTCAAGGCGCTGGACCGGCTCACGAACGGCATGGGGCACAACTTCCAGATCGGCCTGCCGAATTTCACCCTGCTCAAGTACCTCAATTTCACCCCCAGCGTGAACTACGGCATGAACTGGATGTTCAACGCCGGCCGGCAGTACCTGGAGGACGAGTATGACAAGGACGGCAACCCGGTCATGGTCACGGACAAGGATGGACATCTGGTCCATGCGCAGCGGGTCGTCAACGATCCGGGCCGGGCTTTCAATACTTTCGGGGTCACCCAGACCTATTCCGGCTCCATGTCCATGAGCACCCGTGTCTACGGCATGTTCAACTTCGGGAAGCATCGGAGGATCCAGGCGATCCGGCACGTGATCACGCCTTCCGTGTCCATGTCGTTCAGCCCCGAGAAAGGCAAGGCATTCAACGGCTGGCGCACGCTGGACGCCTATTATGACAGGCGCGGGTCCTACCATCCGGAGGCGATGTACAACATCTATGCAGTCCCGGGCCATCACAATTCCGTCTCCGCGCCCGGACGCGGCAAGACCGGAAGCATGAGCGTTTCCATCGGCAACAATCTCGAGGCGAAGGTCCGGGATCTCCGAGACACGACCGGAACCGGTTCCAAGAAGGTCAAGATCCTGGATCAGCTCAATTTCAACGGCAGTTACAACTTCCTGGCGGACTCCCTGAAGATGTCCAACATCGGCGTCAGCGCATCGACGAACCTGTTCAACAAGATCAATCTCAGCGGTAACCTGAACTTCGACCCGTACGCCGTGAACGAGCGCGGCCAGCGGATCAACAAGTACAACCTGGTTGCCAAAGGCATTCCCCTGAGACTGACGAACGCCAGCCTGTCGGCTTCCATCTCCTTCAACGGCAAGGGAGCCATCAATGGCAACGACGGCCGGAAGTCCGATTCCGGCGGGCGGGGCTCCTCAGGCGGCGGTGACGCGAATTCCTACCAGCGGATTTACTATCATCCGATTACGGGAGAATACATCCCCGGCGGTTACCTGTACTACATGAATCCGAATGCCCCCTGGTCGCTCAGTTTCAGCTACAGTTTCAGTTACGCGAAGTCGTACCAGTACACGAACAACCAGCTCCTGGAGAACAAGCGTTTTACCCAGACGATCAACGCGAACGGCAATATCAAGCTGACACCTCGGATGAGCATCACGGCTTCCAGCGGCTTTGACATCATGGCGATGCGGATCACAACCACCCAGATCAGTGCCAACTATGACCTGCACTGTTTCAACATCGCCGTATCCTGGGTCCCGACCGGTCAGTGGAAGTCCTACAGCTTCCGCATCGCGGCCAATGCTTCCGCCCTGGCGGACCTCCTCCGCTTCAAGAAGAGCTCCAGCTACATGGACAACCTGCTCCGGTAAGAGCGGTATTTGCTTTGTTTATTTTTTTTCGTACCTTTGCACTGCCTTTCCGGTCGGAGAGGCTTGCATGTGAATCTACATTTATTTTTCTATGCCCCATAGTTTATTGGAATTGAACGCGATGAGCGAAGAGCAGCTCAGAGCACTCGGAGAGAAGTTGAGCATCAAGAATGCGAAGAAACTGAGCATGGAGGAACTGGGCTTTGCCATCCTGGACGAGGAAGCCCGGATCGAGTCCCAGAAACCCGTCGAAGAGAAAACCCGCACCAAGCGCGGACGCACCGCCAAGAAGAAGGAAGAGAAGCCCAAGCAGGAAGCCCAGGCCGAACCCGTGAAGGAAGCACCCGCTGCCCCTGCCGAGGCCGCAGCCACCGATACCCCCGCCCCGAAGAAATCCACCCGCAGCCGCAAGCCGAAGGCCGATGCCGCCAAACCGGCGGAAGAGCCGGCCCAGAAGCCCGCGCCGCAGGAGACCGCCAAGGCCGATGAAAAACCGGCCGGGGAGGCCCCGAAACAGGATGGACAGAAGCCTGCCAAGCAGAAGCGCACCCGGGTGAAGAAGGCCGCCGAACCCGTGAACGTGGAAGAGGATGCAGCCGTCGAGGCCGCCCCTGTTTCCGCTGAGGCGCCTTCCGTGGACGGAAAGCAGTTCATCCACAACCTCTTCAGCGAACTCAACGAGGATACCGCCCAGCAGGAGGAAAAGGCCCAGGAACGCCAGCAGCGCAAGGGCCATAAAGATCAGCAGAAGCAGCCGCAACAACAGCAGCAGCCCAAGCCCCAGCGCATCGAATTCGAGGGCTCTGTGGAGGCTACAGGCGTCCTGGAAGTGATGCCGGACGGCTACGGCTTCCTCCGCTCCTCCGACTACAATTATCTGAACTCCCCGGACGACATCTACGTCTCCCAGCAGCAGATCAAGCAGAACGCCCTGAAGAACGGCGACACCGTTACCGGTGAAATCCGTCCCCCGCGCGAAGGCGACAAGTATTTCCCGCTCGTGAAGATCAAGTTCATCAACGGCCGCTCTCCGGAGTTTGTCCGCGACCGCGTCCCGTTCGATTTCCTCACTCCCCTCTTCCCGACGGAGAAATTCAACCTCCTCGGCCACGGTTTCGAGAAGGATCCCTCCTGCCGTATCGTGGACATGTTCACGCCCATCGGCAAGGGCCAGCGCGGCCTCATCGTCGCCCAGCCGAAGACCGGTAAGACGATGCTCCTCAAGTCCATCGCCAACGCCATCGCCGAGAACCATCCCGAGGTCTACGAGATCGTCCTCCTGATCGACGAGCGTCCGGAGGAAGTCACCGACATGCAGCGCAGCGTCAAGGCGGAGGTCGTCGCCTCCACTTTCGACGAGCCCGCCGAGCGCCACGTCAAGGTCGCGAACATGGTCCTGGACAAGGCCCGCCGCCTGGTCGAATGCGGCCACGACGTCGTGATCCTCCTGGACTCCATCACCCGCCTTGCCCGCGCGTACAACACTGTCCAGCCGGCTTCCGGCAAGGTCCTGACCGGCGGTGTCGATGCGAACGCCCTCCAAAAGCCCAAACGCTTCTTCGGAGCGGCCCGTAACATCGAGAACGGCGGCTCCCTTACCATCCTGGCCACGGCCCTTACCGAGACCGGTTCCAAGATGGACGATGTCATCTTCGAGGAATTCAAGGGCACCGGCAACATGGAACTGCAGTTGGACCGCAACCTGTCCAACAAGCGCATCTTCCCGTCCGTGAACCTCGTACTTTCCTCCACCCGTCGCGACGACCTGCTGTATGATCCGTACACGATCAACCGCATCTGGATCCTCCGCAAGCTTCTCGCGGACATGAACCCGGTCGAGGCCATGACCTGGATGCAGCAGCACATGGACGAATTCAAGACGAACAAGGACCTGATCGACAACATGTCCAAGTTCAGCCGGTATGAGTAATACCGCCACCGATACCATCGTTGCTCCGGCCACCATCCCTGGGACCGGAGCAATTTCTATTATCCGGGTCAGCGGTCCGGAATGTTTCCGCTATGCTGATGCAGTAGTTAAATTAAAGAGTGGAAACATCTCGGAATGTGCTGGTTATACTATTCATTACGGTGATGTGCCCGGGCTGGATGACGTACTGGTTTCGGTGTTTCGTGCCCCGCACAGCTATACCGGCGAGGACTCCGTAGAGATCTCTTTCCACGCTTCGAGATACATTGCTGACGAGCTTGTCCGACGACTGCTGGCGGCCGGATGCCGCCTGGCCGGCCCGGGCGAGTTCACCCGCCGGGCTTTCCTGAACGGCAAGATGGACCTGGCCCAGGCCGAGGCCGTGGCGGACCTGATTTCGTCCACTACGGCGGCATCTCACCGCGTTGCCTACAACCAGCTCCGCGGCGGGTTCTCGAACGAACTGGCCCTTCTCCGGAGTGAACTCGTGGAGATGACTTCCCTGCTGGAGCTTGAGTTGGACTTCAGCGAGGAAGAGGTTGAGTTCGCAGACCGGGAACGACTGGTCGCGCTCATCGATAAGACGCGCTTTCATGTGAGCGCCCTGGCAGATACCTTCAAGTACGGTAATGCGATCCGCAATGGTGTGCCTGTCGCCATCGTCGGCGCGACCAATGTCGGCAAGAGCACTTTACTAAACGCGCTCGTCGGCGAGGACCGGGCCCTCGTTTCTGACATTGCCGGCACCACCCGTGATACCGTCGAGGAAGTCATCAACCTGGACGGAATCCCCTTCCGTTTCATCGACACCGCCGGCATCCGCGAGACCGCCGAGACGGTCGAAAAGATGGGCATTGAGCGCACCTTCCGGAAGATTTCCGAGGCGGAAATCGTGATTGGAATGCAGGATGTGACGGCACCGGAAACTTCCATTTTTGATAACCTGAGAATGATGGTTTCGAAGGTCGATTTCGGAGTGCAGAAGTTCGTTCTTTGCTTGAATAAGGTCGATAAGGCAGAGGAATCAGTGGTTAACAAAAATGTTAATACAATTAACAATTTTGTTGCGTCGCTTGATAAAGAAGTAATTGTACTAAAACTCGCCGCCAAGTCCGGTATGGGCCTTTCCGAGCTGCGCTCTACCCTGTCGTGTCTCGAATCTCACCTGATTCCCAATGCGGATTCGACTTTTGTCACTAACGTCCGCCACTACGAAGCCCTCCGGAACACCGCATCTTCCCTCGCTGATGCCCGACACGCCCTCACCTCCGGCATCCCCTCCGACCTCGTCTCCGAAGACCTCCGCCGCGCCATCACCTCCCTCAACCAAATCCTCGGCACCGACCTCATCGATCCCGAATCCGTCCTGCAGAATATCTTCAGGAATCATTGCATCGGGAAATGATCGACGGGTAACAACTTCCACCATTTTGGTAGAAACGTCTAATAATCAATCAAATAGTTAGAAAACTTTTTCCGGGTATTACTTGTTAATACCCGTTTTTTTGTCTAAATTTGAACCACATTTGAACCACGCGTGGTTCAAGGTTATGTTCAATTTGCGCCATTGTACGTAACTTTACATTTTTTTACATAGATTTACAAACTTGTCCCCCATTACTATGTAAAATGGCGCAACGGAAGTATTCGGTATTATTTTTGAATGATAGTTGTAAAAACTATGTACGACACGACTAGAATTTGCAAATGCTGCGGCAAATCCTTCAAACCTAAGTTTGGAAGGCAGGTTTATTGCTCCGCTGCCTGTCGTGAGCAAGTAAAAAAGAAGGCGAAACGCTTGAAGGTAAAAGCAGAACAGTGCACCCAAAGTCTCGAGCAAATTCGCGCGGCGTTGTCAGGAAGGACGCACCTTTCCATCTCTGAAGCCGCACTTTATGTCGGCGTCAGCCGTCCCACCATCTATACACGTATCAAGGAAGGTGAACTTGTCCCGGTCCGTTTCGCTACTCGTACATTAAGAATCCCCATTGAGCAGCTAGACTACAGTACGGACCGGCAGACCCAGCCTTCAAAGGGAGACTTCTCTATCCTTATATCTAAGGAAGACGCCTTGAAGCGCTATGAAATCAGTGATGGATGGTTGTACCGGAGGCTGAAATCCGCGGGGATCCGTCCCAGGATAATAAAAGGTAAAGCCTTTTTCCCAAAAAAGACTATGGATGAAATCTTCCCCATCAGGAAGAATTACAATCCGGACGAGTGGTATGACGCCAAGGACCTCATGAATACTCACGGACTGACCCGAAAAGCCATATCCGACTTCATCCGAAGGAAGAATATCACCTGCCGCCGCGAAGGACGGTTGCTCCTTGTCCTGAAGGAGGATTGGGACAGGGCCAAGTTGGTCCGTGGTGATATCGAAAAGAACTATCTGACCGTGGACCAGGCCAGGAAACTGTATCACATCGGCCAGAAGACTTTCTATGAAGGGGTTCACGCCGCTGGTCTTGAAGGAATCCGTCAAAGGAACTACGTATACTACAGCAAGTCGGAGCTTGACAAGCTATTCAAGGACAAGACCCCCAAGATCCCTTGGGAGATACGCCGGGACTACATCCGCAACGGCGACGCCCTCAAGAAGTACCATATCGGTCAGAAGCGTTTCAGCGAGGAGACCAAGGCGGCTGGCGTGACCAAGATCAGAACGGCAGGCAACTTCGTCTGGTATAAGAAGTCCGAACTCGATGAACTTTTCAATAAGATAAGCGACCATGAAAGCCGTTAAAGTAACCCTCCGTAAGCGATTGCTACCCAGCGGCAAGATAACTCTTTATCTGGACTACTATCCGCCGCTCAGGGATCCTGTGAACAAGCAGTTGGTCAGGCATGAATACCTTGGCATCTATCTCGTGAACAAACCCAGGTTCGCCATTGAGAAAGAAGCAAACAAGGAGAAGATCCGACAGGCTGAAGCTATCCGTTCAGAGCGCGAGCTTGAGATCATCCGGGGCCAGTTCAATTTCCTGGACAAGCACAAGCAGAAGATGGACTTCCTCGCTTATTTCCGCAAGAAGCTCGATATCAAGGATCAGAAATGGATACGGGTGTACGACCATTTCAGCAACTATTGCAATGGGCAATGCTCCATGTCGGATCTGACCATCCCCTTCTGCGAAGGGTTCCGTGATTATCTGCTGACCGCGAAGCAGCTCCGGGACGAGACCAAGGATCTGTCGCAGAATTCAGCTTCAGGATACTGGTCGACCTTTAGGGGCTGCCTCAAGATTGCCTATCATGAGAAACTGCTCAAGGAGAATGTCAATGAATTCCTGGAGCCCATTACCGCAGTGACCGGCCGACGGGAGTACCTGACCATCGAGGAAGTCCGTAAGCTGGCAAGTACCCCTTGCGATGTCCCCGACCTGAAGAACGCATCATTGTTCAGCATCCTTACTGGACTGCGTATCAGCGATATACTTGCGCTCACTTGGAGTAATATAGAAAAAGCTCAGGACGGCGGATGGTGCATAAGGATACGGACAGAGAAGACGGATACGGAGGCCACCCTGCCCCTGACTAATGAGGCGTACAAGCTCTGTGGTCGGCGGTCCACCGGCCTCGTGTTCTGGAAGCTCAAACGCTCCTACATCAACGAGCCGCTCAAGGAATGGATTAAAGCGGCAGGGATTACCAAGCATATCACATTCCACTGTTTCCGGCATACGTTCGCCACCTTGCAGGTAAGCGAGGGAACGGACATCTACACCGTCTCACACCTACTCACCCACGCGAATGTCGGCACTACGCAGATCTACGCTGACATCGTAGACAAGAACAAGCGCGAGGCTGTCGAACGCATCAAGATCAAGGAGACGCCGAAGAAAAAGGAGAAGGGAGACACTAAGAAAGAGACTAAGACCACAACGAAGAGCACCAAGACCAAGACTAAAGCCGCGACCAAGACTAAGACTAAGACCAAGGTTAAGTAACATATTCTTTTTTGATATGAGGATCCGTAACTTCTACAAATCGAGAGCAGATCTCGAGAAAATGCAAGGAGTTAGAAAATTCCTTGTACCGATTGTGACAAAGTTCTATAATGGTGAGGTCGAAGGCGCCCAGAGGTTGAAGGACACTTCCCTGCCGACACCTACACTGTTCAACTGCATGGAGACGATTCTGGCCAGGTTGAACGAGAAGGAGTATCCCGAGCTCCTTGTCGGAGAGATCTGGGACGAACTGAGGCTGAAGAGTCAGAAACCTTCGACAGAGCATCGTCTGATCCACTTTTTCGATTTCAACTACTACGACTATCGGGTTAACCGCTGGTATGAGGCGACGGTAATCTTTGGCGCTGTCTATTTCGTGATGGCCTTCGAGAATCCGGACCTGCGGTGCTGTCTGGGTGCTATCAAGAACAAGGCCGTCTACAGTCCTGACGCCATCCCCTATTTCAATGTCTTCGAAAAGGAACTGGCCAGGCGCGACAAGGCCGTTACGGATGATCCGGAGGATTACGATCCCCGCCAGGACGTCATCCTTGAGCTCAAGATGCGGACCGAACGGGCTATGAACGACTTCTCGAACAGCAAGCCGCCCGAGGGTTATGTGAGCATCGACGCCCTGCTCTATGCCACGGAGCACTACTTCCGCAAGGACGCAGATCCAGTCCTGAATACCCTGGAGTATGTCATTTCCCAGACGAATGGTTCGGATCTCGACCGTATCCGGGCCACGAGAAAGGCTTTAGCGGGTTGCAGCGCCAAGTCGCCAGTCGAGAAGGAGTCCGGAATGACTACTGGCCAGCAGGTGCTCTTTTTCTACTACATCTTTGATTCCCTGGGCTTGAACTTCCACAACTCTGACAAGGCTGCTTGGATCCGGCTTCTCCAGAGCGTCACCGGCCGGAACAAGGACAACATCAAGAAGCGCCTTGACTTCAGGTTCGATGATGACCAGACGCAGAAGGACCTTCGCGTCGTCTCCGGTTGTCTGAAAGAACTCTTTCCCTCTATTGCTACCAAAATAGAGCGAGACAGCAGTATTTAGCAGAATAACAGAAATTTGGGGATACTTTGGTGTACCCCTAAACCTACCCCGGCCCTCATCAGGGCCGGTATTTTTGTGCCGTGGTTCACGACGAGCCACGGTTTCTCATTTGCGGCCGCAATCAAGGGAACCTTGTATTCACGTATTATTATTTCACCGCCATGAAAGCATCAAAACCGACAAGGGTATCAGGGACCGATGATAGGGTCACCTTCGACCATCTTCCCAGGATACTGTCCTCCCTGCAGAGGGACGTCAATGAACTCAAGGTCTTTATCGTGGAGGGGAACAAGATCCCGCTGATTTCAGATGAATGGCTGGATATCAAGGGCCTTTGTTCCTACCATCCAAATCATCCGTCATCGAAGACGGTCTATCATTGGGTGCATATCAACCGCATCCCGTACCATAAGGATGGCAAGCACATCCGTTTCAAGCGTTCTGAAATAGATGAATGGCTATCGGGCGGTTATCACAGGACGGAAGAAGAACTGCTTGATGATACCGTCGATATACTCAACTCGAAATGGAAAGGACTCATCTAAAGGACTCGAATTATGGAAACACGGATGACACATGAAGAATTCCATAGGTTATTAGAGATTATTCAGATCAAGGCTTCGGACGAATTCTCTACGCCTCCGGTTGTGATCAGGGTCGGTGATTCGGTCATCAGCACCCTGGGCAATTTCAGCGCTTCCACCGGGAAGGGCAAGTCGAAGAAGACTTTCAACGTCTGTGCGATAGTGGCCTCGGCTCTGACCAACAAGAAGGTTCTCAATTATAAGGCCGAGTTCCCGGACGGGAAAAGGAACATTCTCTATTTTGACACGGAGCAGAGTTCCTACCATTGCATAAAGGTCCTTCAGCGTATCAACAGGATCTGCGGCCTTCCGGTGACGCAGGACAATGACCAGCTCGAGTTCTTCAAGCTACGCGAATTAGGCCCTTTGGTTCGCCGTCAATTCATTGAAATGGCCTTGGAGGAACGCCCGATGGTTGGACTGGTCATCATAGATGGACTGCGAGATCTCCTCTTTGATATCAATTCTTCAACTGAGGCGGCGGAAGTAATTGGCCTGCTGATGAAATGGAGTAGTCGTTATAACATTCATATTCATACGGTCCTTCATCTGAACAAGGCGGATGACAACGTCCGTGGGCATATTGGAACCGAGCTTAACCACAAGGCGGAGACTATCCTTCAGATCAAGAAGAGCGAGCTTGACGGGAACATCAGCGAAGTATCTGCGTCCATGGTTCGCGATCGGGAATTCAAGCCTTTCGCATTCAGCATCGTGGATGGGTTGCCTGTATTGAATGAGGATTACAAGTTCGATCCTCGCACCCAACGGCCGACGTTCAATTTCGAGTCCATGGACGAGGAGTTGCATCGCGCGGCTCTGGACAAGGTCTTTGAAGGCTTCTCTGAGCCCATTGGGTACGGGGATCTCCTGAAGCGTCTCAAGATCGGTTACGGCAGTATAGGATTCGGCCGGTCCAGGAACATCATATCCAAGTTGAAGATCTTTCTCGAGAGCAACGGAATCATCAGAAAACACGGCAATGGTTACGTGTACAACAGAGGATTCCGCTATGTCCCACACATTCCCGACGAACCAGTATAGTATAGTAGGGTGCGTATAGGGCGTTATACCACTATACTAGTTGGTTTCGTTGGCACTTTTGTGGTCACGGAATGTCCAATGACTGCATAAATGACCGCTTTAGTTACCCAATCATAAAGCATTAAATCACAATGGAAATAGAAGAATTGAGAAGCATCCCAATCTGGGGTCTTCTCTCACATTTGGGCATCGAACCCGTGATGTCCAGGTGCGGCGGGGCGCAGCTGATGTACCACTCCCCTCTCCGCCCTGACAGGAACGCATCCTTCTCGGTCTCCACCAGGAAGAACCTTTGGCTGGATTTCGGGACTCAGCAGGGAGGCAACGTCATCGACCTTGCCATCGCCCTGAAGGGTTACTGTCCATTCAGCGAGGCTGTGACCTGGCTTGAGGAGCAGGCCGCGTCTTTCTATAAGGACATACCTTATGAGGACATCAGCCGGTTCAGGGAGAAGCACATGTCAAAGATGTCGGGAAACTCGAGCATCAGCAACATGAGGGTGGTGGATCTGACCCATCCCGTCCTTCTGGAGTATCTGGAATCCCGGGGTATTCCTGCCGAGATCGGCCAGCGCTACTGCAAGGAAGCACACTACACGGTCCGGGACCGGGAGTTCTACGCCATCGCCTTCATGAACATCCTGGGAGGGATGGAACTCAGGTGCCGGTATTTCAAGGGATGTCACGGGGTGAAGGCTCCGAGCATCGTCCGGGTTGACAAGTCGGAAAGGACTCCAACCTGCTGTGTCTTCGAGGGTTTCATGGATTTCCTGTCGTACAAGGTGCTGGAAGAAAGGAGGGACAGTGAGATGGTCCAGCGGCTTTCCTGCGACTGTATCATCCTGAATTCCACGAGCATCATCCAGCGGGCCATCCCTTTCATCGGGGTCTATCTCAGCGCGGACAGCTACCTCGACAACGACTTCGCCGGCAGGCAGGCCTTTGATACCATCGACTTGGTGAATCCCGGGAGAATCCATGATATATCGACCAGGTTCAAGCCATACAAGGACCTGAATGATTATTTGGTCAGCGGATTTAGGTAGGGCCTCTTTCATAGCAAACTGCCGCCACATCAACGTGACGGCAGTTCTCTTTGTCTTCCTGAGGCTCAGCCGAAGGATCTACTTCGTATAAAGCCCCATCCTCCGGAACGTCACATCGCCCTCCAGCAGATTCGGCCCGTCCGTATTCACCTCAAAGCGCTCCAGCACCAGTTTGTCCTTGCTGCACTCCTTGACCCAGTAACCCACAGTAGGCGTATACGCAGCCTTCCGGTCCTCTTGCTTGAAGTCGTGATCCAGTTCAAAGAGATAAAGCGCCGGAGTGGAGCCGCCCACGCCTGGATAGCCGTTCTGGTGTTGCGCATAGATATATTTCGACTCCGAATCACCGGTAAACACATCTGAGACATAGATGCTTAGAATCCACGTTTGAGGATCCGCGTCGCCCGCTTTGAAATCCCATATCACCAGCCCTGCATCCTGCACTCCTTCCGGATAAACTTTCTCCCAACTTCCTTCCAGATTATCGGCCAGGTCAATCTCAGGAACCAGATTCTTCTCACATCCGCACAGCCCTGCCACCAGCAGCGCCGCGCAAATCATTGTTCTCAATATCTTCATCACTTTCGTTTTCTTATTAAACACGCAAAGGGTCGAAATACTGCTTCAAAAATCATTCTTTTTTCCTTCCACCAGGCAGGACCTTCCCAGGCCCCGCCTGGCATCCGGATTCTTGTTTATGTTTAACTAAAGTGCTTATGAGAAGCCAGTTTATTCTTTCTTCAACGCCTCCGCAGGGTTCGTCCGGGCGGTCTTGATGCTCTGGTAGAGCACGCTGGCCGCTGCGATGAAGGCGACAACCAGTCCCGCAAGGACGAAGATCCACCAGTGGAGGCCGATGCGGTGGCCATAGCCTGAGAGCCAATGATTCATGATGAGCCAGGCAATCGGTACGCCGATGACAAAGGCAATCCCCACCATCTTCATAAAGGACAGCACCAGTTGCTTCAGCACGCCGGCGTAATCGGCCCCAAAGACTTTTTTCACCGACACGCTGCGAATCTCCTGCTGCATATAGTAGGAACTCATCGCAAAAAGGCCCAGGGCGCTCACGAGGATGGACAGCAGGGTAAAGATCAGGACGATTTTGAGCACCAGGCTTTCATCGGAAAAGCCGTCCTCAATCATTTCCTCGATATATTGGGCCTCAAATAGCCTGCCCGGGAACACTTCTGCGGCAATGGCTTCTACGCGTTTTTTCGCGGCAGCATGATCTCCTGTGGTCTTGACAATCAGCACCCAAGGATAATCGTCATCCGGATTCTCCCCGCGATTATAAATCATCGCGGCGCTCTGGTCCTGCTCCAGCGGGCGGATCTTGAAATCATAGTAAATACCGCCGATGCTTCTTGTGCCGTTCTGGGCAGTCTGGAATTCCGTCGCCGTTTCCTCGATGCCGATTTGTTTGAAAGCATATTCATTGAGCCACCATTTGTTTGGTTGATGGTTATCTTGCTTCACCTTCAGGCCCAGGATGTCAAAATACTTATCATCGCCCTGAATCTGCTGGAACGATACCCAGCGGCCGTCCGCCAGTTCCATCGTCCAG
>JAEEGK010004143.1_pt1 | contig 35733 bp, 35 predicted proteins | sample 8958771 | NCBI WGS metagenome assembly JAEEGK01 (sample SAMN16246547, study PRJNA631951) | gut metagenome | biome: gut microbiome; feature: rumen; material: SC-attached | host: Bos | place: Iran: Karaj | collected 2018-10 | reverse complement strand
CTTAAGCGGCATATCAAATTGTTTTAAAATTATTTCATCAAATTTCTGATTATAATAATTAATTGGAATATCATATATGTTTTGTACATCAACTGAATCTATTATATTTGTAACCGGTACCGAACAATAAAGTGATAATTTCTCTTTTATATTTTTAGGAGTAGGAATTGGTGTTCTACATACCAAAGCGTCCGCTCTAATACCCATATTTCTTAATTCCTTAACACTATTTTGCGTTGGTTTTGTCTTTAGTTCATCTGAACCAAATATAAATGGAATTAATGTTGTATGAACAAAGAAAGTTTCTTTGCTTCCTTTTTCGTATTGAATTTGTCTTAATGCCTCAATAAAAACAGTAGACTCAATATCTCCAACAGTACCACCTATCTCTGTTATTACAAAATCCGCTCCAGATGAAACCCCTGCTTCATATACTTTATTTTTGATTTCATTTGTTACATGAGGAATCATTTGAACAGTAGCTCCTAAGAACTCTCCTCTTCTTTCCTTTTCAATTATTGTCGAATATATTTTTCCACTAGTAATATTTGATGTATAATTTAATTCTTCATCAATAAATCTTTCATAGTGGCCTAAGTCTAAATCTGTCTCACATCCATCATAAGTAACAAAAACTTCACCATGTTGAACAGGATTCATTGTTCCAGGGTCAACATTAATGTATGGATCGAATTTCTGCATGAAAACTTTATATCCCCTCGTTTTAAGAAGGAGCGCAATACTTGATGCTGTAATTCCTTTACCTAATCCAGATACAACACCACCAGTTACAAAAATATATTTAGTCATAAAAAATAGTCCTCCAACTTGAGAACCACGGGCTCTTCTTAATTATACCACTGCCAAAAAGATTATTAAATAAAAAAGCAAAAATATTAATATATTCTTGCTTCTTTTTTTACTGAATCTTTTCTTCTAGCATTTTTTAATCTAGTTGCTAATCTTACTCTTTCAGGAGCATATCCTAAATATTGACTTTCAAAATATTCTGAAATCTCTTTTGCATCACTATAACGTGAAGGATCTACTTTTTCTTCTCCTAAGCATTTATAAATCTCATATGCTTTTACATACACTCTACTTGCTTCTTTCGCAGAAGCTAAATCATGTATATGTGGAACAATAGATTTTATCTCACATATAGTTTTCCCATCTATTGAACGAACGCTCGTAGCACCAAAAGCTTGCGAAACAGATTTTGCATCATCACAAGGATATACGCTTTCAGTACGTTCCATATATTCCCAAAATTCAGGGCTCATATAACTTAAATGACGTTTAACATCCTCTTTTGTAATAGCTAAAGATCCAACATCATTTCCATATCCCGGTTCCAATGTATATGGCATACCGATTGGTTCAACTTTATAAAATTTTGATTCTAAATATTGGGTATATTTTTCAAACATTTCTTTATTTCTCTCTTTTAAAGATTTTAAACATTCAGAAACAGAAAATTCATTAAATTTTCCTTCATTAACGCCTGAACTTATATAATCATAAAATGTTTTTAAGTTTTGCTTCTCTGCTCTCAAATTAGAAAGCATTTTTTTTAGCATTTCTCTTTTCTCTTTAGAATAACGTCTTGAGCTTCTTGTTTGTAACAGTGCAACACGAGCTCTATACACTAATATTTTTAAAGCTCTTAAAGAAAGAATTTTATGTTCTTCAATTCTATTATTTAATATTTCCTTTACTTCTGGTTTCATTAAAAATCACCCCTCGAATGGCTATTATTATACACAAAAATGCGCATTAATCAACAATTTTTAATAATGCATCAATTTATGTAATTCATATATTTTTTTAGATAAGTCTCTAAATATTTCTGGCTTACTAGAATAATTCCCATTTGATAATACAACGATTATATATGGATGTTCATCATAAACTATACCAACGTTATGATAATAAACATCAAACCAACCATATTTATGAGCCACTTTTGGAAGTCCTTCATATATTAAATAATTACTATAATCATTTATAAAATATCCTTTAAGCTCGTCACCATATTCACTAGATTCTAAAAAACTATATAACTTTTTAAATACGACAAGTTGATCATCAACGGTAGTATTACCATAATTGTCTCCCCCGATAAGGGTATATTTAGTTCCTAGATTATTTCCATACTTCTTTAAGTTTTGAAATCCTATTGTTTTAATCAAATTAGCATGTGCAGAATTCGAACTAACCGAAATAGCATCTTTTACCCAATTTCTTGTGGTATTTGTAATCATATTATTTTCATAGATATATAAAGCGTCTAAAGTTTTAATTAAACTAGCACCATAATAAACAGTTTCATTTTTATATTTATAAGTATATTCATTTTCAATATTATAGTATCCTAAACTCACTTTATAGTTTTTTGCTTTGATATATTTTTCTAAACTGATTACATAATTATCAACTGAACTATCGTCCATTGTATCAATATATATTTTTCTTTCAATAGACGATTCGTTTCCCGAAGAATCCTTTACTTCGTATTTAATTGTATATATACCTGCTTTTTCATAATCAATATCGTTATTTACAACAATGCTACCACTCAAATCACCATCATAATTGTCAAGTGCTATACATCCCTCATCTTCATATTTCTTTCCATTAAATATAAAAATTTTCTCTTCCCCATTTAATGTCATTTCAGGGATTTTATTATCAACAACGTTTACCACTCTGCTAACACTATCTTCTTTATTTCTTGAATTAGTGACTTTGTAAACTAATGTATATTGACCAAGTTTTAATGTATCGACACTTCCATCTGTAACCACATTGGCAGTCAAATCTCCGTCTTTTGCATCATATGCCACAAACCCAGGATCAGAATATGTATCTCCATATCCTATAGTCATTTCTGGTGCTCCTACAAGTTCTATATAAAATGTCTTAAATTTTTCTTTAAAGAAAAAATGGTAAGTAACAAGACAAATGTCTATTAGCACAACCCATGCAAAGATAATACAAACCAATCTAAAAAATTTCTTATTTATTTTTCTTTTAGTCATTTAAGCTACCTCTCTATTCTAACTATATTTTTTTGAAAATTTTAAAAAAATTACTATTGTACAAATGTATTTATTATATTTTCCTTTTTTAACCCATTTATATAACTATTAATAACCATAACACCTTTACCAAATGGTTTAACAATATCTAAGCAAATATTCCCATCTTTACATGTAATCTTAAATTGATTTTTAGATATTTCGATTATCTTACCAACTTCATCTACTTTTGCTTCTTCATAATGAGCATCAACTATTTTTAATTCTAATCCATTAATGATAGTATTAGCCAATGGCTCAGGATTTAATCCTTTTATTTTATTAATTATATTTACTCCATTGTCATTAAAATCTATATGTTCAAATTCTCTCTTTATTAGAGTTGTATAGGTTGCTTCCTCATTATTTTGTTTATAATGTTCTACATTACCACTTACCAAATAGTCAAGATTTTCAAATAAAAGGTTAGCACCCAAAACGCTTAATCTTTTATACAATTCACCATAATTATCACCATTAATATCTAAAGAATCTTGAACAATTACATCCCCGGTGTCCATGCCTTCATCCATATACATTAAAGTTACTCCGGTTTTTTCTTCACCATTAAAAATAGCAAAATTGATTGGAGATGCACCTCTATATTTAGGAAGCAATGAAGCATGTACATTAATTGGACCATATTTAGGCATGTCTAATATTTCCTTTGGTAATATTTGTCCATATGCACATGTAACTAACAAATCAAAATCTAGTTCTTTTAATACCTCATAATCTTTTCTAATTTTCTCTGGTTGAAAAACAGGAATACCATTTGCCTCAGCTAATAATTTAACTGGAGATTTTGTTAAAACTTTTTTTCTACCAACATATGTATCAGGTTGAGTGACAACCATTAATACATTTGTATTCTTAATTAACATATCTAAAACAGGAACGCTAAACTCAGGAGTTCCCATAAAAACCACTTTAATATTTTTACTCATAATTATCTTCCCTTATGCCTTTATTTTAACATAGCACAAAATAAAAAACTACACGAAGTAGTTTTATTATTCATCACCTTTATTTTTAAATTGTAATATTATTGGTGTACCCTCTAAATCAAATGCCTTTCTTAATTCATTTTCCAAATATCTTTCATAACTGAAATGAACTAATCCTTTATTATTAACTTGTAATGTAAACTTAGGTGGACACTTATCTGTTTGTTTAACAAAATATATTTTTAATCTTTTTCCTTTGTATGAAGGGGCAATATGCATTAAATAAGCTTCCTCTATACAATCATTTAATAAATTTGTAGGTATCTCTTTACGATTATTTTCATATGCTTTAATTATCTCTGGCATTAATGTATGCATTCTTTTCTTAGTTTTTGCGGATAAATAAACTACCTTTGCATATGGTGCAAACTTGAAATACTCTTCCATATTTATTTTCCAAGTTTTTAAATCCATATCAGGGTTACTTACAGTATCCCATTTATTAACCGCAATAACAACACCTTTACCAGCTTCAATTGCATAAGACAAAATATGTTTATCGTGTTCGATTATTCCTGTTGAAGCATCAACAACAAGCACACATACATTACTACGTTCCATTGCTTTTAAACTTCTAAGTAAACTATATTTTTCAACATTTTCAAAAATATGACCTTTTTTACGCATACCAGCTGTGTCAATAACTGTATACTCGTTTCCTTCATATCTAAACTTAGTGTCAATTGCATCTCTTGTAGTTCCTGCAACATCACTTACTATTACTCTATTCTCATTTAATAAAGCATTAACCAAACTGCTTTTTCCAACATTTGGTCTACCTATAAAACAAAACTTTAATGTATCATCTGCTTTTTCTTCCACTTCATGCATATCTTTAGTAATATCATCTAATAATTTGTCAAATCCCAAATTTTGAACACCACTAACAGGATATAAATCGCCAAAACCTAATTCATAAAAATTATATACATTGTCATTTCTCTTATCATTATCTAATTTATTAACTACAACATATACCTTTTTTTGAGATTTCATTAATAAATCTCTAACATAATAATCACTGGAATCAAGTTCACTCATTCCATCAACAACAAATAAAATTTTATCTGCCTCTTCAATCCCTAATTGTGCTTGAGCAATGATATTATCATTTACACTAGATCCATCAGAAAAAATACCACCTGTATCAATTAAATGGAACTTCTTATCATTATAAGTAACGGTTCCATATATTCTATCTCTTGTTATACCAGGAGTATCCAATATTATGGCTTTCTTTTCATGAATCAGTCTATTGAAAATAGTACTCTTACCAACATTAGGTTTTCCTACTAAACAAACTGTTTCCATATTTACTCCCCTTTTATAATATTTTCTATAATATTATATACATCTTCTTTTCCTTTTTTGGTAATAATTGAAAATGGAATAAATGATTCATTTTCTCCCAACTTCAATGTTTCATTTATCAATTTATCTTGCTTTATTCTTGCATTCTTAGAAACCTTATCGTACTTAGTAGCTACCACAGTAACATCAATATTATAGTACTTTAAAAAATCATACATTAACACGTCATCTTCAGTTGGTTTATGTCTGTAATCAATTAATAAAAACGCTCTTCTTAATGTTGATCTTGTTTTAAGATACTCTTCAATCATTAATCCAAATTTCTTTTGTGTAGCCTTATCTACGCTAGCATACCCATATCCAGGAACATCAACTAGATAAAAACTATCATTAACCAAATAGAAATTTAACGTTTGTGTCTTACCTGGTTTAGATGAAGTTCTAGCAAAGTTTTTTCTTTCCACTATAGTGTTAATAAAACTACTTTTACCTACGTTACTTCTTCCTAATAACAAAAATTCTGGAAGGTTATCTTCCGGATATTGACTTACTCTAACCGCTATTTTAGGTTCTTGAACTGATTCAATTTGCATGATAAATCACCGGCATCATTATATAATACTACCTTGAAAAAAGCAAATAAGCACTAATTACAAAAAAATCCGAACACAAAGTTCGGACTTTTTTTAACAAATAGAACCACTAATGATTCTTCTAATATTTGAACCAATAGTCTGGCCCAGTTTAACTAATGTAGTTACTATTCTTGCAATAACATTTAAACTAGAAATACTAAGGCCACCACCTTTTACACAAAACAATTCATAATTAGACATTTTCTTCTCACTCCTTTACTTATTACATTTTTGAGGATTAATATATCCGTCAACTAGGCCTGCTATAAATGCAACCAAAGCAGAAACAATTGATATAGCACCAATTTTGGTAAATCCTCCATATACTTTAAATAATTCATTATTGTTTAACTCTATTTCCATTTCAAACCTCCTTAATAAACCAAATAATTCATTATTATTTTTATTATTCTTTGTTTATTACCAAATATTTTTATTAATGATATTTCATTATTTTTCATAACTTTATTAACACTTATTTTAAATGTTTGATAATTACCATTTAACCCAAAATTAATATCACTTATTTCTTCAATCAAGTATTTTATTTTTTTACCATTTATTAATAAATAATCTCCGTTTATTAATAAATTAGAGTCATTTACATTCATATCAACATATAAATAATCATCTTTATATATTGCATATACATTTTTATATTCATATATTTTACCCAAGAAAAGAACGGGCATAAAACAAATGATAAATAAAGAAATAATAACCACAAACCAATCTATTTTTGGAATCATATTTATCAAATTATAATAATTATATTTATTCACAACATCTCTCCATATTTATTACCTTATCAAACAAATCATCTTGCTTCTTATGTGTAACATATATAATTGTTTTATCCTTATATTCTCTTTTTATATTACAAATAATTTTTCTTTCTAATTTATAATCTACTTCGCTAAGCGATTCATCTAAAATTAAAATATTAAACGAATTAAGAAGAGACCTTGCTAAAATAATTCTTTGACGTTCCCCGCCAGATAAATTATTTGAATCCATATTTATAAAAGTCTCATATCTAAGCGGTTTATTCTTTACTATTTCATCAACATGACAAATCTTCATTATTTTATAAAATAATTCACTATCCACTTCTCTATTAAAATTCAAATTATTTTTAATACTATCACTCATCAAATTTTCATATTGGCCAACATATAAAATATTATTAACTAAATCAATTCTTTTTAAGTCCTTATAGTTGATATCACCAATAAACAAATCTCCTTTCTTTATAGACTCTAAACCAGCAATTATTTTACAGAGGGAGCTTTTACCACATCCGCTTCTACCCTTAAGCAATATTTTTTCTCCATAAGAAACTTTTAAAGAAAAGTTAGATAAAATATTTATAAAATCATTATATGTAAAACTAATATTATCAATAAACAAGTTGTAATTAGATAGATTAATATTTGATGAAGAATCTTCCTCCACTGGAACATCTATAAAATCATTAATTTTATCAAATGATGCCTTCAAAAAATTAAACTTAGGAAGTACATCAATAAAGTTCTTAATAGGATCCAAGAAAAAAGAAATCAAAGTATTAAACAAAACAAGATTAACAAAATCTAAAGACCCATTTTTAATTAAAAACAAACCAAATATATTAATAAATAAATAACATAATTCAGACACAAAATTTTTCAAGCTTTCTATCTTTATACAAAAATCGTTCATTGAAAATTCATCATTAATAAATTCAGAAATTCTATACTCATTTTCTTTTAAAATTTTATTAGTGACATTCAAATTATTAATGCTTTGAAAACAAGAAATACTATCAATTAAATAAGAATTATATTTATCTTTATAATCGATATTTTGCATCACCTTTTTATAAAGATATTTACTGTAAAATAAACCAATAACCAAGTACACTAATAAACTTAAACAAAGAATCAAAAAAAGCTTATTATTAATACTATATAGAATTGGAATAGTAACCAACGTTAGAATAAAATCAAGGAAAAAAGCAATAAATAAATCTGTAAATAAACTTTTAACATTACCTACTTCAGATACTCTTGTAACTATTTCCCCAACAGTTCTACTGAAGATTACCTTTGAAGGAAGATGAAATAAATGATTAATAAATTCTTTTAACAAACTAGTTTCTAAATGCATATTAATATAATTTTCATAGTAAGCTCTTAAAAATTGTAAAATACATTTAAAAACAAGAATTATGAAAAAAAGAATAACAATTAATTTAAGATTATTTTCAAGATTATTAATTCCAACTTTAAAGAAAAAAGAATTAATAATTGAAAATAAAACAAATAATATATTTATCATAAATAACATAAACAATAGTTTTTTATTATCCTTAACAAATACCATAATTAAATCTAGTAATTTATTATCTTTTTTTAAATACAATATTTTATCTTTGGGATAGAATTCCAAAATAACACCGGTCCATTTATTTAAGAAATCATCCATATAATAAATAACTTTCCCTATTGCGGGATCCATAACAACAACCTTATTTTTCTTAACCTCATATACAACAACAAAATGAAGTAATCCATTAGTATTTAAATGTGCAATAATGGGATATACAAGATTGCTTGATAAATTATCTATCTTTTTTCCACAAGCATCAAAGCCATACTTCTTTGCAGTTTCAATTAAATTAAATGCAGTTGTTCCATCTTTATCAGTATGTGTGTCTATTCTAAGTCTTTCTATTGGAACATTTCCCCCGTAGTGTCTAATAATTGACAACAAAGAAGCAACCCCGCAATCTCTTAAATCATTTTGTTTAACAATCTTCATTTAATCCTCCTTCACAAATATACTTATAAAAGACGGGGATAAATTCCTTTATTTTATTCAAAAAAACGCAATATTTTACTTAAAAAAGCGAAAATATCAATATTTTTAGCAATTTTGTTGACTTTTAATTTTTTTGTGTGTTATACTTTATTTGCACTTGAGAACTGGAGGAATACCCAAGTTCGGTTGAAGGGACCGGTCTTGAAAACCGGGAGGTCAAGCAATTGGCGCAGGGGTTCGAATCCCTTTTCCTCCGCCAGTGTTATTATTTATTTATCGCGGGATGGTAGCAGTCTGGTAGCTCGTCGGGCTCATAACCCGAAGGTCGTAGGTTCAAATCCTTCTCCCGCAACCAATGGTTCCGTAGTCTAGTGGTCTATGACGTCTGCCTGTCACGCAGAAGATCGTGGGTTCAAACCCCATCGGAACCGCCATTTATGGCTTCATAGCTCAGTTGGTAGAGCAGAGGACTGAAAATCCTTGTGTCGCTGGTTCAATTCCCGCTGGAGCCACCATTTATGATAAAAACATTGCAGAACAAATTGTTCTGCTTTTTGTTTTCATAAAAAAAGATTAGTTGCTATAAAACTAATCTTCTAATTTTGTACTAACAATTTTTGATACACCTGATTCTTGCATTGTTATTCCATACAAGCAATCCGCATATTCCATCATTCTCTTCTTATGAGTAATTAATACAAACTGCGCATCTTTCTTAGCTTCGTTAATATATTTGCCAAACATATCTACATTTGCTTCATCAAGTGCAGCCTCAGCTTCATCTAATACAATAAATGGAACTGGTCTAACGTTTAATATTGCAAACAATAAACATATTGCCGTTAATGCTTGTTCTCCACCAGATAATGCCACAGTGGAATTAATCTTCTTTCCAGGAGGTTCAGCAATTATTTCAATTCCACTAGTTAATAAATCATCAGGATTACTTAACTTAAGTTCCCCTTTTCCACCCTGGAATATCTTTTTAAATACAATTTCAAATTGTTTAGAAATAGCTTCGAATGATTCTTTAAATTTAGCAACCATAATATCATCCATTTCATCAATGATATTATTTAATTCTTCACTAGCTCCTTCCAAATCTTCTCTTTGGGTCTCAAGAAATTCATATCTTTTTGAAAGCCTATCATATTCCTGAATAGAGCCGATATTTACCTCTCCTAGAGAATCAAGATCTTTCTTAATTTTCTTAACCTTGTCTCTAGCAATTAAAGGGTCAATATCTAACTGATATTTAGCTTCTGCTGCCTCATATGTTAAATTGTAATTCTCACTTAAATTAACTAATAAATTATCTAATTTAACATCTAATCTATTCTTCTCTATTTCTTTATTCTTTAATTCATTCTGAAGTTTATTGTATTCAGAGTTTTTCTTTTGATATTCTAATTCTAATTCATTTATATCATTAGATAAATCTGTTCTTCTATTCTTTAAGTTATTCAAATTCTTTTCTAATAAAGTCTTCTCTTCACTCTTCTTAGTAAATTCCTCAAGTATCTTTATTAATTCTTCATCTAACTTATTATCAATGATATTAATTGAACCAGATATTTCAGACTTTTTCTCTTCAAGAGATTGATTCAAAGTATTTAATCTATAAGTTTTATTATTAATTTCTTCTTTAAGAACAACTAATTCTTTATTTAAACTTTCCTCTTCTTCTACTAAATCAAAGAATTTATCGTTAATATTTTGTTGTTCAATTTGAATATTCTTTAAATTAGTCAATTCTTCTTGATATTCATTTTTAGTTTTTCTTAAATTTTGTTTAGCATTAATTACTGAATCCCCGCGAGAATATCCTCCTGTAACAGATCCACCAACATGCATTATTTCTCCATTTAAAGAAACCGCTCTAAACTTATAATCAAATTCTTTACAAATTCTATTTAAATCATCAACGTCACTAACAACTACAACATTGCCGAGTTGATTCTCAATAATATTCTTATAATTACTATCATATCTAACTAAATCACTTGCTATTCCAACAAACGATTTATCCTTCTTTAGTTTATCAATAGTCTTATTGTCTAAATAACGAGATTTAATTACATCAATTGGGAAAAATGTTGCTCTTCCAAGTCTCTCATCATTAAGAAACTTGATGCATTTTTTAGAAACTTCATTATTATCTACTACAATAAAGTTAGAACTTGCTCCAAGCGCTATATTAATAGCAACCTCATAATCTTCGGAAACCTCAATTATGTTTCCAATTGTATTATAAACTCCATCAAGTCGAGTATTATTAATAACATTTCTAACTGAGTTAGGAAGTTTTTCTTCATTAAGAATATTATTTTCTAGAATCTCAATTTTATTTTGTAACATAAGTAATTGTTTATTCTTTTCTTCGACTTGCGAACCAATTGTTGTTCTTTTTATTTTAAACTTTAATAATTCATTACTTACATCATTTAACTTGGTTTCTTTATCAAGTTTCTTTTTAACAATATCATCAATTTCTGAACTAAGAACATTAACATTCTTTTCTAGTTCTAGTTCTTCTTCTTTACTCTTAATCAAATTACTACTTATATTAGATTTATCAATTCCGTATTTTTGTCTTTCAAGAGTAACTTGCTTTTGACTAGCTAATTTAGATAGTTCATCATTAATCATTATTAATTTTGTATTAACACTAGATATTTCATCATCTAGTTTCATATTATCTAGTTTTAATCTTTCTAACTTAGAAGAATCGAATACATTTACTTGAGATAACCTGTTTTCAAGTTCTGCCATATCTCTTTTAATAGTTTCAAAGTTATCATTTATGGTTGTTATATCAGATGCTATTAAAGCTATTTCAACACCTTCAAGTTCTTCTTTTAAAGCAAGATATTTCTTAGCCATTTCGCTTTGCTTTTTTAAAGGGTCAACTGTTGTTGATAATTCGTCAATAACTAACTTAATTCTAATTAAGTTTTCTTTAGTTTTCTCTAATTTTCTAAGTGCCTCTTCTTTTCTCTTTTTATATTTTAATACTCCAGCAGCGGACTCAAATATTACTCTTCTATCAATTGGTTTTGAATTAACAATTTCTGTAATATTTCCTTGGCTAATAATGTTAAATGCATTTACGCCAGCTCCAGAATCAATAAATAGATTAGTAATATCTTTTAATCTAACCCTTGTATTATTTATATAATATTCATTTTCACCAGTGATATATACCGTTCTTTTTATTTCAATTTCCTCAAATTCACTATTTAAATAATGATCTTTATTATCGAATACTAAACTTACACTAGCTCTTTTTTGAGCTTCTCTTGAATCAGATCCAGAAAATATTACATCAGCCATATTTTCAGACCCACGTAATGATTTAACTGATTGCTCACCTAGTACCCACCTTATTGCATCCACTATATTACTTTTACCAGATCCATTAGGGCCTACTACAGCAGTTATACCCTTATTGATTTCTAAATCAATTTTATCAGCAAAAGATTTAAACCCATTAATTTTTATACTTTTTAAATACATTTAATCACCTACTTGGCACTTTTTTTATAAGCGTCATAAGCAGCATTTTGCTCTGCTTCTTTTTTTGATTTTCCTACACCCCTACCATAAACTATATTATCTATTCTTACTTCATATGTAAAAGTTTTATCATGTGGAGCACCTTCTTCAGAAACAAGAACATACTCTAATGACTTCTTATCAGTTTGTACAAATTCTTGTAAAGCCGTTTTATAATCGCTTAAAAATTCAACATTATCCTCGATATATGGAATAACCGTTTTATAAACGTATTTTTTAGCTATATCTATACCATGGTCCAAATAAATTGCACCAAGAATCGCTTCAAACACATCTGCAATTATAGTATCATTGCAAACTTGACCATGTCCTAATTTAATATAATGTTGTAATCCGATTTGTTTTGAATAAAATGCAAGAGCATTTTCACATACATAGCTAGCTCTTTTTTTAGTCATAATACCTTCGCTATAATCAGTATTTAAATAAAAAAATTCACTAGTAATAAATTCTAATATAGCATCGCCTAAGTATTCTAGACGTTCATAATCAACTGCACCTTTATGCTCATTAGAAAATGAACTATGAGTTAGCGCAATATCATAATACTTCTTATTTTTGATATCTATTCCTAAATCTTTTAAAAATTTCATTTTAATCAATCCAATCCTAATAAATTATAGCAAATATTTTAACAAAATAATAGTATTATCCCTAGTATTTAGCGTTATTTAATTAATGCGAAATAAAACTTGTTAGATTTACAAAAAAAATAAAATATAGTAAAATTATCTTGGGTGGAAAAATGAAGGGACTTGTTATTAATATAATTAAACTATATCAAGCAACTCCCTTACAATCACATGGTTCATGCAGATTTACACCAACATGTAGCCAATATATGATTGATGCGATAAATGAATACGGATTAAAAAAAGGATTGAAACTCGGATTTAAAAGAATAGCTAAATGTAGGCCAGGAGGTCCTTTTGGATATGACCCTGTTATAAAGGAGAATAAAAAGAATGAAAAAAACGATATTACTAATAATTAGTATTTTATTATTATCAGGATGTTCACTACAGAATGATAATTTAAATGGATCAACAATATATGTAACTAATTATCCAATCAAATACCTTGTTGAAACATTATATAAGAGTACTGAAACGGACGAAACATATGGAACAATAAAAAGTATATATCCAAATGATGTTGATACTTTAAACTATGAATTAACCGACAAATTAATTAAGGAATATTCTCAAGCAAGTATGTTTGTTTATAATGGACTATCAAATGAAAAGAATATAGCTAAAAAATTTATAAATAATAATAGAAATATACTTATCATGGATGTCTCATATGGGTTATCAACAAAGAATGCTATTGAAGAATTATGGTTAAGTCCAAATAACTATTTAATGTTAGCCAAAAATATTAAAGATACTTTTAAAGATTATTTAACAAATAAAACAATTATATCTGATGTTGAAACAAATTATGCTAATTTTGCTGAAACTATGTCACTATTAGATGCAGATTTACGAAGTATTGGCAACCAAGCAAAAACAAATAATACTAATACTATAGTAGTTACCAAATCAACATATAAATTCTTAGAATCTTACGGATTTATAATTGTAAACCTAGAAGATCCTGGATACCAAACAGAAGATGGGCAAAAAACAATTAAACATAATTTTGATAATGGAAAATATAAAACATTAATCACTGATGTAAATGACGAAAGTGAATTGGTTAAATCTCTAGTTGAAAATAATAAAGCCAAAAAAATCGAATTAAATACAATGACAAAAGGTATAACAGATGACAATTATATAGAGACGATGCAAGAATTCATTAACAACCTTCAAGCAACCACAAATTAAATTGACAAAGCATAAGAATTACGATATTATATTTTCGTAACCTTTTTGGAGTAGTACTCAAGAGGCTGAAGAGGCGCCCCTGCTAAGGGTGTAGACCGGGCAACTGGTGCGAGAGTTCAAATCTCTCCTGCTCCGCCAATTAAAAAATAGTTCTCAAAAGAGAACTTTTTTTATGTCTAAAAATATGCAATAAAAAAACTAGTTATAAACTAGTAATTTTTAAAATGGTGACCCGCACGGGATTTGAACCCGTAAATGCTGCCGTGAAAGGGCAGTGTGTTAAACCGTTTCACCAACGGGCCATACACAATGGTGGGCCTGGGGGGACTTGAACCTCCGACCTCATGCTTATCAGGCATGCGCTCTAACCTGCTGAGCTACAAGCCCATTGCAAGAATGATTATACGATATTAACTGTATAAAATCAAGCATTAATTTACATAATTTGGTGTCCCCTTGGGGGATCGAACCCCAGACCCACTGATTAAGAGTCAGTTGCTCTACCAGCTGAGCTAAGGAGACATAAACCAAATACATAACGAATTATAGCAAAAAAAAAGATGATTGTATAGTGTTTTTTTAAACAAATCATAAAAAAAAGACTATTTTTCAGTCTTTTTTTCAGTACTTTCTATCTTTTTAATTGCAGCTTTCAAAGTTTTAACAGTATTTTTCTTAACTTCTTCAGCAGCAGATTCAAGTTTAGGCTTAGCTGCTTTTACAGCAGTATCTACTAACTCTTGAGCTTTTTTCTCAATTTCTCCTGCTTTCTTCTTTGCAGCGTCTAAAGCTTTTTCTTTATCGAAATTTGATAATCCTTCTTTAATTTCATCAACTTTGATAAGAACTGCTTCTTTTATTTCTTCAACATCAAGATTCTTGGCATTTTCAACTAATTCATTTAATTTCTTTCCAAGTTCTTTTCTTGTTTCATCTCCACTAGCTGGAGCAAATAATAATCCTAAACCTACTCCTAAACCAGCACCAGCAACAAAAGCTCCTAATTTACTACCTTTACTCATAATCTTCCTCCTCTTCTTCATCTTCATGCTTTTTTTTCTTACTAAATAGAACTTTTCCTAGTAGACTATCTAAAAAACCTAAAAGTCTATCTGTAATAGTATTCATTCTAGATGTAGCAAAATCAATCGCGGAAAAAAGTCCATTCACTTTTTCTAATTTACCATTAACATCATCTAATGTTGCATCAACTTTTTTTAAAGTTCCAACTAATTTAATGATAAAAACTATCAAAGCAACTAATAATATTGCTAATAAAATGTAAATCATAACAGGCATAAATTCTTTTAAAAAAGCCATTATTCTTCATCCTCTCCAGAATCATACATTGATTCCATTAAATCAAACAAATCATTATCTACGTCTTTTTCACCATCAAAGTCATCATCTTTAACAGCTTTAATTTCTTTAGTTGGTTCAACATTTTCTTCATCATCTTCATCTCTAAAGTTTTTGTTAAAGTCAACTTTTTCTTCTTCATCCTCTGCATCAATAGTAATTTTTAAATCAGCAGTATCTTCAAGCATTTCATCAATTGTTTTGATTTTCTCTTCTTTTTCTTCTTTTGTAATCGTTTTAACTTCCTCGTTCTCGTGTTTCTTCTCGTCTAGAACCCCAAAAGCCTTATCTCTAACACTTTGGACATCTAAATCACCCTTACGAGCAGGTTCTTCGCCACGATTAACTACATCATCTATAACATAATCTTCATTAAGTACACCAAATACCGGTGAAATAATTGGAGAATTTTTAAATCTCTTTTTCTCTCCATTATTTTCAACTTTTTCTAATCTTGAATATTCCTTTTTAGGTTTTTCATTAACGGATGCTTTTTTTAATCTATCTCTTTCATAATCCATTACATTTGTAGATTTCTTTGGAATAGTTGGTGCAGATACTTGAGAAAATTCATCTTCATCAAAATCAGGAAATGGGAAAGTTTCTTTCTTTGGTTCTTCTTCCTCTTCTTCATCATCGATTTTAGAAATCACAGATTCTGCTGACTGAGATCGCTTTTCCTCTCTACTTACTACTGGAGGCTTATACTCAGTATAAGCTATATTTGATTCACTTTTAGTAACTTCCTCTTTTTTCTTCTCTTCTGTTTTCTTGGCAGTATCTTCATCAGCTTCTTGGTCATCAATAAAGATAATACCTTTAATCTTGTCAATTAGTCCCATAACTGTATTCCTTTCTAGTTTAATAAGTCAGAGTCATATTTTTCTTCCGAATTATCAACCTCTTGATACTCATTATCATAATTTAGATAATTACTATCTTTACTAGTAGTGTTAAATATATTAAAATCCTCTTCCGTATAAGTTAATACATCCTCTTTTAACATATTTTCTATAACACTATCATTATAGACGATGCTTTTCAAAATACTTAATGAATATATTAAACTTTCATTAATATTCTCCCTATTCACCATCACTTCTATTTTAGCATAATTATACATAATTTCAATCAAATATTTATTATCTTTGACCAAATTAATCTCCAAATATCCCTCTATTTCCTTATTATTAATTACCTTAGAATAATAAGCGCCATCAGTTTCTTTATACGTAGACTTTACTTTATTAAAGTGACTAACCATATCTACATATAAATAGTATTTAACATTCCCAGATTGTATAACATCGTTATATAGAGTATAACTTTGCACCATCATATTTCTTGGAAGATGATAACTATATCCTTTTCTATACGTATTAATTGTTGTTTTATCTTTATTTGAAACAGTACCTACGATATCATCAACAGTTAAATCTTTGATGTTAGTACAACCGCTAAATAAAAAAATTACTAAAATTAAAACTAAAAATTTTACATACTTTTTCATACCTAAATTATACCAAATAAAAAGGGAAAATTAAATATCTCTAGAATACTTTTTAGCATCTAGGAATTTAATATTTACCCCTTTACTGCTGAATTTATGCTCATATTCTGTTTCAACATTAGAAATGTCAGTTTTGTGTAAATCATATTCAACTCTATCTAATGTATATCCGTACTCTTTTAACGATTCTAATGAATATGCAAATAGATTATCATTATCCGTTTTCATAATAATATGTGGAATTCCTGTAAATAATCCATCATATACCTTTAAAAAAACATCAGAAGTTAATCTTCTCTTAGCATGTCTTTTTTTAGGCCATGGATCAGAAAAATTTAAGTAAATAGTATCAATATTGTTCTTAAAAATATCCCCTAATAGCGCAGCATCCATATTTAATACCTTTAGATTAGGTAAATCATACTCTCTTATTTTCTTTATAGCTACTGATAAAACACTAGAATATTTTTCTACCCCCACGTAATTAATATTTGGATTATTTAAAGCCATTCCCAAAAGAAAGTCACCTTTACCCATACCTATTTCAAGACAAATGGGATTATCATTTTCAAATCCAACTTCTTTATCATAAAAAAAACTACACGAATTTAGTATTTCATCTTTATCCTTTGGATTACGCATCCTCATAAAATCACTTCTTTTCTTTAACGAAAATTATTATATCATACAAATATCAAATATAGTCAAATACTGAATTATATGTTAATATTAAAATGTGATAAAAATGAAAAAAATACTGGAAATATTGAAAAGTATAGGAATATTATTATTATATTTATTATTACCGCCATTTCTAATGGCATTAACAAATTTAAATATCATTCCTTATATCATTTTAGCAATAATATATATACTTATATATAAAAAAGAATATCTTAAAATTAAAGAAATTAATAAAAAAACAATATTAACAGGACTTGTATGTTGGCTTATAGGTTTAGCTTTAATGTATGTAACTGCAATGATACTAACACATTTTTTATCAAGTGGGCCACAAAATCAAAATGCTGTTATTGAAAAATTAAATGGCAATAAAATCCCAACAATAATAAATGCAATTTTATTAATACCATTCTTGGAAGAAACGGCATTTAGACTAAGTTTTAAAAAATCAATTACAAATAAATATTTATATGTAATTATAACGTCATTAATTTTCGGTTTTCTTCATGTAATAGGAGAAAAAGGCATTAATCTCATATTTATTATTCCATACATGATGCCTGCTATAGCATTTGCTATTGCAAATGTTAAGACAGATAATATGTATTCATCAATAATATTTCATATGTTACATAATGCGTTATCAATAATATTGGTTTTATGAGGGTAAAATGGCAAAGAAAATATCAATAATAGTTTTAATATTTATTTTATTATTCTTTTACGCAACCTATATTTGTCCAAATACCATAACAGTAAAAGAAGAAACAATTAACGAGAAAATAGATAGTAATTATAATAATTTAACAATTCTTCAGTTTTCAGACATCTTATTTGGAACAACAATTAAAGAAGGAACATTCAATAAAATAATAAAAAGAATAAAAGAATATCATCCAGATATAATCGTATATTCCGGGGATTTGATTTATAGTGAATATGCTTTAAAAGGGCAAGAAAAAGAAACTTTAATAAATGGTTTAAAAAGTCTAGATGCATCTAAAAAATATGCTATTGTTGGCGACAATGATTTAAAAAAATACGATGTTTATAAAGAAATCATGGAAAGCTCAGGATTTATAATTTTAAACAATACCGAAGACTTCATATTTAATGGTTCAATAAAACCAATAAGCATAGTAGGAATTACAAATAAGAACTATGATAAAAAAATATTAAATAATAATGAAATGAAGCCAGAATACAGAATAGTATTAACACATCAACCAGATTATGCCGATATGATAGTAAATGATAATCCTGACATCAATTTAATACTATCAGGCCACTCTCTAGGAGGAATCATAAAAATTCCGTATTTTAAAGGATTGATTACTAAAAATGATGCCCATAAATATATAAATCATAAATACGAGATAAATGAAACAAAACTGTATGTGTCAAACGGATTGGGAACCGAAAAATATAACTTTAGATTTTTAAATAATCCAACAATAAATATATACAAAATAAAAACAACATAATATGTTGTTTTTTTGTTCTATAAAAATTCAACTATTCCGACATTCTCTTGGATTTTGTTAATTAAATCTTCAGTCTCATACTTATCAAATATATCTTTAAAGGTACTAACATCTAATAAGAACATATCAAAAAATTTCATAAATACTTCGCGATAATTTTTAATACCCAAATCTTTTAAATAATTAATATTTATCACAACTAATTTTTGATTTTCTTTTATTAATTCTTTTATCATATCAGGAACACAATCATCTAATAACTTTATTTCCTTATCAGTAAAATCTAATTTACTTAAAAAATCAATTAATTATTACCTCTCTTTTATATTCTTTAAAACTACCTGAACTGCCTCTTTTATTTTTCCTAATGTATCTTCAGAATATCCTTTTCCATCTGTTATAGTATGAAATAACAAATCCATATCGTTTGGATAATCTCCACTTAGTATATTTTTTTCTAAATTAGTAAACACACCTTCTTTAGAAACACTTTCATCCGCTAACAATTCGAACACTCCATTAACGCATGAAGTCATAGTTTGTAATTTGTCAAAGCGTGCTGTATCAATTGTTTGCCCTCCATTTGCGGATAACGCAGGATCCATAGGACTAAACGCTGTTTTCCTTTCATCTGCAGAATCTTTTGTACGTTTAACTGCAAACACAGAACTATTCATTAAATAAAGCGGATTTTTCTTTATCTTATCAGTTATACCTTGTTCTTTTGCTAAAACAATTCTTCTTTCTAATTCTTCAGGACTATAAGCCAGTAATTTAATATGAATCCAACTCTTAATATTAATTCCATTAGACATCAATACTGTAATAGAATCATTTAAATGACCATAAGGTATTGCCTGAATTTCCGGTATTGCCCTAGATAAATCCCCTTCAGTAATTACTTTTTTTAAAAGTCTTAGTTTGTCAGTCAAACTTTCCATAAATCCTCCCTTAGAAGGCCATTAAAGGAACTTTCTTTGGATCCAATCCACTATCAGTTAAAATATTAATAGCCTGCTTCAACTCTTCTAAATCATATTTAAGTAGAACATTTGGATTTAAGTAAATATCAAATGGATCTTTTCCAACATTTACCAATGCTTCCATTTTTTCAACCAATTCTTTATCAGTTAAAAATTCTACATTATCAACAAATATATCAAAATTAATATTTTGACTCTTTACATATTCAACATTTTTCTTCAATACTTCAGAATCAAATTTACTAACTACATTATTTAAATCAATATTATTGAAATCTGCAGGATTTAATCCTACTTCTTCCATATATCTTTCTACATCTTCTCTAGTAACCTTTTCAGTTTTAACTTTCTCTTCTTTAACTGGTTCCTCTTTTACTTCTTCAGCTTTTGGAACATTAAGAGCAGCTTCATTATTTTCTAATACCAAAGGGGCTTCCTCTTGAGAATCTGATAGATATCCATTATCACTAGATTCCTCTTTTTCAGGTTCTTCTTTGACTTCAGGCTCTTCTTTTACTGGTTCTTTAACTACTGCAGGAGCCACATATTTCTTATCAAATTCATATAAGCCATCTTCTGGAAACATCATTAATTTAGCGGCTTCTCTTTGTTCATTTTCATCAAAATCAAACTTAGCTAAAAGTGATGTAACAGAATCTCTTGTAATAGTACTTGATCCTTCTAAAGCCAATTTAAATATTTCATTTAATTTAACTTGATTCTCAATAGCCTCAGCCTTTCTCAATGCTAATTCATCAATTTGAGATACAGCAGAATTTAAGTCATTTCTAACAACTTTTAGTCTTTCCTCTCCTTTACCCAAATCTTCATCTATCTTTTCTAGTTCACCAGGTAGACCATTATTAAGACGATTTAGTACTTCAGCAGGATTAAAATCTAAACCTAATTTTTCATTTAAAAATGCAAAATCTTCTGCTTTAGACTTCCCTAACAAAGTTGTTAGTTTTTCAGCTTGAGTATTTAATTTTTTAGAATCTGATTTCAAACCATTAATCTTTGATTCTAATTCCTTTTTCTCATCCTCATTTTTCTTCTTTAACTTAAGAGCAACTTCGTTATCATCATCTAATTGTCTTAAAACAACACTATCTTCTCCTCTTAGGTTATATAACCTATTTAAAAGTTTACTATTATCTACCATATCTATCACCCTTTATCATCTTTACTATAAGATAATTATAGCAAAATGCATAATAAATGTAAATAAAATAATTAGTTCAAAAAAATAAGAAGTATCACTTAATATACTTCTTATTTTACAACTATGTTTACAATCTTTTCGGGTATAACAATTTCCTTAATTATTTCTTTTCCATCGACATGTTTCTTAACATTTTCATCTTCTAAAGCAAGCTTTAAGATGTCTTCCTTTGACGCTCCCTTATCATAACAAATAGTTGCTCTCATTTTACCATTTACCTGTACACCAATTGTAACATCAGTGTCAACTGTCTTTGCCTCATCATACTTAGGCCATTCTTCATATGCAATAGTTTTATTATGGCCTAATATCTCCCACATTTCTTCAGTAATATGTGGAGATATTGGATTCAATAACTTAACCAATCCTTCAGCGTATTCTTTAGGAATAATTGTTTCTTTATTACAAGCATTAACAAATATCATCATTTCAGATATTGCAGTATTAAATGCTAATGCTTCAAAATCATTGGTTACTTTCTTAACCATTTTATGATATGGCTTTTCAAGATTCTTATTTTCTTCCTCTTTTACAGTACCACTTTCAACAACTAGTCTCCATACTCTATCCAAGAATTTACGAGCACCCTCTACACCAGATTTACTCCATGGTTTAGAAGCTTCAAGCGGACCCATAAACATTTCATATAATCTTAATGTATCTGCGCCATATTCATTAATTACATCTAATGGATTAACAGCATATTCAGGATATCTCTTACCCATTTTTATACCATTTTCACCCAATATCATTCCTTGATGGACTAACTTCTTAAATGGCTCTTTAACAGTTACATAACCTTTATCATATAAATAATTGTTCCATATTCTAGAATACATTAAATGACCAACAGCATGCTCTGGACCACCAATATACAAATCAACAGGCATCCAATGTTCAAGTAACTTTTTATCAGCAAATTCTTTATCATTATTTGGATCAATATATCTTAAGAAATACCATGAAGATCCAGCAGATCCAGGCATAGTAGACGTTTCTCTTAAACCTTTCTTACCATCTTTTCTAGTATATTGCTTCCACTCAGTAGCATTCTCGAGTGGAGCTTTTCCATCTTGACCTTTATAATTATCAAGAATTGGTAATTCTAATGGTAACTCTTCATCATCTAAAACATAATCTGTCCCATCTTCCATATGAACAATTGGAACTGGTTCTCCCCAATATCTTTGACGAGCAAATATCCATTCTCTAAATTTATAATTAACTGTTCTTCTAGCAACACCCATTTTAACTAGCTTTTCAGTAATTGCTTCCTTAGCTTCTTCAACGGTTAATCCTGTAAATTCTTCTGAATTAATTAACTTACATCCTTTTCCTAAATAATCATATTTTTCAAAGGCTTGCTTTGAAACATCAGCTCCATCAATAACTTGAATCATTTCAATATTATGAACTTGTGCATATTCAAAGTCTCTTTGATCATGTGAAGGAACAGCCATAACAGCACCTGTACCATAATTAGCTAATACAAAGTCTCCAATAAATATATCTACTTCTTTTCCGTTTACAGGATTTATAGCTTTTACTCCTTCAAGTCTACAACCAGATTTACCTTTATTTAAATCAGTTCTATCCATTTCAGATTTTTTAGCCACTTCTGCTATATATTGATTTACTTCATCTTTATTAGTAATTCTAGGCATCAATTGTTGAACTAAATCACCATCTGGAGCAAGTACAAAGAATGTAATTCCATATACTGTTTCAATGCATGTAGTGAAAATTGAGAATTTTCCGCCACCAACAATATCAACATCCATTTCAACTCCAGTAGATTTACCAATCCAGTTTCTTTGCATTTCTTTTGTTGATTCAGGCCAATCTATTTCATTTAAACCTTCAAGTAGTCTCTCAGCAAACTTAGGCTGATCAATACAAAGTTGTTTCATATTCTTTCTTATAACTGGATATCCGCCACGTTCAGACTTACCATCAATAACTTCATCATTTGATAATACTGTGCCTAATTCTTCACACCAGTTAACTGGCATATCAACATACTTAGCAAATCCATCGTTATATAACTGTTTAAATATCCATTGAGTCCATTTATAGTACTTTGGATCACTAGTAGCAATTACTCTATCCCAGTCATAATCAAAACCCAAAGCTTTTAATTGCTTAGTAAAATATTCTATATTATTTTTTGTAAAAATTGCAGGATTATTACCTGTTTCAATTGCGTATTGTTCTGCAGGTAAACCAAATGAATCATATCCCATTGGATGAAGTACATTATATCCTTGCATTCTTTTCATACGTGAAACTATATCAGTCGCAGTATATCCTTCTGGATGACCTGCATGTAATCCCACTCCTGATGGGTAAGGGAACATATCCAAAACATAATATTTAGGCTTAGAAAAATCCCATATATCTGTTTTGAACGTCTTGTTTTCTTCCCAATATTTTTGCCACTTTTCCTCAATCTTCTTTGTTTCCATCTTTATACCCTCTCTTAATCAAAATTTTTCCATATATTTCATATGTTATAAATATTAACGCAAATGCAATTACAAAACCAATTAAAAATCTTAATATCAAAATCATTGGAACAAACCAGCCAAATGCTGTTATAACCACTACAATAAATGCATTAATAATAGAACACGTTAATAAAACTTTTTTATTAACAAGTTTTTCACTTTTAATTCCAAATCGCTTGGTTAAATAGGCAGTCTCTAAAATAAATTTATTAACAGCTTTTTTCTTCCTGTTTTTCTTTGAATCTTCTTGTCCTGTAATCGCTTTGTATTTTGGCATCATCACACAAAAATACCAAAACAAAGATAGCAAGAAAAATATAATCACTAGTAAAATAACATCATCCAACATTATAACAACCTCCAAATAAAAAAGATGACACCAAAGGACGAATTCATCGTGGTACCACCTTTATTTTATACTCTTAGATTTATAAAGAAATCACCCTATCACATCATAAGATAAGTTCAATAAACTCCACTATTAACTTTCACCATCCGTTAACTCTCTATAAGCTTTTATTTACCTACTACTTCCTAATCAACTGCTTGCAAATATTATATTAGATTTCACTTATATATTCAAGTAATTTCATAAACATTTTAATATGTTGACTAGACAATCCTTTAGTCTTTAGTTTTCTAATTGCAATACGTTTATCTTTAATCTCCATTTCACTGAATAGAATATCAAAAATATTTTCTTTTAACACTGTTTTTATCTTCAAGTCACTAATAATTGAATTAATATCTTCATTAATTAAATGAACTGCTTCAATATCAATATCAGTGCCTCGTATATTAACCATTACTTCTTTTGTTGTATCAATATTTCTAAGTTCAACAACAAAATCATTATCAACAACATATTTTTTATATTTAATAGCATCTAAATCCATTCCCCCAACAGTAACATTGACTGTACCAGGTAATCTAGTATTTCTAAATTTAATAAAATATGTTCTATATTTAGGTATTATCTCTGTCTTTCCTTCAAAAGGTTTAATACTAAATGAATAATTATCTTTTTCAAATTTATACCTCAATTCGGTCTTAATATAATATCCTTCTTTATATAGTTTACTAACACCATCATCTTCATATAAAGTATAAATATTATCTTTTCCAGGGAATATCTGGAATTCTAGACTCTGAGGATTATTTGTATTATTAATATTTGTTTCAATATTAGCAAGAGGAATTATTGCTCCTGCTTTAGCAAATACAGGATAATCTTCATCTTTATAAAACATTACATAAATATTATTTCCAGGGAATTTTTTTCCTGATTTAAAATCATACCACATACCATCAGGTAAGAATACTCTTTCATCAGATCTATTCATTATTACATTCTTCGTCTTAACTATTGGCGCTACCAATAATTGTGAGCCAAAGAAATATTCACTCTTTAATTCAGCATCATCATAATAATTACCTGGAGCAAAATAATAAACTGGTTGTATTAATGGTAATCCATTTACTGAATAAGCATAGTTTTCAGTATATAAATATGGGATTAAACGATGTCTTAAAGTACAATAATCCTTAACAATCATATATGTATAATTATCCCATAACCAAGGTTCTCTCTTATAATATAATCCTCTTAAAGAACTAAATCTAAATATAGGACTAAATGTAGCAAATTGTACATGTCTTAAATACAATTCACTTTCTTCAATACCATTTTTATATCCACCAACATCATGACTCCACCAACTTATTCCTAAGTTAGCAGCACTATAATTAACCTCCGGTAGAGCCTTTAATAACTTCCAACTAACTTCTGTTTCGCCAGAATATAATATTCCATAATTATGAGCAGCTATTAATGGATTTCTCGTCATTAATATTCCTCTTTTATTGGATGCTTTAAACGCTCCCTCATGATAATAATCTAAAGCCGCTAAGTCTTCTTTCTCCCCTTTGTAATCAATCCAAAAACAATCTACACCTTCGTAAATTATTGGCTTTATTAGGAAATTAACATAACTTGTTGCAAAGAACTCATTATAAATATTAAATGGAATTACGCTTTGATCAGTAACTCCCATACTTTGGGCTACCAATGGATAACTGCGTTCTTCTTTTCTAACCCCTTCAGAAGGATCAATATTTACACCTAAATGAACTCCTCTTTGCAATAAATAATCAGATAGTTCTCTTGGATTAGGGAACCAATCAGGATTAAATGTAAATCCCGTTTTATGTAAATTATAATCTTCTTTATCTTTAATGTGCCAAAACTCATTAAGCAAGAACATAGCAACCGGAATTTGATGTTTATTAAACGAACTTAATAAATTCTTAATATGTTCAAACGTATATATTTTATCTCTACTCCACCAAATACCCAATGCATATCTTGGTATTAATGTTGGATGACCAGTTAAAGCAAAATAATCACCTAAACATAATCCATAATCACGTTTGTACATGAATACATATATATCCATTGAATCAGAATTTCTCTTTTTAACATATCCAGTTGGCTCAATGACAAAGTTTTCACTATCATTCAAACTAACATATCCATCAACGGAATATAAACCATTTTCCCACTCAACAAATGGGTATTTATCTAAATCTTTTGGTACAGCTTTATACCTTCTTGCTTCAGCTTGTCCATAGTACCATTCCTTATCAGTACCATTTAACTTAATTCTTAAATTTGAAAATGGAGCAACAGCACTTCCTTTAAAAGGTCTCTCTTTTGAATAAATCAACTCAAAATATCTAGTTTTAATAACTAAAATATTATCATCTTCTTGAGTATTAAATTGAGGCATGGAAAAAACTCTGTTTTTTACAAGTGCTGTTAGATTATCAACGAAATTTCCAGTTGGACTATATTCCAATCTAACAAGACGCTCAGTTAAAACAGATATTCTGTAGGTTTGACCCTTAAATACCGCTTCGTCTTTACACATGCCGATGCTAGGATTATATTTAAAACTATTATCTAAACTAGCCATATGTCTACTCCCTTTACTTATTGTTGTTTATATTTATTCTTTATTTCCTCTAAATAACTTGGATCTTCAAAATAGTTTATTTTCATGCTATCCTTTACTTCTTTCAAAGTCTTTGAAGCAACTTCTCTAGCATGCTTTGTACCCTTTTTCAAAGATTCATATACATATTCAATATTATTCTCTAATTCTTTTCTTTTTTCCCTGATAGGCCTTAATTCTTCTTGTAGAATGTTATTTAAGAACTTCTTAATGACAACATCTCCAAGACCGCCTTTTTTATAATGAGCTTTTAATTCATCTAGTGATTTATATTCAGGTAAGTACTTCTCAAAATCACCAGGTTTACAAAAAACATCAAGGTATGTAAATACCATATTACCTTCGACAGAACCAGGATCCTCAATTCTTATATGATTAGGATCAGTGTACATACTAAACACTTTTTTTCTAACTTCTTCTTCAGAGTCAGCTAAAAATATACAATTGCCCAATGATTTGCTCATTTTTGCTTTACCATCCAATCCCGGCAATCTACACTCTAATGTAGACTTTGGTAAAACAGCATTAGGCATTACTAATACATCTCCATAAATGGAATTAAAACTATGAACAATTTCTCTTGCTTGTTCAATCATAGGCAATTGATCATCACCAACAGGTATGATATTAGCTTTAAATGCAGTTATATCAGCTGTTTGACTAACAGGATAATTTAAAAAACCAGATGGTATTGATCCTTCAAACCCTCTTAAACTTAACTCACTTTTAACTGTAGGATTTCTTTGTAAACGAGATAAAGTAACTAAATTCATATAATAGAATGTTAATTCTGTTAATTCACTTACTTCTGATTGTACAAATAGTGACACTTTATTTGGATCTATTCCAACAGATAAATAATCTAATGCTACCTCTATAACATTATCTCTAACCTTACTTGGATTATCAAAGTTATCTGTTAATGCTTGAGCATCAGCAATCATTACAAACATATCATCATAATTAGACTCATTTTGTAATTTAACTCTATTTTTTAATGACCCAACATAGTGTCCTAAATGTAATCTACCTGTAGGTCTATCACCCGTTAATATAATATTGCTCATAACATCACCATTCTAATAATTATTATAACAAAAAAAAGTAATATATGCATTACTTTTTTTATTTCAAATTATCCCCTAGTAGGAGCATCTCCATTCATAGCTCTTATTGCATCATCCTCGACTTGTTGTCTAAATTCAGGATCTGTTGCAACAACTGGATTACCGCCTATAAATTTATCACCCACTTGATCAAGATCAATTTCATCGGGATCTGAACCCATAGCCTCTTTTGCTTTATTTATAACATCTTCCTTAAATTCAGGATCTCTTCCAAAAACTTCATTACCCCCAATTATCTTATCTCCCATTTGATCAAGATTTAATTCAGTAGGATCATTCTTTTCCACAGGACGTGCATTTTCAAGTTTTCTTCTATTTTTTTCATCTAGTATTTTATCTATTTTTTCCTGAATAGTCATTACTTGCCTTCCTTTCCATAATCTAAAATTTTACTTCTTAATTTTAAATCATCTACAGAATAAAGAGTTACTTCTCCATCCTTTTCTTCTTCTCTTACGACAACAATTTTAACAGGTTTCTTTGAAGTAATCAAACAAGCATAATTAACATTATCTAATTTGACTTTTTTATAACAAACAAACTCACTATCGTCGTCTAGTGTAATTAATTCTCCTTTTTCTATTCTTTCCATATTACTCTCCTATTTAATGTCTTGATCTTGCAGATCCTTCTTCACGATCCGAATCAAACCCTTCACGTCCATCAGGAATTCCATAAAGCTTAGCAATCGTAGCTCTATAAACATCTGGATCCATAGGTACTGGAGGAAGTTCGCTTCTAGGAACACTATATGGGTCTATATCATGACGACTTCCATAAGCTCTAAGTTCCCTTATTTTTCTTCTTCTTTCAGGGTTTTCTTCTGGAGGTCTTCTCTCAGATCCACTATCTCCAGATCTTCCACCAGTGCTTTCAGTTTCTTCCTCTTCATCGTCATCTTTCTTTTTTCTATTTTGAAGCCAATATGTTAATGCTGCTGCAGCTGCACCAACCGGCAACAATCTCCATTGAATATTTTCAACTTTATAAGATACTTTAACTCCGCCTTCAGAAGCAGGGATATATTGTTCAGGATGTTCTACCCATTCTTCTCTTGTCTCACGATTTGTTGTAACATTTAATGAGACAATCTCATATTCAAAACCATTAGAATCTTTAACTCTTGTGCCTGGTGAAAAAAATCTTCCATCTGTACCCTTGATACGAATAGTTGCCCCACTACTCAAAGTTAGATAATCTCCTGTAAAATCATAAACAGTACCTTCTAGATATCTAGCCCTCTCTATAATAGCTTCATCATAACAATGATGACTAATATACTCATCTATGTCACACCATCCTCTATTACCAAGGCAAATTCTAATTCTTACTTGATCTCTACTTTTTTTGTGTTTAGTCAAAGTATTATTAATAAATGTTCCAAAATTAGAGTTTAAAACATCTTCAGATACCACACCACGATTCAAATCAGCAGATTCTAAAATTCTTCCTGTTGATTTTTCAACAACAGATATACCCATAATTTGATACTCTGACCTTTGTAAAGCTACAGCATTTCTATTTAATAAACTATTTGAGTATACAACAATACCGCTTGTATTAATTGCATAATCACGTAATCTTAACACATCAATAACAGCATCTGCGGAAATTCTACCATCAACACCCGCATTTAGTCTGTAATCAACTTGGGTTTCATCTTTGACTACTTGCTCATATCCTGCTGTTGGCGGAATATAAGCTGCTTCAGTAGCATCCTTCACTTCCACTCTATGTCCAGACATACCTAAGAAAAACAAAGTCAAAGCAAGAATAATAGCAGCTCCCTTAGTTTTTTTCTTCTTAACTACTTTTCTTCCATTAACACGGCTATCATCCCTATGCCTTGCAGCTTCTTCAGCTGCACGAACTTCTTCCTCAGAAAGGCCCCCTCTATGATCTCCTTCAGAATGTGCTTCACCACGACTTCCTTCGGAACGTGCTTCTCTTCGTTCTTCTTCAGAATGTGCTTCACCACGACTTCCTTCGGAACGTGCTTCTCTTCGTTCTTCTTCAGAGTGTGCTTCGCTACGCTCTCCTTCAGAACGTCCTTCTCTTAGTTCTTCTTCTGTAAGATCTTCTCGATGTTCTTCTCTAATCATTAAAAACCACCACCACTAACCATAGTATAACTTATACACATATAAAAAATCAAGGATTCTCCTTGATTGTTTACACTACAAATAGTACACCCCTGGCCTATATCCAAATACTAAAAACCTATTAACCGTTTTAAATACTAATGCATCTTTTTTGCTTTTAAACACGTCATGAGTTACACCATCTAAATAAATAAGTGTTTTTTTCCTGGATTTAACAGAATCATAAACATATTTAGAAGATGAAGGATTAGCTAAATCATCATTATTTCCCTGTAAAATTAAGATTGGGCAAGTAATCTCGCAAGGGTAGTCATAATATTTCTTAACTAATTCCATAAACTCAAAAATCATAGCACTATTCAGTTTTAAAAATCTACTCAATATTTCATCAGTACCATATGTTTTAATAATATTTGATGAAGAAACTAAAGTCTTTTTTAAATCTACATTATCTTCAACAGTTCCCAAATAATTAAAAGAAGGAGCCGCTAAAACAAGTTTTTTTATCTGTGGATATTTACTTGCTAAATACGTAGCAATTACTCCACCCATACTATGACCTATCAAATATATTTCACTATAGTTATTTTTGATTAATCTTTTTACATACTCTTCGCTTTTATCAATCCACTCTTGATACTTTACTTTACTCAAATTACGAGAATGGCCAGGAAGCGTAAATCTATAAACATCTAGATTATTATCTAACTCTAAATAGTTTGCTAGCTCTTCTTGATCATAAGTTCCACCTAAAAAACCATGTATTATTAACACGGCTTTTCTAATTCTAAATAGCACTTTTAACGCCTTCCATATAAAGAACTTTTACTTTAGGCTTATACTTATTAATAGCTTCTAATACTTTAGTTTTACACTTGTTATCAAAATAGAAATAAACAGGACTATCTGTAAAAATAGAAATAGAATAATGACCAATTATTACACATTCAACACTAGACCAATCATAAATAATAGAAATATCTTTTGTAATATGACTAACTATTCCATCTTCTTTAAATGTCGTAACAGAATTCTTTCTATATCTTTTTCTAAGAATAAAATAAATAAGTGTTATAACTATATACAAAACTTCTACAACGAGAGCACAAACTACAAATGAAATAACAAATCTAAAACCAAAAGATAACTCTCCGCCAAATAAATCCAAGCAAAACAAAGCAAAGCACAAAGCAAAAAATGTTAAGAATAACAAAATTAAGTTATATTTTAAGAAAGATGTTCTTCTAACATAACCATCAGATACTATTTTTCTCCATCCGCAGCTTAATCCTTTTGCCTCATCAGCACATTTCAGAAAGCCATCTTTAAATTCGCATTTTACAGATATATCTTCCGTCTCTTCTTTTTCAAGTAAATTATCGATAACTTTTTTCACATTAATCATAATCATACACCCTATTCTATCAATATAATATCATATAAATAAAAAAAGATAAATACTTTTATCTTTTTCTATTTTTTTAACATTTGATATATCATCAATTAATTATTATAAATTAACTTCTGCCCCTAAATGTATTACAGCATTCTATGTAGATATCTCCATAGCGTTTTGCCAATTTTTCTTCTAATGCCTTATCATCTTTTTCCCTAGCTAATCTTAATCTATTTAAGCAATCACTAAATTGTAATGCATAAAGAACAGAAACTCCTAATTTCGTATCTATCGCATTTAATTTTGTCCTCAACTCAGGATTTGATGCACATCTTTTATTTATTTCATCTTTTATTATTTCAATTTGTTGTGACATTCCATCACTGTAAGTTGAAGTTATTGATGTAGCCCACTCATAAATAGTACCAACCTGTGAGGAAATAAATAAATAATCAATTTCAACATTGCCAGATGATTTATGGCCAGTGGCTCTATCACCTGCTGAACTATCCGAACGAGATCCATCGGAATCACGACCAGATTTTCTTCTCGTTTCTGGTGGCTTGTGCTCACTAGCTTCTGAACTCATCATAAGCCCAAACTCTCTATAACGCTCTTCCGGTATAGTGATACCAAATTCTTTAAATGTATTAACAATCCATTCGAGTGAGAATTCAGTATTTTTGACTTCTGCAAGAATTCTATCAATTGCAACTTCGGCTATATCAATTTTGCCATTTCTTAAATGATTACTAACTTCTCTAATAGAAATCCAAAACCAATTTGTCCAAAAACAATCAAAGAATGAAACTCCCTTAAAAACATAACTATAAGCTAAATAGTCCTTTTGTTCTGGAGATAAACTAGCATAGTCATCTTCCAATTTTGCCATTTGTACAAGACAATCTTTTTTTGTCTTTCTCATTTTATCAATGTTTTTTAACTGTTCTATTATAGATTCGACAGCATTATTATGAGACCTATGTGAAGCTTCTCTATCCATCTCTAAATCAGTTAATCTTCCATAGGTAATACGCTTCAAACTTGCATAATTTAACACATGTCTATCGCAGCAAGACTTAATCATTTCTTCTGGATAACCATTCATTACTAAATTATTAAATTCTTTTTTTACTAAATCATATTTGCCTTCATTTAAAATTTTCGAAATATTTTTTATATGAGCTTGGCAAAAATTATATTCTAATTCATAGACTATATCATTGAATAATTTACTACCACATTTCATTTTATTTAATTTCGCACCCAATTCAGGCGAAATTTTACAACATGACTTTATTTGATTACGCAATTTAAGAAAACTAATTTCACTATTAGAATCAATACTTCTTAAACACATTGCATAAATATTCTCAAGACTATTTCTTAATTGTTCAGCAACAGCAAATACACTTCTATTCTCGCTTACTGATTCACTGCTAGAAGCAGATCTCATTTTGTAACCATTTCTCTTATCAATTCTTCTTAAAGTAAATCCACGTAAATCCATAGAATAGAAAACACTTCTAACAACATCTTCGTCATAAACTTTCAACGCTCTATTATATCGTTCATCTATTTCTTTTTGACGATCAGCCTTACTTATACTTCTATCATGAATAATATTTTTTATAGGAGCAAATAATCTTTTTACCGCAACTGCTTCAAGTTCCTTCAACAAATGCAAAGCATTACCGGTAGCAATTGACACTTTAGTTTTTGCAAGCATAGCATCAAAATCTGGTATATATTGTCTAAAATATTTAACCTGTTGTGATACTTGCTCAAGCAAAACAATATATCCGCCATCTTTTTTTCTATATCTTGAAAGCACTTCCTCAGTAGCACTAGCTATATTAGAAACTACCATTTCTTCTAATGTGTAATCACTAGGGAATACTTCTTCAGGAACAACTGGCAAAGCAATATCGTCTCTATCCAAACCTTCATCTGTACTACTACTAGAACCGGATTTTTTACCACTCTTTTTTGAAGTTTTCTTTTTCTTCTTATAAGGTTTAAGCATTTCTGGAGTAATGCCAAACTTTGAATAAAATTCCTCGACTTCCTTTTTTTCAACGTAACTTTCCTCAGACTCAATAGTTTCTAACAATAATCTAAGATCTTCTTCATTTTCTTTTTCTCCGGCCTTAGCTTGAGATAATCTTCGTGCAATTCGACCAGCGGTAATAAACGAAACTATTTTTTTATTATAAAAGCCAAGAGGCTTACCATTTACTTCAAAAGACATTAAGGTATCAAAATCAGGTGTAGATAAAGGTCCTAAATATTTATTCCATAAATCATCATAATAATTTTCTAAAGTCAAGGAATGATCTTTATAAGAATCAAGCGATTTATATATATTAATGATATTTTTAATTAATTCACCATTTCTAGAAACTATATCAGTTGGTATGTCTTTAAGCATTTTTTCTTTATAATCATCACTAGCATAATTAGCAATATCAAGATTTCTTTGATATAGCATCGTAATAAATGGAACACTATGATAAAGAATTGGATTTGCTTCTTCTAAATAAGCAAATGCCTGTGGATAACGAGATATGAATTCTAATAGAAAAGATGCGTCTTGTCTAAGTCCGTATCCAATATGTCTGATAATCCCTGGCTGTTTTTCTCCAATAGCAAAAACCAAATCAGGATAATTTAATAACTCTGGTCTTGCAAATGCGAATAACTGTGGATTACGTATAGCAGCTTCGTATATAAATTTTGGATCACCAAAATAAGGCTGTGCCATAGTCATAATCCTTGGATCAGCAGCAGCAGCATCTAAAAATGCATTAAAATCATAATACATATGTCCCACCTCGCAACATAATTATAACAAAATTATACATCAAAAAAAAGGAATTTTACAAATTCCTTTACATCTTTGTAACTTGATATAACTCGACATCAACTGAAGTTTCTTGACCGAATAAATCTATAATAATATTTAATCTATTATTTTCTGTGTCAATATTGTCAATTTTACCAACCATTCCACTAAACGGACCATCAATGATACTAACATTGTCACCTACTTTAAGATTCATATCAGCTTCAGTTCTGCTAAGTCCCATACTAGAAAGTATTTTATCAATTTCTTGAGGTAATAATGGTGTTGGTTTTGCTCCCTTACCACTTGATCCAATAAATCCTGTAACACCTGGTGTATTACGAACAATATACCAAGCTTCATCAGTCATAACCATTTCAACTAGAACATAACCAGGAAACATTTTCTTAACTTTCTCTTTTTTTACTCCATCTTTAATTTCTACTTCAGTAGTTTCAGGAATAATAACTCTATGAATATAGTCTTGCATACCCATAGATTCAGTCTTAGCTTCAAGTTTTTCTTTTACTTTAGATTCGTGACCAGAATATGTATTAACAACATACCAACGTTTTTCTTGTTTTTCGTTATCTGTTTCCATTAAATAAATACCCCTTTCAACCAAGACATAAATAAGTTAAGTAAAATAAAGAACACAACAACTATCAAACATACAATTATTGTAGCAAATGTATATTTCATAACCTCTCCAAATGTAGGCCATTTAACTAATTTAATTTCATGTCTTAATTCCTTAAAATAACCTTTCTTTGCAGATTTTGCTTTCTTTTCAACCTTTTTTACAGCTTTTTCTTTAGTTTTGCCATCAGTTTTAGCCATAATTATTAACCTCCATTAAAAAAACACTTTCGTGTTCATCTATAATCTAACACACAATTTGCATATTTTCAACTATTTAATACATACTTTTTTATTTTATTCTTTATTCTTTGAATAGTATTATCGATTTGTTTATATGTTTTATTTAAAAATTCCATAATTTCACTATAACTACAATCGTTAATTAAGAGATTAAACACTCTATTTTCTTCTACCGATAAACATTTATTTATTTTCTTTAACAACAAATCATAATCCTCATTATTTTCCAAAACATTAAGCGGATCTAATGATATATCTCCAATTAGATTCTCATACTCAAATCCATTATCATTTTGAGAATTAAGAGAATATTCATTATTCTTTCTAAATAACCTATTTGTTTTATCACAATTAATAGCATTTAAAATACTATTC
>JAEEGK010004141.1_pt1 | contig 35747 bp, 24 predicted proteins | sample 8958771 | NCBI WGS metagenome assembly JAEEGK01 (sample SAMN16246547, study PRJNA631951) | gut metagenome | biome: gut microbiome; feature: rumen; material: SC-attached | host: Bos | place: Iran: Karaj | collected 2018-10 | reverse complement strand
GATCTAATCGTTTTCGTATCTGGCGTACAGCTGCCGGATGGCGTTGGCCAGCCGGCGGACGCCCTCTTCGATCTTCTCGTCGGTCGCGAAGGAGAAGTTCATGCGCAGGGTGTGCTTGCCGGTTCCGTCGCAGTGGAAAGCATCGCCGGTGACGAACGCGACGTTCTCCTTGATGGCCAGGTCGAACAGTTCGCGCGAGTCATACTGCTTGGGAAGTTTCAGGAAGAGGAACAGACCGCCTTCCGGATTCGTCCATTTCACGCCTTCCGGCATATACTTTTCGAAGGCCTGGATCATCAGGTCTTTCTTGCGTTTGTAGAGGGCGCAGGTTTTCTTCAGGTTCTCGTCGTAAGCGCCGGAAGCCAGATAGCGGGCCGCGACCAGCTGGTTGAAAGCCGGGGTGCAGAGGTCGGCCGACTGCTTGGCCACGATGAGACGGTCGATGACGTTGTCGGGAGCGACCACCCAGCCGAGGCGGAAGCCCGGAACGAAGGTCTTGGAGAAGGTACCGAGCATAATAACCCGTTCGGGATCCATCGAATACATCGACGGAAGGCGTTCGCCCGCGAAACGGATGTTCTTATACGGCGTATCCTCGACGATCAGCAGATCATACTTCTTGGCCACTTCCACAGCGTATTCGCGCTCTTCGAGCGTCATCGTCTCACCCGAAGGATTCTGGAAGTCAGGGATCGAATAGAGGAACTTCGGTTTCTTGCCCGTCGCACAGAGGACGTTGCAGGCCTCATCCAGGCCGCGGTTGTGGCGCAGGCCATAAGGCTGTCCCTGATACGACCAGAATGCCTGGAGCGCGCCCAGATAGGACGGGAGTCCGCAGACCACGACGTCGCCCGGATTGATGAACACGCGGGAGACCAGGTCGAGCGCCTGCTGCGAGGCCGTCGTGATCAGAATGTTCTTCACCGGAACGTCGAGTCCTTCCTCGCGTTTGTATAACTTCGAGATTTCCTGGCGGAGTGACAGGACGCCGTCGGTGGAGCCGTATTGGAGAGCTGCGCTGCCCTCCTGGTCGAGCACGTCCTGCATAATGGTTTTGAGCTGTTCCAGCGGGAAGGTTTCAGGATTGGGGAAACCGCCGGCAAAGGAGATGATCTCAGGCCGAGTCGCGACGCTGAGCAGGTCGCGGATCTGGGAGCGGCGCATGCTCAGGGCATTGTTCGAAAGCAAAGGGGTAATATCCATAATGATTTAAGAATTGTTTCAGATGTATTGCAAATATAACAAATCGAAAGAACTTTACCTAATTTTTGAGTTTTTTTCAACAAAAAAAATCGAAGTGAGTTCCTACGAAAAAAACATTATATTTGCAGGTTATGAAGAAATTATACCTGATCGACGGCCACGCGCTGGTTTTCCGGATGTATTACGCATTCCTGCGCCGGCCCATGATCAACTCGAAAGGCGAGGACACGTCCATCCTGTTCGGGTTCACCAAGTATCTGCTGGAACTCATCGCCCGGGAGAAACCCACCCATCTGGCCGTGATGTTCGATCCGCCGGGAGGCACTTTCCGGCACGATCTGTATCCGGAATACAAGGCCACCCGCAGCGCCACGCCGGAACTGGTCAAGGCAGCCCTCGAGCCGCTCTCACAGATCGTCGACGCTCTCGACATTCCGGTTCTGATGAAACCCGGATTCGAGGCGGACGACGTAATCGGCACCGTGGCCCGCGATTTCGCCGGCCGTGGCTTCGACGTATATATGGTGACCCCCGACAAGGATCTGGGACAGATCGTGGACGACCACATCTTCCAATACAAACCGGGGAAAGGAGGTGCCGACAATGAAATCCTTTCAAAAGAAGCGATCTGTGGACAATACGGTATCTCGGACCCGCACCAGATCATCGACATCCTGGCCATCTGGGGCGACGCGGCCGACAACGTGAAAGGCGTCCCGGGCGTCGGAGAGGTAGGCGCCCGCAAACTGGTGGCTGCTTACGGCAGCGTAGAAGGCATCGAAGCGCATCTCGACGAACTGCCGCCCCGCCAGCAGGTCTCCTTCCGGGAAGCCCTGCCCTACCTCGGCCTCAGCAAGACCCTGGTCACTGTCAAGACCGACGTGGACATTCCCGTGACCGAAGAGCAATTGTTGCTCGGGAATCCCGATGTGCCCCGGGTGACGGAACTCTTCAACCATTATGAATTCAATTCCCTGCGCGGCTTCATCCCGACGATGGAGACCGCACCGGAACCGCAGCACAAAAGCCTGGAATGCACGGAGACGGCCGCGGATGCGGTTATCCGTAAGGCCCGGCAGGAAGGCTGCATCGCCGTACGGCTGGCGGAACGCGTCACCCTGGCCTCCGGACACGACTATGCAACACTTCCCTTTTCCGAGGCCGTGCCGGTCCTCTCGGATGAGACCCTCGTCAAATGCGGCTTCGGACTGAAGAATACTGCCCTGAAAGGTCCGCTTCACGACATCGAACTGATGCACTATCTCCTGAACCCGGAGCGGAGCCACAAACTGGAAACCCTGTCTGCCGCCTACCTGGGTGCCGATCTGGCTGAAAGCGAGGCCGACGGACAGATGATGCTCTTTGATTTCGAGGACAAGACGGCCGGAAAGGAATGCGTGGCTGCCGGCCTGATAGCACCGCTCCTTCAGAAAGAGCTGGAAGCGCAGCACCTCTGGGACCTGTATACCCGTATCGAGATGCCCCTGATCGGCGTACTGGCCGACATGGAGGCCACCGGCGTACGCATCGATCCCCGGATCCTGGGCGACTACAGCCGCGTATTGTCGAAAGAACTCGTCCGGATCGAGCAGGAGGCACGGGACCTGGCCGGCGAACCGGCGCTCAACCTTTCCTCCCCCAAGCAACTGGGCGTCGTCCTTTACGAAAAACTGAACCTCAATCCCCGCGTCAAAAAGAGCCGCAACGACAGTTATCCGACCGACGAGGAGACTCTGTCGGAAATCGCCGACAGGCACCCGATCGTAGGCAAGATCCTGGAGTTCCGTGCCATCAAGAAACTGCTTTCCACCTATATCGATCCGCTGCCGGCCCTGATCAACCCCGCCACCGGAAAGGTGCACACCACCTTCACCCAGGCCCTGACGGCTACCGGACGCCTGAGCAGCGTCAAGCCCAATCTGCAGAATATCCCAATCCGTACGGAAAGGGGAATGAAGATCCGCGAAGCCTTCGTCCCGAGCGATCCGGACGGCTGGATCGTCTCAGCCGATTACTCGCAGATCGAACTGCGCCTGATGGCACACCTGAGCGGCGACGAGCACCTGGTCGCCGGTTTCGCCCACGGTGCCGACGTCCACAGGGCCACAGCCGCACGGATTTTCCACGTCGAACCGGAAGCCGTAACGGCCGAGGAACGGCGCAGGGCCAAAGTGGCCAATTTCGGTATCATCTACGGGATTTCCGCCTTCGGTCTTTCACAGCGCATGGGTATCTCCCGTACCGAAGCGAAGGCATTCATCGAAGAGTACTTCCGCAGCTATCCCGGCGTGAAAGAATATATGGACCGCGTGGTCGCGCAAGCCCGCGAAAAAGGCTATGTCGAGACCCTTTTCGGTCGCAAACGTTTCCTTCCTGACATCGCCAGCAAGAACGCCGTGGCCCGCGGCCTGGCCGAAAGGAACGCCATCAACGCTCCCATCCAGGGCAGTGCCGCCGACATCATCAAACTTGCGATGATCGCCGTCAGCCGCCGCCTGGCAAAGGAAGGGCTCCGAAGCAAAATGGTCCTGCAGGTCCACGACGAACTGGTGTTCGACGTCGTGCCGGACGAACGCGACCGCATCGTGGAGATTGTCAAACAGGAGATGGAGAACGTCTGCACGCTTTCCGTTCCGCTGATCACAGAATGCAACTATGGCAAAAACTGGAGAGAAGCCCACTAGGCTCGAAGATGTGGCGCTGGTGGAGATGGCCCTTCAGCGCAACCAGGGTGCTTTTTCGCTGTTGCTGGAAAAGTACCACAGTTCCCTGATGGCCCACGTCCTGAAATATGTCACGGTCATCGAGGACGCCGAGGACATCTGCCAGCGCAGTTTCGAAAAAGCCTTTATGAACATCGACCGGTTCAACGCGCAATATGCTTTTTCGACCTGGCTCTACAACATCGCGCAGAACGAGGCGATCGACCACCTGCGCCGGAGCCGCACCTCCATCAACTCCGTTCCGATCTCTTCGGAACGGGAAGCGCTCGAAGTCCTCTCCGGCAGTACGCCGGAAGAGGAGTTCATCATCGACCAGGCGGTCGGCGAACTGATTTCGGGCATCCAGGGCCTGCCGGAAAACTACCGCCAGGTAGCCGAACTCCGTTTCATCAAAGACTACGCCTACGAGGATATCGCCCGGGAGCTCGGCTTGCCGCTGGGCACTGTCAAAACGCGCATCAACCGGGCCAGGAAACTGCTTGAAAAAATCGTGGAGAATCCAGGCAATGCTTCAGCTGACTGATTGTTTTCCCGCCCTGACTGACGGACAAAAGGCCCGTTTCGCCGCGATGGAGGAGCTCTACCGCGAATGGAACGCACGCATCAACGTCATTTCGCGCAAGGATATGGACAATCTTCTGGTCCACCACATCCTTCACTCGCTGGCCATCGCCAAAGTCATCGAATTCCCTGCAGGAAGCACGGTGCTCGACGTAGGTACGGGCGGCGGATTTCCGGGCATTCCACTCGCCGTCCTTTTCCCTGAGACCCGTTTCACGCTTTGCGATTCCATCGGCAAGAAAATCAAAGTGGCGCAAGCCGTCGCCGACGGGCTCCGGCTCGAAAACGTCACGTGCGTCAACGCGCGGGCGGAGTCCCTGCCCGGCCGCTTCGACTATGTCGTTTCGCGCGCCGTCACCGATCTGGCTACGTTCTATCCCTGGATAAAAGGCAAATTCCGCAATGCGGTTTTCTATCTCAAAGGCGGTGATCTGGACGAGGAGATCGCCCGGTGCGCCCGGCAATGCCGCATCGATCCCGCAAGATTCTATCAGGCAAAGATTTCCAACTGGTTCAGCGACCCGTGGTTCGAAGAAAAAAAGATCGTGATAATCTCGCAATAAAATTTGCAATTTACCGGAAAAGCATTACCTTTGCGTTCCCAAAATTGAAATAAAAAAACAAGCGATATGAAACGTACATTTCAACCTTCCCAGCGCAAGCGTCGCAACAAGCACGGCTTCCGCGAGAGAATGTCCACGCCCAACGGACGCCGCGTTCTTGCCGCCCGTCGTCGCCACGGCCGTAAGAAACTGACCGTCAGCTCCGAAGATCTTTGGTAAGACTCCATCGGCAAGAATTGCTGGAACTTTATGAGGCGCCCCTGCCCGAATTGCAGGCGGCGTCTTCTTTTGTGCGCAAAAACCTGAACGGCGACCGGATCTGGTACAACCGCAACTTCCATATCGAGCCGTCCAACATCTGCGCCCATCGCTGTCGCTTCTGTTCCTATCGCAGGGATGACGCCACACAACCCGGTGCCTGGAGCATGGAAACGGAAGATATCCTGCCCTACTGCGAAGCGAAGTTCGAACCCGGAATGACCGAGATCCACATTGTGGGCAGTGTTCACCCCGGGCGTCCGTTCAGCTACTACGAAGGGATTGTCCGACAGGTGAAGGACTTCGCCCGGCAGAAGGAAACGCCCGGCCGGTCCATCTCCGTCAAGGCCTACACGGCCGTGGAAATCGACGATATGTGCCGGTACAACCGGCTGGACCTGGAGGACTGCCTGCAGCGTCTGCGTGCCGCCGGACTTGACACGATGCCCGGAGGCGGAGCAGAAATCTTCGCCCCGCACATACGGCGGCAGATCTGCCCCGACAAATGCACGGGAGAACGCTGGCTGGAAATCCACCGTGCCGCCCATACCCTCCTGGGAATCCCCACCAACTGCACGATGTTGTTCGGACACATCGAAAGCCGGGCAGACCGCATCGACCACCTGCTCGCCCTGCGTGAACTCCAGGACGAGACCGGCGGTTTCAACGCCTTCATTCCGTTGAAGTTCCGTTCGCAGGGCAATGAGCTTTCCGGCCTGGGAGAAGTCTCCCGGGAAGAAGTGCTCCGGACCTTCGCCATCGCGCGCCTGGCCCTCGACAACATTTCCCATATCAAGGCCTACTGGCCTATGCTGGGCAGGGACCTGGCATTGGAGGCGATGTCATGGGGCGCCGACGATCTCGACGGCACGCTCAACGACTCCACGAAAATCTACTCGCTGGCCGGTGCCGAGGAACAGCATCCAACGCTGAGCGTGAGGGAGTTGCAGGAAAAATCCGCGGCAGCCGGCTGGAAAGCGGTGGAAAGAGACAGTTTTTACAAGATTATTTCTTAACTTTGTCAAGTTATGGAAGTAGATCAGGATAACAAACCTACCGGACGCTGGATCGTCAGGAATATCGTGCTGGCAATCATCTTCTTTGCCGCCCTGCTCATCGTCACGCAACTGAGCCTGAAGGCCATCACCCGCCACAATCAGGTGATTACCGTTCCCGATTTCACCAATCTCTCGGTGGAGGACGCCAAGATCGTGGCCAAGCGCCACAGCATCCGCACGCAAGTCGTCGATTCCGTGTACGTCAAACGGATGGAAAAAGGGCACGTATTTTCGCAGAATCCGGCCGCGGGCAGCCAGGTCAAGAAAGACCGCTGCATCAATCTCACCATCAACGCACACCAGACCCAGATGGTCAAGATGCCCAACCTGGTGGGTTACTCGCTCCGCCAGGCCAAGACCGAGATCCTGGCCAGCGGCCTGACCGTCGGCAAGCTCTCCTATCGCGAAGACCTGGCCACCAACAACGTGCTCGACCAGTTTATTGCGGGCCGTTACGTGGCACCGGGAACCGAAGTGGAAGCTGAAAGCCCCGTCGACCTGCTACTCGGGCTTTCGCACGAAGAGAGCGAAACCTACATTCCCTATCTGATCGGATTCACGCTGCCCGTGGCACGCGACAATATCTTTGAGAACTCCCTGAACCTGGGCAACGTTTCATACGACGAAACCGTCCATAATTATCAGGATACGCTCAACGCGATGGTCTATCAGCAGAATCCCGCCTACCGCCCCGGCGCACCCGTCAAAATGGGAACCACCATCCACCTGAAACTCACTACCAGCCAGGTCAAGATCGCCGCACGATGAGCGACGAAGAAAGAGAGGAAATCCTGTCCGAGGAGGAAGAGCAGCAGGAAATGTTCGAGCATTTCCGGCTGGAGGCCGATCGCGGACAGAGTCCCCTGCGCATCGACAAATACCTGGCCGACCATCTGCAGGACACCTCCCGGCACCGGGTGCAACTGGCCATCGATGCCGAATATGTCCGCGTAAACGGGCAGGTCGTCAAGGCCAGTTACAAAGTCCGTCCGCTCGACGTCATCACGCTGGTAATGCCTTATCAGCGCCGCGGCGTGGAAATCAAGCCGGAACCGATTCCACTGGACATCGTCTATGAAGACGACGACCTGCTGGTCGTCAACAAGCCGGCCGGCCTGGTCGTACACCCGGGCCACGGGAATTACAGCGGCACGCTGGTCAACGCATTGGCATACTATCTGGGACGCACCCCGGAAGCCGGCGAGACCGATGAGCGTCTCGGCCTGCTGGTCCACCGCATCGACAAGGACACGTCGGGCCTGCTCGTCGTAGCCAAGACCGACGCCGCCCAGATCGAGCTGGCTCGCCAGTTCTTCCACCATACCATAGACCGGCGCTACTGGGCCCTGGTCTGGGGCAACATCGCCGAGGACGAAGGCACCATCGACGCGCCCATCGGACGCGATCCCAACGACCGGCTGCGCTTCCGCGTCTGCGCCGACGAAACGCTGGGCAAGCACGCCGTCACCCACTTCCGCGTGCTGGAACGCTTCGGCTACGTCACTCTGGTCGAATGTATACTGGAGACCGGCCGCACCCACCAGATCCGCGTCCATATGAACCATATCGGACATCCGCTCTTCAACGACGCACGCTACGGTGGCGACCGCATCCTCAAGGGAACGCTCTACACCAAATACAAGCAATTCATCGACAACTGCTTTGCCCTCTGTCCGCGACAGGCGCTCCACGCCAAGACACTGGGCTTCATCCATCCGGTCACAAAGAAAAAGATCTCGCTCGACAGCGAGATCCCTTCCGATATGGCGGCGCTGCTCGAAAAATGGCGGCGCTACGCCGGTTCAAACGTCCTTGAAGAGGACGACGAAATCTAGAATCGCCTTCCACCCCATCCGCCGGGACCACCGGGGCCGCGACCGGGACCACCGGGACCGCCGGGACCCCGCATACCACCGCCCCGCTGTCCGCCGAACGTTCCGAAGCGGAATGTCAGGCTCGCCATCACATAGCGGCCCAGCGTATTGTTCTGGGTATCCTGCACGTAGTTGTCGGTCGTCATCCGGTAGGTATTGCGCGACTGGTTCAGGATATCGTACACTTTAACGGCCAGGGTAAAGCGGTTCTTGAAGATTTGCTTGCTGAGTTCAGCGTTCCAGACGAGTTTCGGATCGTTGTAACCTGCGTTGTAGCCATTGTAGAACGTATAGCGGGCATCCGTGGAGATATTGATCACATCGGGGATCTTGGCGATGAAGCGGCCATCCACGTTGCTCGTCCAGGTCGCGGGATGATTGTTCTTGCTGATCGTATACCAGGACTGGGAATAGCGGGTACCGCCACCCACTGAAGCCTCGACAATATCGTCGCGATACACCAGGCGGAGATTCTCGCCGACCGAAAGCGTCTGGTTTCCGTTCTGCGTATAGTTGGCGATGTTCAGGTACGAACGCTCGTCGCTTCCGTCAATGTTCGAATCGCCCACCAGCGAGACGCCGGTCGAATAATTCGCGTTGGTGAAGGACATCACCGAGAACTTGCTCTTGCCGATCGGCGTATTGTACATCACGAAGGCCCGCGTGGACCAGGTGCCCTTGTCGTTGTTCATCGGCACGGTATATTGCACGCCGTTGCCATCATACCAACTTGCATTGACGATATTGTTGGTACGGTAGCTGAAGTTGAGGTTGGCATTGAACGAAGCGTAGGTCTTCATATCCGTGTTGTTGAACATCACGAACATATTGTGGGAGAACGACGGGTTCAGGCCCATGTTGCCGAGCGTCACGCGCTGCGGATTCGAGTTGTCGGGAACCGGCATCATCTGGTTGATGCTCGGCTGGCTGCTCTGACCCCGGTAATTGATGCGGAGCATCGTATAATCGCTGAAGTTGAAATCGATTCGGGCATTCGGCGACCAGTTGAGCACCTTGAGGGTAAGGGTCGTGTCGATGCCGCCCCGTCTGGTCTGGTTGATCGTAGTCTGCGGCTGCAGGCTGGCGCCCACCGTGATGTTGTATTTTTCTTCCTGCTTGCGGAAGTTGATGCCTGCATTCTGGCGGTGCACCTGGTTCGAGATGTCGCTGCTGTAGTAGTCATCCTTCACGGAATAGTTGCCGCTTCCGTCCTTGTCGTAAGTGTTCTTGACCGAGGTATTCTTGCTGTAGTTGTACGAGTAATTGGCTTCCAGATAGAAATTCTTGCCCAGCGGCTCGGTGTACGACACACGGCCGTTCGCGCTGGCGGACTTGGACTGGGTGATGTATTTCTGGTCGATGACGGTGGAATCACTCCAGTACACGGGATCGCCGTTGATATACGAATCGCCGATATAGTCGTAGGTGCGGGTCACCGACTGGTTAAAGCCCTCCATATCGCTGTTGTTGATTCCGTAACGCGCATTGACCGAGATCGTACGTCCGGGCTTGCCCAGGCGCTGGCGCCACAGGATCCGGCCGTTGGCCCGCTGGCTGTGGCTGTCGCCGAAGGAAGCGCTGCTGCCGTCGTTGACCTTGCTGATGCTCCCGTTCTCGCCCCGGTCGGTGGAGAAGGTGCTGCGGTCTTCGAAATCACCCCAGCCCAGGTTGAAGTTCGGCTCGAAGAGCAGTGAAGTGTTCTTTGAGATCTTCCAGTCGGCGCGTGCGCCGGCACGGACACCCCAGGTACTGGTGCGGGTAAAACCGTCATCGGATGTATAGAGCGTGGAACCGTCTTTCTGGAATGTCTCGCGTGCCGTCTTCTCCTCTACATAGCGTTCATTGCCGTTAAACATCGCATTACCGACGATTTCCGATTTGTTGTTCCAAGTATAACCGCCGTTGAAACCGGCCATATAGGAGCTGGAGATGCCGTTGCCTCCCCAGCCGCCGCCCATACCACCCTGGCCGCCGCGGAATCCGCCGCCGCGCATGCCGCCCATCGCACTGGCAGCCATATCGTTGAAGCCGCGGTTGTTGGTGTTGTTGGCATTGCCGATAAAAGCCAGCTGCTTGTTCTCCGTGAAATTAGCGACCATCGCAGCCGTCTGGTAACGGGGATCGTTGACGGCGCCTTTGCCCTGCAGGTCATAACCGCCGCCGCCCATCAGGTTGCCGAACCAGCCGTTCATCATACCCTTGCGGATGCCCAGGTCGAGCACCGTCTCTTCCTCACCGTCATCGATGCCGGTGAATTCGGCCTGCTCGGATTTCTTGTCCACGATGCTGACCCGCTCAATGATGTTGGCCGGCAGGTTCTTGCTCGCGATCGAGGGATCATCGAGGAAGAACTGCTTGCCATCGATCTGGATCTTGTTGATGGTCTTGCCGTTGGCCGTGATGGAACCGTCAGAGGAAACCTCCACGCCGGGAAGTTTCTTGAGCAGGTCTTCGAGCACGTCGTTGTCGGCCGATTTGATCAGCGTCACGTTATGCGTGATGGTATCTTTCTTGACCGTGATGGGGTTGCCGACATCCGACACGGTAGCACCTTTCAGGAAATTGGCCTGCACGTTCATCTGTTTCGTGCCCAAGTCCGTATCCTTATTGATGTCGATCACCTCCTCATAGTTGTCATAGCCCATCAGGATTGCGGCCACCTTGTACTTGCCGGCAGGAATGCCCTTGATCTCAGCGGCACCCTGGTCGTCGCTCTGCGTGTACTTGAACACCTCAGTCTTTCCGTCGGGGGTCAACGCAACGGTAGCATAACCGACCGGTTCCTTCGTTCCCTTGTCGACCAGTTTGATTTTCAGATTGTAATTCTGGGCTTGTGCACCGAAGGCCGCCCCCACGAGAAGCAACACGAGTAAGGCTGCCTTGCAAAAACGATATTTCATGTAAATAAGATTGTCACAAATTATTATCAACGGTCTTTAGACTCGCGCGTACGCGAAAGGTTAAAACCGGACACCCTTTTTTTCACTTATTTTTTTTCCGGGCTGACGCCGCCGCTGACCCGCCCCGGATGGGCTTCAATGAAAGATTTCCAGTTGCGGGAAGACGCTGTGTCGACCAGGGGGCTGGTGAGCTGGTAGAAATGGCACATCGCGATGGCCAGCGCATCGGAGGCGTCGAGGAACTTGGCGTCGAGCGTCGTCTTGAGCGTCTTCTCCATCAGAAGCTTGACCTGCTCCTTCGAGGCATCGCCCCGACCCGTGATAGCCATCTTGACTTTTCGCGGCGCGTACTCGAACACGGGGATCTGGCGGTGCAGGCCGGCGGCGATGGCAGCGCCCTGCGCCCGGCCCAGTTTAAGCATCGACTGGACGTTCTTCCCGTAAAAAGGCGCCTCGATGGCCAGGTCGTCGGGGGCGTAGCGGTCCATCAGGGCCCCCACCCCTTCGAAAATGCGGCTGAGTTTCAGGAAGTGGTCTTTCTCCTTGCGCAGGTCGATCACCCCCATATCCACGTAATGGACGCTTTTCTTATCTACGAGAATGACCCCGTAACCAAGGATATTGGTTCCGGGGTCGATTCCGAGGATGATCCGTTGCGCCGCCGCCATCAGATGAGGTCGAAGCCGGTGTATTTGCGCAGGACTTCCGGGACCACGATGTGGCCGTCGGCGGTCTGGTAATTCTCGATGATCGTGGCCAGGATGCGCGGGAGGGCGAGCGAGCTGCCGTTGAGCGTATGGGCGAGCTGCGTCTTGCCGTTGGCGTCTTTATAGCGGAGCTTCAGGCGGTTGGCCTGGTACGATTCGAAGTTCGACACCGAGCTGACTTCCAGCCAGCGCTGCTGCGCGGCGGAGAAGACCTCGAAGTCGTAGGTAATGGCGGAGGTGAAGCTCATGTCGCCGCCGCAGAGCCGCAAGATGCGGTATGGCAGGCCGAGGCCCTGGACAAGAGTCTCCACGTGCGCCACCATCTCGTCGAGGGCGGCGTAGGAGTTCTCGGGAAGCTCGAGGCGGACGATCTCCACCTTGTCGAACTGGTGCAGACGGTTCAGGCCGCGGACATCTTTGCCGTAGGAGCCGGCCTCGCGGCGCCAGCACGGGGTGTAAGCCGTCATCTTCACCGGGAAGTCCTCAGGCTTGAGGATCACGTCGCGATAGATGTTGGTCACGGGGACTTCGGCCGTCGGAATCATATAGAAACCGTCGAGCGGGGCGAAGTACATCTGTCCTTCTTTGTCGGGCAGCTGGCCGGTGCCGAAACCGGAGTCAGCGTTCACCATATACGGCGGCTGGTACTCCAGATAGCCGGCGTCGGTGTTCTTCTCGAGGAACCAGGAAATGAGCGCCCGCTGGATCTTGGCACCCTTGCCCTTATAGACCGGGAATCCGGCGCCCGTGAGTTTCACGCCCAGGTCGAAATCGATGATGTCGAGATTCTTGACCAGTTCCCAGTGCGGGAGGGCGTGCTCCGGCAGATGCGGCTCTGGGCCGCCCATTTTGACCACCAGGTTATCCTCCGCGGTGCGGCCTTCCGGCACGAGTGCGCAGGGCAGGTTCGGCAGCAGCACCACCAGTTCCTGCTGTTTCTTCTCGGCCTCGGCCATTTCCGTCTCAAGGGCCTTGGACTTTTCCTTCAGCGCGGCGACGGCCTGCTTGGCCGTTTCAGCCTCGTCGCGGCGACCCTGTTTCATCAGGGCGCCGATTTCGGCGGCTTTCTGTTTCTGCTGCGCGAGGCAGGCGTCGAGTTCGGTCTGCGCCGCCCGGCGGCGGTGGTCCATATCGAGGATTTCGTATACGATCTGTTTGGCATCGAAATGCTTGACCTGCAAGCGTTCGATGACGAATTCGGGGTTCTCCCGCAAAAGTTTGAGCGTCAACATCTGGCAATTCCTTTCGTTAATCCTGCAAATATATAAAAAATCAATCTTTGTTTTTCTTAAATTTGTAGGACAAATCCAAACCTCTATGAAACGTACGCTCTTCCTCTCCTTGATCGCCGTCTGCCTGCTGGCTCCGGCCATCCAGGCGTCGGCCTGCACCAACATCATCGTAACCAAGGGCGCCTCCGCCGACGGCTCCTGCATGGTCAGTTACCTGGCCGACTCCCACCAGCTCTACGGAGAGCTCTATTACTGGCCCGCCGCCAACTGGCCGGCCGGCTCGATGACCGATGTTTACGACTGGGACAGCGGCCGCTACCTGGGCCGCATCCCGCAGGTCCCGCATACTTTCCAGGTGGCCGGCAACATCAACGAACACCAGCTCATCATCGGCGAGACCACCTTCGGCGGCCGTGAAGGGCTGACAAACCCCGACGGCCTGATCGACTACGGCTCGCTGATCTACCTGACCCTCCAGCGCGCCCGGACCGCCCGCGAGGCCATCGCCACGATCGGCGACCTGCTGGCCAAATACGGCTACGCCTCCGAAGGCGAGACGTTCTCGATCGCCGACACGGAAGAAGCCTGGATCATGGAAATCATCGGCAAGGGCAAAGAGAAAGGCGCGGTCTGGGTCGCCATCCGCATCCCCGACGGAGAAATCTCGGCCCACGCCAACTGCAGCCGCATCCACCACTTTCCCCTAAATGATCCGGACAACTGCATCTACGCACCCGACGTGATCAGTTTCGCCCGGAAGATGGGCTTCTTCACCGGAAAAGATGAAGATTTCAGTTTCTGCGACGCCTATGCCCCGGCCAGCCACGACACCCTCCGCGGCTGCGAAACCCGCACCTGGTCGGCCTTCCGCATCCTCGGCGGCGAGAACTTCGACGCTGACCGCTACCTCGACTTCGCCGCCGGCGACAACCCGGCCAACAAGATGCCGCTGACCATCCGCCCCAAGAAAAAACTGACGGTGAAAGATATTGCCGACGCCCAGCGCGACCACTTCGAGGGCACGCCCTTCGACTTTTCGGAAGATGTCGGCGCCGGTGAATTCCGCCGCCCTTACCGCTGGCGCCCGATGGGCTTCGAAGTGGACGGCAAGGAATATGAGTTCGAGCGTTCCGCCGGCACGCAGCAGACGGGCTTCTGGTTCGTCGCCCAGGCCCGCGGCTGGCTGCCCGACGAGATCGGCGCCCTCAACTGGTTCGGCGTCGACGACTCCGCCACCAGCGCCCTGACGCCCATTTATGTCTGCACGAAGAAGGTTCCGCAGAGCTATGCCGTCGGCAACGGCGATATGATGACCTATAGCGAAACCTCCGCTTTCTGGCTCTTCAACCGCACCACCCACCTCGCCTACCTGTTCTACGACCGCGTGGCGCCCGAACTGCGCGCGGCCATCGACTGTTTCGAGAACGAGAGCAAGGCCCTCGTCGACGAGATGGATGCCAAGGCCCTCAAGATGCTCAAGGCCGGCAACAAGCCCCAGGCCGTCGATGCGTTGACCGCTTTCTCCCTCAACCGCGCCCAACTGCTGTTCAACCAGTGGAAAGACCTCGGCAACCGGATGCTGGTCAAGTATATGGACGGCAACATCAAGCAGACCAACGACGACGGCAGTTTCAAGGACAACGGCAACGGCAAGCACATCCCGGCTTCCCCGTTGCATCCGAAGTTCCGCGAACGCTGGCTGCGCGGCGTCGCGAACGACCTGAAGAAATAACGCTGGCTCAGCGAATCAGAAACATTCCCGCAATATCTCCGCGATGTTGCGGGATTTTCCCATCGTATAGAAGTGGACGGCGGGCAGGCCGTGCGCGAGGAGATCGCGGCACTGGGCGATACACCAGTCGGTGCCGAGGCGATAGACCGCTTCCTTGTCATCGCCGGCGCAGCGGATGGCCTCCGTGAGTTCCACCGGGATATCGATGGAGAACGCTTCAGGCAAAAGGGTAATCTGCCTGGCCGTGGAAATCGGCTTGAGGCCCGGGATGATGGGCACGCCGATGCCGGCGGCGCGGCAGCGGTCCACGAAGCGGTAGAACACCGCATTGTCGAAGAACATCTGCGTGATGACCAGGTCGGCCCCCGCATCGACTTTCTGCTTGAGGAAGGCAATGTCCGTCTCCGGATTGGCCGCCTCGAAATGCTTCTCCGGATAGCCGCCGACGCCGATGCAGAAGTCGCCGCCGTTCTCACGCTCGAAGCTGCGGATGGCCGCCACCAGCTCGTTGGCGTGGGAAAAGCCCGCCGGATCCGGCGTAAAACGCTTCTCGCCGGTCAGGGAATCGCCCCGGAGAGCCATCACGTTTTCGATGCCCAGGAACTTGAGATCCTGCAGCAAAGCTTCGGTCTCGCAGGCCGAAGTACCGCCACAAATCAGGTGCGGCACCACTTCCACCTGCCACTGCGCCTGGATGGCGGCGCAGACCGCCACGGCGCTCACCCGGTTGCGGACCACGCGGCGGATGTAGGAACCGTCGGGCTGCGGGTCGAAACGGAACTCGTCGCGGTGCGTCGTGACGTTGATGTAGCGCGGCGCGAATTCCATCAGGGGCGCGATGCTGTCGAGCAGTTGTTCCTTGCTGATGCCGCTCATCGGCGGCACGATTTCGAGTGAGGGGAACGGCGAGGCGCCGCTGCGGAGCATTTCGGAGATTTTCATAGCAGATGGGAAAGGAAAAGCCGGGCTTGCTCGGGCGAGAACCCGCGGGCCGCGGCGTAGCGGTCGTATTGGTCCTGGCTGATATGTCGGATATCGGGATAGCCTGCCTGGGGATGCGCAATCACGACGCCGCAGATGGAAGCGGCGGGAAGCATTGCGCAGGAATCCGTAAGCGAGATGCCCAGGGAATCCGCTTCGGGAAGCAGGCCGAGAATGTCCCGCTTGATGCTGTGATCGGGGAAGCTGGCATAACCGGCGGCCGGTTTGGCGACCTTGACGCCAGGGCGCCGGATACAGGCGGCCAGTTCGCTGTCGAGCCATTTCGAGGTGGCTTCGGCCAGGGTTACCTTCACGGCGCGGCGGAACAGTTGTTCGTATTCGTTGCGGCAGGCTTCGCAGTCGCAGCCTGCGGGATGCCGCCCGGCATCGTGGACGCTGAGGGCGAACAGCCCGAACGGGCCCCGGATGCCGTCGGCGGGGACGAAGTCGGCCAGCGAGCGGCAGGCGCCTTCTTCCTGCCGCAGCATCGGCAGGAGCGTATCGGCGTCGAGACGGATCGCGTCGCCTTCCCGCGTGGCTTCGAAGAAACGCAGGGAAAGACGGATCCGGAATTCGGGATGCTGCGCAGCGTGCCGGAGCAAATCGTGGGCTTCGGCGACCAGTTCGGGCGCTTCGTCGCCTTTGAGTCCCATGCTCAAGCGGAACACCCGGTCGTCGAAATGGGGCAGCACGGCGGAAATCGGCACTTCGCAGGGTCGCAGGCCGCTGAAATCGTATTCGCCGGGCTGGAGATAACTGTCGATCGGGAAATCGGTCCGCGCAGCGGTCGAAACCGCCTGGGTTTGCCGCTGACGAAGATAGAGGGTGCGGAGATGCGCCTGGGCAGCGTGCTGCTGCGCCTCGAAGGTGGCGCGGTCGGCCAGGCAACGCTTGGCCAGGACGGCGCCCGCCGAAGCGTCGGGCGAATAGAACACGTGTTCGTAGAGCGGAGCCAGTTTTACGGCCGTGTGCAAGGCGGACGTGGTGGCGCCGCCGATGAACAGCGGCGTGTCGAGGCCGCGGGCGTGCATCTCGCGGCAGATTTCTTCCATCTGGAAAAGGGAGGGCGTAATCAGGCCGCTCACGCCGATCAGGGCGGCGTGGTGTTCTTCGGCGGCCGCCAGGATGGTTTCCTTATCCACCATCACGCCCAGGTCGATCACCTCGAATCCGTTGCAGCGCAGGACGATGCTCAGAATATTCTTGCCGATGTCGTGGACATCGCCCTTGACCGTCGCGTGGATGGCCACCGGACGGCCGGAAGCCGTTTCGCCGGCGGTTTCCATATAAGGCTCCAGGATCGACACCGCGTCTTTCATCACTTTAGCGGACTTGACCACCTGCGGCAGGAACATCTTCCCGGCCCCGAACTGCTCGCCCACCTGCTCCATGCCGGCCATCAGCGGACCTTCGATCACCTTGACGGCCGAACCCAGCGTTTCCAGGCAGCGCAGCACGTCGCCCGGCAGGTCGACGGCCTTGCCGGCGACCAGGTCGGCGCTCAGCTGCGCTTCCGGCGACAGCATCGCCGCCCTTTCCTGCGGTGCTGCGGCGGTTTCTTTCTGCGCCAGATAGTTGGCGGCCAGGGCGGTCAGACGCTCCGTAGCGTCCGCATCGCGGGCCAGGACCACGTCTTCCGCCGCCTGACGCAGTTGCGGTTCGATGCTGTCGTACGGCTTGAGCTGCGCCGGATTGACGATGGCCATATCGAGGCCGGCGCGAATGGCGTGATAGAGGAAGACGGTATGCATCGCCTCGCGGACGGGTTCGTTGCCGCGGAATGCGAACGAAAGGTTCGAGACGCCGCCGGAGGTGTAAACGCCGGGCAACTGTTGCTTGATCCAACGGACGGCTTCGATGAAATCGATGCCGTAGCGTTCGTGCTCGGCGATGCCCGTACCCACCGACAGGACATTGACGTCGAAGATGATCTCCTGCGGCGGGAAGCCGGCGGCGGTGAGCAGCCGGTAGGCGCGCTCGCAGACGGCGATCTTGCGTGCGTAGCTCGTCGCCTGCCCTTCCTCGTCGAAGGCCATGACGACCATCGCCGCACCGAGGTTGTGGATCTCGCGCGCCTTGGCCAGGAAGGCATCCTCCCCTTCCTTCAGGCTGATGGAGTTGACGATGCACTTGCCCTGGGCGTTCTTGAGTCCGGCCAGAATGCAGTTCCAGTCGGAGGAATCGATCATCAGCGCAGCGCGGGCCACGGCGGGATCGTTTTGTATCTGTCGGACGAAACGCGCCATCGCGGCGGGGCCGTCGAGCATGGCGTCGTCCATATTGATGTCGATGATGTCGGCCCCGCCGGCGATCTGGTTGGCAGCCACCTGCAGGGCGGCATCGTAATCTCCGGCGGCGATCAGGCGGGCGAACTTGCGGGAACCTGCTACGTTCGTCCGCTCCCCGATCAAGGTAAAATTGTTGTGTGCCACGTCAAGCGTGACCGTCTGCAGGCCGCTGACGCGCAGCAGCTTGTCGGCCTCACAGAACGGCCGGGGCGACAAGCCGGCCACCGCTTCCTTTTCAGCGGCGATATGATCGGGCGTAGTGCCGCAGCAGCCGCCTACGATGTTGACCCATCCGGCCGCGGCCATCTTCCGGATGGAAGCGGCCATCATTTCCGGCGTTTCATCGTAGAGGCCCAACTCGTTGGGAAGGCCGGCATTGGGATAGCAGATGACGGGAACCTCGCAGAAGCCGGCCACCTGCTCGATGAGCGGCAGCAATTGTTCGGCGCCAAGCGAGCAATTGAGGCCGAAAGCCATCAGGGGATAATGCCGGACAGCGGTGTAAAAGGCTTCGAGGGTCTGGCCGGTCAGAGTGCGTCCGGCCCGGTCGCCGGGCGATACGGAGACGATGGCGGGAAATCCATACCGGACCCGGGCGAGCGAATACAGCGCGGCTTTGGCGTTGAGCGCGTCGAAGCAGGTCTCGATGAGCAACAGGTCGACGCCGCCGGCGATGAGAGCGGCGATCTGTTCCTCGTAGATGGCCGCAAGGTCATCGAATGAAAGGGAACGACCGCTGCCGTCGGCCAGGTCGGTCGCCAGGGTCAGCGATTTGGACGTGGGGCCGACACTGCCGGCTACCCAGACTTTCCGGCCGGCCCGGTCCGCTTCCGCGCGGGCAAGGCGGGCACCGGCCAGCGCCATTTCGGCGGCCCGGCCGTCCAGGCCGTATTCTTTTTGCGAGATCCGGTTGCTGCTGAACGTATTGGTTTCGATGATATCGGCGCCGGCCTCGATATAGGCGCGGTGTATGCCGGTCACCAGATCGGGCTCCGTCAAATTGAGCGCGTCGAAATTGCCGCTGCGGCCGCTGCGCTGGAACAGGGTTCCCGTCGCACCGTCGAGCAGCAGGATCCGCTCCCCCATTACCTTTCGGATATCATCGTTCATTCTCACGCTGCAAAAGTAAGGAATTATATAAAAAAAGGGTGACCCCTGATGAGTCACCCTCTTTTTATGGGTTCACCGGGAAGACTAGGCTTCCGCCTTCGGCATCGGGACAACCGACACGAAGGACTTGTCGTCGCGCTTCTTCTTGAAAGTGACGACACCGTCGACGAGGGCGAACAGGGTGTGATCCTTGCCCATTCCGACGTTCTCACCCGGATTGTGGACGGTTCCCCGCTGACGGACGAGGATGTTGCCGGCTTTGCAATACTGACCACCGAACAATTTGACGCCCAAACGCTTGCTTTGTGATTCACGGCCGTTCTTAGAACTACCTACACCTTTTTTGTGTGCCATAACTCGTTCTTGTTTTTAATGGTTAGTTACGCGATGCCTTCGATCTGGATTTTGGTCAGGTACTGGCGGTGTCCGTTCTTCTTCTGATAGCCCTTGCGGCGCTTCTTCTTGAAGATGATCACTTTGTCGGCCTTGCAGTGCTCGACGACCGTCGCATTGACGGCGGCACCTTCGACGTACGGATTACCGACCTTGACGCCACCCTCGTCACCGGCGAGAAGCAACACCTTGTCGTAAGAGACGGACGATCCGACCTCGGCAGCCTGACGGTTGACGAAGATCTGCTTGCCCGCTTCCACTTTGAACTGCTGTCCTGCAATATCTACGATTGCGTACATAAAATAAATTTTAAAAATTTATAACCGTAAGCGGATAGACATCTAACTATCTCTTAATCACTAGCTTAGCGGTTTTCAAACATTCTTTTAGGGATGCAAAGATACACAATTAATCCATATCAACAAAATTATTTGCGACTTTGGTTCCCTTCGCAAATACTGCCAGCGGACGCAATGTCGAATCGAAAACCACCAGATCGGCGTCAGCCCCCGGAACCAACCGTCCTTTCTGCATCAGTTTGAGTTCACGGGCGGGCGTGGAAGTCACCAGACGAAGTGCCTGGTCGAGCGGAAGAACGCCATTATCGACCAGATTCCGGATTTCTGCCAGATTTCCGCCGACCGGACCGGTCCCGTAAGTCTCTTCACCCGTTACGGGGTCTATATGCCGGATTCCGCCGTGCCCGTCGGTCGAAAAAGTGATACGGTCGAGCGGGACCTCATTCTCCAGGGCGATGGCCACAGCCATATAAGGTTCCGTGAAACGGGAACCGCCCGTAGTGATATCCAGATTCCCGCCCGTGCGGGCATAGTCCATGCAGCGGATGAACAACTCGCGGTCACGCGCACAATGCGTCAGGGAAATGTGCGACAGAAGTTTAGGCATCCTGCGGACTATCGACTCGATGATATCGATATACGTATCCAACACACCCAGATGTATGTGCAGGATCCCGCATTTCCCGGTTACCATCGCGCCCCGCCGGATCTGGGTGAGCAGACGGGCTGTCTCGGACTCCGTAGGGAACGAGCCACGGTCGTCGCTCATTGCCAGTTTACAACCGATTACCTTGTCGATCAAAACGATATCCCGATCCACGCTTCCCGTCAGGGTCTTCGGGGGATAAGCATACGAACCGGTCAGCATATAGGCGGTCATCGGGACATCCAGCGCCTTGACACGGGCATACAGCCCGTGCAGGTCCTTCAACACCCCGTCGGTTCCCAACAGTCCGACAACAGTCGTGGTTCCGACTCCAAGCAGTTCTTCTGCACGGACAGGCTCGGCGTACGAAGCGAAGCCGAACTCCCCGCCCCCGCCCGTCACGTGGACGTGCTTGTCGATGAATCCCGGCGTCACGATCTGTCCGGCCGCATCGAACTCTTCATATGCAACGCCGCTCAGTGAAATGGCGGGAGCGATCTGCTCGATCCTGCCGCCCGCGATCAGGATGTCCTGCAGCCCCAGGGGCTCAGGCGCGAACACATTCGCATTTCGGATTATGGTCAGCATTATCCTTACTGTCTGCAGGCAGCAACCCTGCCGATAAGTTTGTAATATGTGGACTTGGACATATTGCCGGTTTCATCCTTGTGGGCGATGACCATATTCAGACGCGGAAGAACGGTGAAATACTGACCGCCCAGACCCGTAGCCGTGTAGCCGTCACCATAGACATTCGGATCATATCCGGTAAATTCCTTGCAGAAAATCCACCAAAGGTAACCATAATCGAATTCCTTTGTAAGCCGGGAATCCGGGTGCATCTCAGCCCGGGGCGTCACAACGGACGTCGTGGTTTTCACCCACGCCTCGCTAACGACCTGACGGCCGTTCCACATACCTTTGTTCAACATCAGGTAGGCAATCCGGGCCATATCCCGGGTCGAAAGCCAGAAATGGTAGGCCGGGAATTTCGAATAGGAAGCATTGCCCGATTTGCGCTGTCCGGACAGATAATAATCCTGAAGGCCGATAGGAATGGCGATATCATCGCGGAATATCTCATAGATATTTTTCCCTACTTTCATTTCCAGGATGGCGCCTGCCGCATTGAAATCCCAGTTGTTGTAGAGATAATACGTGCCAGGTTCCTGACTGCCCCGGGGCGGAGCGTATGCGTGGTCGTCGCCGTCGTTCGAAGGCATATGATAGACACCCGAACGCGCCGTGATAAGATGGCGGACTTTTGCTTTCTTCTCGATCGGGAGCAGGACACCGTCGGTCGTGGCGGGATCCTCATCGATGCCCAGATCCTCCAGCGTAGCCTCCAGATCGATGGTTCCGTTCTCCACATATTTGCCGTACATCATCGAAAGCAAGCTCTTGCGGCAGGAAGCGATTCTGACCGTATCGGCCAGCGTTCGGTTACCTCGGACATATTCATAAATGACCTTTCCGTCGACCACCACCATCATGCTGGTGGTCGAGAGATTCTTCTCGATGTAAGCGGTCAGGTCGGCGAGTTTGGCGGAACTGTACCCCTTGCTCTCCGGCGTCGCCTTTTCCCACTCAAGTCCCGGATAATTGCTGTAATACCAGTTTCCGGTAATCTCAAGGATCCGCTCGTTGAGGACGACTGAATGGCCGCCGGCCAGCGAATTCGGGAAAGACGGATAATTGTGGCAAAGCGTGACGGTCTTCCCGTCTTTCTCCAGGACATACTCCATCCGGACCGGTTTCCCCTTGACCGAAGCCGGGAGGGTGGCCAGCCGGACCGTCTGACCGGCAGAGGAAAGGATACAAGAGCCGTCGGTCACATAGGAAACGGAATTGGAGACCGTGCCCGGAACGGCTGCCGTCAGCGAACCGTCCTTCAGATCGAGCAACCCGTCACCGGAAAGCACCGCACCATCGTTGGCATATGCCGTAATGCTCTTGACGGCATACCCTTCATAGGCAGGATTGGACGTGGACAACTCCACGACCAGTTCCGCCGAGATCCTTTCCATCGGGCAGCCGACAGTCTGTTCCTTGCCGTTTTTGGGCGCAAATACCGTCTTGCCGAAAAGGATGGGGCCAGTACCGCCATTCTGCCGCGAAGGGACCGTGATAATGATCTTCGCATCTTTCTGCAAGTCGTATCCGGACCTGTAGGGAGAATACACAGCCAGGTCGTAGGTATGCCCGCTCACCAGATTGTAGAAGGTGGCCGCGCCGTTTCCGTTCGAGCAGGTCGTTTTCAGGTTGATGTTCGAAGGAACGGCAGCCCCGTTTTCGAAAAGGAAGGCGCCCGCCTCCGCGACATTATCCATCCCGGTCACTGTAACCGGAATCCGCTGGAACGATCTCCCCTCCTCCCCGCAGGAGGAAAGGGAGAGCGGTCCCAACAGCAAAGTCAGGGTAAACAGAAAAGCATTCATATAAACACTTCGCTTCATACAAGCCCTTTATTGGTTTTTGACGCAGCGCACGCCCGTAGCATTGCCCCGGTTGAAGGAGCCGGTGGCAACGGAAGAACTGGACGCCATCACATAATTCGCATTGGCTTCCTTCGTAGCGTTGATGGAATTGATCCAACAGAAATGCCGCCGGCCAAGACTGACGAGACGCCCGTTTTTGCGGGCCCGGTCGCCGTTGGAGGGCCACCAGACACCGTCAAGCGTGGAACCCAGCGTGGTTTCGATATCCATATTCGCCTCCAGGCCCTCTACGATGGCTGCGCCTTCGGCTTCCGTCGGAACGTGCCATCCATAGGGGCAGGGATCGGCTGCGGCCGTCCAGGTCGTGGCGGCACCGCCCGGCGTGTCGCTCCAGGTCTGCGTACTCAGGAAGGTTGTCGGAACAGCACAGGCCGCCTGCGCCGTTGCAGCAACCACCGCATCTGACACGTTCCAGGCGACCGCCAGGTCGGCATTGACCGTCGTGGCAGCCGTGGCTTCACCGTTCAATTCGGCTTCACTCTGGACTTCCTTGTCTTCCGCATACGCACCAATCATATTCGGGCCCGGGAACGCATCTTTCCGGCCCCACTGATAATAGAGACCATTCGCCCCGGGAATGCCGGGCGTGGTGCCGGTCGCACCGAGCAGTCGGTCCAGCATCGTCACGCTGCCCCGGGTCTTTTCCATACCGGCGAGCGGCGTACCCGCCGCCCAGATATGCCAGCTCCACAAAATCGATCCCGCATCATCGACATAGGCGACGACCGCGTTGCCCGGTACGGAAGCGACTTCGACATACATCGTAGTGCCCTCCGGAATTCCCTCGGGGACACTTCCGTCGGCTGCCTTTGCGGCGAAAGAATAGACGCCCGGCGCAGCGACCACATAGCAGTTGGCGCTCTGCGTACCGCCGGCATCCAGATTCGTGGCGTCCGCAATCTTCATTGTGGATGCGCGCGATACGATACCTGTCAGGGATCCCCCTTCCGACCAGACGATGGCTCCGTTTTCCTTGGGACTGCCCTCTTTGTAGTCCCGCACGCAGCGTACGCCCGAAGCGTTGCCCCGGTTGAAGGAGCCGGCCGGATTCAGGGACGAAGCCGTGACGGTTACCGTATATCCGCTGTTCCCGTTAAGGGAATTGACCCACGAGAAGTGGCGGCGGCCCAGGCTCAGGAGACGGCCGTTCTTGCGGGCGCGGTCACCGTTATTGGGCCACCAGAAACCGTCTATGACGGAACCCAGCGTGGTTTCCGTATCCATTCCGGCGAACGGCGCGCTTGCCGCCACGCCCAGGATGGCCTTGGCTTCCTCGAGTGAAGGCACGTGCCAGCCGTACGGGCAGGGATCGGCTTCCGCCGTCCAGGTCTCAGCCTGGCCGCCCGGCGTATTTGTCCACGTCTGCGTGGAATTGAACGTAGTGGGGAGTGCGGCCGCAGCCTGTGAGGTCGGCATCACAGCCTCCGCCACCGTCCATTCGGCGGCAATATCCGCATTGACCGTGGTAACGGCCGTCGCTTCACCGCCCAGAACCTCCTCACTCTGAACTTCCTTGTCTGCAGCCCAGTCGCCTATCATATTCGGACCAGGGAATGCGTCTTTACGGCCCCACTGGTAGTAGAGTCCGTTTGCCTTCGGATTGCCCGCCACCGTACTGGTCGCACCGAGCAGACGGTCGAGCATCGTGATCTCGCGCTCGATGCCGTCTTCGGCCGTGCTCTTCTTGACGAACGCCATACCGTCCAGCGGCGTCTCGCTCGCCCAGATATGCCAGGTCCACAGAATCGTCTCCGTGGCTGGATCGACATACGCGACGACCGCATTGCCGCCCAGTGAGGCTATGTTGACATAGATGACGGTACCTTCCGGAATTCCGGCGGGATACACGCCCAGCGCATTCTTGGCGAAGAAGCTATATGTCCCCGTCGCGCTGACGACATAACAGTTCGCGGATTGCGTGCCGCCGGCATCCAGGCTGACCGCACCGCTCATCTCATTGCTGGAAGCCTCGGAGACAAAACGCTCGATGTCGGAGCCCTCCGACCAGACGACCGCCGCATTGCTGAGTGATTTGACCCGGAACCGGGGCTCCGTCAGGTTGAAGTCGCCGGTCTGCTGCGGAAGCAGCATCCACTCACCGTCCTGGAATTTGACCACGCCCTTGAGCGTACCGCTGCCCTCGGGGACGTCAGAGGAAGCCAGCGAAGAAGACGGATTGACAAAGACAGAGACCGTATCCTTTCCGATGTTCTGGAATTTGACGACACCCGTCATTTTCTTTCCCAGTTCCTCGTCGATACACTGGAAGCCGCCGAGGGCCACATACATCGACTGAAGATTTCCGCTGCGGAACTGGGCCGTAGTCGCCGTTGCAGACGCGAAGGCCTCGGTCCCGCCGTTCGGGGCGAGGAAAGATGCATCTGGCAGGACAATCGTGTGCATATTGTCGCTGACCGAAATCTCGACTCCGTCAAGATTGAGAAGGACCTTTTCACCAAAGCCGTGGGAACCGGCACCTTTGATCCGAATGCCGGAACGGGGATCGGTATCGTCCTGGACGACCAGTATGTCGGAGTCATAGTTGTCCGTCGTACTCATAACGACCGAAGGGACCGTAACCTTGAAATGGATAGTCCCGGAACTGAGATCCTTCATCTGCCCGATAGAGAGCACACGAAGGCCGTCAACCGAGATCTTCTCGCGCAAAGCGTCCTCGTTGTTGCATCCGCCGGCCAGGCACAGGAAAGCACCCAGTAGGAGAATGGAAACACTGTGTACTATTTTCATATTGATAAGATTATTGCCAATTAAAGATAAAATGGAAAGAAAGCAGGGCCAGGGCTCCTGCGAGCATCGGAATCAGGTTCCGCCGGGCCAGTTCGACCGGCGAGACACCCGTCATCCCTGCGATGGCCACATTTACCGCGGCAATCGGCGAAGCGGACCGGCCCATTCCTGCGCAGAGCTGGATCGGAAGGATCATCGCCAACGGGGATGCGCCGAACATCTCCGCGATGCCGGGAACGAGCGGACCGAACGAGAAGAAAGCTGCATTGCCGCTTCCCATCAGCACGGCCGACAGGAACAGCGTGGCCGCCATCAGAACCGTTACGGCAGCGGCTCCGAGCCCAAGCCCGGTCGTTCCGTCCACAAGAAGCCGGATGAAATCGAGGGCATTCAGGCCGACGGAAAAGACCTCCGCCGCCACGATCAGCGTCACCACTGATGAAAAAACGGAGCCCATACCGTCCCAGAAACTCTTGAGCGTATCGCAACTCTTCCGGATATTCCGCTGGTCCAACAGCAGGAATACGAAAACCACTGCGACACAGACCAGCATGGCCACGGCCGCGTTGATCTGCGTGTCGAAAAGCCCCAGATACTTGGAAAAGACCACCAGAAGGACAAGGGGCAGGACGGGGAAAGCGGCGAACCAGAGCGGGACGTCCGGCCGATGCACCGACTGAGCCTGCACTTCGTAGACCTGTTTCCCGGCCGCCAGATCCTTTTTGTCGTAATAGCGGCTCGTAAAGTAATAAGCTGCCATCACGATGACGGTCGTCAGCCCGACGAGGAAAAGCTGGTGGCCGACGAAATACTCCACAAGATCCATCCCGATGAGTTCCGAGGCACGCAAGCCATTGGCCGAACCCGGCCCCATATCGAACATCGTAGCCGCTGAAATCACGGAAAGAGCCGTCAGCCGGCTCACGCCGAGTCCGATCAGGATCGGATAGAGCGTGGATGCCAGCAGCAGTCCGAGACCGGATGCGGAAGGTATCGGAAGATACAGCAGCATCCCTATCGGAATTACTGCCACCGCCGCCAGATAGGGTTTCCCCTTCAGGAAAGCCAGCGGCCGCGTCGCCAGATACACCATTGCATCCGTCGCTTTGATACGGTTCATCAAGGCAACGTATCCGCCGATCGTCATGATCATAAAGCCCAGCCTTACTATCGATTGCTGGAACTTCTCCTCAACACCCCTAAAGAGGTCAAAGAAAGCGGAACCGGTGCCCTTCTCCACGCCGACTGGCGTGATACCCAAGGCAGCCGCCACGGCAATCATCACCAGTCCCATCGACAAAAGAAGGGTCGGCGGATTGACTTTCTTGAGCAGCAGCCAGGCAGTCAAGCCTATGAACACGCAGCAAAGGATGATTTCCAGGACGGTCATGATCAATAGCTCGGATAACCCGGATTCTGTTTAATCTGTACTTCCGTATTGGAATCGATGAATACTTTCGGAATGGCGAACAGGACAGGCGTCTCGTACACTTCCATACCGTGCGATACCGTGTTGTATCCCCATTCGTTGACACCGTCGACCTGGCCGCACACCTCATTGAGCCGCCGCACACGCTTCTTGAAAAAATTGTCCACGTCGCGCTCATCGCCTCCATTCTCCTGGCTGACGCGGATCAGCGTATGACGCCGCTGCCCTTCGCAGAGCAGTTCGCGGGCACGTTCATCGAGAATGAAATCCATGTCCACCTGGTCGGCCGTTATGAGCGAGACACCCGCACGAGCACGGATCCGGTTGATCCACTGCACCGCAGCACCTTTGTCACCGTTCTTCATCAAGGCTTCCGCATACAGGAGATAGGAATCGGCCAGGCGGAGATAGGCGATATTCATGTAGTCCGGGTCATCCGCCGCAAGTTCGAAATTGGAATGGACGAAATCCCACTTCTTGACAGACGGAAGCGAATAGTTCTTAATCGTGCCTTCCGATGTGGCGAACATCGCCTTGGTCGGCTCCAGGTTGATCAGGGGCTTCCCGTTTTTGTCGAGAACCTCGTACACCTTGTTGTCCCTGTCCAGGAAGTAGACTGTCTTGTAAACGGAGTACTGGTCGTAACGTATATCTTTGTCCTGCTGACCGTCCCACTCATACAGGCGCCACGCCCCAATTGGAACGGCCAGACGCGCATTGCCCTTGCCGCCGTTGAGCGACCAGAACAGCTCGGTCGTCTTGCCTTCATAGTCGGGATGCGTCAGGCCGGAAACGCCGGAAAGCAGCGAATAATAATTCTTGAACATATTCCGTATACGGCTTTGCGAAGTAGAACCGTAAGGATACGTCTCGACCTCCCCGTTGAGGAAGGAATACAGCACTTCGTAATTTCCTTCTGTATAGAGCGGACTGCGGAAAATGTCGATGAAACAGTTGCCCGGATTGGACGCATTCGAGCCGAAACGGGACGTCATCAGATGGTAAGGAGAGTTCTCGCAGAGTTCCTTGAGAACGGCGACTGCATCGGCATAGCGGCCCATCGCCATATAGGTTTCCGCAAGATAGTGGCTGGCGATGGCCCTGTTCGGCTTGGTATTGTTGCCGTCGGTCCGCCAGTCCAGATGCTCGACGCAGAATTTGAAATCTTCGATCATCGCCTCACGCACCTTTTCCACGGGATCGCGATCCCAGTTGGTGCGATAGTTCGAGCCGGTGATTTCCTCAAGACTGAGCGGCACGTCGCCATAAGCATACGTCAGATGACGATACGCCCAGGCACGGAAAAACCGGGCCTGCGCGATAATCGACAGTCGTCGGGCTTCACGGGCGTCGGCCGTACCGGCCTCCCAGTCCACGTCTTCATCATTCTCAGCCCTGTTTATGATCATATTGCTGACATTAATGATGGTGTACATATTGCTAAAGGTCTCGCTGAACACCTCACCGTCAGTGTCCTGGACAATCATATTCGGCCAGTTGAACCAACGCGCCGTGCTGATGCGCTGATTGCCGAAATAGAGGTCGGATCCCCCGTTGAAGACGGAATTCGGCGTGATGGACGTATTGCTGTATTTGCAATGCTCGTTGCGCATCAATCCGCGCTGGGCGGAAATCATGCTGTAGAAACCGGAATAGTTGACCAGCAGATTGTCGGCGTACATCTCGTCCACGGGATGTTCCGTCAGGAACTCCATATTGCAGGAAACGACGGACAACGCCAGAAACACAATGGCTAATTGGAATAATATCTTTTTCATAAGGCAGTCGTGCTAGAAACTGAGTTTGACACCGAATGTACAGGAGCGGATCTGCGGAATCGACCGCTGGCGGCCGGAAGAACCCACGAATTCGGGGTCGAGGCCCACCCACTTGGTGAGTGTCAGGAGATTCTTGGCATTCGCATAAATCTCGACCCGGTTCAGATGCAGACGTCCGACCAGCTTTTCGGGAAAGCGGTACGCCAGGGTGACGTCTTTGATCTTGAAGAAATCGGCACTCCGGTAGTACTGCATGCCTGTCGGGTTGCTGACACCGTTTCGCGTACAGGAAGGATATTCGTTGATCGGGTTGGTCTCCGACCAGAACGGGCGGTTGTACGTATTCGTATTATAGGTTTCGCGCGAAGGTGAGTACATATAATTGGGCGAAAGAGAGCCGTAACGCCCGGTCATATAGACGGAGAGCGACAACCCTTTGTAACGGAAAGTGTTCATCAGGCTGGCATTGAATTTCGGTTCCCGCGACCCGACCACCATCTGGTCGGCCTCCGCGGTAATATTCCCGTCACCATTGAGGTCTTTGTAGCGGATATAGCCCGGCTGGGAATGCAGTGGCGTATTTTCGTCCGTCTGCCCGATCTGGTAGATTCCGTCGAACACATAGTCATAATAGCAGTTCGTCGGCCATCCGAGGAAATAGCCGGATGCCAGGTCGTCGATGGGATTCCCGTTTTCGTCGTACAGTCCCACGTCCACCAGTTTCGTCCGGTTCGCAAAGAACGTGAGCGCGGTTTCCCACGAGCAATTCCGCGTGCTGACATTCACCGACGTGATACCCAGTTCGATGCCGTAGGAATGCGTACGTCCCGAATTTTCCCAGATGCTTGTCGCGCCGTTGATGGACGGAATCGTCTTTCGAAGCAGCAGGTCGGTCGTCCGGGCGTCATAAACGTCGAGCGTACCGTGGATCCGGTTTTTGAACAGACCGAAATCCAGACCGAGATTCACCGATTCAGTAGTCTCCCATCCCAGCTCGGGTGATTCCAGTTTCGTGGGATAATAACCGTACGAAGTCGTCATATCGTCTTCGAAATAGTTGCGCGTGCTCAGGGTCGGAAGCGTGGCATAGGCGGATATGGCCTCGTTGCCGTTCCTGCCCCAGGACAGACGCAACTTGAACTGATTGAAAATCCGGTCGAAAGCCGAATCCTTGACCCAGGGTTCATTGGTCACGTTCCAGCCCAATGCCACGGACGGGAATACACCGTATTTCTTTCCCTGGCCAAAGCCCGAGAAACCGTCGCGACGGACCGTCGCCGTAAACAGATAGCGGGAATCGTAACTGTAGTTGGCACGGAACATCTGGGAGACGTGGTTTTCGGAGTTCTCGCTCGAACTGCCGGTCAGCGAAGCGGCTTTGTTGGGCTGCCAGTATGTAAGGAAGTCGTTCGGGAAGCCCACACCGGTCATCGAATAGCTGATGGTCTGTTCGTGCTGCGCGGAATACAGGGCGGTCAGGAAGATCGTGTGCTTTCCGAACTCGCGGTTATAATTGAGAAGATTCTCGATCAGCCAGTTCTGCGCGTACGTATTGGTGACGGAGAGTTCCCCGCCGTTGCGCGAACCCGTAAACGTATCGGCGCCTGCGTAATTCTGCTGCAAGCGGGAATCGTAACTGTAATTGGTATTGAGTTTATAGCTCAGGCCCTTGACCGGAAAAGAGACATCCAGGGCGTTGTTCGTGATGATTGAACGGCGGATATTGCTGTTGATCTCATAGATCGGGCTCAGCGGATTGGCCATATCGGTCGTACTCTCCCAGGTTACCAGACGGAGAGTGCCGTCGGAATTATAGGCCTGCGCCAGCGGGTTCATATAGTAGGCAGCAGCAAAATCCGCATTGTTTCCGCTGCGGTCCACATAGTTGTATTGCGTATTGGTCGTGAATTTCAACCATTTCCCGAGTTTCTGCTCAAAATTGAAACGGCCGGACAGTTTCTTGAAATCATCGCCCTTGGCGATGCCCTGATTGTCGGTCAGGTTGAAAGACAGATAATACTGGTTGTTTTCATTTTTGCCGCTGACGGAAAGATTATGGTTCTGATTGAATCCGGTGCGCAGGGCAAGGCCCACCCAGTCCACGTAATCGTGACTGAGGAAGGTATTCCGCTCCGTCAGGGTAAAGTCGCCGACGGCGATGTTCTTGTAGTAGTAGAACGTGTCGCCGTCCATCATCTCCGGCAGATTGACCGCCTCGGCCAGCGTCACGTATCCGTGATAGTTCACACGCGGTTTCGACCCCTCGCCTTTCTTGGTCGTAATGAGGATTACGCCGTTGGCGCCGCGGGCTCCGTAGATGGCCGCCGAAGATGCATCCTTCAGTACCTCGATCGATTCGATGTCGTCGGGGTTGAGTTCCGACCAGCTGTAATAATAGGGCGAGCCGTCCAGAATGATCAGCGGCGCATTGGATGCATTGATGGAGTTGCTGCCGCGGATCGTCGTGGAATTGTTCGAGCCTTCCGCATTGGAACCGTAAAGTTCGACATTCAGGCCGGGAACGGATCCCTGCAGCACGGACACCAGGTTCGGTGCGGGGCGCTCCTCGATCAGGTCTTTGTTGAACGAAGCCACGGCACCCGTCACATCGCTTTTCTTCTGGACACCGTATCCCACCACGACAATTTCATCGAGCACTTCGCTGTCGACCTCCATCCGGATGTTGATCCGGCTACGGGAATTCACAGGTACTGACTGGGTGGCCATACCGATACACGTATAAGTTATCTGGTCGCGTGGAGATGCCTTGATGGTATAGGCACCGTTAGCATCCGTAGTCGCATATACACCGGACGACGTATTGTGGACCGTAACGCCCACCAGCGGTTCTCCCTGCGTATCGGTTACCGTGCCTGACACCAGATTTGCGAAGGAAGCGGCTTCATCCGATTTCCGGATCACGATATTCTGGTGCACGATCTCGTAGGACAGGCCCAGCAATCCGCAGATCTCATCGAGGGCCTGTGTCAAGGTAACGCCGTTCATCGTGCAGGAAAGGTCCGGCACACCGGCAAGCACCTGCTTTTGATAAACGAAAGAATAGTTCGTCTTGCTCTCCAGGTCTTCGAGGACCTGGACGACGGGTGTCTCCTTATACTGGAGATTGAACGTCTGCGTCTGCCCCCACAAAGGCGTGAGGAACAGGAGCAGGACGCCTGCAAGTCCCGTCAGGAATAGTCTGTTTTTCATCGATCGGTATTTGGTTGTATTAATTGTTTCTGGAAATCAGGATTTTATTCCCATCTGCACGGAAACTGAGGTTTCCGCTCTTCTCGAGGATATCGAGCACCTCGCCGAAAGTGCCATAACGCGGCATGCGGCCCATAAACACGGTATTGGCAACATCGTCGCTTACGAAACCGTATGAGAAATCATACCATCGGCTGAGCTGTCGCATGATCTGATCGAGCGTCTGATTTTCGAATACGAACATCCCGTTGCGCCAGCTGGTCACCACTTCCGGCTTGACCTGCTGCACGGAAGTGGAGAAATCGGATTTAGCAGAGACGGCCTGATGGCCAGGAGTCAGGATCAGTTCGGACGAACGGACGTTATCCGGACAAATGGAAATACTGCCTTCGACCAGCGTAGTATAGACATATTGGTCTTCCTCATACGACATGACATTGAATTCCGTACCGTAAACGCGGATCAGTTGGCCGGCTATCCGGACCTGGAACGGTCGGGCATCCTCGCGGGCGACCTTGAAATACGCCTCCCCCGTCAGGTCCACCTCCCTTCTGTTTCCGTCGAAATGTTCAGGGTAACGGAGCGAAGACTCAGCATTGAGCCACACCTCCGTCCCGTCTTCCAGCGTAATATGGAACTCACCTCCCCGAGGAATCTCGAGTTTATTGATTGCGATCCTGTCCGCTTTCTCTTTCCGGCTTCTCTCATTTTCTTCTGCCATAACCGTGCGGAACGCAGCATCATTGTCGGTCGCATCGCTCCCCAGTACGACGACCCTTCCATCATCTGTCATCAATTTCGCCTTGGTCTGGCCGGGATGGATGGAATTCATATACTGCTGAGTCTGATACGTCGCATAGAGATCCTTAAACCTGCGTTCGCTCCGGTGAAGCGCCACCAGCGAAGTCCCCAGCAGCAGGAGGAGAATTGCGGCAGAAGCGGCAATCAGCACGATACGGCGTTTCCGGTTCAGCATTCGGATACGATGACGCATCGCATCGCGTGGGGAATCCGTTCCCACTGACCGCCATAATCGATATTCCTCTTGCAAATGGGCAGGATCAGAAAGAGTCTTCCACATCTCCTCATTGGCAGGATCCTCTTTCCGCCAAGCATCCAAAGCCTGCAGCTCCTCCGAATCCATCGATCCTGACAGGGATTTGAGCAACAAATCTGTAATACGGTCAATATCCATAGGGTAAGAAAGGATAGGTTTGTATTATTAACGCAATGTCCCCGGAAAAGGACACCGGAACCGGAGTATTTTTCCGTTTTTTTCGTAACTTTGCTTTATATGACTGGCAGGAGTCTATATTCGGATTTCAAAAGCGGGAGACTGGACCTGATGTACAGCGACTTCTATCCCGCGCTGATTGCCTATGCCGTCCGTTTCCTTGGCCCGAAATACGCCTATCTGGCAGAGGACTGCGTACAGGAGTCCATCTTCAAGACCTACCTGGTAAAAGACAGGATTGCCGACGAGTCCTCCCTGAAGGCCTATATCTACACATCAGTCCGAAACCGTGCGATCGGCATCCTCCGCAAGGACAGTTCACAGAATAATTATCTCAAGCAATTCGACCTCTCGGAGAAAGACATCCTGGCGAGCCTGATCGAACGGGAGACGATGCGTCGGCTCTTCATTGCCATAGACTCTCTTCCGGAGCAACTCCGCCGCATCTTTGACATGAGCTTCGAAGAAGGTCTCAGAAACCGGGAAATCGCCGCGATGCTGGGCATCTCGGAAAGTGCCGTCAAAAAAAGGAAGGCCAGAATGCTGAGTCTTCTCCGCGACGCCATCGGACCGGGCGAAGAGACAGCCATTATTGCGTTGCTCGTCTGTATCCTTTCCGGAACGGCTTGACTACCATACCGCCTGCGTAAACTCGTCGATGGACTTGGCGACGGCGGAGGCACAGCGGAGGCGTTCGCTTTGCGTATCGCGGTAGGAATAACGGAACTCGCACTGGATGGCGTCGACCACGCCGCCGCCGTAGGAGCCGTAGGTGCGGGTCGTATAGCCGCCGTAGAAGTACGGGTTGTTGCCGGGCGAGAGGTAGCCGGGACGCGGAACGCATTCCAGCCCGTTGCGGTTGAGGAAACCGCCGAACGAGTCTTTCCCCCGGAGCATCTGGGAGAACGAGTGGCCGGCCTTGTTGGTGCGGACCAGATGCGGAATGCTGGACGAGGAGACATACGTACCGCTGTCGAGCTTGGCATCCGACAGGTCCAGCGTCGAGGGCGGAAGCAGGTAGCCCAGCTCGATGTCCTCGGAGTGGCTCTGACCGTGGATGTCGAGCAGCAGACCGTGGCCGTACTGCTGCGTGACCTCATTGCGGGCGGTGGTGATATAGGCGTGGTACGCATCGTAAATCTTGCCCACATTGTCGTCGCCCGCCGGAATCGCATATTGGCGTTTCCGGTTGAAATCCACGTGGTTGCGCTTGATCAGCGCGATGACCATATAGGGATGCTTCCCCGTCTGCTGGAAGAAGGCCTTGTCGATTTCATCGGCCAGCTCCCGCGTGTTGTAGTCGAGGTCGGTGGCGAAATCGGGGTCCGGGCAGTTGCCCGTGTTGCGGAGCGTCAGGAACGATTCGACGACCGTACCGCCGTGCGGAACGGTCAGGATGATCGGGCAGGTTCCCTTCCGGTATTCCACGTACTTGTCGATCTTGAGCGTCTGCTCCTGCTTGTATTTTTCAATCTCTTCCGGCGTCAGATGGCGCGGACCGTCGTCCGGGTCCTGGCACGCAGCCAGGCCCAGCGAAGCACATAGGATCAATAACCAACGATAGATTCTCATTTCATTCCTCCCGGGGGCGGACGTCCCATCCCCAGATCACGTCGCCCTGGACGACGAACACCACATCAAAAGACTTGCCGCTCGCACGGTCCGTCACGGAATAGCACGCCAGCCGCTCCGATCCGGGCAGTTTCTCGTACGGTCCCAGGTCGAGCGCCGGATAGGCCTTGCCCGGCACGGCAGGCGCCATGCCGTTGACGGTTTCGGCATGCACCGGTTCCCCGGCCACCAGGCGCTTGATGGCGGATTCCACATTCGCCACCAGGCCGGGATGGGCGAAGGGATCGAGATCGGCGGCAGACGCCACTTCGAACGAGATCCGTCCGTTGCCGGCCGCCCGTTCGGCACGCATCCGGTCGGCATAGGCCTTGAATTGCCGGCGCAGCCGCGGCGACTTCAGACCTTCGCTCGTGTAGAGCGAAATGCCCTGCGCCCCGGCGCGGAACGCATTGTCCATCTTCTCGAAGATGGCTTCGGCCGGGCCGCCGAGTTCCGTATCGAGACCGCAGAACAGCGTGGTGCGCGGATTCTTGTCGCGGTTGTTCATCACCGTCGCATCGTAAGCGAACTGCGGGTCTTGCGTATAGAAGTCGGTATAGACCATCGGGAACACGAAGTCAAGGTCCCAGTCGTGGAAACGCTGGAAGACCATGAACTCCGAAACCCGCTCCGTGGCGAACGGCGAAGCCGTCACCTTCTTGCCGGCCGCGTGGGCTTCGTGGGCCATCCGGTTGGCTGCCTCCGTCACTA
>JAEEGK010004140.1_pt1 | contig 35747 bp, 40 predicted proteins | sample 8958771 | NCBI WGS metagenome assembly JAEEGK01 (sample SAMN16246547, study PRJNA631951) | gut metagenome | biome: gut microbiome; feature: rumen; material: SC-attached | host: Bos | place: Iran: Karaj | collected 2018-10 | reverse complement strand
TACAGATAAGGCTTCTTGCTGGTATACATGTTCTCTTTTCCTCCTTACGCCCAGACTTCGGGCTTCTGGGCCGCGTGCTTATGCTCGCCGCCGGCGTAGACCTTCAGGCGCTTGAGCTGGCTTGCGCGCAGCTTGTTCTTGCCCAGCATGCCCTTCACGGCCAGCTGGAACGCGAACTCGGGACGCTTGGCCATCAGGTCGCGGTACTTGGTCTCATGGAGACCGCCGGCATAGCCGGAGTGGGTGCGGTAGTACTTCTGGTCCAGCTTCTTGCCGGTGAGCAGGGCCTTGTCCGCGTTGATGACGATGACGAAATCACCGCAATCCACGTGGGGGGTGTAGGTGGGCTTCAGCTTGCCGCGGAGCAGATCGGCGGCGATGACGGCGGTGCGGCCCATGGGCTTGCCCGCAGCGTCCAGCACATACCATTTGCGCTCCACAGTGGCCTTGTTTGCCATGGTAGTGGACATTTCGTAAACCTCCAAAAGATGCAGGGCGGATTGACTTATCTCCGCCGAACCATTAGAATATGCTTCGTAAGAGCTTTGAATTTATACCACACGGGGAAAGACTTGTCAACAGCCTTTTTCGTAAATTTTGATTTACGATTTTCAAACTCCGTTTTTCTTCGATTATCTCCGTTTATCTCCTGATATCTCCGTTTCGATTTTTCTTTTTTTGAGGGAAACTATGGAACAGTTCACCGGACTTGTGCGCCGCTGCGTGGAGGATTATGACATGATCGCCCAGGGAGACGTGATCGCCGTGGGCCTCTCCGGGGGGAAGGACAGCATGGCGCTGCTTTGCGCCCTGAATTCCCTGCGGCGCTATTATCCCAAACGCTTCGAGCTGATCGGCGTCACCGTGGCCCTGGGCTTCCCGGATATGGATTTTTCTCCCGTGGCGGACTACTGCCGGGACCTGGGCGTGCCCTATGACATCGTCCGGAGCGACATCCGGGACGTGGTCTTTCAGGAGCGGAAGGAGAAGAATCCCTGTTCCCTCTGCGTGAAGCTGCGCAAGGGGGCGTTTCACGACCGGATCAAGGCCCTGGGGGCCAACAAGGCGGCCCTTGGCCACCACATGGACGACGCGGTGGAGACCTTCCTCCTGAGCCTGATCTACGAGGGGCGCATCAGCTGCTTCGAGCCGGTCACCAACATGGACCGGAGCGGCGTCGTCCAGATCCGGCCCATGCTCTATGCCGAGGAGAAACGCATCGTGGGCCTGGCGAGGAAATACCGTTTTCCCATCGTGGAGAGCACCTGCCCCATGGACAAGACCAGCAAGCGGGCGCTGGTGAAGGAATATATGTACCAGGTCAGCCGGGAACGCCGGGATTTCAAGATCAAGACCTTCCGGGCCATGCAGCGCCTGCCCCTGCCGGGCTGGCAGGTGGTGAAGGAGGGGGCCCGCCTTGGATGAAGTGCGCAAGAACACGGAGCATTTGGTCTCCGTCGAGGGCTGCACCGGCGAAGGGCTGGGCGTGGCCCGCATCGGCGGTCGGGCGGTGTTCGTGCAGGACGCCCTGCCCGGTGAACGCTGCCGGATACAGATCCTGAAGGCCGGCAGCGCCGCAGTCTATGCCCGCGTGCTGGAGCGGTTTTCGGATTCTCCCCTCCGGGTCACGCCGGACTGCCCCCACTTCGGGCGCTGCGGCGGCTGCGACTGGCGGCATGTCACCTATGCGGGGGAGCTGGGCTTCAAGCTGCAAAGGGTCAACGACGCTTTTCGGCGCATCGGCGGCCTGGACCTGCGGGCGGAGGAGATCCTCCCCGCCCCGCAGACCGAGCGCTACCGGGCCAAGGCCATCTTCGCCGTGGGGGATCGGGAGGGGAGGGCCGTCACCGGCTTCTACCGGGCCCGCAGCCACGCGGTGATCCCCGTGGAGGACTGCCCCCTGCAGACGGAGGAAGCCAACCTGGCCGCCGGCGTCCTGCGGGGGTGGATGGACGACTGCCGCGTCCCCGCCTGGGATGAAAGGCTGCAGAAAGGCCTCATTCGCCACCTCTTTGTGCGCAGCGGCATGGTCTGCGTGGTGGCGGCGGGGGAGCCCGTCCATGAAAAGGAACTGATCGGGGCTTTCCGTTCCGCCCTGCCGGAGCTGCGGAGCCTTATCTGGAACAAAAATACCCGGACGGGGAACACGGTGCTGGCCGGGTCCTTCCGCACCCTCTGGGGAGAGGACACCGTGGAGGTGAGCCTCAGCGGCCTCCGCTTCCGCCTGAGTCCCCGCTCCTTTTTCCAGGTGAACCCCGTCCAGGCTGCGCGGCTCTATGCCCTGGCCGTCTCTATGGCCGATCTTGCGGGCGGGGAGAACGTGGTGGACCTCTACTGCGGCGCCGGGGCCATCGGCCTGCTGGCTTCTCCGGGGGCGAAGGAGGTCGTGGGCGTGGAGGCGGTGCGCGCCGCCGTGGAGGATGCGCGTCAGACCGCTGCGCGAAACGGCATTCCCAACGCCCGCTTCCTCTGCGCCGACGCGGCGGAGGCGGCGGCGCAGTTCGCCGCCGGGGGGATGCAGCCGGACGTGCTTTTCGTAGACCCACCCCGGAAGGGACTGGAGGAAAGCGTTATCGACAGCGTCGCCGCCATGGGTCCAAGCCGGGTGGTCTATGTCTCCTGCGACCCCGCCACCCTGGCCCGCGACCTTCGCCGCTTCGGGGAAAAGGGCTACGCCGCCGAAAAAGCCGTCGCCGTGGACATGTTCCCCAGGACAAGGCATGTGGAGACGGTAGTATTGATGTCAAAGGTAGGAGTGGAATAAACTCAAAAGCCTTTGATTTCAGGCACTTTTCGACTTTAGGTGGTTTCGAACAGGTGGAGGCGGTAATCGCTCTGCGGTAACTTATCAATGGCAACTTTGAGAAAAAAGTGTGAGAGTTGAGTTGCCGGATTAGATGTCACATAGTTGAAGCTGTGGATTAGATGTCAGGGGTGTTGAGTGTTCGAGATAAATGCTGGAGGAATTGTTATATGGCATCGAGCAAAGAATATTTGGATTTCATATTGGAGCAGTTGTCCGAATTGGATGACGTGTCCTATCGAGCGATGATGGGAGAATACATCATCTATTATCGAGGCAAGATTGTTGGAGGTATTTACGATGACCGCTTTCTTGTAAAGCCCACAAAGTCCGCCGCAAAAATGATGCCGAATGCGGATATGGAATTGCCGTATGAAGGAGCAAAGGAAATGTTGCTCGTTGATGATGTAGACAGTAAGGAGTTTCTTAGAAAACTGCTGGAAGCAATGTATGAGGAACTGCCTGCTTCCAAAAAGAAGAAACAGACAAATTGAGACTTGAGGAGGTAATGGCTTTGCGCATAGATTTCAACAAGATAGATTCTGTAACATTTCCGGGGATGGATAACGGCACCGGTATGATGAGTGCTCGTATGTATAATGATGACTCCTATCGGATCATTCCGACAGCGATCCATCCGGGTGGGAGCATTGGAACTCACACGCAAAATTCCGGAGATGATATGAACTATGTCATCAGCGGGACAGGCAAAGCATTCTGTGACGGCGTGGAGGAAACCCTAAAACCGGGAGTAATGCATATCTGTCCGAAAGGATCGGAACACTCTATTATAAACACGGGAGAAGAAGATTTGGTCATGCTGACCATTGTAGTGAAGAAATGATTACATATTTGTTTGAGAAGCCTCTGATCAGAGGAACAATGTTGAAGAGAAAAAGTCAGTTCACTGCTTTGGTGGATATAGACGGAGAAGAATTAATCGCTCACATCCCCACGACAAATTGCATTGGTGACGTGGAAAACAAGAATCTGCCGTGTCTCTTATCCTACCATGATGACCCGAAACGGAAGCTGAAATATGATATAGAGGCAGTGCTTCTTTCCGATGATGAAAACTGGATAGGGATCAATCAGATCCTTTCCAACAGACTGGTAGAGTTCTTTTTCAACGAGCACGAACTGGATGCGATCGTTTCTGATTTCGACAGCGTTCAGCGCGAGGTGAATCTGGGCATTTCCAAGCTGGATTTCAAAGTCGGAGATACATATCTGGAAGTAAAAACTCCGCTGACGACAATCAATGTGAAATACGGGAAGGACATCAAGACGCTTCCGCCAAAGCCGTTTTCATCAACAGACAGGATGGTAAAGCACCTGAAGGAGCTTGCCGGATCACTTAAGGATCATGAGAAGGCTGTTTTTCTTCAGGTCTATCAGTACCGCATCACGGAGAGGAAGGAACGGCTCAGGTCAACGCACTATGAAGAGGTGTCACAAACCTTCAAGGACGCTTCTCAGGCAGGCGTTGAGTTCTGGGAGGTCCAGATGGATTTCAGGCCGGAAGGGGTAACACTTTACAGCGTGACGAGAAGTAAAGACTTGTAAATCGGGATTTGCGGGGGTGAAAATTATGATTAAACTCCTTGGTAAAAATAATGACTTGAGAACTGAAGAAGGCAAAATAACAAGAATAGGATATGCAGTTATGACGCTATCCACCATTTTGGGATTGTGTGTATTTCTGACCGGAAGATACATGTATGGAAAGTCGCTGGAAAAGAAGCAGTAATACAAATTCCCAATTGTCGATATGCATCCTACTGTCTCGACCCTGAGCAGTCGGGGAATTGCCCATTCCATCATTAGACGGATTGCTGATGATCGGATTTGGTATTGCCGTTGATGAAGCCGAAAGGGAGAAACCCCGCTGCGCAGTTTGCGCGCCGGAATCGCGCGGCAGTCCCCCCCGGAATACAAGCTCGATAGAAAACAGGAGGAGATACTTGTGAGAGAGCAAACATCATCCGCACAGAACACGGAGGGGCTGAAGCCCTACCTCTCTCCCTTGGCCGTCTGGGCATTGTCCGTAGGCTCGGCGATCGGCTGGGGCTCTCTTGTCGTCACCAGCGGCAGTTATCTTTCCCAGGCGGGCCCGCTGGGGTCCGTTCTTGGCCTGCTGATCGGGTTCGCGATGATGGTGATCATGTCCAGCCACTACCACTTCCTTGCCAACCGTTATCCCGGGACCGGCGGGTTATATCACTATGTGAAAACCGTCTTCGGGTATGACCAGGCGTTCTTTGTCGGCTGGTTTATGTTTCTGACGTACATCTCCGTCTTCTGGGCCAATGCGACGAGCATCCCCCTGTTTGCGCGGTATTTCCTCCATAACGCCTTCGGCTTCGGCTATCTTTACACGATTTTCGGCTATGAAGTCTATCTGGGCGAAGCCGTCGTGACGCTGATCGTCATTGCCCTCGTGAGCGTCCTGTGCATCAAGAGCAAGAAGGCGACGGCGGCTGCGATGGTGGGCTTTGTCCTGCTTTTTACCGTTGGCATCACGGTGTGCTTTGCCGTGGCGATGGCGCGCCACGGCTCCGCGGGCCTGACGATGGCGCCCGCGTTCATGCCGGACAAAGGCGCTTTGCGTCAGGTGATCAAGATCGCATTCCTGTCCCCCTGGGCGTTCATCGGCTTTGAAACGGTGACGCACTCCGCGGCGGAATACCGCTTCAAGCACAGCAGACTGTTCAGGATCATGTTCCTCGCGGTAACCGTCACGACCGCGCTGTATATCTTTGTGATCCTGCTGAGCGTCTCCGCCTACCCGGAGGAATGCGTCGGCTGGATGGATTACATCACCCATCTGGATCGGTTTGAGGGGATCGCCGGCTTGCCCGCGTTTTATGCGGCGCACCATTATCTCGGCGATGCGGGCGTTTATATTCTGATGGCGTCCCTGCTGGCGCTGGTGTTTTCCAGCCTGATCGGCATGATGCGCGCCGTCAGCCGCCTGTGCTACGCCGTCGCTCAGGACGGCATCCTGCCGGAACGGTTCTCGAAGCTCAACGACAAGCAGATACCCGTTCAGACGATCCTTCTGGTCGCCCTCATTTCGCTGCCCATCCCCTTCATCGGGAGAACGGCGATCGGCTGGATCGTGGACACCACGACCTTCGGCGCCACCATTCTCTACGGTTTCGCGGCGATGGCGGTTTACAAGGCGGCAAAAAAGGAAGGAAGCAGGAAAGACGTCATTCTCGGCGGCGTCTGCATCCCCATTCTGATCGCGTTCCTCGTTTTCCTGCTGCTGCCGAACCTGTTCTCCGATAATCTGATCGCCTCGGAAACCTATGCCCTCATGGTCGGCTGGTCCATCGTCGGCCTGCTCTATTTCAACCACACCATCCGAAAGGATCATACCAGGAAATTCGGCAAAGCGATCGTCGTCTGGGCCACGCTTCTGGCCTTTATCGTTATCCTGTCCATGACATGGACGAACAGAATGAACGAAGCCAGGGAAAACGCCGCTTTTGAGACTGTTTTCAGCTATGTCGACGGTACAGCGGACAGCGAGACGCTCTCGATGGACAGAGAGGAATTCCTTGACCTCCAGCGTGAGCGGCTCCACAAGGCGGACCGCATCCGGTTTTTGACGATCGCCGGACTGTTCGCCCTGTCCATCGGCGTGATGATCGCAAACTACTTCATCGTGCGGAAATGGGAAAAGCAGGCGGCGGAGGAGCGGGATCGCGCAAAAACCATCGCTTTCACCGACCCCCTCACCGGCGTCAAGAGCAAAACTGCGTTTGCCATGAGTGAGAAGGATTACGACGGCCTGATCGCAGAGGGCGCGGTCGGGGATTTCGCTGTCGTGGTATGCGACGTCAACGGCCTGAAGCAGATCAACGACACCCTTGGGCATAAGGCGGGCGATGAATACATCCGCCAGGCTTCCGTGATGATCTGCGACATCTTCCAGCACAGCCCCGTGTACCGTGTCGGAGGCGATGAGTTCGTGATCGTTCTGACCGGCCGCGATTACATCATCCGCAAAGAACTGGTGCTGGCGCTGCATGACCGTTCCGTGGAGCACATCGACGGCGGCGGCGTTGTCGTCTCCGGCGGCTATTCCGATTTCAGACCGGGGGAAGACCAGAATTTCCACAGCGTGTTCGTTCGTGCCGACGAGCTCATGTATGAAGAAAAACAGCTGCTGAAGGGGCTGGGCGCCGTCTCAAGAGACGACGCGGAGGCTGCGCAGGCGCCCTCCGGTCCGGTGATCAACGGACAGGAAATGCTGAGCGTAAAGAAATACACCCTGATCGTCGAGGATGAAAACGTCAATCGGATGATCCTCGGAAGGATGCTCCAGGGCTCGTATGAATTGCTCTACGCGTCGGACGGCATCGAAGCCATCGAGAATATCAAGAAGTACGGCGATGAAATCGCGATCATGCTGCTGGATCTGCAGATGCCCCGCCTGAGCGGCATGGAAGTGCTCAAGATCATGCAGGAGGATAAGGAGCTGGCGGATGTGCCGGTCATCGTGATGACCGCAGATCACAGCGCAGAGGTGGAATGCCTGAAATACGGCGCCATGGACTTTATCCCCAAGCCCTATCCTTCGGTCGAGATCGTCCAGGCGAGAGTGAACCGCTGCATTGAACTGTCGGAGAAGCGCAGCATTCTGGAATCGACGGAACGAGACAATCTGACCAAGCTGTACAATACGAATCATTTCCTGAACTATGTCAGGATGTATGACCGGCACTATACGGAAATGCCGATGGATGCGATCGTGGTGGACGTCAATCATTTCCACATGGTCAACGAGCGCTACGGAAAACCGTATGCGGACGGGGTCCTCAGCAGGATCGGCAGCCGCATCCGGTCTGTCGCGCGGGAAATCGGCGGCGTCGCCTGCCGGCGGAACGCGGACGTATTCCAGATCTATTGTCCGCACCGCGACGATTATGAAGCGATGCTTGCCAAAATCTCCGACGGCCTCAGCGGAGAAGACACCGTTACCAACAGGATCAGACTGCGCATGGGCGTCTATGCCAATGTGGACAAAACGCTCGAGATCGACCGGCGCTTTGACCATGCCAAAACGGCGGCGAATACGGCAAAAGACGGATATCGAAAGGCTGTCGGCATCTACGACAACAAAATGCATGAAGCCGAGCTTTATCGGGAGCGGCTTCTGGAGGATTTCCGGCCGGCATTGGAAAGCGACCAGTTCCTGGTCTTCTTCCAGCCCAAATTCGATATCCGCCCGGATAAGCCGATCCTCTCCAGCGCGGAAGCCCTGGTGCGCTGGAAGCACCCGGAGCTGGGCGTGATCAGTCCCGGCATCTTCATCCCCATGCTGGAGGACAACGGGCTCATTCTGGAGCTCGACGAGTGTGTGTGGCGCAAGTCCGCCGCCCGGATCAGAGACTGGAAGGACCGCTTCGGTTATTCCGTGCCGGTTTCCGTGAACGTATCCCGGATCGACATGCTGACGCCGAACCTCACGGGCATTTTCAAGGAGATCCTCGACGAGTATCGGCTGAGCACGGAGGATTTGATGCTGGAAATCACGGAATCCGCCTATACGGAGGATTCGGAGCAGGTGCTGTCTACCGCGCGCGAGCTCTGCGGGATGGGCATGGGCTTCCGTATCGAGATGGATGATTTCGGGACCGGTTATTCGTCCCTGGGTATGCTGTCCCATCTGCCCATTGACGTTCTGAAGCTGGATATGAGCTTTGTCCGCAGCGCATTCGGCGAGACGCGGGACATGAGAATGATCGAGCTGGTCATCGACATCGCGGATTACCTGCATGTTCCGGTGGTCGCAGAAGGCGTGGAGACAGAGGAACAGTACATGGTGCTGAAGGCGATGGGCTGCGATTATGTTCAGGGGTATTACTTCTCCAAGCCCGTGCCCCCGGAGGATTTTGACCGCTTCCTGATCGAGCGCGGCGAGCAGAGGACGGAGATCGCGCCTGAGGTGAAACGGACCTGTGTGAGCATCTCCAAGGCGCTGATCAGCGATTTTGAAAACATCTATTATGTGGACGTCGTTTCCAATCACTATCTGGAATTCTTCAGCGGGAAAAACGGCGACCTGGAGATCAAGCCGGGAGGAACGAACTTCTTCGAGGAGGCGGGGAGAAGGCTGCTGGACGAGGTTTCCGAGGAGGATGTGAAAACCGTCAGCGAGGCTCTCAGCAAGAGCAACCTGGTGCGATGGACCGGGGAAGAGGAAACCTTCACCGCGTCCTTCCTGCGAAAGAAGGGCGAAGCATACCGGGCATACACGCTGCAGACGATCAAGACCAGAAGCGACGATAAGCATCATATCGTCATCGGCGTCAAGCCGAACTGATTCCAGCGGTACGGGGTCCAGACGGTTTGGCCGGAATCGAAGGAGGAATCCGGCCTTCGCGGGAAGGGAGGTGCGTGACCGATGACGGTTTATATGGGCGCGATCCTGCTGACAGAGCTGCTGATGCTCACCATGGCGCTGCATGTTCTGAATTATCCCGGCTTTGCGCAGGTGGAGAAGCGCTGGTATCTCATCACGTTCATCGCGGTCTTCCTTTGCGCCGGGATCGAGCTCATCGCGCTGCATTTCGACGCCCGGGGAAAGGCCTTCGCCCTCCCGCTGACCGTCCTGACCGTGATCCAGTTCGCCATCACGCCGATGCTGCCCGTCTTCTTCGCCGGCGCGCTGGGCATGCACCGCCAGGCCGCCATAGCGGCCGGGTTCTTTTCCCTGCATGTGCTGGCGGAGATCGTCTCCGCGCCCTTCGGCTGGATCTTTTATTATGATTCCCTGGGGACCTATATCCGGGGCGAATACTACGTCGTCTATCAGGCCTTTTTCCTCATCAGTCTCGTGATCCTGATCATCTGCCTGGTCATCGTGGGCACGCGCTTCAAAAAGCGCGACCTTTCCACCATCGTCATGGTGTTCGTGGTCATGGTCGCCGCGCTTCTGCCACTGCTCCTGTTCAAGGTCTATACGGACTACCTGGGGATCGGCCTGTGCGCCTCCCTGTGCTTCATTTATTATAACGATCTGATACAGGAGAATACGCGGGAAAAGCTGGTCGACGATCAGAAAAAGATGTATTCCATGCAGGAGCACACCATCTCCGGCATGGCCAACCTGATCGAGAGCCGGGACCTGGAGACGGGCGAGCATGTGGCGCGCACCAGCCGGTATGTCCGGACGCTGGCGGAATGCGCAAGGCAGGACGGCGTCTATGCCCAGGAACTGGACGAGCGCTTCGTCTCCTCGCTGTACATGATGGCGCCCATGCACGACATCGGAAAGATCGTGGTGCCCGACCACATTCTGAAAAAGCCGGATAAGCTGACCGAGGAGGAATTCGGGGAGATGAAGCGCCACGCCTCCGAGGGCGGGCGAGTCGTTCGGGAGGTCCTGAGCGGCGTCGCGGACGAGGAACTGGTGGCGCTGGCCTCGGATGTGGCGGCGTATCACCATGAGCGATGGGACGGCAAAGGCTATCCTGCGGGCCTTTCCGGCGAAGCGATCCCCCTTTCCGCCCGGTGCATGGCGATCGTGGACGTGTTCGACGCGCTGATTTCCGAGCGCTGCTATAAGAAACCCATGTCGAAGGAGGCCGCCTTTGAGATCATCCGGCAGGAATCGGGCACGCATTTTGACCCGAAGCTGGCCGAGGTGTTCCTGGAGCACAGAGGGGAGTTTGACCGATGACGCTCTATGCGGGGATGACGATCCTGATCGAGCTTTTCATGATCGCGATGATGGTCCACGTTCTGCGGTCCTCCGGCATCTCCAAAACGCAGAAGGGTTGGTTCTTCCTGACCTACCTGGCCGTCATGCTGTGCGCCGCGACGGAGTATGCGGTGCACGGTGTGCGCTATGACCCCGGGTTTGCCATTCCGCTGACGGTCGTCACGGTAGTGCAGTTTTCCGTCGCGCCGCTCCTGGGCATCCTCTTTTCCGGCGCTCTGGGACTGCCCCGTCAGCGAAAGATCACCGTCGGCTTCCTGTGCCTGAATCTGCTGGTGGAAATCGTCGCCGCGCCTTTCGGCTGGGTATTTTCCTTCGGTCAGACGGGCTACGCCCGGGGAGAATACTTCTTCCTTTATGAGGCGTTTTATTTCTTCAGCCTGATCTATCTGGTGGTCAGCATGGTGAAGGTCGGAAAACGCTTCCGGCACAGGGACCGGGGAACGATCGTCATGATCCTGGTGGTCCTGGTCACGGGGATCGTTCCGATGACGCTTCTGAAGGTCAACATCACCTATATGGCCATCGCCATCAGCGCCAGCCTTTGCTACATCTATTACAACGACCTCATCCAGCAGGATATACAGGCGGAGCTCATTGCCAGCCAGGAAAAGATGTCCCGGATGCAGGAGCACATCATTTCCGGGCTCGCCAACCTGATCGAGAGCCGGGACCTGGAGACGGGCGAGCATGTGGCGCGCACCGGCGGCTATGTCAGGGCGCTTTCGGAGTATGCCAGGCAGGACGGCGTTTACGCGGCGCAGCTGGACGATCGCTTTATCGACCTGATGTACCGGGCCGCGCCGCTGCATGACGTGGGAAAGATCGTGGTGCCGGATCACATCCTGAAAAAGCCGGGCAAGCTGACGGAGGCGGAATTCGGGGAGATGAAGCGCCACGCCTCCGAGGGCGGCCGGGTCGTTCATGAGGTGCTCGGCGGCGTCGCGGATGAGGCGTACCTGTCCTTCGCTTCCGACGTCGCCGCCTGCCACCATGAGCGCTGGGACGGCAGGGGATATCCGAAGGGCCTTTCCGGCGAGGACATCCCGCTTTCCGCGCGGATCATGGCGATCGCGGACGTATTCGACGCTCTGATTTCCGAACGCTGTTATAAAAAGGCCGTGCCGCCGGAAGAAGCGTTCGATATCATCCGGGAGGGAGCCGGCACGCAGTTTGACCCCAATCTCGTCAAGGTGTTTCTCCGCCACCGCAGCGCCTTTGCGGATATGTTCCCGTGAGCGGCCGGCATGCGCTGGGGGGGCGCGGCGGCGAAGTCTTTGCGACGGCATGAATCGCCGGAAAAACCCTCTGCGTCCGCAGGGCGGCGGGGATGTTCCGGATCGGCTTTGCCGCCTCTGCCTGCGGCCGGAACCGGCGCAAGGGGGAATTTCTTCCCCCGGTTGGCGTTCCGTTTCCGATCCTGCCATGGGGATTCCCTCCGGGAATTCCCCCGGCATAAAAAAGTGGTACGGGGAAGTGAAAAAAGGTTGACAAGCGGCGGCGTTTCTGCTATTATCTCTCCTGCTGGTGTTCGCCGTCATGCTGGTGTAGCTCAGTCGGTAGAGCAGCTGATTTGTAATCAGCAGGTCGGGGGTTCAAGTCCGTCCACCAGCTCCAGCCCTTCCTTGGGGCGCAAGTGAATACGGGGGTGTTCCCGAGTGGCCAAAGGGGACAGACTGTAAATCTGCTGGCTATGCCTACGGTGGTTCGAATCCACCCGCCCCCACCAGATGAGCAGGTTAAAAATCCTATAATGCCCAAAAAGCTAGGGATTTCAAGGCCTGAGAGGGTGTCTCAATTCTGATTGAGACACCCTCTGAATTTTCCTACTTTTTCTCCAAAACAGTAAACCGGATAGATTCGAACCACCTATCAGAAAACTGAATACCGCTTTTTGAAGGCCGGGTCGCACGCTGCTATGGTGCTGATCCGGCTCATTTTACTTTCAAACCGAAGGATAGAAGTCTACGAAAAGTACACGGAGGAAAAATGACACAAGAAAGAAAAGACGAATTATACGATGCGATGATCGCTTGGATCTGTGAACACATCCAAAACGATACCGAGCTCTTCAATGTCTTTCATGGAGAATTCGGGATGACCAAGGAGGAATTGCATGATCACTGCATTGAAAGCCTGGATTATCTCTTCCCGGAGAACAAGGTTCAGAATATGCTGAAAGCCAAGCTTGAACAGAATCTCTCAGACTATCGTGAAAAATGGCTGCAGATGTCGCCCACCGATCTCATATCCCAAAGCGATGAAATCACGGTCATGACCCGACTTGTTTCCATCTTGCCGGGAATGGCCTCGGATGAGGAAGCGGAGTACTTACTTGAATTCGTAAATCCCCTACAAGTCGCCGGTGAAGAATTCCTGAGCCAAAGTGAGTTTGAGCCCGAAACGGATGGGGAAAGAATCGGTCATTTGCTTTGGAGCCTGCTGGACAAAAGAGACGCAGATATGGTCTATGAAAAAGAAGCAGGATTTGACCCTGGTCTCGAAGAACAGACGATGTCTTTCTGAAGAGTGATTCCGATTAGAGAATTGCGCTTGACATCCGTGGTAAAATACCGGGGAATGAAATGAGAAAAGACCGGAGGAAACTCGTCATGGATGCAGAGCGGCAAAAAGAAGCAGACTGGAGCAGCCTCACCCCAGAGGAAAAACGGAGAGAGCTTTTCAACCGACAGAAAGCAACACTGATGACACTGCTTGAGCGAAAGGCAATTACACGGGAACAGTACGAAAAGAGCTTTCGGGTTCTCGCCGAGCAAATGGGTTTCGACGTGAGCTAAAAGCAGAAAGAATCCAGTGCAAATATGGAGTAAGTACCGGCTGGGTCGCTTCAAAACGATCCAGCCGTTTTTTTGTGCCAAAACAGGAGGTAAACGATGAAGACTGAATTGAGCGATGAGACAAGGGGCCGTTTTCTCAAGGAGATCGGCCTCTGCCTCGAAAAAGCCGGTTTTCAGACAGGACCGGAGAAGAACGGCCTTCTGCCGGTCCGGTGGAACGGTGCGTCCCTCTGCCGGGTGAACGCTGCCGGCGGAGCGCAGTTCCGCAAGGAGGAGTTGGATGCTGAGGGAGCGTCGGAAGCCTTCCATCGTGCTCTGGATGTGACCATGGAGGCGGTGGAGTACCTGCAGCTGATGCAGAAGGCGCCGCAGCTCAAGGCAAGAGGGCTTGATGGTGATTACCGGCTCCTCTTGGATTTTAACGGTACGGTTCTTGCCGGTTTCCCTACCAAATACGGAACCGAGTTCGTGACATGGGAGTGGGACTTCAATCACACGGGAATGTGGCAGGGTCACTATTACGGGACGAATTTCGCCGGGGCGAAAAAGGACTTCGCGGTTCGGGCAAGGCTCATTCGCCAGCGGGAGCTGTTCGAGCCTGAGCAACTGGAAGAACTGTACCGATGCTGCCAGCGAACAAGGGAACTGGACGAAGATCTGTCGTACCAAGGCGAACAGCAGATCATTCGGCTTCAGGACCGCATCGAAGCGATCTGTCCCGGTGTAAAGGAACGGGTGATGGCGATGGAGCTGAGACAGAGCAGCGCAGAACCACAGCATGAAATGACCATGGATTGAGGCCGGAGTTTTCAACGACGAAGTTGAGGACTCCGGCCTTTTTTCATTTCCGGCGATAAAACCACCGACACTTCACCCTTTTGAAGTGGACACGTTTATGATTTGGTACGAGTCCACTTTAAGGAGGTGAAGTGTCAAGAACCAACCTTCACGAACAAAAAACAAGACAGGAGGGGAAAAGTGGAAGCAATACTCTGCAACCGCAATCACCCGGAATTCGGCGTCGCAACGATACCTTTGCCGATCCCGGACGAGGAATACGGAAAATGCATCAAACTGCTGGAGGCACTGGAGATCGGGTGCGTTACCGGCCACGACTGCTATGTGGAAGTGATCAAGGATGCTCCCCCGGCACTGGACATTCTGGAGGGCAGCATGGTCAACCTGGACGAGCTGGATTTCCTGGCCCGCAGCATGGATCGCTTCACCGATGAAGAACTGGCAAAGTTCCAATGTGAGATCGCAACCAATGACTATTGGGACCTGGAAACGCTCATCAATCTGTCCTTCTCCTGTGAGCAGGTCACGGTCATCACAGACTTTTCCAAGCTGGAAGAAGCGGGCAGGAGCCACTACATGACCATGCACGGAGGCGGTGTGCCGGTAGATGAATACAACCAGCTCAACGGCATTGGCATTATCCGCAGACTCATCGCGGATGGAGGCGGTATCATCACCCCCTACGGCGTCTTGTTTGAGAACGCCATGCATATCGAGCCGGTGTACGCAGGACACAGCTTTCCGCCGTATTCGGACAAGTCGTATCTAATGGAGTTTACCCTTGAAACGCCCCTCGAAGGAGAGATCCCCTTCTTCCTGCCCCAACCGGAGAAGCGGCTGGAGCGCCTATTGGAACGGGCGGATATCCACAGCGCAGAGCAGCTGAGCTTCCGAACCTGGCGCTGCGATCTCCCGGATGCAGTCGTGGACCGACTGAACTTCCCGAAGGAAAGCCTCTGGGAAATGAACAGCCTGTGCGCTGCCGTCAAGAACATGGATCACAAGGAACGTCAGAAACTGTGCGCCGTGATCCAATGTGCCGAGCCGGAATATGCCTTTCAAATGCGGCATCTCGCAGAGAATTTGGAGCTCTTCGATTTCGTCCCCGGCGTTCAGACCGCCCTCGACTATGGCCGGTTTCTCATTCAGGAATCCGGCCATTATGAGTATGATGAAAATCTGGAGCCGTATTACGACTATGAAAGGTGCGGGCAGGAACAGATGGATTCAGAGTCAGGAGCTTTCAGCACGCTCGGCTATGTGTCCTATCACGGGATACTGAGCCTTGACGAGCTGATGATGGAGGACCCGGCGGAGCACGAACAGGCTCCCCAACAGGAGCTTCAAATGGGAGGTATGTCATGCTGATCCTGAACCTGACTCGCGGCAGAAGCAACTGGCGCGTTCCGCTCAGTCTTCCCACCACACCGGGAGAAATCGCGGAAGCCTATTCCCAGCTGGATCAGATCAGCAAGAAGGAGCAGTCAACGCGCATCGCCGGCGTGCTCAGCGAAGTGAGCTTCTTCGACGGCTTCTTCCGGGACAAATACCCAGACTCTTTCGACGAGCTGAACGAGCTGGCGCAAAGGCTCGAAAGAATGAACGAGCAGGAGCTGCGCACCCTGGACGGCGCGCTGAACATGGAAAGCATCAGCAGCATAACGGATATTCTCCGTATCGCGGATTCCCTGAAGGACTATATCTTCGTCAACGGGGTAACGACGGAGAAGGACCTGGGGAGATTCCTCGTGGACACAGGCTACAAGGGCTTCCCCGAAAAAGTCAGGCCGTACCTGGACTATGCCGCCATCGGTGCGGAATACTGCGCAGAGCGCGGCGGCGCATTTACCGCGAGGGGATTCACGCTGCGTCGGCGAGGCATGGAGACGCTGTCGCCAAAGGAAAGGGAATGGTGGAAGCCGATCTTCCGGGCTTATCTCCAAACACCCGCATGGCAAAGCAAAAGCAGCAAGCCGTATGCTTTGGACCTTCCCGCCACCACGGAGCAGATGTGCGCCGCACAAAACGAGTTGGAGGTCCCGGATCTGGAAGAAGCAGAGCTGCTTCGAGCGGAGTGCCTGTCTCAGCCGTTCATGCCGTATATTCCCCTTCAGGAACCGGACTTTGCCCAACTGCGGGATTTATCTGTGATCCTCTCCGCATCCATGGATGACTATGGAGAATCCCTTGTTCTGGCGGTATATGACATGAAAAGACCGCAGGACCTCACGCAAGCGTGCGAGCTGTCACAGGAAATATGGCGCTATGAGCTGGTCACCGATGTGGAGGGCTACGGCAGGAACGCACTGTACGAGCTCTGTGAGGATCAGGAGATCGTGGATACGGTGGATGGGTTTATGGATTGGGATTCCTTCGGACGGCACATGCTGGAGGAGGACGGTCTGGTTTTCACGGAACACGGGTACGTTCGCCTGTTCGATCCAGAGCAGCCGGATATGGAACAGACCATGTCTTGCGGATAAATCCATATAAGCGGCAGAAAGGAGAAAAATGGAGAAACAAAAGCAAACGGCAAGGTTTTCCCTGCGCCCCGCGTCCGTCTCGGAGGCGGGGATGTTTTATCGAATGACGCCGGATCAGGAGAGGGCTAACGGCAGCATCGGCCACCTCCGTATGGATTTCGGGCGCAAAGGGACCGGGTTCTGGTTCACCTGGTTTGACCACAGCGTCGGCGAACTGAACACCCCGGAGTTCAAGGCGGAGATCGACGAGGTGGTCAACACACTGCGGGAAAGCGTGCTGAAGGATCGTGTTTCTATGCGGCGCTTCTGCCGGGAGTCCGGCGGAGAGCTGGGCATGAATTTCGGTATCCCGCAGTACGGCTATGTGGTGGAAACCGAGCATTACCGCTACTGTCTCCGCTGCAAGCCCCAGGAGGGGGACTACGACGGCTACCTCTGGTGCTTCGATAAGTGCATTCAGGAGATGAATCAAGTACAGCAGGAAAACCAAGACATCGGATTACTCCCAAAAAACGAAATGGAAATGGAGATGTGAGCAGGATGAGAAACCCGTTCAAAAGCAAACTGGCCGTCGGGATCCTCTGCGTTGTTCTAGCGGCGGTGATCGCGTTCGCGGGCATCCCCGCCTTGAACCATACAAAGACAGCAACCCGGATCGCTGTCCGCGTCCGTTCCGACGTGCCACAGGGCACGAAGCTCACGGCGGAGATGCTGACCGCTGCAGAGGTTGGGGCCTACGGTCTCCCGGAAGGGATCGTCACGGATCAGGAGGCCGCTATCGGCCTGCGGGCGAAGGAAAACCTCTATGCGGGAGAGCTACTGTGGCAGGCGAGACTGGCGACGGAAGCGGAGTACCAGGCCGAGCTGGCCGACCGATCCCTGGGTCTCAGCGGAGGAAAGCGTCTGGTCACGATCAGCCTGCCGACCCCATCCTCCGGCGTCGCCGGCGTACTCCGGGCGGGGAATATCGTGGACGTCTACGAGTATGTGGCGGAAGAAGATGAAGAAGGCACAGAGGTCTGCTCCGCAAAGCTCATACAAAGTTCCATGACGGTTTACGACGTCCTGAATCGGAGTATGGAATCGCTAGCCGCCCTGGACGAACAGCTGGAGGCTTTGGCGGAGGGTGAGACGGCCAATCTGGACTTCGTCCCCTGCTACGTCGTCTTCCGTTGCACGGAAGCGGAAGCGCAGGAGCTGATCCGGCTGGAAAACACGAAGGCTATGCACCTCGTCCTGCGGAAAACGGGAGGGTGAGTATGAGCATCATCGCCATATGGGGACCGCCCAACAGCGGCAAGACGACCCTCGCCATAGATCTGGCCTTTGCCCTTGCGGGGAACGGAAGCTCCGTTTGCCTGATATCCCCGGAGCCGTACAGCGAGCTGGGGGCAATGCTGGAGCAAAGCATCCGGCCCGAACACTCCCTGACAGCGGCGCAGAAGAACGCAGGCCCACCGGAGCGTATCGCCGTGCGTGTGGGAGATGGCCTTTTCCTCCTGGCAGCAGCCTCGGACGCCGACGCTTTTGCGGAAGACCTGGGCGGCGACAGCGCCAGAAATGTGCTGGAACGAGCGGCGGAAGCCTTTGATGCGGTGCTGGTGGATTGCCCCGCCGCCACGGACAACGCCGTTTCCGCCTGGGGCCTGCAGCTCTCGGAATCGGTCCTGATCCTCTCCGGCTGCCGTAGCGCCTCGGCCCTGTGGTTCAGTGCCTACCGCCGGGTGATCGGGACCCTGGGTGCAAAGGGCATCCCCGTCTGCCTGGAAGCGGGCGGGAGCTTCCATTACAAGGGGCTTTTGCAGATGATCAACATGACCCCCGCCGTATGGGTGCCATACGTTCCGGGCGCAGAGGAAATCCAGGCAGAACGGAAAACGCTATACGGCATCGGCGGAAGAAGCGGTAAAGCCTATACGTCGGCAATCGACGCCCTGTGCGAGCTTATTACGGAGGGAGGAAATGTGCTGTGAGCATCTCCGGTTATGAATTCCTGTCCATCGTGCAGGTACGGGACAAGGATGCGGCAGCGCCCATGGATTTCGGCGCGGACTATGTGGCGGTACTGGAGGCCGTGCGCAGCGCCATCGCACAGAACCACGCACAGGAGCTGGCCGCGGCGCTGGACGACGAAAGCGCCGCACAGGTCTTGCAAGGCCTCATCATGAAATACACCACCGATGCGCTGGCCGGTCAGGACTATGACCGGCAGGAGCTGGCCGAGCGGGTCTTTCAGGACATGGCGGGCCTGGGCATCCTTACCCCCTATCTTTACGATCCCGCAGTAGAGGAAATCAACATCAACGGCTATGCCAACATTGAGATCATCTACGCAGACCGGACGGAGTTTCTCCACGGAAGCCAAGCCTTTCCCTCGCCGGAAACGGCCCTGGACATCGTCAAAAGAATGCTGCGCATGGGCGGGGTGCTTCTGGACGCGCAGACGCCAAGGGCGGAGAGCTATATCGGTTCCGGGACCCGCGTGGCAGCTATGATCCCGCCTCTGGTCCCCAGGGAGAGCGGCGTCAACGTCTCGATACGAAAGCAGAACAGAAGCCGCATCACCCGCCGGCAGCTCATTGACGCCGCCTCCGCCACGGAGGATATGCTGGAGTTCCTGACCCTCTGCCTATGCTACGGCGTTTCGGTGGGCGTAGCCGGAAGCACCGGCTCCGGCAAGAGCACCCTGATGGCCTATCTGCTCAACGAGTACATCCAGCGGAACGATGATATGAACAACCGGGTATATATCATCGAGGATTCCCGCGAGCTGAATCTGCTGGACTACGACGAGAGTCATGACCGGCCGGCAAGGGTGATCTACACCACCACCAAGGGGCCTCCGAATCCCGTTACCATGCTGGACCTGACGGTGGCCTCTCTGCGCTTCCATCCGCAGCTTATCGTACCCGCCGAGGTGCGGGACGGCGCGGCCTACGAAGCGGCGGTAGCCGGACAGACCGGGCACACCATCCTCACCAGCTTCCATGCGGACGGCGTAAAGGACGGATATAAGCGGCTGGTCTCCATGTGCCACACAGCGGGGACCCGGTTGAGTGACCGCCAGCTGCTGGAGCTCTGCATCGGCTCCTGGCCCATCGTCGTGTTTATGAAGCAGCTCAAGGACGGGAGCCGGAAGATCATGGAGATCTTCGAAGCCACCGGCGTAGACCCGGAAGGGCAGCTCCTGGGGCAGACGCTCTATGAATTCCAGGTAAGCGGTACAGACCGGACCGGAGAGGGGCAGATCACCGGCGTTCGCGGCAAGCATCTGCGGGTTAACGTCATCACGGGAGAATTGGAAAAGCGGCTCCGGGATAACGGGGCTCCTGAGAAGACGCTGAAAAGGCTGTTTCACGGAAAAAGCTCCGTCAAAAAGGAGGCACCGTAGGATGCTTTTGTATTTCCTCATTTTCCTCCTGCTGACTGCGGGCGGGTTTTCTTTATTGGGCATAAGCGGAAAGTCAGGCAAGGATGGGAAGAACCGGCGAAGATATCGGACCCAGGGAAAGCTGGAAGAAAAGCTGGCGCGGCTTCTTGGCCGCGCGAGAAGCCTGATCCGTGGAAGCAAGCTGCCGCCGCCCGTTTACGCCCTTATGACGGCGGGCTGCGCCATCGGCGGTTTCCTCGCCGGGAAGTTCATCTACGGCTCCACCCTGATCGCCGTTGCCCTTGGCGTCACGCTCCTTCTGGCGCCGCTCCTGTGGCTGAGCTTCCGGGAAACGAGCTCCCGCAGTACGGAAATGGACCGCCTGGCGTCCAGCATGATGATCCTTTCCAACTCCTATCTTATTACGGAAGACTTCTTGACCTCCGTGAAGGAAAACCTGGAGGTGCTGGAAGCTCCTGAACCGTTCAGAGACTTCTATACCTATGCGTCGTATATGGACTCCAACCTGCGGACAGGCCTCCAGCGCATGGATCAGAGGGTGGGGAATTCCTATTTCTCCCAGTGGGTGGACGCCCTCATCATGGCCCAGGAGGATCGGTCCTTAAAGTATGTGACGGTCTCTGTCGTCCAGAGCCTCAACGATGCGCTGCAGGTCCAGCGGGAATCTGACGCCGCCATGTACGCGGTCTGGCGGGATTACTTCCTGGTCCTGATTCTCATTTTCTCAACGCCCCTGGTATTCCGCCTGCTGCTGGCCGACGCCCATGCCGCCATGACCGGCACGCTGATCGGCCAAAGCCTTCTCCTTCTGCTCTTGGCGGCGGTGGTGTTCTCCGTTTTCCGGGCGTTGAAGATCAACCGGCCTCTGGTCATGTGACGGAGGTGACGGGAGCGAATGATTGCAATATATGCCCTGGCTGCGCTGCTGCTGGGCATGGGATTCTGGTGGATCGCCTCCGCCAGATTATTCCATGACATGTCCTTTCTTGGACGCAGAAACCTCAGACAGCTAAACAAATGGCAGCGGCAGGAAAAGGATCTATGGGCATCCGACCTTATGGAGAAGCTCACGGGCCTTGTCTGCCGCTTTGTCTATTTGGAGGAAAACGCTAAAAGAAAGCTGGAGCTCCAGCTGGACCGGGCGGGGATCGCAGCCACTGCGGAACAGTTCACCGCCCGGAAGATCCTGATCCTCGCATTCGGGGCGGCGGGACTCATTTCCTGCGCTTTGTCACGGTTCTGGCTGGGGATCATTCTGGTCGGCCTCCTGACGCTGATGCTGGTGATGAAGCAGAGGGAAGACCTTACAAAAAAGCTGGAAGCGAAGGACGCGGCGATCTCCGGGGAGATGCCGCGTTTTGTACGTACTATCTGCCGAAGCCTTCGCACCAATCGGGATATCCTGGCTGCGCTCCATTCCTACCGAAAGGTGGCGGGGACGGCCCTGGGAGAAGAATTGGATATCCTGATCTCCTCCCTGCGCACCGGCAGCGTTATTCCATCCCTGGAGCAATTCCAGCGGCGCGTGGGCAGCGACGACGCCTTTCGCCTCTGCTCCACCCTCATTGAGATCGAAAGAGGCGTCGATCAGACGGCCACGCTGGACTATCTGGCTGACGATATGGCCCGCAGCGCCAGACTGGAAATGCAGAAGCAGCTTTCCACCCGACCGGCGGCTATGCGCCTCACCTATCTGCCCGCGGTGGCGGTGTGCGTGATCCTCATTCTCTATGTACTCGTTGTGTTCGTCATGAACCAAGTAGATACCCTGTTTTAATTCAGAAAGGAGAAATGTGAATTGAAAAACCTGCTCGAAACCATCCGTAAGAAGGCCCATGACGCCGGAACCCGCGTTCGGAATCTGCTGCATGACTGCAAGGGGGATATCGCCGTGTCCACCATCGGCGGGATCATCATCACCGTTGTGATCATCGGCCTGCTGGTCCTGGCGATCAACGCCTTCTTCCCCGGCTTCTTTACCAACATGTTCACCAGCATGAGTTCCAAGCTCAACGCCAACTGGTAAAAGGAGGGCATGGCGGTGACCGAAAGAATTCACAGGCTGATGCGCTCCCGGAGAGGCGATGCGGCGATAGAGTTCATCATGGTTGCCGCCATGCTGCTCCTGACCTTTGCCATGCTCATCTCCGCCCTGGTCTATGTCGTCCAGGTGTATAACGCCAGCTATATCACAAGGCGGGTGGTGCGGTATATCGAAACCACCGGCGAATACAACGAGTATATGGTTCGTGACCTCGTGAATGAGCTTGGCGGCAGCGCCTTGGAGGACATCACAGTGGAGATCGACGCCTCCTATGTCCAGGGCAAAAAGATCCAGCTCCGAAGCCCCTTTCGAATTACCCTGAAGGCGGGATACTCGGTGAACATTGCCCAGTTCGGGCGAAACGCCGTTACCGTAAGACTGCCGATCAAAATCTCGCTGAAAGGGCGGTCGGAGGTGTTCTGGAAATGAAGCGCCTGCTGAAAAACAAGAGGGGCAGTTCTTCGCTTCTTTTTTTCGGCCTCCTGTTCCTGCTCCTGGTCCTCTGCATCCTGATCGTGGAAATGGGCGGCGTCATGGAGAACTACGATTACGCCATGTCCGTCCTCCAGCGGTCCGCCAACAGCGCGGTGGAGGCGAGCATGGCGGATGAGTATCGGGCCGATCATATCCTCCGCCTGAATGTGGAGGAAGCGAAGACCGCTTTTCGCGTTTTCGCGGCGGAGGATATGCCGGACCGTTACGATCTTCGCATCCAAACCGTCTCCGGGACGGCCTCTCCACCGTCCTTCCGGGCGGCGGGGAGCCTGACATTACCGACCCTGTTCTCCCAGTTCGGCTTCCGCGACGTCACCGTCCGGTTCACCGTGGAAGCCACGAACTTCGCGGTGGACGGCAGATGATCCTCCTTCATTATGCCGTCAACGCCGCCGTGCTGGCATACGGCGGCATCCGGGATCACCGCAGCCGGATGATCCCCGATTCGGTTCCCCTCATTCTCCTGCTTACCGGCCTTGTCTTCGGGAAGACGCTTCTTCTCAGCACCGGAATGCTGATCCTCACCGCCGCTGTGTTCCTCCTTCTGGACAAGCTCACGGACGGCGGCTCTCCGGGCGGGGATTTCAAGCTTCTCTGTGCCCTGGCCTTTTCCAGCAGCGTGCCCGTATTCCTGGGCACGCTGCTGGTATCTTCCCTGGGGGCCTTGCTGGTATGCAAGCTGAAAAAGACCGGGCTGAAAGAGCATATACCCTGGTGCGCCTTCGTCGCACCGGGGTATATCCTTTCGGCTCCGGCCATCTATCTCATTCTCTGTTCTACAGGAGGTTTTACAAAGTGAAACACATCCTCACAACTCTTTTTGTGGTGATCCTGGCGCTGTCGATCCTTTCCGCGACCAGCGCGATGGCGGCCCAGGAGACGACCCCCGCAATCAGAGTCAACGGCACGCTGGTGGAATTCCCGGACGCGAAGCCGTATATCGATGCGCAGAACCGAACCGTCGCTCCCGTCCGATTCATCGGTGAGGCGCTGGGGGCGGAAGTCTCCTGGGATAACGCCAGGCGTACCGCCGTCCTTCGGAGGGATAAAACCCGTGTCGAGATACCCATCGACAGCCGCAGGATCACGGTTGTCCGCGACGGGATCAGCGAGGCGGTCATCATGGATACCACTGCGGTCATTTATGAAGACCGGACGTATGTTCCCGTCCGCTATGTCGCGGAAGCCCTGGGCGCGTATGTGGATTACTCCAATGTGTATAAGACGGTCAGCGTCTACGACGACGTTCTCACGAGGGAGCAAATTTCCGAGCTGATGTCGCTTCCCTATACGAAGCCGAAGTCTGCCCTTGGCTATGAAGAAGCGAAGAAGCGGTACGATGCCGAGACGCTGGCCTTCTACTATGGCACTGACCGGGACAGCTTCCAGATCTACGCCAACGCCAGGGAGCATCTCTACCACATGACGAGGGAAGCCAGCGTGGACGAATACTATGACGATGTCGTAAGTGCCGCGGTCAGCGCGGTCAGCTACGATTCCGAAACCCTGTCGGTGCGCTTCCTGGCGGATACGTCCTGCATTTACCAGTCCGACAGCATGGACCGGCTGACCTGCGCGGTACGGGGGATCGCCGTCGCTGAACTGAAGACCGGCCCGACGGAGCTTCCCGCGAGTGAAACGGCGCTCCTCTGCGCCCTGGGCTTTTCGAGGCTGGAAATCGGCATGATGTACGTTCCCGTGGACATCCACATGAACGCCAGCGCCGGAAGCGCGATCTCCGTTCACACCGTCGCTCCCGCAGGAGATCAGTATTGAGTCCGGAAGGAGGATAGATATGCTTATAAATAGAAGAATACTTCGCGTCCTTCGGGCGGTCTGCACGGCGGTCCTTCTGGTCACGGCGCTTTCCCTTTCCGCTTTTGCCGAGGGAGAGAGCATCGAGGATCAGATGGCAGCAAACAGCGCCGCGTGGTGGGTGGCTTACAATGCGGGGGATACGGAAACCTGCGAAAGACTCCATCAGGCGAATGTGGAGCTGGCGGCACAGGCGGCAGGCGAGACAGGCAGCGCGACCTTCGACAGCTCCAGCGGCACCTGGGACATCACCACCTCCGAGGGCGGCAGGATTGCTTCCGTTTCCGAAGGCCAGGATGGGAAAAACGAAACCATCACCTATACGTCGCAGACGGAGGGAAGCATCCATGCGGCGTCCGCCCAGACCTATACCGATGAAGCGATTGCGGCGTATATGCAGCACGGCGGAACAACCGATGGCCTGATCACCTCCTACAATAACGCGGCGAACAGCATGTCCGTCGTTGACCGCTTCGGCTCGGAAACGGCCAGGACCAGCGCGGACAGCGAGGTGGCAGTGGTGAAAGCGGTCCTGGGCCTTTCAGACGCGGAGGCCGACCAGCTGAAAACAGACCTGGAAGCGAGCAAACAGGAGTATGAGTCGGCGCACGCGGCATATAAGGCGGCGGTAGCCGCCGGGGACGAGGAAGGCGCGGCAGAGGCGAAAAATCGGATGGACGCTGCCCACGCAGAAGCGGAAGGAATCCGAAGCGCATATAACTACACCGGCGACTCGAACAGCTACGAGGACGGCGGATATTACTACGGCGGCGAAGCGGATATCCCTTCTGACGGAGGAAATGGCGGCGGCTTCTATATCATCGACAACCCGGCCTTTTTTGTAATCACTCCCAGCGCAACCAGGGGAGGCACGATCTCCCCCGACACTGCGGTGGCCGTGACTGGCGGAGGATACGCAGCTTTCTCCATGCAGGCGGATTCCGGCTATAAGCTGGACAAAGTCCTGGTGGACGGCAGCGACGTGGGGAGCGTGACGAGCTACACCTTTACGAATGTGCGGTCTTCCCACACGATCCAGGCGGTGTTCGTAAAGAACTCCTATTCTATCACCGCGTCTGCAAGCGAAGGCGGCAGTATCACCCCGTCCGGTAACCAGTCTGTCTCTTTCCGTGACGATGCTTCTTTCAGCATCATGCCCGATGAGGGGTATCACGTCAGCAGAGTCCTGGTGGATGGCATCAGCGTGGGCGAGATCGCAGACTACACCTTCCGAAATGTGACGGAGGATCATACGATCCGGGCGGAATTTGAAAAGGACGGCTTCACCATCACCGCCAGCGCCGGGAACGGCGGCAGTATCAGCCCTTCCGGGAATACCACCGTGTACTACGGGGACAGTCAGACCTATACCATCCGCCCCATGGACGGATATGAGGTGTCCGCCGTGACGGTGGACGGCCAGAACAAGGGCCGCATCACCGGCTATACCTTCAGCAACGTGCGGGAGCCTCATTCCATTTCCGTGACCTTTCGGGTCATTCCCAGGGTCGAGATCGATGACTTCCTGGTGACGGACAGCATGGGCGTTTCCCTGGCCGGCAGGACGATCAAGAGCGGCTATGGCATCATGGTCAAAGTCCCCGTGACCGCGGACGGCATCGTGGAGATCGGCGCGGAACTGACCTACAATTTCGAAAACGGGAATAAAACCGTCGACCTGGTTTACCAGGGCGCGGCCTATGTGCTGCCCGTGAACAGCATGAGCCCCACCGGAAGCCGGGTCGTGTATATCCCCGTGGAGGCTGCCGACGGGACCTATACCCTCAAGGTAACCGTGACAGGACTGACGGAGGAAGGAGATTATATCACACAGAGCTCCACGGCAACGGTTACGGTCCTCGGCAATATGTATGAGGACGATTTCACCGGCGACCGATGAGGCGGCAATCGGGGGCCCGTTGCGGGCCCCCGATCAATGAGAGAAGGAGGATAGGTATTGGCGCTGCAAAAGGAATGGCTGGAGTTCCTGCGGGAGCAGTATCCGAAGGGTTCAAGAATCAGGCTCCAGAGCATGGGCAAGGACGATCCGAATCCACTGGAAGCGGGAAGTCAGGGGACCTTGCAATACATCGACGACGTCGGCACATTCCATGTTCAGTGGGATAACGGACGAACCCTGGGCGTGGTCGTCGGGCAGGACCGTTTCTCGGTCCTGCCGCCGAAACTCCAGACGCTCAAGCTGTATATGCCCCTGACTGCCGATCTCTGCGAGTACAACGAATTCGGCGACCTGGACGACAGCTTGGGAATGGAGCTGAAAGGGCGTGACCTGACAGGATACGCCGACCTGATCCTGGCCGCGCTGGAACGGGAACGGCTGCCTGAGGAAGCGGAACGGGGGATCATGAACTGGTATCATGAGGACGACGGCGTGGACCGCAAGGTCCGTTCCGTGATCTTTACGGCAGAGGAAAGAAACGGGCAGCTGTGGGGCGTGGCCGTATGCAGAGTGGCGGGAGAGCTGGAGCCGGAGGAGCTGCGGAAGCTCAAGGACTATATCTCCGGGCAGGCGTCCGACGGCTGGGGCGAAGGCTTTGAGCAGAGGGAACTCCATACGGACGGCGGAGAGATGTACGTCCACCTTTGGAGCTTCAGCGAATGGAGCATCGAGACGGAGCAGGAGCGTTTCGGCCCGAAGCTGGCGGACGGGCTGCCGGAGCTGTGCTGGTCCACGCTTCCCGGCAGTGGGGAGCTCATCTGCATCAAGCGCGGAGAAAGCAGCTATTACCCGTCAGACTGGAACACGGACGATCCCGTTCGCAACCGGGAAACGGCGGACTACGCAAACGAGCGCCGGGGCGTCACTAAGGCCCAGGAAAAAGCCATGCTCACCGGCTCTATGGCCGGGTGGGATGTTCCCGGCGCAGACCCCGGCTTCTATGAAAAGCAGAAGGAGATGGGAGGGATGGAGCTTGGGTGAGCCGATGCTCGAGGTTTACCTTGCCCATCAGGATTCCGGCCTCAACGAGTCTTATGCGAGGCTTCAGCTTCCTGCCAGCCATTATGTCCTCCGGGATGCTCTGGAGAAAGCGCAGCTGGAGCCCACCGACGAAATGCTGGTCGGGGTCATGCACTGCTATGCGTTCCCCTATCTGGAGCAGTATCTGGAGGATGTGAAGGACCTCATGCTCCTGAATGCGCTGGCAGCGAGGCTATCGGAGATGGAACCCTGGCAAAAGGACGCTTTCGAGGGCCTCCTTTTGATGGAAGCTGAAAAGCAAGACCTCATCGCCCTGCCCCGTCTCTATGATCTCGCGGCGAATGCGGACAAATGCGTGGTCCTCTACGCTGCAACGAATGACAGGGAGCTGGGCGAGTTTTATACGGAGAACGACTTCCTGCCGGAGCTGGCGGAGGTGCCGGATTCCGTCATGGAGATCCTGGACTATGAGAAGATCGGGCGGAAAATGCGGATCGGAGAAGGCGGGGTTTTCCTCCGCCACGGAAGTGGCTATGTGACACAGGTGGAAGAAATAACCCAGGCGTTCAGCTCCTTGGATTTGGAACTGAAGGCCCCGGATTACGCAGCTCTGCTGGAGGTCTCTGTGCCGGATACCGAGCGGTCTGAGATGCTCTCCCTGCCCAGTGAGAAACCTGAGTTAAATGCCGTGCTGGATCGTCTGGAGGCGAACGGTTGGCAGAAAGCAGTCTGGCGCTGCGCGGATTGCCGTATCCCGGCTTTGGCGGATACGTTCAGCCTGTCGGACAACATGGCGATCATGAATTATGCGGCCAGAATGCTTTCAGAGCTTTCGCAGGAGGACGCCCGCAAGCTGAAAAGCCTGGTCAGGGTCACGGAGGTCGGAGATCTGGAGGCTGCAGTCAGCCTGATGGAGTCTTTGGACGATTACCAGATCCGGGATAGTTCTTCAACGCGGGAGCTTGCAAAGCGTTTTCTATCAGCCAGCATGAGCGAGGATGAGATCGATCTGCTGCTTCCGCATCTGAACTGCGGCAGCTATTGCACGGCCATGGCAGAGCAAATAGGCGCAGTATTGACGCCTTACGGTTTGGTGGAGCGATGGGACGGGCTGCCCGTGATCCGGGAAGCCGATTTTCAGAGCCGGCAGGAATCTGACGGGATGAGTATGGAGCTTTAGGCGACAAGCCGAAGAATAATAAAGGTGGGCCGTTTTCCCGAAAAGGAGGACGGCCTCCTTTTATGCCCTTCTTTTCGGGAAGCGGCCCGGAAAGGAGATCAAATGCAGGATGAAGTTCTGCTGCAGTACCTGAAAACGACCTGCGCGGGCAGGGAGTGCCTCCGCAGCGGGAAAAGCCTCCAAAACGCATTCCATCTCAGCGGAAACGAACTCAGGAGAAGGATTCACCGGCTCCGCTGCCGGGGCCTGCCCATCGCCGCCAACCGGGACGGGTATTTCTACGCACAAACGGCGGGCGAGCTTTACGCTACCATCCGGCAGCTGGAAAAGCTGCGCAAAGGTGTGGAAGCCGCGATTCGGGGCTTGGAGGCGGCGATGGACAAGTACGGTGCGGCGGAGGATTCCCGGTGAACAGCTTTATTCCCTGGATCGGCAGCAAGAGGCTCCTTCGCTCCCAGATCGTATCCATGTTCCCCAACTATTTCACGAAGTATATCGAGGTCTTCGGCGGCGGGGGCTGGATACTCTTTTTCAAAAGACCCGGCAAAGAGCTAGAGGTCTATAACGACCTGAACGGGCTCCTGGTGAACCTCTTCCGCTGTGTGCGGGATAAGCCCGACGAGCTGATGAACGAGCTGAGATATGTTCTCAATTCCAGAATCGAGTTCAATCGGGCGGTGGCGACCCTTGCTCGGCGCGGGAACAAAAATGCGGTGCAGAAAGCCGCTCTGTACTACCAGATCATCCGCCACTCGTATAACGCTACCCTGACCAGCTTCGGCGGCAGGCCCCATGACCTTTGGTCGGACTATCCCATCATCGAGAAAGCCAGCCGCCGACTCAAGGATGTGCTGATCGAGTATCAGGACTTCGAAAAGCTCATTCACAGTTACGACAGTGAAACGAGCTTTTTCTACTGCGACCCGCCGTACCACAATACGGAGGGCTACTACAAGAATCTCGGAGAAAAGGGTTTCGTCGAGATGGATCACCTTCGTTTGCAGGACACGCTCCTGAAGATCAAGGGCAAATTCATGCTCTCGTATAACGACGACCGATTCATCCGGGAGCTCTACAATGAGCAGGGAATCTACATCGTGAGTACGGACCGGGCGCATACGATGCGGAACAGGATCGATCCGAACAGCCGGTTCCCGGAGCTCATCATCACCAACTACGATCCCTATGAGCGGGCACAGCAGTTATCCCTATTCAGTACAGAGGAGGAAGAAGAAAGATGAACACGGAATACGAAACCAAAACGGAGCTGCAGAAAACCCTGCTGGCAGCCCTGAAGGACAGCGGCTTTCAGGTGGGAGAGCGCATCGAGGTCCGGGCGCTGGAAAGCGTCGTGGTGGTCGTGAAGGAGAAGATGAACGCTTCGGAGCTGGTTTCGGCGGTCTGCCAGCTCGAACAGTTCCGGGGCGACCTGGAGGAACAGCTTATGAGCAGATGCGAACGCTGCACCGGCTGTGAAAGCGAATGTGCTTACGGCGCGTTGGACTTCGCCGTGGATATCTCGCTGCCGCAGGAGCTTCGGGAGCTGGCCGGGATCTCTCCTCACGCCCCGGTCCATGTGGAATCCTTTGGGGACGGGGAGATCACATTCAGCGCAAACCGCGATGAGCCCGGCCTTTGGGATATCCCTCCGGCGATCATGTCCGAATACCTGGCCAGAGGCATCTGCCCCGCTTCTCTGGAGGCGCTGATGAATTCGGGGAAAACGGTCTATGGGGAATGAGCGAGTCCCCCTCTACCGGGGTTCCCGCGAAGAAGCGGAGCAGTACGGCGACGCGGATCGGTGGGATCGGAGCTTCCGTGAAAACATCTGCTGCGCCGGGGACATTGAACGGTCGATCCGCAGCGGCGGAGAGGCTGATCTCGTTTTGGAGAGATACGGCCTGAATCGGACCATGTACGTTCTGGCGCATTCCGTCAAGACATCTGACCCTGGCATCGCTTTCAGCGAAAGCTGTAGAAATTGGAGCGCAGAGGTAAGGACCCGTTCAGACCGTAAGTACGGCAGGTACTTCCGGGTCGATGCACGTCCCCGGGATCTGGAGGCATTCATCGAAAAAGTGCAGGCGGCATTCCACGACCTCGGCCTGTTCGACCGGGAGTACTGCGACCCCGGCCTTTGGGATGCGGATTTGGTCGGGAGAGTCCTCGTGCTGTCTCCCGATTCCCTGAAAGAAGAAGCCTGGACGGAAACAAACCAGCTTTGGCTGGCAAGCGGCGGCTTCGGCTGCCGGCCCAACGCCAGGGGAAGGGCGGTGTACGCCGTCTGCCTGGGGGATGGGGAGGAAGCCCGCTGGAATCGCTCGGATTTCCTCGGTGTTCTGGATGAGCGGTATCTGCCGGATTGGGCCAGGCAGAAGCTGGACAAGCTGCGCCTGCGGGAACAAAAACCTGTGGAATCGCAGACGATGAGCGGTATGGAAATGTGCTGATATCGGACTGAAAAGCAGAGAGGTGAAGGAAAAATGAGCAGCGCAAAATCGACAGCACAGAAGAAGGCCCAGGCGGAGCAGGAAGCGCGGGAGCAGCCAAATCCCGCAAAGCAGAACGCCCCTGCACAGAGGGAGAAGCCCTTGCCCACGAAGATCACCGTGCGGGCGTTCCCCAATTCCCGTGAGGGCAATGTGCTGGCCGGGCTCACCTTTGACATCAACGGCTGCTTCGCCATCCGCGGCGCGAAGCTGGTACGGGGGAAAAACGGAGCTTTCGTGTCCATGCCCCAGCGCAAAATGGGGGACGGTTATCAGGAAGTCGTGTTCCCCATCACCAAGGAGATGCGGGACATGATTAACAATATGGCAGTCTCCGCGTACAAGCTGGCGATGACGGAGATGACGAAGAAAATGGAACAGACGCAGGCCGCCAGTCCGGCTGCGCCTGCTCCTGCCAGCCAGGAAATGGAAATGCAATAGGAGGAAATCATGAAGAAAAGAATCGTCATGCGCTTTTTCGCCCTGATCGCCGCCCTGACGCTGCTGCTGGCGCTCCCCGCTTTCGCAGCTGGGACCGGCGACGTCTCCGGCGCGGTGGAAAGCACCTGGACCACAGCTGCGGGTCAGCTGAAGACCATCGTGAACAATGTGGTGTTTCCCGCCCTGGACGCGATCCTGGCAGTTTTCTTTTTCGTCAAAGTCGGGACGGCCTATTTCGATTACCGCAAGCACGGACAGTTCGAGTGGGCTCCGCCCGCGATCCTGTTGGCCTGCCTCATCTTCACCTTGACCGCTCCCGCCTATATTTGGGGCATCGTGGGACTGTGAGGAAGTTATGACCTTTTTCGAGACAGAACTGCGGAAGGTCGTCGGGGCGGTCTGCCGAAACGCCAAATACATCGGGAGGGCTGCCTATGTGGATTTGAACGGGGACGTTTGCGCCAAGTTCGAGTTCGTCACCTGCGGGCACGCCGACCAGTACGAAGCCCTGAAAGCCACCGTCCTGAGCCGTAGAAGCGGCGTGGTCGACAGTGAAACGGTCCGTTTCAGGGACGTCTTTCGGAATCAGCAGAGCTATGCCTGGACGTATCAGGGGCAGACGGAATGGTACGGACCGAAGCCCTCCAAGGCGGATTACGACGCCCTAATCAGGGCGGTCAGCGATTACCTCAGTCTGTTCGAGCAGCATTTGTCGGAGCCGGAGCAGGGCATGAACATGAGCATGTAGGAGGTGGACCGTGTTTATATGGACCTTCGCTGTGCCCGCCGTGCTGAACGAGCTGCTGAACTGGCTCTATGCGCAGATCGTCGGCTTCCTCGGCAACTTCTTCGAGCAGATGGGCAACATGGGCGTGGAGCTCCTGGAGCTTCCCTGGGTGCAGGGGATCACCCGTTTTTTCTCCCGCCTAGGATGGGCGCTTTTCGGCGTGAGCCTTGTGGTTTCCGTTTTTGAAAGCGCCCTGGAATACAACTCTGGCAGAGGGAACCTGCGGCAGACGGCGCTCAATTGGCTGAAGGGCTTGCTTGCTGTAAGCCTTTTCACCACCGTTCCGGTTCGGCTCTACACGCTCTCCGTGTCCCTGCAGGGGACCATCTGCCAGGCGCTCACGAATTACGGCACTATCGGCGACGCGGCAACGGCGGCGATCTCGCAGCTCAGCGCCATTGAGAATCTGGCGGACCTGGGTAATCAGCCATTCATGAATTCCAATCTGCTTCACGATCCCCTCATGGTCGTCTTCTGTGTGATCATGATGGCCTACGCCGTGATCAAGGTGTTCTTCGCCAATCTCAAACGGGGCGGCATCCTTCTCGTTCAGATTTCGGTGGGGTCCCTGTATATGTTCAGTATTGCAAGGGGCTATGCCGACGGGTTCTATCAGTGGATGAAGCAGGTGATCGGCCTATGCCTCACGGCCTTTCTGCAGGCAACCATCCTGACGGCGGGACTGATGGTATTCCGGGATCACTATCTCCTGGGGCTGGGGTTGATGCTTTCCGCGGGAGAGGTGCCCAGAATCGCCGGCGCCTTCGGCTTGGATACGACAACCAAAGCGAACATCATGTCCGCCGTTTACACGGCCCAGGCAGCGGTGAACACCACCCGAACCGTAGTTCAGGCGGTGGCAAAGTAAGTTACTATCAGGAGGTATAATGAAACTCATTTATGTGGCCTCTCCCTATGACGGGGACGTAGAGGCCAATTTGGAATATGCAGAGGATGCGTGCCGCTTTGTTGTGAACAGCGGACACGCTTTTTTCGCGCCCCATCTCCTTTATCCCTGGATTTTGGGGGAGAGGCTCTATGTGGAGCGGCAGCTCGGCATAGACCTGGCCCTTGCCGTGCTTCCCAAGTGCGATGAAATATGGGCATTCGGCGTCGTGATCACCGAAGGAATGCGCAGATCCCTGGATGAAGCGACAAGACTTGGCATTCCTGTCAAGCACTTCGTCGTATTTCAGCAAAAAGGCAAGTGGCCGGATCTGATTCAGCCATCTATGAAAAAGGAGATATAACGGAGAGCCCCGCAATCACGTTGGGCAGTCTGTTCGACGGGATCGGCGGTTTCCCGCTGGCAGCGGTCCGCTGCGGGATCGTTCCCCTATGGGCCAGCGAAATCGAGGCCTTTCCCATCGAAGTCACGAAAAAACGTTTCCCCGACATGGTTCATGTGGGGGACATCACAAAGCTGGACGGGGCGCTGCTTCCCAAGGTGGATATCATCTGCGGCGGCAGCCCCTGCCAGGATCTATCCGTGGCCGGAGCGCGCCGGGGCCTTTCCGGTGAACGCTCCGGCCTTTTTATGGAACAGGTCCGCATCACGAAGGAGATGAGAAATGCAGACATTCGAAGCGGATGGCCAGATCAGTATGTTCAGCCAAGATTCCTGTGCTGGGAAAACGTCCCCGGAGCCTTTTCCAGCGGAGAGCCAGCGGGAGAGGATTTCCGGATCGTCCTCGAAGAAATCGTGGGCATCAAGTGCCGTGGTGTATCAATTCCTCGACCTGACACCGGGCAATGGAAATCTGCTGGGGGAATCGTATTGGGAGGATCGTTCTCCCTGGCTTGGCGGGTCTTCGACGCTCAATACTGGGGAGTCCCCCAAAGACGCCGTCGAATCTTCCTTGTCGCAGATTTTGCAGCCAGATCCGCCCTCAAGATACTATTTGAGCAGGAAAGCCTGCTTGGGGATCCTGCGGCGGGCTGCGGAACGAGCAAAGGAACTGCAGACCGAACTCAGGGAAGCGCTGATGATGCAATCGGGAAGGATACCTCTCAGAAAGATATTGAAGGAACCGATTGCTTTTGCCGCAAATCAGAGGGATGAAGTAAGGGACCTTCGGGATGTGGCGGGAACCGTGGGTGCCCAGCCGGGAATGAAACAGCAGACCTTCATCGCGGAAAGGAAACCCGCCTGCGCGGGCTTCTGCGCAGGCGCTTCCCCATCCGCAGGCGGGATCGGCTATACGGAAGAAGGCTCTCCGACCCTGAAAGCATCGGAGAGCGGAACGAATATGGTGCCCGCAGTCCTATGCCTGAACGACCAGGGCGGCGAGCGGCTCGAACTGGCCGAGGACCGCGCCGGTACGCTTCGAGCCCAGGAACACGGGCATCAGCCCCTGATTCTGGCCACGCAGCAGGGCGGGGCGGAAATCGGCGAGGGCGTCTGTCCGACCATCACTGCCGCGGCAGGGATGAGCGGGAACAATCAGCCGGTCCTCTTTGAGAATCATGGCATCGACTGCCGGTATTCCGGCCCCAGCGAGGTGGCGCCGACCATGACTGCAAGATATGGGACCGGAGGCAACAACACACCTCTCATCGGACAGGAGGCGGACGCTTACTGCATCACCGGCAACGCCATAGACCGCCAGCCTCAAAACGGCGGCAACGGCATCGGCTATCAGCCGGACCTGGCCTATACGCTGACGGCGACAGACCACCACGCCGTGTTTTCGCGGAAAAGAATAGACAGGTTCCGGGAAGATATCGTGGCCTCTGCCGAAAGCGCCCGGCAGGGAAAAGACGCGACCGACGTCGTATTGCAGAAAAAAGCGGATGAGCGAGAGCAAATGCCCAGGCTCATCCGCCGGCTTACGCCCTTGGAATGCGAGCGGCTACAAGGATTTCCCGACGGTTGGACGGATATCCCCGGCGCATCGGACTCCGCCAGGTACAAGGCCCTGGGCAACAGCGTCGCTATCCCCTGCGTAGAATACCTTATGCGTGGGATGGCTTTGGCACTGAGGTCGGTATTGGGGATCAAATGAGGTTCAGATAATCCCGTCTTCCGTCGACCACCGCGTAAACCGTGACGGTTTCGCTTTCGTGGTCGACCTTGTAAAAAACCAGATGCTTGTCGATGATCAGTACGCGGAACCCTCTGGCACGAAGGGCGGCATACCTTGGAGGAGCCCCGCTGTCAGGAAAAACGGACAGCTGCCGGATACCCTCTTCCAGCTTGTCCAGCAGCGACAGCGCAGAATCAACGCTCCCGGTCACTTCCTGCCGATAGAATACGATATCGCGTATCTGCTCATCCGCTTTCGCGGTCCGTAAGATCCGGTACGCCACAGTCACTTCCTCGCCAGCAGCTCAGCCCGGAGGGAATCAAAGGTCTCCTGCATCGGCGCGACCCTCCCGCTGCGGACATCCTCTTCGGCTTCGCCCAGCATCTCCAGAAGTTCGATCTTTGCTTTCAGCTGCTGGTACTGTTCGTAACCCAGGGATACGGTATCCCCGCGTCCGTTCACCGTAATGATCACTGCCTCCCGCTCCTCACGGCACAGACGGGAAATCTCGCTGTACCTGC
>JAEEGK010004136.1_pt1 | contig 35756 bp, 28 predicted proteins | sample 8958771 | NCBI WGS metagenome assembly JAEEGK01 (sample SAMN16246547, study PRJNA631951) | gut metagenome | biome: gut microbiome; feature: rumen; material: SC-attached | host: Bos | place: Iran: Karaj | collected 2018-10 | reverse complement strand
CCATTGGCGAACTTGCCGAAATGATTAAAACCCAGCAGTATGAACTGGTTCAGCTCAAAAAGGAAAACCAGCTTCTCAAGGCAAAAATTATTAAAGCCGCCGCAATGGGCTTCAAAGTCTGATAAGCAGCTGTTCATAGCTATTTTGCAGTTTGCAAAACAAACTGCAAATTGATACTAAGGAGAAAAAAATGTTTTTATATATTAACTATCCGTCCTGGATTCACCCAGAGATTTTTCCAGGCGTAAAGTTTTTAGGACTTTTGCGCTGGTACGGCCTTATGTACGCCGTAGCCTTTGGAATTGCATATTTTATTTTGCGTAAAGTTGCAAACGAAGGTGCTCTCGATTCAGATAATTACAAAATCACCGAAGATGACTTGTTCGGCTTTTTAGCAACAGGCATTTTATGGCTTTTGATTGGCGCTCGTGTTGGTTCAACCCTTATTTACGATACAAGTGGAACCTACTGGCGAAAACCCTGGCTTATTTTCTGGCCTTTCCAAAACGGACACTTTACAGGCTTTGTAGGAATGTCGTATCACGGCGGCTTTATCGGTGGATTACTGGGAATGATTATCTGGTGTAAAAGACACAAACAGTCACCTGCTAAATGGATAGATGCAATGGTTTGTGCAATTCCGCTAGGATACATTTTTGGAAGAATCGGCAACTTTATGAACGGTGAACTCTACGGAAGAATTACAAGTATGCCATGGGGAATCGTTTTTCCTGGTGCAGAAAAGTTTTCTTCTTCCCTGCCATGGGTTCAGGCTTTTGCAGAAAAAATTGGAATGGATATTTCGTCAATAAGAATGGTAAATCTTCCCCGCCACCCAAGTCAGTTGTACGAGTCATTCTTTGAAGGATTAGTTTTGTGGCTTGTAATCTGGTTCTGTCGCAAGCATAAAAAGTTTGACGGAATGTTGGCCTGTATTTACACCGGCGGTTACGGTTTTGTACGCTTTTTTATTGAATATTTCCGCGAACCTGATGCAGATTTAGGCTTTAGAATCGGTGATAAAAGTGCCAACGTCTACGAAAATGTTTCTCTCCTGAACTTCTCCACCGGCCAAATCCTCTGCTTCCTTATGATGGTAGGCTCCCTCATCACCGCAATACTGTTATACCGAAAGTCAAAGAAGACAACAGAAAATACAACTAAAACAGATAAAAAGATTAAATAATTTTAAGTACCAATAAAAAAAAGATGTGCGTAGTGGAATTGGGACTTAAAAATCGCAATTTCACGTCAGCACATCTTTTTTTTAAAGTATGTACCAATTATTTAATTAATTGTTATGGATTTACTGTTGTCTTATAAGCTGTAGCAAGTTTTCCGTCTTTTTTAATCATTTCAACCATTACAGCAGATTTAATTGGATTGTGTTTAGCATCGAAAGTAAGATGACCTGTTACATAGTCACCTTCGTTTTCTTCAAGAGCCTTGCGAACAGCTGCGATATCAGAATCACCACCTGCTTTTACAATAGCATCCTTCAACATGTAAACAGAATCATATCCGAGAGCAGCAAAAGAAGTTGGTTCACGGTTAAACTTGTTCTTAAAGTTTGTAACATATTTTACTACAGCAGCGTCAGTAGAGTCAGCAGCATAGTGATTTGAATAGAAACCGTTCAAAACTTCATCGCCAGCATTTTCTGTAAGACCATCCCAACCGTCAGCACCAACAAAAGGAACTGTAATTCCCTGTGCTCTAAGCTGTTTTGCAATTAAAGCAACAGTTGCATAATAATCAGGAAGATAAATTACATCTGGATTCTGGTTCTTAATCTTTGTAATCTGAGCGTTGAAGTCTTTTTCACCAGTTGAGTAAGATTCTTTTGCTACAACTTTTCCACCAAGACGGGTGAACTCTTTTTCAAAGTTTTCTGTAAGACCAACTGAATAGTCGTTTCCAATATCATAAAGGATAGCAGCATTCTTTGCTCTCAAAGTTTCAGCAGAGAACTTTCCACCAACTGTACCCTGGAATGGGTCAATAAAACAGGCACGGAAAACATAAGGATTTGTTTTTCCACTGTCATCAATTGTGATATTTTCAGCAGTTGCAGCTGGAGCCATCTGAATAACTTTCATAGCCTGAGACTGTTCTGTGATAGCTTTTGTACAACCAGAAGTCAATGAACCAACGATAATCTTACATTTATCCTGAACTGTCAATTTTTTGAATGCAGAAACTGTCTTTGCAGGATCGCCTTCATCATCTTCAGTAATAAGTTCAATTAATTTGCCATTAATACCACCAGCGGCATTAATTTCATCAACAGCAAGCTGAGCACCATCTCTTGCTTCTACACCATAAACTGCAACAGCACCAGACAAAGGTCCGATTGAACCAATTTTAATTGTTGCAGCTTTCTTTGAACTGCAAGATGTGAGCGCAAAAACTGTCAAAACCAATGCAGCAACAACACTTAAAGATTTTTTCATAAAAATAACCTCCAGATAAAAATATACAGATTTTTTCAGGCGGTGTAAATTGGGAATTGTAAAGTTTTTTCTTATATAAACCGATGATAAAAAAAGGATAATACTATGAAAAACACAATTAAACATTCGATAAAATATAGCATTTTGGCCTTAGGATGTATTTTTGCTTTCTCAACTTGTCAGCTGGTTGAAATTACCGAAAGTGCCAAGATTTCACGCCCGGATTTAACAAAATCAACTTCAGGAATTATCGTTTCTCTTAAAAACTCAATGCAGGATGTAAAATATGTTAATATTTATAGACAGGAAGTAACCAATTATCCTTTGGAATCTGATTCAACTTTCCCAATAGAGAATATTGGACTGGTTTTTCCTTCCAGCAATGATACAACCTTTGTTTATAAAGATGACCTTGTTATCAAATCAAAAAAATACCGCTATTATGCCCGCCTTTATGACGAAGATGAAGGATACACTCTAACAAAATGGACATCAGGAATTGAGGCAGCAAATGGGATAGTATCAGATTCTTCAGATGCCTTAAAATATGGAATTGGTTCAAATACAAAATTAATCTATAACTCAAACGACAAAAAACTTACAATCAGTGGTACAATTCTTGCACCAAGCGCAATCGAAAATTTTGATGATAAATTCAAACCGGCTCTGGTTTTTTCTTGTGCAAACGGAACACAGGCTATCACCTTTATTTCTGATACCGAAAACGAATCTCCTGTACATAATGGAAACGAAATCCATCTTCTGGAAATCCTTCCTTCATCTTTCTTTAATACAGACCTGGAAATTAAAGGAATTGTAGCACAGTATGAAGAAAATGATGATGACGACGACCTTCAGCGTGTTATCTGGACAGGACTTAGTTCAATTCCTGTATACGATACAGATAACAGACCAATTGCAAATAACAAAATCGTTATTGAAGTTAAATACGGCGCCCAGGGCTACGATTTTTCGTCATCTTTGTAATTTTTCATAATTTTTGTATGATTTTTCAGCCATTTTTCTCACAATTGAACAATAATTGTTAAAATGTTAAATTGTTCCAATGAATACACTTGTTGCTCTCTGTGCCGTGGGTGCAGAAAAAATCTTAGGCAATGAAATTAAACATTTAGGTTACAAACTTTCCTCAAATGCACCTGGCAGAGTTACCTTTTTGGGTGATGAAGCAGCTCTTTTTAAAGCAAACCTCTGTCTCAGAACTGCCGACCGCGTTTATCTTCAGCTTGCAGAATATGAAGCAAGAGATTTTGATCAGCTTTTTGACGGAACCTACTCAATTCCCTGGCAGGATTTTTTATACAAAGACTCAAAAATCGTCGTTGATAAAGTAAGAACTTACAAATCTAAATTAAACTCCGAACATTCAGTTCAGGGTATAGTTCACAAAGCAATCTATTCAAAACTTTGCGATACCTGGCACATGTCATCAATGCCTGAAAGCGGAAACCAGAATGATGTCCGCATTTATATTGACGAAGATAAAGTTTTAGTTTTGCTTGATTTGTCGGGTCTGCCACTTCACAAACGAGGTTACCGTGTAGACGGCGGAATTGCACCTTTACGCGAAACTACAGCGGCCGTTCTTTTGCAGGAAATGCTCTGGAGGCGAAAAACTCCACTTCACGATCCTTTCTGTGGTTCGGGAACAATTCCAATCGAAGCTACCTTGTATGCTTTTAACGTAGCCCCTGGTTTTGGCCGAAGATTTGCGCTCGAAACCCTTGCAATTTACAACGAAAAACTCGCTCAGACAATCCGCGATGAAGAAGCCGCTAAAATCCGTACGGACGTTGAAGTTCGCATTACCGGTTCGGATGTTGACAGGGGGGCCGTTGAGAGGGCTAAGAAGAATGCCGAGTATGCTTGTGTCATGGCGGGACGGGCTTTAAAATCAATTGGAATAAGTGCCCATCTTCCGCGTCCAGATTTTGTTCAGTCAGATTTTGCAGATTTAGCTGCTCCTTACGAAAACGGACTTTTATTGTGTAATCCACCTTATGGTGAACGCCTTGGAGATGAAGAAGAAGCCGCTAAATTGTATAAAAAAATGGATAGTCTCTGGCAGGATTTCCCGGGCTGGAGTATGGGAATCATAACTTCTCATCAGTCTTTCCAGGAAAACTTTAATCACAAGGCAGATAAGACAATAAAATTAAAGGCCGGAAATCTTGATACAAGTTTCTATATTTACGGGAGAAAGTAATGGCAATTGTTGTTGAGCATGATAAAAGAAGACGCGAGATTCTCGAAAAATCCCTTGATGTTTTTGCAAAAGACGGTTACGAGGATGTAACCTTCCAAAAAATAGCCGACCGTTGCGGAATCACAAGAACAACACTGTATTTTTATTTCAAGAACAAACGTGACATTTTTTTAGCTGCCCTAAAACAACTTTTGTCCGAAATGGAAATTGAAATCCGAAATCTTGTTTCGGACGAAAACATTCCTGCCGAAGAAACTCTCCGTAAGGTTATGATGATTATAGTTGGTTACTGCGAGCAGAATATCAATATGTTCAGCGTTCTTTTAGTTTACCTGATTCAGCTTAAAAAAGCTGGCGTTGATACAGACGAACGAGTTCGCCGCCGTGTTGTAAAATTACGCCATCTTATGAGCACAGTTATAATCCGTGGTATAAAAAACAAGGAGTTTGCGGTTACCGATGTTCATCAAATCAATGAACTTTTGTACGGAATTGTAGAAGCCGCAATCTTTAGAGTTGCAATTTTGAATCAGACAGACATTTCCAAAATCCGCACAACTATTAACCTTGCAATTGACGGGATTTTGAAAAAATAAAATCGGAATAAACTAATTTTACCCTGTATAAATTACAATTTAAAACCACTTTTTAAATATTTTCCCACATTTTCATTTTCTGGTTTATAATTAACTTATGGAAAAATATATTTTAGCATTAGACCAGGGAACGACTTCTTCCCGCGCAGTAATTTTTAATAAACAGGTAGAAAAAATTGCCACAGCTCAACGTGAGTTTCCGCAACATTTTCCGCAGCCAGGTTGGGTTGAGCATAATCCTGAAGATATTTTTACAAGCCAGCTTTCTGTTATGAAAGAAGCAATCATGAAAGCGAAATTAAAGCCGGAACAGATTGAAGCTGTAGGAATAACTAATCAGCGTGAAACCGTTATTTTGTGGGATAAAAAAACTGGAAAGCCTGTTTACAATGCAATTGTTTGGCAGTGCAGAAGAACGGCTAACATTGCAGATGAACTTATTTCATCGGGAAAAGGTGATTTAATCCGCTCAAAAACTGGTCTTTTGCCAGATGCATATTTTTCTGGAACAAAAATCAAATGGATTTTAGATAATGTTCCTGGAGTGCGTACACGTGCAGAAAATGGTGAGATTCTTGCCGGAACCGTCGATACCTGGCTTACATGGCGACTCAGCGGTAAAAAATCGCATGTTACAGATTATACAAACGCTTGCCGCACAATGCTTTTTAATATTCACACACTCCAGTGGGATGATGAACTGTTGCAGCTTCTTGACATTCCTAAATGCATTCTTCCTGAAGTAAAAGATTCTTCCTGTATTTACGCTCAAACCGATAAAGCTATCTGCGGATTTGAAGCCCCAATTGCTTCTCTAATTGGAGACCAGCAGGCCGCTCTCTTTGGACAGGCTTGTTTCAATGAAGGAGAAATGAAATCCACTTATGGAACCGGCTGCTTCCTCCTTATGAACACGGGTACAAAGCCAGTCGATTCAAAACATAAACTTCTTACCACAATTGCTCTGGGGTTAAATGGAGAAATCCAGTACGCTCTCGAAGGTAGCGTATTTATTGGCGGCGCACTTATAAAATGGCTGAGAGATGAACTTGGAATTATAAAATCTGCCCATGAATGCGATACTCTGGCTGAATCAGTTGAAAACTCTAACGGAGTAATTCTGGTTCCTGCCTTTACCGGACTTGGCGCTCCTTATTGGGATTCTTATGCACGAGGAACGATTGTTGGTCTTACCCGCGGTGCAAACAAAGCACACATCTGTCGTGCCGCACTGGAAGCAATTGCTTATCAGGTAAAAGATGAAATTGAATGTATGAAAGAAGATGCAGGTATAAAATTGACTTCGCTGAAAGTTGATGGTGGTGCTTCTGTAAGCAATCTGATGATGCAGTTCCAGGCTGATATTCTGAATACACCTGTTTACCGCCCGGAAAACACCGAAACAACCGTAACAGGAGCTGCCTTCTTAGCAGGATTGGCAACCGGCTTCTGGAAGTCCAAGGACGAAATTAAAAATGTCTGGAAAATCAACCGAATCTTTACTCCGTCAATGGATTCTTCTGACAGAAAAAAAGGCTACGCTCTCTGGCAAAAAGCTGTAGAGCGCAGCAGAAGTTGGGATTAAGCAAAGGCTCCTGCTGTTTGGTATCAGTTAGTCTATTTTGCCTTTGCTTGCAGTTTTGCATAAGCAAAACTGCACATTCATTTAGGGCTCGTGAGCCCGTGATTTTATATTAGAACTTTGCTTTTCTAAGTCTAACTTTCTCGATATCTTCGCAGAAGAGTTCACGAAGGTCGTTCAAACCGAGAGCCATCAAAGCCATTCGGTCAATACCGATACCCCAGGCAAGAACAGGACAATCAAGACCCATAGCCTTTGTAACTTCTGGACGGAAGATACCAGAACCACCAAGTTCAAACCAGCCTAAAACAGGGTGCTTGATATGAACTTCGATAGAAGGCTCTGTGAATGGGAAGTAACCAGGAACGTATTTTACTTCTTCAGCACCGGCAATTTCTGTTGCAAACATCTTGAGCATTCCAAGAAGGTCGCGCAATGTTACGTCGTTACCAGCAATAATACCTTCTGTCTGATAGAAGTCTGAAAGGTGAGTTGCATCTACCTTGTCGTAGCGGAAACAGCGGGCAATACCAAAGTATTTTCCAGGAACTTCTGCTTTATGAAGCTGATGAGCCGACAAAACGGTTCCCTGTGAACGAAGAATAAGGCGGCGTGTAAACTCGTTGTCGAATGTATAATTCCAACCGCGGCTGCCAGTGTTTCCTCCGTTTTCGTGAACAGCTTTTACATTGCTCAAATATGGTTCTTCAATTGCTTTTGCATGTGTAGGATTTTTAATGCGGTATACATCATGAATATCGCGGGCAGCGTGGAACTGAGGCATAAAGAGAGCATCACCATTCCAGAACTCAGTTTCTACAAGCGGACCATCAAACTCCTGGAATCCAAGTGAACAAAGTTTATCTTTTACAGATTCAAGGAACTGAACATAAGGATTTGTGCGGCCAGGGATAATTCTTGCAGGTGGAATAGAAATGTTATAACCGCGGAAGGTTCCGTTTTTCCAATCACCGGAAGCAAGCATTTTTGGAGTGATTTCTCCAATTTCGTTTCCTGTAACACCTGCATTTTTAAGAGCATCACGTACTTTTTCAAAACCAGACTGAAGCTTGTAGAAAACTGTCTCACGTTCTATCATTTTGAAAGGAGAATCTGCAGCACCACGTTTTTTTGCAAGACCATTCATTGCTTCAACTTCTGTAGCGTTTAAATCATCTTTATTAAGAAGTCCGCCTTCTGCTTTGCAAGCTTTTTTTACAAGCTCAATAGTTGCTTTAATTCTTTCTGGAAGAGATGCGCCTGTGTATTCTACTTTCTTTTCTGCATTCATTTTAAGAACGCCGTCTTTTACAAGAGGTCCAAAAGCAGAACCAACGTCCTTCTGTTCAAGACCGATTCCAGCAGCAATTTCTGGCATTGTGTGAGCACCCTTTTCTTTAAGGAAGTTTACCATGCGCTCTTCTACAGTACCAGTTTCTGCAAGCTTGCGACCCATTTCTGTAATTTCAAAATATGTATGTGGAGTACGTCGAACTTCTTTTAAGAGTTCCTTTCCAGAAAGCCATGAAAAAGCCTGATTTGCATGACCTTCTTTGTATTCCAGTTCTTTCTGGAGTTTTTCTGAGGTAAGTTCATCATTGCCCGAATATTTGAGCAAAACCTTGATTTCAAGAGGATGAAGATTCTTGATAATATTTTTTATGTCCATTTTTGTAAATCCTGTGAAAGACCGCTGATGACCTGTATTCTATAACAGATCTATATTCAGGTCTGTCTCCTAACAAAAAAAATAAGCCAACAGTTTAAACTGTCGGCTTCATAATACCATATTTCAAATAAAATAAGAATACCTATCTGGTAAATTTTACATAGGAAATATACTGAGCCTTTCGGCGATTTCGGTCATCTTTGAAATATTTTTCTTTATCATCACGCAAATATTTATAACCAATGTATTTATGTTCTGTCTGGAAATCAGCAAGAACTTCAAGAACTGTGTTCATGGCTTCACCACGGTCATAAGTAACATACATACATTCGTAATAAATACGAGCTTCGTCATACATAGGCATATATTCAATTTTAACAGATGCTGTCTGATCTACAGTATGTTGTTCGGTAGGAATAATAATCTGTGTTTTTGTTTTTTCGGTTTCAAAGGTTTCAGAATCAAAAACATCACTGTTTGTACCAGAAACCCCCTGTGCAAAAACTCCAACCCCCATTGTAATTGATACTAATATTGCTGTAATTATTTTCCTCATAAGTGTCCTCCAATCAAAAAGAAGTATACTCTTTTATTCTACCGCATTCTAGGAAAAAATCAAGATTTATTGCATAACGACCAGAATCAATTCCCAGCAGTGGCTCTGACCTGATTAAAACAGAACCTGTTATTTCTTTTGGTTTGTTTTTTATTTTACCGCGATAATATTCTCGAACAGCTGTTTTTATTGCATCCTGCGCAGCAAGTTTTATTCCTTCAAAGCCCTTATCAACAGGACCATAACCACGGGCTCGTATTATAGGATTTGTTATTGTTGACCACATTTTATAATTTTGAATCTGAGCTGATGTACGAACATATTCACACCAGCAGGAAAACTGATTTTTTTCAATTTCTACAAGGGGTGAAGAATATGCAATCTGATTTTTAATCATCGAAGAAGGCTGTATTTCTATGAGTTCAAAATATTCTTCGACCCCCCGTGCTTTGTCGGAAGGAGTATAAATAAAATCCCAGCCATAAAGCATCCCGTTAATTAAAAATGGAGCCGTATCTTTTATTTGATTTATAGGATAGGTAAAAATACCGTTTTTTGCCTGCGATTCTTTGGATTCTGCAAAGTCTGCTGCATATTCAGGATAAACATCCAAATCAGCCCAAAGTTGAATCCTTATCTTTTCCAGAAAGGATGGTGTTTGAGCAAAAAGAGAAATCATCGGAATTAAAAATAAAATCTGAAGAAGTACAAACTTTTTGTGAAGTATCGTTTCTTTTCCTTTAGACAGATTTTTTCGACATGTAGATAGTTTTTTTTTGCACGCAGATAGATTTTTTCCACTCAAAAATGAATGATTTTTATCCAATTATTCTTCCTCATTATCCTCAGATTGTTCTCGATTTGGTTTATCCTTTTTGAGAACGCCTTTCCATACTTTTATCGGATTAATTCCCATTCGTATTACAAAATAAAGAAAAGCGGCAACAAATCCAAAAAGATGAGTAAGATGAGCAACATTTGAATATGTAAATAACTGTTCTACAATCTCTATGATTGTATAAATCATAACTAAAACTGGTGAACGAATTGGCAGAATGCCCCAGATAAAAACTCGTGAATTAGGATAACAAACTGCATAGGCAAACAAAACTGAATAAATTGCTCCACTTGCTCCCATCAAAACAACACGAACAGAGCCTGTAAGCAGATAAACAAGAAAAGAAAAAGCCCCGGAAATCACTCCACATAAAAGATAAAAAAGCAAAAACTCTTTTGAGCCGATTACCCTTTCAACCGCAATTCCAAAAATCAGCAATCCGAACATATTAAAGAAGAGATGCGTAAAACCAGCGTGTACAAACATGTAAGTAAAAAATTGCCAGAACATTTTGTAGTGGAGAACGTAATAAACATTCAAAGACAAGCTGTATTGAAGGCTTCTGTTAAAATAAGTCAGAAAAAAGACAGCTACGTTAATAAAAATAAGAATTAAAGTTACATTAAAATATGAATATTTAAATGGGCGACGAAAAAAAACTGGTTTATTCATTTTGATTCTTTCTTTCCACTGGGAGTGTAAAAAGAAACTTTATTTCTGCCGGTATTTTTTGAAACATAAAGTGCTTTGTCAGCCTGATCCACAAGAATATTCGGCGTGATAATTTTATTGACTTTTGCATCAAAAACAGAAACACCGCATGAAATTGTAACGTGAAGATGTTTATTTCCATATACAAAATCATGGTCTTCAATCGTTGTTCTTATTCTTTTTGCAACTCTCATTGCTTCCGTTTTTTTAGTGTGATAAAGCAGTGCGGTAAACTCTTCTCCACCATATCGGCTTGCAACATCCGATTCTCTGAGATTATTTTTTATTAAATTGGCAACTTCTGTAAGAACAAAATCTCCGCATTCGTGACCATAGGCATCGTTGAACTTTTTGAAAAAATCAATATCAAACATAAGGACAGCAAGACTTTTGCTCTGAAGAATTGCGTTATCTATTGCTTCTGTAAGTACGTTAAAGAAGAAATATTTTAATTTAAGATGGGTCATCATATCTGTTGACGACATCTGTAAAAGATTGGCATTGTTTATTGCAACGGAAGCCAGTGAGGCAATGGACATAATCTGATTCTGCTCGTATTCGGAATAAGAAGTGTCATCATCAATTGCAATACGTTCCTGTAAAATCAAAAGCCCGTTTAAGTGTTTTTTCTGAATTAAAGGAACAACCAGGGTCGGACAAAGAGATTTTAATATTTCAAGACATTCGTCATCACCAATTTCTGACTTCAATTCTTCAATTGTGACAGGTTTTTGTAATTCAAGCAGTTTTGAAGCAAGAACGGAATTAACAGGAATAGAAAGTTTTTTTTCATCTTCCAGAACTTTTGAAGTTTCAAGATAAAAGTTCTGATTTTCAATCATATCAAGAACAAAGATTTCTGCACCAAGAACATGCATTTGAGCCATGCAGATATAAACTATCGATTCAAGAAGCTTACTAAAATCCAGGGTTGAACAGAAAGATTTAGCAATATCGAGCATCTGCCCTAAATCGTAAATCCTTTTTTCATATTGCATAACCTGTTCAATAACAGCCTGGTCATTTGCAAGCTGATCATTAGTAAGCTGATTTTCTTCTGGAGGAATAGTTTTTTTTGTTTTTGTCCCCGACGCACTCATCCCTTAATCTCACTATTATTAAGAATAACATAGTTTTTCATTATTTCAAAAAATATCTTCCAATCCGGGAATTGTTCTTCCAGAAGATTTGTATTTTCCTTGTTTCTGGAAGACATCATCAGAACTTTAAGATTTGAAATAATCTCACTCGAAGGTTTTCTCGCATCTGCCAGTAATTCTCCAATATCCTTATACAGGGTTATCAAAGTTCCAGATACAGTTTGTATAATTCGGTGCGCCTCATTATTAGCGACTAAAACCATCTTCTCTAATTTTCGGTAGAAATCCTTATCTTTATGACTATCTTTTATATAACTTCGCATTACGGCAATACTGTTTGGCTGGCCATCACGGAAGGAATTTTCAAAATCCTGAATTTCAGTAAAGGCATTCAAAACTGCATAGACCGTTGTTGAAAAATCTGATTTATAAGCCGGATTATTAAAGAAACCTTCTATAACAATGTCGTTTAACAGGCTCTTGATTGGATCTGAAATAAAATATTTTAAGAAAGTTTTTAAAACTCTTAGCGGAAGAATCCACATAAAGGACAAAGAAGTATTGGATTGTAAAATAGAATTTTCTTGAGAGTTGTATCCAAAAATTTCTTCTATTGTCATCTCGTGGAAAAGAGCAGAAACATCGGAACTTATGCGTTCGTCCTGAATTTCTGATTTTATACGCTGCTCATCGGCATCAAAACGTGACTGGAAGAGATTTGCAAATTCCTGCCTTGGCGAACCGGTGTACATAGCTATTTGCGGTTCATACACTAAGTCCTGTCGGGCATAACGGATTAAGGCTTTGAGATGGTCTGGCGTGAGGATTCTGGTAATTACATAATTGATTTTTTTAAGATTAGACATATAACCTTTGGCTTCCTGATCTGTCAAAGGATGTCCTTTTCGTAACTGAGCAAGAGCAAGAACTTCATCTGCAACCGAAGTCGTAATCTTCATTCCTGCAATCTGATAATACAAATCTTCAAGAAGATTAACGGCCTTATTTACTGGAACTTCTGAATAAACTGGTTTATAAGCAGGATTCATCACTGTAAAATTAAGGTCAAAAATCTGAAGGATTGGAACAAAACTGATTTTACAAAAATCTACAAGCTGGCGTAATTCAAGAATATCTTTATCCATTCGCTTAAAACTGTCGGAATTAAGTTCTTTTAACAGTCTTTCCATCTGATTTCGCTGACGAATATAAACCCTGTCAACATTGCTTGTTTCGGCTAAGATTTCTTCTTTTCGGCTTTCAAAGGAAAGAGTGTCCAATATACTAAGATATTCTGGTGAATAACCAGTTATTATAAGCTGTGATTCAAAGCGCTTTTGACGCTGTATATCAAGATTACTTACTGTAACAAAAAATAAATCATTAAGGGGCTTTGTATTTTTATAAAGGGCAAAAATAGATTCACCAAAATTTGGCTGTAAATTACCATTTCGGTAAATTACCGGCTCAAATGTTCTTATTTCTGCATCGAGTTTTTTAATTTGTTGTTTTTTTTGAACTTCTGGTGATGACCTTTTAAAAATAGATTCAAAGAAGTCTGTAATACCTTGAAAAAGACCCATAGTTAAACATTTTAACAGATAAGTATTGATTTTTCAATGAAAGATTCCGCCACTTTATAGAATCCTTTTATGGAATCCTCAGAGAAATTGCCAGCCTCACTTAAAAAGAGAGTCCGAGATGACATCCCGGACTCTCAAAAGCCATTATGAAGGACTAATTATTTTCAAAACCTCAAGGAGATTATACCTGAGCTTAATTAGTTTGTTTTTGCAAACATGATATCAGAAATTACAACTGAACCTTCTGGACAAGTTCCAAAGTCAAACATTAAAGATATATTTTCAATATCTTCAGGGGATGTTCCAGAACATGTAATTACCTGGCCGTCTGTAAATGCAACCTTATTGAACATTGGTACTAAGATTTCATTGTCATTCAATTTGAGAGTGAAGTTACCATTCATTCCAGACAGTTTGAAAGAGAAGTACCATTTTTCGTCTTTTTTAATATCTGCATCAGTACTAAGTTTAAGCTGTGCCTGCCACTGTCCACCTAGTCCTGCTGGCAATTTATATGTTGCAACATTGTTTTCAATTGTAAGATATTCAGCTGCATCTGCTAATACTGTTACATCCTTAAGAAGGATTTCTCCCCAACCTGGCTGAAGGAATACTCTTTCAAGACCAACTGTTGTTACAAGATTTGTTAATGCAGCTGTAACTTCAATAGATGCTGTTGCTGTAAATGTACCGTCATCACAAGTATAAGTTGCTTTTACAGTTACTGTTCCAGCTGTTTTTCCAGCTGTAAGAACGTTAGCTGCAATAGTAGAACCAGTAGCATCTTCACCATCAATTGCAAAAGTTGTATTTGCAGTTACGTCATTAAAGTTTGAATCTTTTACTGTGAAAGTAACTGTATTTTCAGAAGCTATTGTTGTTGTTTCAGGAGCGATTGTAATTGCAGAAACTGGTTTTACAGGATTTTCTTTTGCAGCAAGATAAACTTCTGTCAATTTTATAGAACCTGAACCACCAATGATGATTGCAAACTCAACTGCACTTTTTGGAGCATCACCAAACTCTGATGTTGCGATATAATAAGTTATTGTTCCATCTGCATTTTTATTCTTTGTAGCAAATCTCTTCTGAACGTCTGGAACTTTTATGTTTACACCGGCATTTCCTACTTCAGGGTCTTCTGTATCATTAATCGTGAAATTAGAGAAATCACCTGTAAATGCAATGTAATCATACTGAGAAATTAATCCGGCATTTAAACCTGTAAAAGGAGCAACGACACCAGAAATACCACCCCACATACTAGTAGAAGCAGTCAATGTCCAAGAACCATCTTCGTTTGGTTTACGGTCAGTTCCATCACCCCAATCACTTATTGTTATACCCAAGGTTTCACTTGTACTTACAAAGTTCTTTCTGTAAGAATAAGTACTCAAATCCAAAGTAATTTCTTCTTCAGGCTTTGGGTCTGGAGTTGGGTCTGGATCAGGATTTGGTTTTGGATCCGGCTTTTCAATAGGTGTACTGTCTGGGTTTTCTGCCTCAGGCTGACAACCAGTAATAAATAATGTACTTGCCGCAAAAAGCAAAGCAGTTGCCATAAACAATTTAGTCTTTTTCATTTTTTTTCCTCCTCGTGAAAAAGAAATATATAATATTTATTTCAAACTAAGTTTTACAGATTTACCGTCGCTATCTACCCAATCAAGGTTGCGGATTTCGAAGTAGTCGTTTTCCTTAAAAAGGTTTGGAATATAGGGTCCATCCAAATCTCCAGCTACAATAATACAAAAGGCGTTTATAACATTGTCTTTTGCTGCTCCCGAAACATCAAAAGTCACTCTTTGCCACTCCGTTTCACTTAATTCTGTTAATCCTGCTGTCACCGACAAGGATTTTTTTTGCGGGAGTAAGTGCTCAGCTGAGGTCGTTTTGTCTTTGCCTTGCACAGTAATACAAATAGCTTTAGGAGGAATCGTTCCTCTTATTTCAAATGTCATTTTTGAAACGCCAGTAAAATCAATATATTTCGATGAATCGGAACTAACTAATCCACCTCCAAACCAACCACCAACTAATTTTGTTGATGTAAAACGTCCACAATCTGATTGGTTCTCATGTTTAAATTCACCAGCTCCATTACCATCATTTTTCCAAACCTGCAAATCAAAAATATCGTAACTACTATCCTTACAAAGTGCCCATCCTTTACCAGTTCCACCTGAACCGCCGCTTCCACTTCCACTTCCGCTGGCTGGATAACCAGAACCATCATCAGCAACTGCATCTGCCAGACATCCTGATAAACTAAAAACAGCAGATAAAATCAAAAGGCTAAAAATTGCTGCAAGTGATTTTTTCATTTTTTTCCTCCATCTTTTTTATGTTTTTATTGTCACACCAGAAGGCCGCAATTAAAAGTCAGCGAGTTTTCGTTAAGGTGTGATTTTTTCAGAAATATTTGTGCAATCCGCACAAAAAAAGCGCAAAAACTACTGGTATACCCTTACGTAATCCACTAAAAACTCTACATCTGAGCCCTGCAAGGAAGCTGCAGCCGAAGTTCCACCCAAGTTTCCACCAATTGCAAGATTAAGGATGATGTAAAAATCAGTATTATAAGGCCAGTTCTTTTTTCCAGTTCCGTCGTTGTAATAGGTACCCATAACTTCACCGTCATAAACAGCACTTATCTTTGTTTCGTCCCACTGCAAGCCAAAGGTATGCCATTCATCTCCAAAAGAAGAACCAAAGTTTTTTCTACCAATACTTTCAGGATGTTCGCTATAATGTCCTTTTGCATGCAAAGAACTGAATACAACATTGCTGCCAGCGGCATAAGGAGCATTTTCCATGATGTCAATTTCACCGCAATCAGGCCAGGGATTAGTACTTTCGTTATAATTAGTTGGCATCATCCAGAAAGCTGGCCAGGCACCTCTTTTGTCAGTAACTTTAAGGCGGGCTTCGATATAACCATATTTCCAGCTCTGTTTAGTGTTTAATCTCGCACTTTTCCATTCGCCGTCTTTGTAATAGGCTTTGATTTTTAAATGTCCGTCCTCAACAATTGCTGTATCTGCCTTTGAAGTATTATCAATGTAGTTTTGGAGTTCATTATTTCCCCAGCCGTGTTTTCCCGTCTGATATTTCCACTTTGACGTATTTGGCACACCGGTATAATCAAACTCATCAGACCAAACAAGCTTCATGTCATCTGTATTTACAGCTTCATCGTCATCCACCTTGAAAAAGAAGCATGAAGTCGTCAAAAAACTAAGCGCCATAACAGAGCCCATAGCAATCATCACCTTAAATATTTTTTTCATTTTAAACCTTCCTCACCAAATCCTTTATTTAAGTCCAATGTTGAAGTAAAGCGATGCTTCAAGATAATTTGCCCCGGAAAGTTCAAGACCATTTGGCAGACAAAGATATGCATCTGAACTTTCATCACCAAATGTACAGCCCTGAACTTTCATACCAATACGATTCTTTGCATCACCAAAAGCAGGCTTGTCAAAACCATAAGCAATATCAACTGAATACTGTAATGGGAAGGTTTGATTAAAGTTTCTCCACCATTCTTCTTCACCCCAGGCATTCAAGCCCAAAGCTCCCTGGAAAATCCAGTTGCGATAACGCAAGGCTAATTCTGCACGAACGAAATCAACAAACTCACTTGTTCCGGCTGAAACATAAGCTCCTGTTGTTGCACCAAGATGTCCGCCATAAACATTAGCGATTATTCTGAGATTTCCAGTTGGATTACAAACAATACGTGTTCCCACCTGGAAAAGATTGTTCTGCAAAGGAAGTGCACCGCCTTCATACCAGGCATATTTTGTCGCTGAAGTACCATCATTGCGTGTGTAACTTGCCTTATCCGAACTTCTGAACGGAAGCGAATCCGTCTTTCCAGCAAAGAGCTGATACAGCCCTGTAACGCTAAAGGCAAAAGGAGCACCTTCAATATCATCACTATTCCATTCGTGGAACCAGGTTGCACCTTCTGGGTCGTAAGTAAATACGCCTTCAAACTCAACGCACTGTCTATTGCCCATATCAACTACAAATGGAGAACCTGCAGTAAGTTTTCTACCAATTGCTTTTTCAAGCGGCTTTCTCATGCGCATTACAGGTTTGAAAGTGAAGTTTCCATAAACTAAATCTGCACCAAGCTGCATTTCCATTCTGTTGCCTGAACCTGAATCTGCTGTAAAGAAGCTGCCTCTTACAGCCTGAGCATTTGTCTGAGCAACAAGACCGCGGTAAATACCGTTTGCATAAATGTATGCATGCTGGAACATATTTGTACCAATCTGAACGTAGCCGCCCAAAGTATCTGCATAAGTAATTTTTGCAAGCTGGCCGTTGCCTTTTGTATAAGTCGCTCCAAGCTTTTCTGAACCGGCAAACAATCCACCAGCTTTGAAAGTAAGCCAAGGATTAAAGAAGGATTCAAAATAAACCGAAGCTTTTCTTCCAGGGCCAAAACCATTGTAAGGGTCAAGATTTATATTTTCTGAATGTCCAAACTCTTCTGCATAAGTTGCGTTCAAAACAATTCCGTCAACAATTCCGTTTGAAAAAGGAATCCATTTGAAATAATTTGCCTGAATCTGTGGTTTTGCTGCTCCCCAGATTTCCGGTCCACCAATAACTTCAAGACCTTCTAGAGTGTTTTTTCCTACAAACTCAACTGCAATTGGAGCTTTTGAACCGTAAGTGTCATAACCGATAATATCGAAGGCTTCTTTAGAAATATTGAAGATATCTCCTTTTCCTTCAAAACCTGCATGTCCAGTGTGATAGTAACCGTTCAAAGTGAAGGCTGAATTATCGTAGCTGAAGCTTCCTGAATAAAGGTCAACATATTTCAAGTGAGTTTCGCCACCAACTGAGTTCAATTCATTTTCATAATAACCGGTCCAATTGTTGTGGAACTTAGTAAATGGTTCATCGGTCCAGGCTTTAATAACAAAATCACCAGTAAGATTTTCAACAGGATTAAGAGTAATGCCTAAAAGACCTTCTGCAGCAACTTTTGTTTCAAGTGTTTCGCCTTTGCTGTTTGCATAGCGGGTTGCATTCTTTATAGTTGTCTTTCTATCTGCATTTTCCTTGAGTTTATCAATTGAAACCGGAGTTGTAGAAACCACATTTACTTCGGCCTGTGAAATACTTGCAACTTTATTTTCGCGGATTGTCTGTTTGAGTGATTTTTCGTTTCCAAGAGCTAAATACAAGCCGTCTTCAAGGAAGTCAAAAGTCTGGTCAATTTCGTAGGTTTCTGAATCATAAAGAGAAAGCTTCCAGATATCTTTGAGCATGTAATAACTTGCGCGAGGAATACGGATATTGATTCCATCTTCCTTAAGCGGACTCTGGGCACAAATACCAAACCATTCCTCAGACATATTGTTTACGCCGTCTTTGTAGTCAACATCATAAGCTGAACTAGACCAGGAAGCTCCGTCATGTACTTCAAGATTTTTATTCTGATAGCGTTTCCACCATTCATCCATCCATTCAAAAACTACGCCACCAAGAACATTCTGACAGTTTCCTTTTCCGTAAGCTTGTCTGTAGATTTCTTCCCACTGAGATTTAAGATAATTCATCTGGGCAACCTGATCTTCCTGCATAAGAATATCGTTGAAGGCATCTGCTCCAGCTTCGGTAAATACGATAGGCTTATTCAAAACTTCCTGAACATTCTGATAGAAAGAATCGTAGAACTTATATCCGCGGTATGCATTTACACCAAGAATATCCAAGCTAGGACAAAGTTTTGCAATCAAATCAAGGTACTGTGTATCACCGTTTACAATTCCAACCGGGCGATTAGGGTCAACTTCTTTACAAGCAGCCATTGCTTTTTCCATCAAATCATAAAGATAGCCGGCTTTTACAATGTCTTTTTCACCTGTAGGTAAATCTTCAATTTCATTAGAAGACCAGACAAGACCGTAGTTGCTTTCGTTTCCAAAGAGATACATGAGGACACCTTTTGTATCCTTGTATTTTTCTGCTGTCTGGCGGGCCTGCTCAATAAGAACTTCGCGGGTATACAAATCTGAATAATCGGTATTTGCATTCCAGGTTCCTTTTACAGTAACGCCGTAACGTCCCAGAGTGTCATTGATGATGGAATAGATTCCATATTTTGTGTAAATATAATCAACCCATTTTGGAGGAATCATTGTAAAACAACGGATTGTGTTTACGCCCATCTTTTTGAGAAGGGGCATATCCGTATCAATCATTTTTCTGATAAAATCTTCATCCTGCGCAAATAAATCATAAGTATGAGTCTGACCAATCGGAGTAAAGGACCATACAACGCCTTTTACTTCAACAGGATTTCCACGATCAATAAGTCTCCAGCCGTTTTCATCCTGCTCTACTGTCACTACAGTTTTTTTCTGAGCAAAAACCGATGTTGAAATAACTAATAAAGCCAAAATTATTGATATTATTTTTTTCATTCTTTTACCTCTTTCTTTCGCTTTTCAATCGCTATACCGCACCAGCTTTATTTGAGCGGAACAACTTTTCCGTCGCCCCAGGATGAAGCGTCCATGTAAGTATTGTCTGCCTTGCTGTGCCAGTGAATTAAACGGATTCTTTCTTTTCCTCCGTCAGCATCGTTAATCTGGAAGTCACCGCGAACCTTATCTTTTAATTTAAGATTTTTACCGCCCATGTCTTCCAATGGGAGAGCTGCTTCTACTTTGTATCCACCGTCATTGAATACGAAGGCAACCTGAATGTCTGGATTTTCTGTGAGAATATCATTAAAGCTTACTTTTACATCGTTTATATCAGTTTTGCTGTTTGAAGCAATTCTTACGCGCACGTCAGAGGCTTTGTAAAACTTGTGAGAAGAAGTGTCTGTTCCAAAGAACAATTCAATTGAATCACCGCGCCAGGCCTGGGCAATTTCGTAAGGATTTGTACGGGCATCTTCGTCAGTGATATCTGCAAAAACATAAAGATATTGACCGTCGGTTCTGTAGACAAAATGTCCGTCTGCACTTTCCGGATTGAATGTACCACCGTAAACCATTGTGCGTGCGTGAATGCCTTCGAGACCATCCCAATCTTCAAAGCTGCCGTCAATTACAGGACGACTTGCCGTTGAAAAATAAATATTAAATGAATCTTCAACTTCTACTTCCTGAAAAGCAGATGGCTCTGGCACGTAAGGAGCAGGAACCACCTTTTTTTCATGAATTGTAAGACATGAAGTAAGATTAAAAACTAAAATCGCACTTAAAACCAAATAAAAGAAATGAAGTTTTTTCATTTTATCCTCCAAAAATTGATTTGCAGTTTGCATGGCAAACTGCAAAAGCAACTAGTTGCAATGTATTGTTAAATACAATTGTCCAGTTGCTTTATTGTACTTGTTCAGGAGGAGAATAAAAGACAGTTGATTTTCAGAAAGGTGTTAGATTTTCGGTTTTAGAGAAAATTAGAGAATAATTTTAGTAATTAATTAGAGAACAAAATCTCTCCATTCATTATTCAGAGACATGCTGCTTCTTCCACTCGCTTGGAGTGAGACCAGTTGCTTCTTTGAAAGTTTTCATAAAGTATTTTACGTCGCCAAAACCGGAGCGTTCGGCAACTTCGTAAACTTTGTAGATATTTTTTTCAAGTAAGCGACAGGCTTCATCAAGACGCAGTTTTTTTATGTACTCGTTAAAGTTCATGCCTATGTGTTCCTTAAACTTTTCGGAAAACCAGGTGTAATTTACCGAAACTTCGTTTGCAACCATGGCCATGTTTATGTTTTTGTTGAAATTGCTTTTTATATAAGCCAGGGCTTCGTCAATAAAAGGATATTCAACATTATTCTTTTTGAGCAGTTCCGAAAGATAAATTGCATAATCTGTTACATTCTTTTTCCATTCTGCAATATTTTTGCATTGAAGAATGTTTTCAATCATTATGCATTTTAAATCCAGATACAAATCGTTCTGGGTATAAACAGCAAAGCGGCCCATCAGATTTTCTGTAATCTTGTTGTAAATAAAATAAAGCTCTTCTGCATAAATATTCTGATTAGAATCCTTAAAAACAAATATTTCATTTATGCTCTTTTGTATTTCTTCGGGACTAGATACAGAAAGCTTTGAAAAACAACGTTCACATTTATCATTAAGATTTGTAAAGTCTAAATCACTTTGTTCTGTCAAAGCACTTTCATCATATCTGAAAATACCTTTTTTATTTTCAGAAAAGAATGACTGCAAAACAGCGATAAAGGCCTGTTTTTTATAAAAACGCAGGGATGTAATATTATTTGAAAGAGAACTGATTCCAATTGCAAAAGTATCCAGAGAAAAATCAGATTTGATTAAATATTCTGCTTCTCTAGGTATGATTATGCTTTCATAGTGCTTTTTTATTTCAAGTGTATAATAATTTACGTTCTCCAAAACCTGAGCAACTGTCTTTTTACAGTTTTTTCCAAGAATATTTACACAATAATATCCGTTTATAAAATCAGAATCAGAGAATTGAATACCGTCACTCACATGACCATCATTAATTATATTTTTAAGAGTATCTTCTGTTTTTTGCTTTTCTGTCTTTCTAAACTCTGTGATTGCCTGTTCTACGGCATTTATAAGCTCTGTTTTATCAACAGGTTTTAAGATATAAGACAAGGCACCATTTTGTATTGCCGATTTAGCATAAACAAAATCATCAAATCCGCTGAGAACGATAATTTTAGGTTTATTTTCCAGAGCAGAAACATTTTTCATAAGTTCTACACCGTCCATAATTGGCATACGAATATCGGTAATCAAAACTTGTGGTTCATCAGTCTTACAGATTTCCAGGGCTTCCTGTCCGTTTTTTGCTTCGACAATTTTAAGCTCAATATTTTCAATTGATTTTGAAATCATCTTTGCAATTCCAGCTCTGATTAATTTTTCATCATCGGCAATTAAAATCTCTATCATATCGTCTCCCTGAAAATCTTATTTATCAGATTCAACCTTTTCGATTTCTTTATATGGAATTGGAATACTTATAGTTGTTCCTTCTCCAACCTTAGATTCTATTTTAATTCTGTAATCAGCTCCGTAAAAAACTGTCAGTCGCTGCTGAATATTCTTTAATCCAATACTACCCTTTGAATCCCGTTCATAACCATCAGCCTGTAAATAACGTTCAATTTCTTCAACTTGTTCCGGCGACATACCGCAACCAAAATCCTGAACACTTAGAATAACGCGGCTCTTATCTTCTGAAAGTTCAGAAAAAACTCGCAGGGAAGCATCTTTTTCTTCAATTTCAATGGCATGGACAAAAGCATTTTCAATCAGAGGCTGCAAAGTCATTTTTGGGATTTCTATGTCCATAAGATTTTCATCAATATTTATATCAAGCGAAATAACATAATCATTGCGGATATTCAAAATATAAATGTAGGAGCGGATGTAATCTATTTCCTGTTCAAGAGAAACCCTGTGCACACGCCATCTTAAACAATAACGCATCATCCTTCCCAAAATCTGAATACTGTCGGCAATTTCATCCTGATCAGCAAGAACTGCCTGCATTCGGATTGTTTCAAGTACATTGTATAAAAAGTGTGCATTTATCTGATTCTGCATGGCCTTCATTTCGGTATCAGCAATCAGACTTTGTTCTGCTTTTATCTGTTCAATCTGCGAAGAAAGCTGCTGGGTCATTGAATTAAAGATTGTCTGGGTTTCTCCAACTTCATCATTTCCGGTAACAGGGATTTGCACAGAAAGATTTCCTTCTTTAACCTGCTTCATTCCATCCATTACGGAATAAACACCAGACATTATTTTTGAAGTTGCGTATTTGATTATAAAAAAGATTCCCACACTCACAAACAAAAATAAAAAGAATACTATCACAAAAACAGAAATAAATCTGTTCTGTATGTCTCTTAAAGATATATTTTTAATTACAAAAAAGTCGGCATCTGAACAATAATGATAGCAGACAAAGTTTTTTAGACTTCCAAAAGAGACAAAACCGTCTTTTCTTCTGTCTTCTGTGAGATTTTTGTAAAGGAATTTACTGAGAGTTTTAAACTGCCTGTCAGATATTTTTAAATGCTGATATTGAGGCGACTCTTTTATAAGTTCAACATTCTGCTGAATCCTTCGCGGACTTTCTGCAAGCTTCTGGATTTCTGATTTTTTTACCAGAATATAGGAATAACGGTCGGTTTCGTTTTCATACAAAAATGGAAAAACAGCTTCCATTCTGTAAGCAATCTGAATATAACCTATTTCTTTTGAACCTTTAGTTATTTTTCTTGTGGTACAAAAGGATGGAAACTGTAAGGCATTTTGATTTCCCAGATACATTGCCTTATAATCAAAACTCCAGCGATTTTTTTCTTCATTGCTGATTCGATTTGAACTTAAAAAAACCGGCCATCGTTCCGGGATTTTGGGATTATTTGAAAATATACGGATTGAATAGATTTTTGGGGTAATTTCGCAAACTTTTTCCAGAAAATCTGCCTTTGCAAGCAGGGTATTTATAAGTTCATCTTCACTGCAGCTTTCCGGACGCGCTAAAAATAAAGATAATTCTGTATCACCCCGGATGATGCTTTCTACCAGGTCAAAATTATTTTTTGCATCTTCAATGACTTTGCATTTTTCGATTAATGAAGTTAATTCTTCCTGTTTTAGTCGATTTCTTTCCCTCTTCATGTCGGCGTAAGTAATACTTAAAATTATTACAAAAATTGGCACTATTACGATAAGAGAATAAACAAATACAATCCGCTTCGAAAAAAGCATGTTTTTCATATGTAAGATTATACAATAGATTTATAAAAATAAAAGTTGCTTCCGTATCGCGGCCTTAAAAAGTCAGGGTGCTGCGGTGGACTTCGTCCCATTTCTCTTGTGCACTTCGTGCCACTATTGGTTTTGTGTCCTCGCAATTGACGTTTTTAAGTCCGCGCTACTCACGCAACTTTTATTTTTTTAATTACAATTGTCCTTGCTATTACATTCCAAGCTTTTTCTTGTTAGCATTCATAAGTTCTGTCTGAGCAGCGATTACCTTATCAACACCGTGATCTTTCTTGTATTTGTTGTAATCAGCAAGAATCTTGTCGAACTCAGCTTCTGAACCTGCGCGGATTAACTGTGGAAGAACTTTTCCCCACTGTCTCTGAATGTCTTCGCAAGCAAGTGCTTCGTCTGAACCAACTGGAAGTGTAAGACCATCATAAGCTGCAAATGAGTGAACATAAGGACGTGTCCAGAGCTGTGGCTGTCCAAGAGCTGGTGAATATTCTACACCAAACTGTGCCTGCCAAGCTGTATCCATCAGCATCCAGTATGTGTACTGTACACCAATTTCTGTTTCCTGCTTGTTCTTGTCAGTTGAATCAAGCTTTTTAACTTCTGGAGTAAGAGTTGGAACACCATTTACCATTGTGTAGTGTTTGTTAGGAATACCAAAGTTTGTATCCATCTGTCCTTCTTCAGAAATTAAGTATGTAAGGAACTGAATAGCTCTTGCCTTATCTTTACAATTCTTAGAAATCAAAGTAACTGTCCAACCAGCAATTGAACCACCTGCTAATGTTGGGTCATCACCTTTAGAGTTCTTTGGACCCTGTACAGCAATGTAGATAGAGTTTGGATCTCTTTCATAAAGAGCGTTCTGTGCAGCCTGCATATCCCAGTTCTGATAAAGCATACAGAAATAACGTCCCTGTGCTGCTTTCTCTTCAATCTGTGAACGTTTGTCTACGAATACATCTGTTGCGATAAGACCTTTTTCATGTGCCTTGCGGAATGCTTTGAGCCAGCGAACATATTCTGGGTTTTCTGTAAGACCAAGATCAGCATTCTGGAATTTTCCATCTTTTTCTGGAGAAATTGCAAGGAAGTGCATTAAATAGCCCTGGAGCTGTGAACATCCGATATCACCAAATTCGTTTGTTCCGAAAGGAATTATTGGCTGACCATTGATTGTAGGGAACTTCTTTTTAGCAGCTTCAAGAGCAGCAACAAATCCCTCTGGAGTTGTCATGTCTGGGCTACCAAGAGCTTCGTACATATCTTTGCGTACAAGGAAAGTTTCGTTAGAAGTAAGTTTTCCAGCGTAATCTTTGTAAGCCTGTGGTGTGAAAGATGCGTTAGGATATCCGTAGATATGTCCGTCTGGCTGTGTGTACCAACCTACTTTGTCGTTATCAACAACTTTAAAGAAGTATGGATCATAATCTTTAGCAAGTTTATCAAGTGGTTCAACGAGACCTGAATCAATCATCATTGGAACCTGTCCTTCCCACCATCCCAATGTAATCAAATCTGGAAGTGCATCACCAGCAATCATAGCGTTCAATTTTTCTGCTTCATTACCAGCAGGAACGATGAAGTTTACATCTACACCAGTTTTCTGTGTAATGTACTTTGATACTTCAGAATCACCCCAATGACGTGCAAACCAACTGAAGTTGATATACCAGTCAAACTTGATTGGTTTATCTTTGTTTAAAGTCCATCCGGCAACATTCTCTGTACCTTTTGCGGTTGCATTCTTTGCCTTCTTCTTTTTGCTTGCAGCAAATGTCTGTGCTGAACATGCCATAGCTACCAGCAAACCAATAGCAATTATCTTTCTTCCCTTAATCATAGTTTTCCTCCTATTTTACTACTTATGATTAAAATTATTAACCCTTTACCGAACCAATCATGAATCCTTTTACAAAGTATTTCTGTAAGAATGGATATATAATTATGATTGGCACCGTTGTTACAACCATTGTTGCAAGTCGCAACGATGTTGAACTAACCTGCTGTGCTGTAATACCGATTGGCATTGCAACTACAGTCTTTGAAGATGCTGCACTCGCAATTACGCGGTACAGATATGTTTGGATTGGCTGCAAGTCTGCATTGTTGATGTACATAACACCTGTAAAGAAGTCGTTCCAGTGAGCTACACCATTAAACAGGGCTATTGTTGCAACTACAGGCATTGAAAGCGGGAATATGATTCTAACGAAAATCTTAAAATCATTTGCACCATCAAGCTTTGCAGATTCTTCCAGACCTGGATTCAATTCCTTGAAGTATGTCATGAAGATAATCATGTTGTAGAAGTTGAACAGTGAAGGAATTATGTAAACCAGGAAGTTATCAAACAAACCTAAGTTCTTTATCAAAATGAAGGTAGGAATGAGTCCTCCGCTAAAGAACATAGTGATTGTACCCAAAATCATATAAGCCTTATGTCCCATAAGATTTTTCTTTGAAAATGCATAACCAACCATTGCTGTAAAGAAAACGCTGGTGGTTGTTCCGATTAAAGTCTTTAAGATAGTAACCAGAAAAGCACGCATAATTGTTTTGTCCTGAAAAACAGAACGGTAACTTTCCAAACTAAACTTGCGAGGGAACCAGTAAATGCCTCCTCTCATGGCATCAGAAGAATCATTTAACGAAATGATTAATGTGTACCATACAGGATAGATACAAATGAAGCACAAAAGTATCATTATAATCTTTAATATTACTGAACCTACAAAGCCTTCTTCCTTAATCTTCTTTCCCATTTCTTTTCTCCTTAAAAAAGTCTGTAAACATTCCCTAGAACAAGGATGTATCATTCAATTTTTTAGTTATCTGATTGGCAATGAAGAGCAGGATGAATGAGATAACCGATTTGAAGAATCCAATTGCAGAAGCATAAGAGAATCTCATACTTCGCATAGCCGTATTGTATGTGTAAATATCAATTACATTACTTCGTGGAGCATTGAGCGGATTCCACAAAACTAAAATCTGATCAAAGTTTGAACTCATAAGTCCACCAACTGCCAGAATGAACATAATTGTGATTGTTGGTGCAATAGACGGCAGTGTGATTGTAAAAATCTGATTCCAGCGGCTTGCTCCATCAACACGGGCAGCCTCATACATTTCCTGATCGATACTTGAGATTGCGGCAATATAGATAATTGCTGACCATCCAAGTTCCTTCCATAAGTCAGAAGCTACAACAATACCCCAGAAATATTTTGGATAAGCAAGGAAAGTTACGCCTTCTTTGATTACACCAATCTTCATTAAGATTTCGTTTATTAATCCAGTATCACCCAGCCAAGTTGTTAAGATTCCACCCAAAACTACCCATGAAAGGAAGTGTGGCAAATAAGTAATAGTCTGAATTACTCTCTTGAACTTTGCATTTCTGATTTCATTAAGCATAAGTGCAAAAATGATTGGCAGCGGGAAGTTTATTATAAGTTTTAATAAACTGATTCCCAAAGTGTTCAACATTAAGTTGGTGAATTCTGAATCCTTAAAAAAGTTTATGAAATGCTGGAAACCACCATGATCTGCCCAAGGAGAAGTCATAAACTTCCAGCTGAACAGCGGAGTGGTAATTTTGTAATTTTTTTTGAATGCAACAATGATTCCATACATTGGCGCATAATTAAAAATAATCATCCAGATAAGTCCTAAGATTGCCATTATCTGAAGATATTTTTCTTCCTTCAAACGAGCCCAGAAAGTCTTTTTCTTAAGGATCGTTGTCAATTCAGTCTGTTTACTGTTATCCATAGCCTTTCCTCTGTAATCTCATCCGACAGTTTGAAGTATAGAACGGACTCCATCAGATTCATAGAATCAAAAGTTTCAGAAAAGTGTTCTTTTTTCGGTTATGAAAAAGTTTTTATTTGTTTTTAATTGACACCTGTCATTACTTCCTTTAATTTGTAGATAGGTAAAATAACCTAAGGAAACGATTAAGGAATTATTTATGGAGAAAACAATGGACAAAAAGATTAAAGGTAGTGTTTGCGAATTAAATGGCAAAAAGTATTACAAAATCGAAAACTACGATTGCATGGAAGATTTTTTCATGACAATCACAAGTCCTTCTGATATATGGAACTTCTGCTGGTCAAAAGGCGGAATTACTGCAGGAAGAATAGACAGAAACTTTGCTATCTTCCCTTATTATACAGCAGATAAAGTTAGTGATGCTTCACCTTATACAGGAAATTATACCGCAATTGCCGCAAAAATTGATGGCGAAATTGTTTTTTGGGAGCCTTTCACTGCATTAAAAGCTGCACCTTCAATTCAGAGAGAAGCTTCAAAATATCTGCTCAGAAATATCTATAAAAGCGAAAACGGAACAGAAGTTATTTTTGAAGAAATAAATACAAAATTAAATCTCAGCTTTATGAACGGCTGGACTTCTTCTGAAAAGTTTGGTCTTGTTCGTTCTGCAAAAATCACAAATCTTGGAAATAAAAAAATAGAGCTTTCTATTCTCGACGGCTGCCAGAATATTCTCCCGGCCTGCTGTGAGTTTGGACTTCAGAATGACAATAGTATCCTTCTTGATGCTTACAAAAAGACAGACTTGGACACTAAAACAAATCTTTCTATTTTTTCTGTTTCTTCTATCGTTGCTGATAAGGCTGAACCTAACGAAGGTCTTTATGCAAACACCTGCTGGTTTTCTACAGATGATAAGGTAATTCTTGCTACAGATGCTCCAATTCAATTTGTAAATGTAAATCAAACAGAGCTTGCTGATTACAATTCTTTCAAAACAGAAAATTGTTCCAAAGGTGAAAGAGCTGCCAGCTTTATCTGCAAAAAAATTGAACTTGCAGCAGAAAAATCCGAAAACTGGTACCAGACTTTTGATACAAGCCTTAATGCAACAAAGATTGCCGCACTTAACAGCGTAATTGCCGACAGAACAAAAGCAGTTGCAGAATTGGAAAAAGACATTGCAGCCTGCGAAGATCAAATGACAAAATATCTTGCCGCAGCTGACGGAATTGAAGATACAGCCGAACAGATTAACTGTCTGCATCACCGCGAAAATGTAATGTTCAATATCATGCGCGGTGGTCTTATTTTGAACGACGGAAAAATTGCTGTAAAAGATTTTATGGCCTTCATCGAACAAAGAAACATTGCCCTGGGAGAAGCAACAGAAAAAACTTTAAACGATTTTGCAAAAGGAAAAGAACTTGTTTCTTATGATGAATTAAAGGAAGTTGTAGAAAAGACAGGCAATCCTCAGTTTATGAGACTTTTCCTGGAATACCTTCCTATCACATTCTCACGACGACACGGAGATCCAAGCCGACCTTGGAATGTTTTCTCCATCAAAATTAAAGACAGAAACGGAAATCCTATTTTGAATTACGAAGGTAACTGGCGAGACATTTTCCAGAACTGGGAAGCCCTTGCTTATTCTTTCCCTCAGTACATCAAAAATATGTGCGCAAAGTTCCTTAATGCCATGACAGCAGACGGTTTCAATCCTTATAAAATCAACCGCGCTGGAATCGACTGGGAAATCCCTGAACCAGGAAATCCTTGGGCTCACATTGGATATTGGGGCGATCACCAGGTAATTTATTTTGAAAAACTGCTTGAGCTTTATAATAAAACAAACCGCGCTGAACTCCTTGCTTCTTTGAATGAAAAAATCTACACCAGCGCAAATGTTCCATACAGAATCGCTTCCTACAAAGAAATTGTTGAAAATCCACGTGACACAATTCATTTTGACCGCGAATTGAGCAACAAATTATACGCAGATACAAAAGCACGCGGTTCAGATGCGAAACTGATTTTAGGCAAAGATGATGAACCTTATCTTTTGACTTTTGCCGCAAAAATGCTTCAGATTGTTCTTACCAAAGTTTCTAACCTTGTTCCAGGTGGCGGAATCTGGCTCAACACTCAGCGCCCTGAATGGAATGATGCAAACAACGCACTTGCAGGTTATGGACTTTCTGTTGTAACTTTGTGCTACCTCTACCGCTACATAAACATGCTTCTTGAACTTTTCAGCAGCACCTCCCTCAAAGAAGTTTCTCTTCCAGCTTGTGAAGCAGAACTCTTGCAGGAGCTTTCTTCAATCTATTCTGGATTCTCACCTAAAGATAGCGCCGAAAACGCAGAAGCAAGAAAAACCTTCACAGATAAAGTTGGACTTGCATTTGAAAAAGAACGCAATGAGCTTTATGCAAACGGTTACGCTGCTGGAGAAAAAACTGTTGCAATCAGCCAGATTATTCAGAGTCTTAAAGATTTCAACCGCCACATTGAATATTCAATCCGCACAAACAAAAGAAGCGACGGACTTTATCATTCATACAATACGCTCAAAATCGATGGCAACAAAATGGAAATCGTTTATCTTCAGGAAATGCTTGAAGGTCAGGTTGCCGTTCTTTCTTCCGATTTATTACAGGCAGAAGAAGCAAAGAATCTTGTTGAAGCTTTGCAGAAGAGTAAGATTTATGAACCACGCCAGAACTCCTTTATGCTTTATCCAAACAAAGAACTTGCACATTTTGAAGACAAAAACTGCATAAAGGAAAGCGACATCAAGGGACTTGAAAAACTCCTTGAAAAGAGCGGAAATCTTTACCTGCAGAAGGATTGCAACAATGTTTATCACTTCAATGCTGATTTCAGAAATGCAGGAATTATGAAAGCCTTTATTGCTTCTCAAAAAATCAAGCCGGATGAAAAAGAACAGAAGCTCCTCTTTGATTTGTACGAAAAAACCTTCAATCATCAGGCATTCACAGGCCGTTCAGGAACTTTCTACGCTTACGAGGGTCTTGGCAGCATTTACTGGCATATGGTTTCTAAGCTTCTGCTTGCAGTTCAGGAAAATGTATTCAAAGCTTACAAGAATGATGATGCAAAACTCACTGTTGAACTTGAAAAACTTTATTATCAGATAAGAAGCGGACTCGGTTACAACAAAACACCTGATTTGTATGGAGCCTTCCCTGCTGATCCTTATTCTCACACACCATATCACAAGGGAGCAAAACAGCCTGGTATGACAGGACAGGTAAAAGAAGAAGTTCTGACACGCTGGGGTGAGCTTGGTTTGAGTATTGAAAATGGAAGTGTAAACTTTAATCCAATTATTTTACAGAAATCAGAAATTAAGGCTGATAAAACTCTTGATTTTACCTACTGCGGTGTACCTGTAAAATATTGTTTTGCTGGTGGTACAGAATCTTACATCACTGTAAACGGAATAAAGCATAAGGGAACTTCTCTTTCTCAAAATGAATCTAAAGATCTTTTTGCTCGAAACGGAAAGATTAATTCAATTCAGGTTGAGTTTTCAACAGCCTTTGGAAAATAATTTTTCAAAAGGCTGTTTGCAGTTCGCATTGCACGCTGCATTCTGAATTAAGGTATTTATTGAGGTAATTATGGTTACGATTTACGAAACGTCAAAAGACACGGATAGACGTTTTTATAAATTACAGGAAGCTGAAAGAAAAGCCGGCGACAAAGAATGGACATTATTTTCATTCGATGTCGCTGCCGCAAAGGAAGCGCAGACTTTCAAAGGATTCGGTGGTGCTATCACAGAATCTGCGGGTTATGTTCTTTCGCAGATGAAGGCTGAAACACAAGAAGAGATTCTGCAAAAATATTTCGACAGCAAAAAGGGAAACGCTTATTCCTTTGTGAGAACGCACTTAAACTCCTGCGATTTTTCTTTGGAAAACTGGGCTTGTGTACCAGAAAAGGATGAAAGTCTTGAATCTTTTTCTATGGAACGACCAAACAAATACATGCTGCCCGCAATTCACAAAGCCGCTGAAATTGTAAAAAGCAATGGTCGTGAATTAAATCTTCTTATTTCTCCCTGGTCGCCGCCAACCTGGATGAAAGACAACAATGATATGAATCACGGCGGAAAGCTGCTTCCTCAATATAAAAAACTTTGGGCCCAATATTTCTGCAAGTTTATACTTGAATTGCAGAAACAAGGTCTTAAAGTTTCCTATGTTACAATCCAGAATGAGCCGGAAGCAAAACAGGTTTGGGATTCATGCCTCTGGACTGGAGAAGAAGAAGGTGATTTTGCCGTAAATTATCTTTATCCTGCTTTTAAGGCAAATAAGTTGTCTGATATTAAGATTCTTGTTTGGGATCATAACCGCGACCGACTTAAAGACCGTTTCGAAGAATCAATGAGCGTTGCAAATGCGACTAATGCGGAAAAAGCGATTGGCGGAGCCGCTTTCCACTGGTATTCAGGCGACCAATACGATAATTTAAAATTTTTGAGCCAAAAATACCCCGACAAAGATTTTATCTTTACAGAAGGCTGCATTGAAGGTGGACCAAGAAAGGGTGCATGGTTTACAGGTGAACGCTATGCCCACAATATCATCAACGATTTGAACAATGGCTGTACGGCCTGGATTGACTGGAATATCGTTTTGAATATGGAAGGCGGTCCAAATCATGTAGGAAATAACTGCGATGCTCCAATTCTTGCAAATCCTGAAGGTGGAAAATATTATCCGCAGAGTTCATACTATTACATTGGGCATTTTTCCCGCTTCATTAAACCTGGAGCAGTTCATCTGGATACAAAACTGAACTCTTATTTTGTACCGACAACCGTAACCGCTACCACAGGAAATGACATTGAAGCCACAGCCTTTAAAAACCCGGACGGTTCTGTTGCAATTGTCGTGATGAACCGCACAGAAGCAAACGCAGGATTTGTACTCACTATGCCAGATAAAACCACAACGCATTACTTCTGTCCTCCACGTTCTATTCAGACCTTTATTTGGGAAAAGTAAGAAGATTTGATATTGGAAGTAGATTTACGATTTGATTTTTCTTATCAACAGAAGAAAGCTTTTGTGCCGAATAACGATTTTTGACTACAATAACACTGCTTTCTTCTGTCGGACAACGTGTTTTATTTACTTGGAAAGTACTTTGAAATCAATTATATCACTTTGCCAGCCTGACATTGGTATAGGGTAACCATGTAATTCAAAATGTCCCCAATCATTTAAAGCCTCGTCATCCTCGTATTCACTTGCTAAAGCCACACCAAAATCTGCCGGTATCGGATAATCAGTCATATAATTTACCTCAATATAAGCTTGAGTAAAATCAACATTTAGTAAAAATTTGCTTGATTTTTCTGAATTGATACCGTATATTTTAAGTGGTAAGTCCTTGCCATTCAAGGCGACAGGTAACTTGAGTATCTGTTAGATTATTACGCAGCGTATTGCGTTCAGAAGCAGTATTCTGCCAGTCTTTGAAGGGTTTTCCGTAGACCTCATCTGAACTAGGCGAAAGCCGAAAGAAAACGGAATAAAAGCTCTGCGAATGGCGCAGGGCTTTTTTTATCTCTTTGGTGGGATTAGATGTCAAATATTGTTGATGCGCAGAATACTTTTTCAAAACTGCTAGATATTGAATATCAGTTTGTACTTGGACGTAAAGACAAAACTGTATCTCTGACAATTGAATTTCAAAAGTATCATTTTTTTCATATTGCTGGATTACAATATCTGCGAGATTTACCAAGACTCTCTATACCAGCAGAAGAAGTTTATAATCAGATTGAATCAGGACAATTACCAGTAAGCTATATTGAATCATCAAAGAATTATAATTACATAAAAGGTCGAGTAGATTATCTTCCAGACCTTGAATATATCTTTGATAGCAACGACACAATATTTAAATACAATCCGGTATTGCAGGCGTTCTCTGTTATTGAAGCTGATTTTCTCTTAAGAAATGAAATAAATCGAGTTCCAATATTTGTTTTTTTATCAAAAGGAAAAAATGAAAAATATTTTTGTAAGACATTCTTCCCTCAAGATAAGAAAGATTATACAGAACGTCAGACAAAATGGACTGTATTATTTAAAAAGAAAATTGTTAAATCTAAAAATACAGAAACGATTTTGTATAAGAATCCAAACTTTGAAATAATTGATTAACCTATTATAGGTTAGCTGGAATTCTTTAAACTGCATTTCTTATTTTTTTTAATAATTCTCCCACTCTTCTACACTGTAAACACATGGATTAACAATAAGTTTATTTGGAGTTCCACCACCACCATACGATTTTTCAACAGAATAAACTTTAGGATATAAATTTCCTTCAATATCATTAAGTTTTACATTGCCAAAAGTGATTTTTCGATATTCTCTTTCGTTATAGTATTTTTTCAAGCTTTTTATTTCATAGCCATTATTATATTTTAAAATAATTCTTTGTCTAATTTCTCCGTAACCTGAAGTTTTTACTTGTGATCCATCCTCATCAAATAATTTGACAACTGCAATATATTCATGTTCCACTGAAAGAATCCTAAAGGAATCTGCTCTTAAATTTTGTACCAATGGAGCATAATTCTTGTCATTGCAGAGTTTTTCCCATGCTTCCCTTACTTCTTTCCAAACAATTACAGCAGTTTGATTAGGAATTATTTTTAAACCTGGTTCAATTGTAAATCGAGCACTTTTTAAATCTGAATTTAATTCTTCCGTTACTGTTGAAAAATCATATACAACTACAGGTAATTTATGTAATAAATATATTTCCAAATCTTTAAATATTTTTTTCCATTTTTCCTGTTGCTTTTGTAAAGTTTGACGACCGTCAATTTTTGGAGGGTCGTCAACCACAAAATAGACGTTTACCCTGCAAACCTTTCTGGTGGTCAGTAGCAGCGTGTTGCTATTGCCCGCGCCCTTGCAATGAATCCTAAAACAATTCTTTTTGATGAGCCTACTTCTGCCCTTGACCCAGAGCTTGTTGGTGAAGTTTTAGCCGTTATGAAGCAGCTTGCAAACGACGGAATGACAATGGTTGTTGTTACTCACGAAATGGGCTTTGCTCGCGAAGTTGCCGACCGCGTTGTTTTCATGGACGGTGGTGTTATTGCCGAAGAAGGAACCCCAGAAGAAATCTTCAGTCACCCAAAGAGCGAGCGCTTACAGCAGTTCCTTAAAGCTGTATTGTAAGGATTTAAGGCTTTGGAGGAGAAATCCTTTCTAAAAGCTTTCTTATTCCCACAAAAAATCCAAGTCCCCCAAAAACTGCAATAGCTTTATCAAAAAGATTTACCGGCAGACGGGCAAGGAAAGCACTGAACTGTAAGCCAAGTCCCTGCTGAATAAGTGTGTAAGCAAGGAACAAAACTGTCATATTTTCATTTGACCCCTGGTGTCCAGAAAAAAATATTGCGTAAATAAGAGAACCTTCAAAACTGATAACTACTGTAGAAACAAAAACAAGCAGTACAACACGGCTCCAGAAAGATGCAGCTCCTTCAAACTCTTTATGGCGAGTTATTAATAGCCAGGTAAACAGAGTTCCGGTAATACAGCAAATACCATAAAGAGAATGCATAAGATTATGCTGCACAATAACTGCCTGTAAAATGCTGGTTACAACTCCCACAATAATACCGCAAGGAATACCAAAAAAACTTGCAGTATATACAAAAATCATATCCATAAAAAACGGAAAATGCAAAAATAAGGAAGCGACAAAATAATTCAGCGGAGTAAGAATACATGCCAGAATGAGTTGAGTTTTAAGTGGATATTTTTCGAATGAGATCGGAAGAGCAACGTCTGAATCCAGTC
>JAEEGK010004135.1_pt1 | contig 35757 bp, 27 predicted proteins | sample 8958771 | NCBI WGS metagenome assembly JAEEGK01 (sample SAMN16246547, study PRJNA631951) | gut metagenome | biome: gut microbiome; feature: rumen; material: SC-attached | host: Bos | place: Iran: Karaj | collected 2018-10 | reverse complement strand
CGGACGGTCTCGAGCCGGCTCAGCCCGCGCTGCGGGTCGAAAACCGGCTTGCGGCAAAGGCCGCTGTCCACGACCACCCGGACGCCTTCGATCGTCAGGGACGTCTCGGCGATGGGCGTCGCCAGGACCACTTTCCGCTCCCCCGCCGCGCTGGGCGCGATAGCCCTGCGCTGGTCCGCGCCGGAGAGCATTCCGTACAGGGGAAAGACCTGCGTCGCCCCGAGCGAAGAGCCCAGATGCTCCGCGCAGCGCCGGATATCGGCCTCGCCGGGCAGGAAGGCGAGGATGTCCCCCTCGTGCTCCCGATGGGCCATCCGCACCGTCTGCGCGACGAGTTCCGCCGCATTCTCCGGCTTCGCCTCCTCCTTGCCGCGGACGATCTCCACCGGGAACATCTTCCCGCGGCTTTCCACCAGCGGGAGGTCCAGGGCGGCGCAGAGCCCGGTCGCGTCGATGGTGGCCGACATCAGCACCAGCTTCAGGTCCGGGCGCAGGACCGACCGCGCCTCGCGCGTGAGCGCAAGCGCCACGTCGGTCGTCAGGCTCCGCTCGTGGAATTCGTCGAAAATCACCACCGCAACGCCTTCCAGGCCGGGATCGTCCACCAGCCGACGGACCAGGATGCCTTCCGTGACGACCTCCACCCGCGTTCCCGCGGACACGCACTGCTCGAACCGCATCCGGTAACCGACCGTCTTCCCGACGGGCTCCCCCAGCATCCAGGCCATCCGCTCGGCAATCTGCCGGGCGGCAACCCGCCGCGGCTCCAGCATCACGACCTTCCCTTCCGGGAGGGAATCCAGGATGGTCAGGGGCAATAACGTGGACTTGCCGGCGCCGGGAGGAGCGGTCACCACCGCTCCGCCCCGCTCCGACAAGGCACGGTTCACTTCCCCGGCGACTTCCGCGACGGGGAGGGCTATGTTACTTTTCAGGTACGTTCTTCAGGACCTCCTTGAGATACTCCCAGGTACGGCCGACGGAAGCGATGTTCACGCGCTCGTCCGGGGAATGCGGATACTTGATGGTGGGTCCGATGGAGACCATCTCCCAGTTCGGGTACTTGGCGCCGAGGAGGGCGCACTCGAGGCCGCCGTGGGTGGCCATGACCTTCATCGGATAGCCGTAGACCTTCTGGAACTGCTCCATCATCACCTTGTTCATCGGGGTGTCCAGCTTCGGCGTCCAGCCGCTGTAACCGCCCTTGAACTCGATCTCGTCGGCGCCGGCGAGCTCGAAGATGCAGCGGACGCGCTGGGCCAGGGCGGCCTTCGCGGTATCCACGGCGCTGCGCATGAGGGAATGGACCGTCACGCGGCCCTTCTCGGTCCGGACGATGGCCATGTTGATGGAGGTCTCGGTCAGGCCTTCCATCACCTGGCTCATGCGGATGACGTTGGACGGGCAGGCCAGGAGGGCCTTCACCACGTTCAGCATCACGCGGCCCTGGATGAACTTCGGGGCGGCGGGGACGTCCTCCACATAGAGCGCGGCGCCCGGATCGCTGTCCTTGAACTCGGCCTTGATCTCGTCGAAGATGTTGCCGATGAGCTTCTTCACGGACTCCAGATTCTCGCCGGGAACGACGGCCTCGACCTCGGCCTCGAACGGGATGGCGTTCCGCAGGGAACCGCCCGTGAAGCTCACGACCTGCACGCCGAACACTTCCATCAGCGGGAGCAGGATGCGGGCCATCACCTTGTTCGCGTTGGCGCGGTACAGGGAGATGTCCATGCCGGAGTGACCGCCCTGGAGGCCCTTGACCGTGAGTTTCAGGCCCTTCCAGCCGGGTTTCACCGGATACTTGCGATACTTGAACTCGGCGGAGATGTCCAGGCCGCCGGCGCAGCCGACGCACAGCTCGCCTTCTTCCTCGGAATCCAGGTTGATGAGGATGTCGCCCTTCAGGACGCCCGGCTTGAGGGCCGTGGCGCCGGTCATGCCGGTTTCCTCGTCATAGGTCACGAGGACCTCGATGGGACCGTGCTCGACGGACTTGTCCTCGCAGACGGCGAGGCCCATCGCCACGCCCATGCCGTTGTCGGCGCCGAGGGTGGTGCGGTCGGCGGTGACCCAGTCGCCGTCGACATAGGCCTTGATCGGGTCCGTCAGGAAGTCGTGGTCGGAATCGGAGGTCTTCTGCGGGACCATGTCCATGTGCCCCTGGAGAATCACGCCGCGGCGGTTCTCGTAGCCCGGGGTGGCCGGCGCGCGGAAGATCACGTTGCCGGTCTCGTCCTTGCAGACTTCGACGCCGTGGTCCTTGCCCCACTGGAGCAGATATTCGATGACTTTTCCTTCATGCTTGGAGGGGCGCGGGACCTGCGTCAGGCCGTAGAAGTTGCCCCATACCACTTTGGGTTCCAGATCTTTGATACTCATATCGAAAACAGTGTTTTATGTGTTATTATTTCAAGGGATACAGCGCTTCGAGGCCCAGCTGGTACACGGGGATGCGGCTCTCGAAGAGCGTCCGGCCGCCCGTGGTCAGCCGCACGCTGCACACGGCGGGAATCCGGTAATGGACCACGTTCCTCGTGTCGCGGAGGGCGGCCTGCGGGTCGGAAACCTCCTCCGGGGAGAACTCCAGGGAATAGACCGTGCCGGGGCCGTCGGAGACGATGCCCTCCTTGCCGTTCAGGCGGAAGGCCGTGTACTTGCGCGTGGAACCGGAAGGGACGATGTCGAAGGAACCGCTCTGCTCCCGGCTGACGGTGTAGCCGGTGAAGAGGGTCAGGTATTCCTTCTCCACCCGGTCCAGCTCCGCGATGGCGGCGCCGAGCGCCTCCCCGCTGAAGGTGGCGTCGGTATTGCCGGTGGAGATGTTGAAACGCTCCCGGCGGGCCTTCAGGACCATGTCCGCGGCCTCCTGGGCCTTCATCTCAGGGGTCTTCTGGATCTGGTAAGCCTCCTCGACGGGGACGCGCACGAAGGCGGTGTCCGTCTCCACTTCCTTCCAGATGGTCCGGGTCTCGGTCTTCGTCTGGGAGGTCACGCCCTTGGCGCCGAAATCGGCTTCCGGCTGCGGGTTGAAACGCCAGACGAGGTCGCCGGCTTCCAGCTTGTCCTGGAAGGAGACCAGCCCCTGGGAGGTCAGGGCGAGGAAGCGGTCCTCGACGCCCTTCGTGTCCACGGAGTAACGGGCCTGCGGATCGGCCTCCACCCGGGTGACGAGGCGGACTTCCTTCACATAGGAACGGGCGGCGTCGGTTTCCCGGACGTCGATGCCGAGGAACCGCTTGGCATAGGCGGCATAGGGGCCGGCGAAGAAGGATTCCTGGACGGCGTCCACTTCCACGGTCACGGTGGTCTGCGGGAGGCTGTAGGTGACGGTCTGCGCCTCGAGGAGGGCGGGCACGGCCAGGAGAAGGCCGGCGGCAAAGGCTTTCAGATTCATTGTTTTCTCCAACGTTTATGCGTCCAGAGGTAGTTCCAGGGCTGGGCCTGGATATCCTCCTCCAGATGCTTGTAATACAGTTTCATCAGTTCTTCCGGGGTGGTTTCCGCCGCGTTTTCCACGAGGGGGACGAAGGTCATCCGGTAATGGCCCCGCTCCGTCCGGTACCAGCGGATATAGGCCACGGACATGCCCATCTTGCAGGCGATGGAGGCGCCGCCGCCCATCGCGAGCGTATCCTGGTGCAGGAATTCGCCGACGGAGAAACGGCCCGCCTGCCAGTAGGGGTACTGGTCCGTGTTGAAGATATAGAGTTTCTTTTCTTTCCGGTGGGAGATGGCATAGCGGAGGATGGCGCTCCCCTCCACGTACCCTTCGTAGTCAAGGTCGGAGACCGGGGCGCAGCGCCCGTCGCCCATCACCTGGTCCCAGAACTTGCTGGACAGGGCGCGGTACAGGACGACGACCTCCTTGTCCGTCCACGTACGCTTGCCCGGGGCGAGGGTGTCGTATTGGGCCACGCCGCCCATCAGTTCCCAGTTCCCGGCGTGGGAATTCAGGAGCATCACGGACGAAGAGCGGTCGTAGAAGGCGTTGAACTCGTCGATGTTGTCGATCTGGCAGATGTTCTGCCGGATGAGCCGTTTCCGGCCCTTTTCCCCCCGGCAGCCGGAGAACCAGACCGCCTCGGCGAAGAGCTCGCCGAAATGGACATAGAACTGTCTGTAGATGTCCTTGATCGCATCGTAATCCTTGTCCGGGAAGCTGCGGGCCACATTCGTCAGGACGACGTCGGTCCGGTACCGGAAGACGTCCCGGACGAGCCAGGTGATGAACCGTCCCCAGGCATAATGATATCCGAGCGGCAGCCGCGCATGGAGCCGCAGGAACAGCTCCATGGCACGAACTCCGAATGACCTTTTCTTGTCCATATCTTTACAAAGATACGATTTTTTGCGAAATCTTTGTTATATTTGTGAAACCGACCCGCATAATCTTAAAACTTCATAGACATGTTCAAAAACCATCCGAAAGGACTGCTTGCCGCCGCGCTCAGCAACATGGGCGAACGCTTCGGCTACTACATCATGAATGCGGTCCTTGCCCTGTTCCTCGCCTCCAAGTTCGGCATCAGCGACGCATCGGCCAGTCTGATCTATTCCATCTTCTACACCTCCATCTATATCCTCTCCCTGGTGGGCGGCATCATCGCTGACCGGACCCAGAACTACAAGGGCACCATCCAGAAGGGTCTCATGGTCATGGCGGCGGGATACATCCTCCTGGCCATTCCCATCACCGCCACGTCCGCCAATACGGGCTGGCTCCTGCCCTTCACCTGCCTCGCCCTGGCGATGATCGCCTTCGGCAACGGCCTGTTCAAGGGCAACCTGCAGGCCATCGTGGGACAGATGTACGACAACTTCGAGGCCGAAGAGGCCAAGAAGGGTCCCGAAGCCCTCGCTGTCGCCAAGGACAAGCGCGACGCCGGCTTCCAGATCTTCTACGTGTTTATCAACATCGGTGGCCTCGTCGCTCCGTTCGTCGCCCCGCTGATCCGCCAGTGGTGGCTCAAGATGCACGGCTTCCTGTATAACTCCAACCTCCCCGAGCTCTGCCACAAGGCCATCGACGGAAATCTCGGCGACCTGGCCGGCAAGTACGCGGACATCGCGGACAAAGTCACCCTGGCCGGTTCCACCTTCGATCCCGCCTCCTACCTGGAAGTCTTCAACCAGGGCGTCCACTTCTCTTACATCGCCTCGGCGCTGGCCATGGTGATCTCCCTTATCATCTTCCTGGTCAACAAGAAGATATTCCCGAATCCCGCCAAGAAGGCATCGGCCGAAGGCGTCTCCTACACGGCCGAGGAGAAGCAGGCCATGGCCAAGGAGATCAAGCAGCGTCTGTACGCCCTTTTCGCCGTCCTCGGCATCGCCGTTTTCTTCTGGTTCTCCTTCCACCAGAACGGACAGTCCCTCTCTTTCTTCGCCCGTGACTTCGTCAAGACCGACAAGATCGCCCCGGAAATCTGGCAGGCGGTGAATCCGTTCTTCGTCATCGTCCTCACCCCGATCATCATGGCCATTTTCGGCGCCCTCGCCAAGAAGGGCAAGGTCATCTCCACCCCGCGGAAAATCGCCTACGGCATGGGCATCGCCGCCCTGGCGTATCTGTTCCTCATGATCTTTTCCGTCTCCAAGGGCTATCCGTCCGGCACCGATTTCCGCGCCCTTGACGAGAATGTCGCCCTCGGCATGAAGGCCGACTGGTGGGTCCTCATCGTCACCTACTTCTTCCTGACCGTCGCGGAACTGTTCATCTCCCCGCTCGGCCTCTCCTTCGTGTCGAAGGTCGCCCCGAAGAACCTCCTCGGCCTGTGCCAGGGCCTCTGGCTCGGCGCCACCGCCCTCGGCAACCTCCTCATCTGGATCGGCCCGGTCATGTACAACGCCTGGCCCATCTGGAAGTGCTGGACCGTCTTCCTCGTCGTCTGCCTCATCTCGATGGGCGTGATGCTGGGCATGGTCAAGTGGCTCGAACGCGTCACCAACGCTTAATCTATCTGACGACATATGTTCAAAGGACAACCCAAAGGACTCTTCGCCCTTGCGCTCGCCAATACCGGCGAGCGCTTCGGCTACTACACGATGCTGGCCATCTTCATGCTCTTCCTCCAGGCCAAGTTCGGCTGGAACGGAGCGACCGCCAGCCAGGTTTACGCCATCTTCCTCGCGGCGGTGTATTTCATGCCCGTCGTAGGCGGCTGGCTCGCCGACAAGATCGGCTACGGAAAATGTGTCGTGACCGGCATCATCATCATGTTCGCCGGCTATGTGTGCCTGTCCATCCCGACACCCGCGAACGCGCTCGGTGTCACGCTGATGATCGGCGCCCTGACGCTCATCGCCATCGGCACGGGCCTGTTCAAGGGCAACCTGCAGGTGCTGGTGGGCAATCTCTACGACGACCCGAAGTATTCCGCCAAGCGCGACTCCGCCTTCTCACTGTTCTACATGGCCATCAACATCGGCGCGATGTTCGCCCCGGCGGCCGCCACCGCCATCACGAACAAGTTCCTGGGCAAGGCCGGCCTCATCTACAAGGCCGACATCCCCGCCCTGGCGCACCAGTTCCTGGACGGCAGCATCGCCCCGGACAAGGTCTCCCAACTCGAAGGCCTGATGGGCCAGATGCCCGGCATCGGCCAGATGGACACCGCGGCCTTCTGCCAGTACTACATCGACCATCTGTCCAGCGCCTACAACATGGGCTTCGCCGTCGCGTGCTTCTCGCTCGTGGTGTCCATCGCCATCTACTTCGGCTGCAAGAACTGGTTCAAGCATGCCGACGTGAACGCCAAGCAGGCAGCCGCCAGCGCCACGCCCGTGAAGGAACTCACCAAGGAGCAGGAGAAAAGCCGCATCGTCGCCCTCGTCCTCGTGTTCGCCGTGGTCATCTTCTTCTGGATGGCGTTCCACCAGAACGGCCAGTCCCTGACCTGGTTCGCCCGTGACTACACGCAGAGTTTCGCCACCGGCGCCACGCGCATCGGATTCAACATCTGGGCGCTCGCCCTGCTCGCCGCCTCGGTCTATACCCTGTTCGGTATCTTCCAGAGCGAGAAGGCCACTTCCAAGGTCATCTGCGGATGCGTGACGGCCGCCCTGTGGGGCGGTGTCTATGCCATCCACATGGGACAGGCGAATCCGCTGGAGATCTTCCCGCAGGAATTCCAGCAGTTCAACCCGTTCTTCGTCGTCGCCCTCACGCCCATCTCGATGGCCATCTTCAGCAGCCTCGCCAACCGCAAGGACGCGCAGCACCCGGCCGGCCGGGAGCCTTCCGCTCCCGTGAAAATCGGACTCGGCATGTTCGTCGCCGCCCTGGGCTATCTCGTGATGGTCTTCGCTTCCCGCGGCCAGGCCTCCCCGGCCGAACTCGCCGGAACCGTCTCCCCGGACCCGGTGGTCCCGACCTACCTGATCGGCACCTACCTCATCCTGACCTTCGCCGAACTGCTGCTGAGCCCGATGGGCATCTCCTTCGTCACGAAGGTGGCGCCGCCGCGGCTGAAAGGCCTCATGATGGGTCTGTGGTTCGCCTCCACCGCCGTCGGCAACTACCTCAGTTCCATTCCCGGACTGCTGTGGGAGCGCGTCCCGCTCTGGGCCAACTGGTCCATCCTGATGGCCCTCTGCGTCGTCGCCGGCCTGATCATGTTCGCGATGATGAAGAAGATCAACGCCGCCACGGCCGAGTAGTCCTGTCCGGCCGTGCCCCGCATGTACATCATATCCGGCTGCAACGGCTCCGGGAAAACGACGGCGTCCTATACGCTGCTCCCGGAGTTGCTGGACTGCAGTGAGTTCGTGAACTCCGACGAGTTCGCGAAGAGCCTGGCCCCGTTCCATCCGGAGACTGCGTACATCACGGCCAGCCGGTACATGCTCAAGAAACTGCGCTATCTGTTCACCCGACGGGAAGATTTCTGCATCGAGACCACCCTCGCGACCCGGTCCCTGCTCAAGATGGTCAGGATGGCCCAGGACCAGGGCTATTTCGTCACGGTGGTGTATCTCTGGCTGAACGACCCCGAAATCGCCATCCGGCGGGTGGCCGCCCGGGTGGAGGCCGGGGGGCATGACGTGCCCCCCGACGTCATCCGGCGGAGATATTTCACCGGCCTGGAATACTTCTTCAACCTGTATCTGCCCGTCTGCGACAAGTGGATGCTCGTGGACAACAGCGAAGCGGATTTCCGCATCATCGCCGAAGGCTCCGCGAAGGGAACGACCGTCCGGGACCTCGCCCTCTACAACCAGATCTCCAACCAGATCAAGGAAACGCATGATTCACCCTAAACAGCATTACCTGGACCTGTTCCAGGTGGGGGAATCACAGTTGGACACGCTCGTTGCCGAAGCCTTGCGGCACGGCGGGGACTACTGTGACCTCTTCTTCGAGAATACGACCTACGGAAACCTGACCCTCCGGGACGGGATCGTGAACGCCGCCGGACGCCATATCGACTATGGCGTGGGCATCCGCGTCCTGTGCGGAGAGAAGACCGGCTACGCCTACGCCGAGAGCACGGCCCTGCCCGACATGCTGGCCTCCGCCCGGGCCGCCGCGGCCATCGCCGACGGCACTTCCGCCTTCTACGAGCATTCCGTCCAGGCCGATGCCAACGGCTCCCGCCTGGTCGGGCGACGCTTCCGCGGCGAGCCCAATCCCGCCGCCGACCGCTATCCCGTCCGGATCCACTGGCGCAGCACGGACGCAGCCACGCTCATTCCCTTCCTGCAGAAGTTGGAAAGCGCCGTCCAGGCGCGGGACAACCGCATCGTCAAGATCATCGCGACACTGGTATGGCAGGTCACGGACGTCCTGATGTACAACTCCCTGAAGGAACTCAAGTACGAGACAAGGCCGATGGGAATGGTCTCCGCCACCGCCATCTTCCAGCAGGACGGAAAGATCGAGAACAAATCCGTTTCCCGCAGTTTCCGCACCGGTGTGGAGATGCTCACGGACGGACTCGTCACGGAAATGGCGGACGAGGTCGTCAAGGGCATCGACGACCGCTTCGCCGCCCGGCGGCCGAAGGGCGGCCAGATGCCCGTGGTGATGGGCGCCGGCGCCTCCGGCATCCTCCTGCACGAAGCCATGGGCCACGCCTTCGAGGCCGACTTCAACCGGAAAGGCACGTCCATCTTCTCCGACAAGATGGGACAGCGAATCTGCGCCGAAGGGATTACCATCGTGGACGACGGTACCCTCAAGGGAAACCGCGGCGCCCTGAACTTCGACGACGAAGGCGTGCCCGCCCAGAAGACCCGGATGGTGGAGGACGGCATCCTGACCTCCTACCTGCACGACCGCATCAGCGCCCGGCACTACGGGGTCTCCCCCACCGGCAACGGACGCCGCGAATCCTTCCGTTACGCGCCGATTCCCCGGATGCGGGCCACCTATATGGAAAGCGGCAACGCCCGCCCCGAAGACATCATCGCATCCGTCCCCAAGGGCATCTATGTGGATGAGTTCTCCAACGGGCAGGTCAAGATCGGAGAAGGCGACTTCACCTTCTTCGTCAAGAGCGGCTTCCTCATCGAAAACGGGCACCTGACGGCCCCCGTGAAGGATATCAACATCATTGGCAACGGTCCGCAGGCCCTGCGGGACATCGTCGCCGTGGGCAACGACCTTGTCATCGACCCGGGTGCCTGGACCTGCGGGAAGGAGCAGAGCGCTCCCGTTTCCTGCGGCATTCCGACGGTCCTGATCGGGAGTTTAACCGTAGGAGGAGAATGAGATGCTGACTGAGCAGGAAATCGCCCTCGCAAGGGCTTCGATGGCATTTGCCCTCGAAAACGGCGCGCAGAAGGTGCGCGTCACGCTGAACAAGAGCCTGATGGAACTGTTCGGGATGCTGAACGGCGAACTGGACAAGGTGACCCATGCCCTGGACCGCAGCATGCAGGTCTCGCTCTTCGTGGACGGCCGGTTCGGTTCGTTCTCGTCCAACCGGCTGGAAGAGGAGGGGCTGAAGTCCTTCCTCCTCGATGCCATCGACACGGTCCGGACGCTGGAACCGGATCCCGCCCGCAATCTGCCGGACCCTGCCCGCACGGTCAAGGACGCCCTCTCCGGACAGGAATTGGGCCTGTACGACCCCGCTTATGAAGGACTTACGTCCGAAAAGAGGCGCGAGTTCGCGTTCTCTTCTTCGGTCTGGGCCCGGAAAGCGGAACTGGAAAAGGGTTTCACGGTAATCTCAGAGGAAGGAGAGTACTCCGACAGCCTTTTCGACAGCGTCGTGATGGACTCGAACGGCCTGTATGCCCGGCACACGGAATCCTCCTTCGAAATCGGCTACGAAGTCACGGTGGAAGACCCGGACGGCAACCGCTATGCCAGTTACTGGTGGGATGCGACGCCCAGGCTCCAGGACATCCTTCCCTCGCTGAAAACCTGCAGCGGGAAGGCCGTGGAACGGGCAGCCGCGCAGATCGGCCCCAAGGACCATCCCGGCGGGAAATGCACCGTCGTCGTGGACAGCGAGTGCGCCTCGAAGTTCCTGACGCCGGTCCTGAACGCCCTTGGCGGCTATGCCGTCCAGCAGAAGAACTCCTTCCTTCTGGACAAGGCCGGACAGCAGGTGTTCCCGGAACGGCTCACCATCCTGGACTGCCCCCGCAGCCAGGGAGAGACCGGATCCCGCCTGTACGACAGCGAAGGCGTCGCCACGCGGGAATTCCCCATCATCGACAAGGGCGTCATCACCCGCTATTTCATCAACACCTACATCGCCGGCAAGACCGGGATGGAACCGACCATCGAGGACGCCACCCGTCCGAAAGTGATGCCTTTCGGCGGCTGCAAGACCCGGGAAGACCTGATGCGGAAAGTCGGCAGCGGCATCCTCATCACGGGCTTCAACGGCGGCAACTCCAACACTTCCACGGGAGACTTCTCCTACGGGATCGAAGGATTCGCCTTCGAGGACGGCCGCATCACCCACCCGGTGCGGGAGATGCTGGTCACGGGCAACTTCATCGACCTGTGGAACAACCTCGTCGCCACGGCCGACGACGCCCGCCGGTGCATGTCGAAACTGATTCCCACCCTGGCCTTCGCCAACATCGACTGCAACGCATGAAAACCGCCATCGTCATCCTGAACTGGAACACCAGGAACTACCTCAGGGAGTTCCTCCCCGGGCTCATCGCCTCCACGGAAGGGATGGACGCGGAAGTCATCGTGGCGGACAGCGCCTCGGTGGACGACTCCCTGGAGGTTCTCACCCGGGAGTTCCCCGGAGTCCGGCAGATTCCGCTGGACCGGAACTATGGCTTCACGGGCGGCTACAACCGTGCCCTGGCGCAGGTGGAAGCCGACTATTTCGTCCTCATCAACTCTGATATCGACGTCCCGAAAGACTGGCTGCAGCCCCTCGTCGCCTGGATGGATTCCCATCCCAAGTGCGGTGCCTGCGGGCCGAAACTCCTGTCCATGTATGACCGGGATTCCTTCGAATACGCCGGCGCCGCGGGCGGACTGCTGGACCGCTACGGCTATCCCTTCTGCCGGGGCCGCGTGATGAGCATGGTGGAAAAGGACGAAGGCCAGTATGACACGCCGGCCGATGTCTTCTGGGTATCGGGTGCCTGCCTGATGGTCCGGAGCCGCCTGTGGAAGCGGCTGGGCGGCCTGGACGACCGCTTCTTCGCCCACATGGAGGAAATCGACCTCTGCTGGCGTATCCAACTCGCCGGCTACACGGTGACGGTGGTTCCGGAATCCCGTGTCTATCACATCGGTGGCGGAACCCTCCCGAAGGAATCCCCCGTCAAACTCCGTTTCAATTACCGGAACAACCTCCTGATGCTGGAGAACAACCTGGCCAGGACCTTCCGGGCCCAGGGCTACAGCGTGGAAGGTGCCCTGGGCAAGGCCCGCCGGCGCATCCTGACCCGGATGCTCCTGGACGGAGCGTCCGCCATCAATTATCTGGTCACCAAGAAATGGGATTCCTACAAGGCGGTCGTGAAGGCGCATGCCGAGTATTGGAAACTCCGCCGCAAGCCGTCTCCGGACGAGATCGCTTCCCAGCAAAAAGAAGTCACCATCCACGGGTGGTATCCCAAATGGATGGTGCCTCGTGCCCTGGCGGGCCGTAAAATCAGGTTCTAATCTATTTCGCCGGCCGCTTGTACCCTTCCGCGGTTGCCCGTTCGGCCATCCGCTGGATGCGGACTTCCGTATCCGGATGGGAAGAGAAGAGTTTCTGGGCGGCGGACGCCTGCGCGCCGGAACCGCCGGCAACCTTCTGCAGTTTCTCGAAGGACATCGCCATTCCCCAGGGGTTCTTGCCGACGGCCTTGAGGAACTGGTAGCCGTAATCGTCGGCCTCGCTTTCCTGTTTCCGGGAGTACCGGGCGTTCATGATGGCATTTCCGATGGCTCCGAGTTGGGAGTCCGTGAGCGTGGCCGCCGTCTGGCTGGTCGAGGCGATGCCCTCGAGGGCGGCGCTCGTCAGCATCGAGGCCCTCATCTCCTTCTTGGTATGCTTCATCGCGACGTGACCGATCTCATGGCCGATCACCCCGAGCAGTTCGTTGTCCGTCATCACGTCCATGATGCCGGTATAGACCCGCACGCTGCCGTCGGCGCAGGCGAAGGCGTTCACCTGGTCTTCCTGGTACACCTTGAAGTTGAGCGGCACGCCGTCCACCGAATTCAGGCCCTTGGTCAGGGTACGGAGGCGTTTCGTGTAGGCGTTCGTCTCCGGCAGGACCCTGCTCTGCGCGTCGAGTTGGGTGATATACTGGTGGACATAGGCCTGGACCTGTTCATCGGACAGGGACATGGCCTGTGCGGCGATCACGCCTCCCTGGAGAAGACGGGTCGCGTCGAACGTTTCGGAGCAGGAGACGAGCATCAGCACGCCGGCTGCGAAGGCAAGGAGTCGTTTCATGATATTGCAAATATAAACAATTCTTCACAAAAAACGCCAAGTCGTTTCGACCTTGTCGAGAAATCTGCTTATCTTTGTGTCTGTTAATACAGACAAGCGTATGAAGATCATCATCGAAGGAGCCGGTCAGGTGGGTTCCCACCTTGCGAAGATGCTCAGCCACGAGGGCGGTGACATCACCGTCATCGACGACAACGAGGCGCGTCTCCAGCGGCTTTCCGCCACGGCGGACATCGTCACCGTCTTCGGCGACCCCTCCTCCATCACCATCCTCCGGGAAGCCGGCTGCGCGAAGGCGGACCTCTTCATCGCCGTCAATCCCTCCACCTCCCAGACCGTGAACATCGTCAGCGCCCTGCTGGCGAAGCGGCTGGGCTCGAAGCGCGTGATCGCCCGCATCGATGACGAAGCCTATCTCTCCCCTGAGAACAAACTCATCTTCAAGGATATGGGCATCGACATGCTCTTCTATCCGGAGAAGATCGCCAGCGACGAAATCATCGACCTCCTCAAGCACACGGCCTCCACGGACTCGATGGACTTCGCCCGCGGGAAACTCCAGTTGGTGGTGTTCCGCCTGGACGACGACTCCCCCATCCTGGACATGAAGGTCGCCGAATTCACGGCCGCGATGACGGCCGCGTCGGACCAGGCCCAACTCCGCATCATCGCCATCGCCCGCAAGGGCGAGACCATCATCCCGAAGTTCGACACCCGCTTCGCCTACAACGACCACATGTACATCATCGCCAAGCGGGAAGGCGTCCCGGCCATCCTGCGGTTCCTCGGAAAGGACAACATCGAGGTGAACAAGGTGATGATCCTCGGCGGCAGCGAAATCGGCGAAATGGTGGCGGCCCAACTCCTGCGCCAGCAACTGGACGCCGTCAAGATCATCGACATCGACAAGCAGCGCTGCCGTGAACTGACCGAGAAACTCCCTTCGGGCGTGCTGGTCTCGAACGGAGACGCCCGGAACTCCGACTTTCTCGTGGAAGAGGGCATCCGGGACTATGACGCCCTGGTAGCCGTCACCGGCAATGACGAGGCGAACATCCTCTCCTGCGTCGTCGCGAAGAAGTTCGGTGTCTCCCGGGCCATCGCCCAGGTGGAGAACCTGGAATACCTGCGCCTCGCGGAGGACATGGGCGTGGATGCCGTCATCAACAAGAAACTCATCACGGCGGGCCGTATCTTCAAGTTCACCCTTTCCGACAAGGTCCGTTTCGTCCGATACATGAGCGGTACGGACGCCGAGGTGCTGGAGTACACCGTCGCCCCGAACGCCCGCATCTGCAAGGCGCCCCTGAAGGACATCGAATTCCCGCGGAACGCCATCATCGGCGGTGTCATCCGCGGCAGCGAATCCTTCATCGCCATCGGCGACACGCGCATCGAACCGTACGACCGCGTAGCCGTCTTCGCCCTCCCCGATACCGTCAAGGAAGTAGACAAATTCTTCAAGTAATGCGTAAAATACTGCTAATCACTTCCATCCTGACCTGCCTCACGGCAACGGCCCAGGAACACCGCTCCTATACCTGCTACCGCACCACCGGTCCCGTCAAGATCGACGGGAAACTCACCGAGCCCGACTGGCAGGCGGCTCCCCTTTCCGACGCTTTCGTGGACATCCGCGGGGTCGATTACAAGCCCGCCCCCACCAAGCAGACGCACATGAAGATGCTCTGGGACGACAACTGCCTGTACATCGCCGGCATCATCGAGGAAGACCAGGTCACGGCCTCCCTTACCGAGCGCGACGCCATCATTTACCGCGACAATGACTTCGAGGTCTTCATCGACCCGGACGGGGACGGCAAGTTCTACTTCGAGTTCGAGTGCAACGCCTTCGGCACCCTGATGGACCTGATTATGGACAAGCCTTACAACCAGGGCGGCAATTTCTTCATGCCCTGGGACTGCAAGGACGTGCGCCTGAAGGTCCGCGTGGACGGAAAGGTCAACAATGCCAAGCGTATCGACAAGGGCTGGACCGTGGAATGGGCCATCCCGTTCGCATCCCTCGCCATCGGCTTTGACAGCCCGACGAAGTTCAACCCCTGGCGGATCAACTTCTCCCGCGTGGAGTGGCTCGCCAAGGAAGGCCCGGAAGAGAACTGGGTCTGGAACCCTACCGGCGAGGTGAACATGCACATGCCCGACCGCTGGGGCTATCTTCAATTCATCGACCAACCCGTCCGTTAGACCATGGTTTACGAACAGATTCTCGTCCGCATCACCGGCAAGGACCGGATCGGACTCACCGCCGCCTTCACGGGCATCCTCGCGAAATATGACGCCCAGATCCTGGACATCGGCCAGGCCGACATCCACTCCACCCTGTCGCTGGGCATCCTCATCCGCATCGACGAGCAGCATTCCGGCCAGGTCATGAAGGAACTCCTGTTCAAGTCCACGGAACTGGGCGTGCAGATCGGCTTCGAACCCGTACCCGACGATGAATACGAGGAATGGGCCGGCCGGCAGGGGCGTACGCGCTACATCCTCACCGTCATCGGCCGGAGCCTCTCCGCGGCGCAGATCGAGGCGGCCGCCCGGATCATCGCGGACCAGGGGCTGGACATCGACTCCATCAAGCGCCTGACCGGCCGCCTGAGCATCGCCCATCCGGAGCGGAACACCCGCGCCTGCATCGAATTCTCCCTCCGGGGCAACCCGAAGGACAAGCAGGCGATGCAGAAGGACCTGATGCGCCTGTCCACGGAAATGGGGATGGACTTCTCCCTCCAGCGGGACGACATGTTCCGCCGGATGCGCCGGCTCATCTGCTTCGACATGGACTCCACCCTCATCCAGACCGAATGCATCGACGAACTGGCCGAACGGAACGGCGTCGGCGCCGAGGTCCGAGCCATCACCGAATCCGCGATGCGCGGGGAAATCGACTTCAAGGAGAGTTTCACCCGTCGCGTGGCGCTGCTCAAGGGCCTGGATGTGAGCGTGATGCAGGATATCGCCGAAAAACTGCCCATCACCGAAGGGGCGGACCGTCTGATGTCCGTCCTCAAGACCTACGGCTACAAGATCGCCATCCTCAGCGGCGGTTTCACGTTCTTCGGCGAGTATCTCCGCCAGCGGTTCGGCGTCGATTATGTCTATGCCAACGAACTGGAAATCGACGAGAACGGCAAACTCACCGGCCGCTACCTGGGCGAGATCGTGGACGGGCGCCGGAAGGCGGACCTGCTGAAACTCATCGCCCAGACCGAGCGGGTGAACCTCGCCCAGACCATCGCGGTGGGAGACGGGGCGAACGACCTGCCGATGCTCGGCGAGGCGGGACTCGGCATCGCCTTCCACGCGAAACCGCGCGTGGTGGCGAACGCCCGCCAGTCCATCAACACCATCGGCCTGGACGGCGTCCTTTATTTCCTGGGTTTCAAGGACAGCAACCTCGGGGAACAGGGAAAGATGTAGTCCCATGCGACCTAAACTTCTGGCTATCTTCACTTTCCTGCTGGCATCCACGCTCCTGCGGGCGCAACAGACGCATGTGGACGAGGTATCCGTCGATACCCGCGCGACCTTCCACCAGCAGACGACGGACGGGGTGTACGACTCCCATTTCCAGGGAGACCACCTGAACCTGCACATCAAAGGGCAACTGGCCGACGGCCTCACCTTCCGGGTGCGGCAGCGGCTGAACAAGAAAGTCGATGAGAAGAATCCCTTCAATGCCACGGACTTCCTGTGGCTGCGGTGGCAGGCGACGGACCACTGGGCTTTCACGGCCGGCAAGCAGCCCATCCTCATCGGCGGGTATGAAATAGACTCCGCCCCGATCGATGTCTATTACTATGGCGCCTTCAGCGACCGGCTGTACCAGTACTATGCCTTCGGGGTGACGGCCACGCTCACGCCGGCGCCCGGGCAGGATATCTCGGTCCAGTTCTGTCCCTCCCCCATCTCACCCGGCACACAGGACGCCTACTCTTACAATCTGTACTGGAGCGGACACATCGGGAAGATCTGGAAGACCACCTGGAGCTACAACTATGTGGAAGACGAACTGCACCGGAAGATGAACTGGTTCGTGCTGGGCAACAAGTTCTTCTTCGGGAACCTGGTCGTGGACGTGGACTGCATCAACCGGGCCGCCTTCGGCCAGCCCCGGTTCTTCTTCACGGACTGGTCGCTCATCGGCAAGGCCATCCTCACCCTCGGGAAATGGAACCTGTGCACCAAATGGGGCTACGAGCGCAACGGGGCGGAGAATGTGGCCCCGGACGGGATCTCCTATGACCTCGTCCTTCCGGCCGGCAACGATTACCTGTACGGGGGTTTCGGCGTGGAGTATTTCCCGCTGGGAAACGACCACCTGCGGCTCCACGCCGTCTATTTCGGGGACAACCACGACCGGGTGAACAACTTCGACGTGGGTATCACCTGGCGGTTCAACATCTACAGGCGATAGGCCCTATTCCAGGGTGAAAACCGTTTCCTTGACGATTTCAGAGACCGTAGGGTGCGGGAAGACCACTTCCTTGAGTTGCTCCACGGTCATCTTCTGCTCGATGGCGATGCAGGCGCCGTGGATCATTTCGGAGCAGGGGTTGCCCAGCATGTGGACGCCCAGGACCACGTGCCTGTCCTTGCTGACGATCACCTTGCACACGCCTTCGCCACGCTCGTTTTCGGCGACGAAACGGCCGGCATAGGCCATCGGAAGTTTCAGGACGGTGCAGTCGAGTCCCTTCTTCGCGGCTTCGGCCTCGGTGACGCCGACGCCGGCGACTTCCGGATTCGTGTACACCACGCCGGGGATGGCGTCGTAGCGCATCCAGTCTTCCTTTCCGAGCATCGTGTTCACGGCCACCTCGCCTTCGCGCGAGGCGGTATGCGCCAGCATCGAGAAGCCGGTCACGTCACCTGCGGCGTACACGCCCGAGACGCTCGTGCGCATCCGGTCATCGACCTTGATGCCATAGGGGCGGCCGGCGGGATTCAGGGCAAGTTCCACACCGATGTTTTCCAGGCCGATACCCTGGAGATTGGCCCTGCGGCCCACTGAGACGAGGATCCTTTCTCCCGCAGCCCGGCAGATGTTTCCATCGGCATCCCGGTACACGACCTCGTTGCCTTCCACGGCTACGACCTGGCAATTAAGATGGAACTCCACGCCTTTCTTCGCATACTGGGCCTGGAGCATCGCGCTGATCTCGTCATCCATCGGTCCCAGGATCTTCGGGAGCATTTCCACCACCGTCACTTTCGTGCCGATGGAATTGAAGAAACTCGCGAACTCCATGCCGATGACGCCGCCGCCGATGACCACGAGGCTTTCCGGCTGCGCTTCCAGGGCGAGGATCTCGCGGTTCGTGACCACCACGCCGCCGAGGCCTTCGCGAAGGCCGGGAATGGGCGGTACGGCCGCTTCGGAGCCGGTGCAGACAAGAATGTTGCGGGCTTCATAGACCGTTTCGCCGCAAGCGATGGCAAAACCTTCGCCGCTCTTCCCCTGGATGACAGCCTCCTCCTTCACGACTTCCACGGCGTTCTCCTTCATCTTGAGTTTCACGCCGCCGACGAGTTTCTTCACGACCTTGGTCTTGCGCTTGAAGACGGCGCCGAAGTCCAGGGATGCGCCTTCCACGTTCACGCCGTATTTGTCCCCGTGACGGGCATAGTCATACACCTTGGCGCTGTACAGCAGCGTCTTGGTAGGAATGCACCCTTCGTTCAGGCACACACCGCCCAGTTCACGTTTCTCGAACAGGATGACGGAAAGGCCGGCCGCGCCGGCTCGCTCTGCGGCCACATAGCCGCCGGGGCCTCCCCCGATGACAGCAAGATCGTACATAGTCTCAGTTTTAATGCGGCCGCAAGTTACGGAATATTTTCCTATTTCGGAAGATGGAAGACCTCGGACAGTTCCTGCATCTGGCCGTCCGACATCCCTTCCGGCTCGAATCCCATGTTCCGGGCGGCGATGTAGATCAGGGCCGCCTTGTTCAGGACATCGACCTGGTCGAAGGCGGATATCACATCCGTATCCACGGCGAAGACGCCGTGCTTCTCCCACATCACGACATCGTAGTCCTCGTCCAGGGTCCGGATCGTCGCATCGGCCAGTTCCACGCTCGAGGGAAGCATGTACGGGACCATGCCGAGCCCGCGGGGGCAGAAGGCCTTGGTCTCCGGAATCATCGACCAGAGCATCCGGGTGGCGGCATCCTTTTCCATCCATTTCCGGCTGTGCGTGAGTGCGACCAGTTCGATGGGATGCGTGTGCAGGGAGGCCCGGTACGGGGAGCCCTTGCCCAGGAGGTAATCATGGACACTCAGATGGGAAGGGAGTTCGGAAGTCGGGGCGACGGGAAGGTCCGCCACGATCTCGTACCGGGTGCAGTCATCCACGATACGGATGATGGATCCGTTCGCCATCGGGTCGCGGGCGAGATCCCGCATCCGCCGTCCGGTCCCTTTGCAGTAGAACCAGCAGCCTTCGAGTTGCGGAAGTTTCTTGCCGATGGAGACCGCCGGCCCGAGGGCCGGCAGCGCCCGCATCGCATCGTCCACGAAGTCCGTGATATTGACGGTGATGTTGCCGCCGTTGCGTTCGGCCCATCCCTTTTCCCAGAGATAGCCCGCCACCTCGGCGACCTTGTCGATTTCGGCCTTCAAGGCCGGTCTGTTGTCCAGTATGCTCATGCTTGTCATGCCCGGCCCGACCGGGCATCCCTTAGATTATTTGTGGTAAGAAAGTACTGATTATCAAAACGATGATACCGGCCACCAGGACCGTGACGGTCTTTCTGGAAACGCCCTTCCATTCCTTGAGGATGATGCCCCAGACATTGGAGAACACGACGTTCAGCGCCATCAGGATACACCAACTGAAGGTGATGAGGACCGGGTAGTCGGTCAGGAAGCCCTTGCCCAGGGACAGGCCGAAGAACTGGCTGTACCACAGCAGGCCGGCGAGGCAGCAGAAGACGAGGTTGTTGCCCCAGAGGGCCTTCTTCCCATAATCTCCCCAAGTCCTGTTCTTCCGGTTCTGGAACAGGCAGTAGGCGGCGTTCGTCAGGAAGCCTCCGAAGGTCACGAGCATCGTGGCCGGCAGTGTCTGGAAGATGGGCTTCGTGCCGGGCAGATACAGGTCCTGGCCGAAGTTCAGGCCGATGTTGAAGCAGGCGCTCATGAAGCCGGCGAGCAGCGCCACGGCGATGCCCTTGCCGAAGTTGAAGTCCTTCACGGCCTTCTTCTTCTCCTCTTCCGGCAGCGCGGCGGCCTTCATCGCACCCGCGACACCGATGATGGCGATGCCCACGAGCGTCACGACCACGCCGATGATGACGGCGCTGGTAAGGTCACCCGCGTGTCCGGTGAAGACGGGGCCGAGGATGGCGCCGAGGGCCGAACAGGTACCCAGGGCGATGGACTGGCCCAGGGCCACGCCGAGATACCGCATCGACAGGCCGAACGTGAGGCCGCCCACGCCCCACAGGGCGCCGAACAGGATGGTGAGCCAGGTAGCCTTGGGATCCGCGCTCATCATGGAGAGCAGGCCGCCGAAACTGCCGCCCGTCCCGGAGACGGACAGCAAGGCGCCCACAAGCGGGAAGAGCAGCCAGGCGAAGATGCCCTGGACAAGCCAGTAACTCTCCCAACTCCACTCCTTCACCTTGTTGATCGGGACGTAACTGGAACTCTGGCAGAACGCCCCGACCGCAATGATTAACAGGCCGATGATCAGGTACATAACTTATCGCTTGCTGGTGACTTCCTTTTCGTACTGCTCGATGCAAGGGATGAACTCCTCACCCACCGGCACGCCGTTCTTGTAGTTGAAGTAATCGAACACGGCGCCGAACGGGAGGGTCTTGGCCTCTTCGAGGAGGGCGAGACGCTGGAAGCCCTTGCCGGCGTCCTCGTATTCGCGGAGTTTCGCGAGCGGTTCGAGGAGCGCGGAGAGGACGCACTTCTGCGTGGCGCGGGTGCCGATCACATAGGCGCCGATGCGGTTGATGGCGGCGTCGAAGTAGTCCAGGCCGATGTGGCTGCGGCCGAGGGCGTCCGCCCGGACGATCTCCTTGAACAGGTCCAGCGTCTGGTCGTTCATGATGGTCACGTGGTCGGAGTCCCAGCGGATCGGGCGGGAGACGTGGAGCATCAGTTCCGGCACGAAGAGCAGGAGCGAGGCGACCATGTCGGCCACGTTCTCGGTCATCTCGTAGTGGCCGGTGTCCAGGGTGTACATCAGCTTGCGGGTGGCGCAGTAGCCGGCCACGAAGTCGTGGGAGCCCACGGTATAGCTCTCGAGGCCGATGCCGAAGAGCTTCGCCTCCAGGCAGGTCTTCATCCCCGGAAGGTCCTCCTTGAGGATCTCGTCCAGAGCCTCGGCGAAGATTTCGCGGTACCGCTTGCGCTCCACGGTCTGGTCCTTGGAACCGTCGTGGACCCAGATGTTCATGATGCAGGGATCGCCCTGGGCCTTGCCCATCGCGTCCGCGATGCGGCGGCAGCGCTTGGTGTGCTCGATCCAGAATTCGCGGATGGCGGGATCGGGATTGGCGAGGGACAGGTCGCCGCTCTTGGGATGGCCGAAGGAGGTGGAGTTGAAGTCCAGCTTCATGTTGTTCTCCTTGGCCCACTGGATCCAGCTCTGGAAGTAATCAACGGTGACCTCGTCGCGGTCCACGAACTTGCCGCCGAAGTCGCCGTAGATCTCGTGGAGGTTCAGGCGGTGGTTGCCGGCGATGAGGCTCTTCGCGAACTGGACATCCGCACGGACTTCGTCGATGTTGCGGGCGCGGCCCGGATAGTTGCCGGTGGTCTGGATGCCGCCGGACAGGCCTGCGGCGCTCTCGAAACCGATCACGTCGTCGGTCTGCCAGCAGTGCAGGGAGATGGGGGTTTTCCCGAGGGTTTCGACAGCCTTGTCGGTATCGACGCCGATGGCGGCATAGCGCTCCTTGGCAATCTCGTAGGCTTTGAGGATCTGTGCTTCTTTCATGGTATCAGTGTTTTTAATCGTTAGGCATAAAAGTCTTCACCGCAAATGCGCCGGCGATCATCTTGCGCATTTCCCAGCGGTCTTTGACGAGCCCGGCGGCGCGGGCCTGGATCATTACGTTGCCGATGGCGGTGGCCTCCGTGGGGCCGGCCACGACGGGGATGCCGAGGGCGTCCGCCGTCCACTGGCTCATCGTATCGTTGGCGCTGCCACCGCCGATCACGTGCAGTTTCTCGATCGGGAACGGGGCAAAGCCCTGGAGCATGTCCACCACTTCCTTGTAGCGGCGGGCCAGGCTGTGATAAATGCAACTGATGTACTGCGCATCATTCCCGGGTACCGGCTGGCCGGTCTCACGGAGGTAACTGTCGATGGCATCGACCATGTTCGCCGGAGCGGCGAAGCGCGGGTCGTCGGGGTTGACGGTGGACGGGAAGGCGGCCTCGTTCCTGGCCATTTTCTCCATTTCGCCGTAGGTGTAGGTGCGGCCTTCCGCGGCCCATACCTTCCGGCTCTGTTCCAGGAGCCACATGCCCGTGATGTTCTTCAGGAACCGGGTGGTTCCGTCGATGCCGCCCTCATTGGTGAAGTTCAGGCGGGTGGACGCCTCGTTGATGACGGGTGCCGGGGTCTCGATGCCCATCAGGCTCCAGGTACCGCTGGACAGGTAGGCGAACTTCGTGTCTTCAGCCGGGACGGCGGCGATGGCCGACGCCGTATCGTGGCCGGCGACGGCGATGACCGGGACCTCGGGGACACCGCAGGCCGCGGCCATTTCCTTCCGGAGTGTGCCGATGACGGTGCCCGGCTGCGTGATGGGCAGCAGGACATCGGTCCGGATACCCAGTTTCTCCAGCAATGCCAGGTTGAACTGGCGGGAAGTCTGGTCCATCATACCGGACGTGGAGGCGATGGTGTACTCGCAAACTTTGTTTCCTGTCAGCATAAAGGCGAGGAGGTCCGGGATGAAAAGGACCTTGTCCGCCGCGCGGAGCGGGGCGAAGCCTTCCTTCGTCTGCGCATACAACTGGAAGATGGAATTGAAGTTCAGGATCTGGATGCCCGTAGCCTTGTACAGGTCTTCGCGGGGAATGGTCCGGAAGACCTCCTCAGGGATACCGTCCGTATAGGGATCACGGTATGCGCGGGGATTGCCCAAGAGGGTGCCGTCATCCGCCACGAAGCCGAAATCCACGCCCCAGGTATCGATACCGATGGAATCGATCCGAACCCCTTCCTGCCCCAGTTGCGCCAGGCATTTGCGGAAGTGGTCGTAGATTGCGAGGATGTCCCAGTAAAACTTGCCGTTCAGTTCGATGATGCCGCTCGGGAAGCGATACACTTCCTTCATGTCAAAAGTACCATCGGCGAAGGTGGCCAGGACCGCGCGTCCGGAAGTGGCGCCGCAGTCGAAGGCCAGGAAATGCTGTTTTCGTGCCATAACTGATCCGATTAGGGTCCGGATACAAAAATACGGGATGGTCTCCACATTCCGAGTGAAGATTCTGCGATATAAACTTTGATTTTTGACATCCCGTCCTTATTTTTGTACATGAGACGGTCATCCCGCCGGAAATGAATATGAAAAGCGAAGACATCCACCTGAAATACCTGGCCGTAAACAGGAACGACCTCCTGTGGGGCCTGGCCGTAAACTCCGTAGGTTTCCAGAACGTCGGCCCCGGAAAACCCTATCCGCCCACGGGACATCCCTCCCGCTATCTTTTCTCCGAAGAACGCGGGCGGATCCTGAATGAATTCCAGGTTCTCTATATCACCGAAGGGCAGGGCGTTTTCCGAAGCGCCACCCTGCCCAACCCTGTTCCCATCACCGCAGGGACGATGTTCATGCTGTTCCCGGGCGAATGGCACACCTACCGGCCCGATCCGGCGACCGGCTGGAAGGAATACTGGATCGGTTTCGAGGGCCCTCTGGCCCAGGAAATCGCCGGGAAAGGGTTTTTCGCTCCGGAAAAGGCCGTGTTCCGCCCGGGACTGCACGACGAGATCGTCAACCTGTACGAAGAGGCCGTCCAGGTGGCATCCGGCCAGGCGTCCGGATTCCAGCAACGCCTGATGGGGATCGTCGTCCATCTGATGGGCATGGCCGTCTTCTTCAACCGACAGCAAGTCTTCTCCCAGGTGAGCGACCTGATCAACCGGGCGAAAATCCTCATCTCCAGAGAGTGCCAGACCCTCCGCCCGGAAGACATCGCCCGGAAACTGAACATGGGCTACTCCAACTTCAGGAAGATATTCAAGGAATATACGGGCTTCTCTCCCGCCAGATACATCCAGGACGTGCGCTTCGCACGGATCAAGGAAAGCCTGACAAACAGTACGCTACCTGTCAAACAGATAGCGTACGAGAATGGATTCGAGAATTACGATTATTTCTTCACGGCCTTCCGCCGGATCACGGGGATGACGCCGGTCGCCTACCGGGAACTGACGCAAGGCCGGAAGCGATAACTATTCCGTCACAGGGGCAAGCACGTTGTGCACGGCCCAAGTCTTGGACTTGCCGAGTTTGTACGCGGCCTGCGCACGGATGTCGGAGACATTGGCGCCGAACATCACACTATAGTTGCCGGCCGGAGCCTCCCAGGCGCTCGTCGCCTCATTGAAGGAAGCGAGGGAGTAGTTGTCCACCTTCACGGTCACGACCTGGCTCTCACCCGGGGCGAGAAGTTTGGTCTTGGCAAAGGCCTTGAGTTCACGATCCGGCTTCTCCAGACCGCCTTCGGGGGCATGGACATACACCTGGACGGCTTCCTTACCGGCCACCTTGCCCTGGTTGGTCACGGTGACGGAGGCCTCGAAACCGTCGGCCGTAGCCTTCACGACCGGCTTGGAATACACGAAGTAACTGTAACTGAGGCCGAAACCGAACGGATAGGAAACCTCGACACCCTTGGTGGTGAAATGGCGGTAGCCCACCCAGATGCCCTCGGCATAGTCGGTGTAGTCCACGTCCTTGCGCGGTTGGCGCTGGCCGCCGAAGCCGCCGAAGCCGCGGTTGTTGCCCTGGTTGGTGTAGTTGTACGGGAAGTTCGCGGAGGACGGGTGGTCCATGAAGTTCACGGGGAAGGTCATCGGGAGTTTGCCCGAAGGGTTCACCTTGCCGGTGAGGATGTCGGCGACGGCGTTGGCGCCTTCCTGGCCCGGGGACCAAGGGAGGACGATCGCATCGACCATGTTCTTCCAGGAGGCGGTCTCGATGACACCGCCGATGTTCAGGACCACGACCACCTTCTTGCCGGCGGCATGGAAAGCGGTGCTCACATCGCGGAGGAGTTCGCGCTCGACGGTGGTGAGCTCGAAGTCGTCGATCTGCTTGCGGTCGGCGCCTTCACCGGCGTTGCGGCCGAGCACCACGACGGCGACATCATTGGCACGCGCCTCATTCTCGATGGCGGCGGTCGGGATGGCGATCTCGGCGAGCTTGCGGCGGCTGAACCAGTTGAAGCCGCCACCGTTCAGGGCGTTCTGCGCCTTGTCATAGGCGGCGAAAGCCTTGTAATAGTCGGTCAGGCTCTGGTCCAGAGTGAAGCCGGCGGTCTTCATCGCGTCTTCCATGTTCACGACATAGGCCTTGTTCACGTCACCGGAGCCGGTGCCGCCGGCCACGAAGTCGATGGCGGAGATGCCGTAGAGGGCGACCTTCTCGTTACCCTTGAGCGGCAGGGCCTCATTCTCGTTGCGAAGGAGTACGATGGACTCGGCGGCGGCCTTGCGGGCCACGGCGGCATGGGCCTTCAGATCCGGCTTGTTGCTGAACTTGTAGCCGCGGAAATGCGGGGTGCGGACGATGTAGTTAAGCATGTTGCGGACGTTACGGTCCAGTTCAGCCATGGTGATGGTGCCATCCTGGACGCCCGCCACGATGCGGTCGATCTCATTCTGGTTGCCCGGTTCCATCAGGTCGTTGCCGGCCTTGGCGGACTTCACGGTGCCCGCCTTGTTGCCCCAGTCGGTCATCACGATACCCTTGAAGCCCCACTCGTCGCGGAGGACGGTGGTCAGGAGGTCGAACTTCTGCTGGGTGTACTCGCCGTTCATCTGGTTGTAGGAGGACATCACGGTCCAGGGATCGGACTCCTTCACGGCGATCTCGAAGTTCTTCAGGTAGATCTCGCGGAGGGCGCGCTGGCTGATGCGGGCGTCGTTCTCGTTGCGGTTGGTCTCCTGGTTGTTGGCCATGTAGTGCTTGATGGAGGTGCCCACACCGTTGGACTGGATACCGCGCACATACGCGGCGGCCATCTTGCCGGAGAGGAGCGGATCCTCGGAGAAGTACTCGAAGTTACGGCCGCACAACGGGTTGCGGTGGATGTTCATGCCCGGGGCGAGGAGGACGTCCACGCCGTACTCAAGCACCTCGTTGCCCATCGCCTTGGTCATGTCCTCCACGAGGGCGATGTCCCAGGAGCTGGCCAGGAGGGTTCCCACCGGGAAACCGGTGCAGTAATAGGTGTTGCTGTCACCCTGGCGGGTGGGCTGGATGCGCAGGCCGGCAGGGCCGTCGGCGAGGACGGTGCCGGGGATGCCCAGGCGCTCGATCGGGCGGGTGTTGCCCGCCGCGCCGGGAACCTGCCAGGCGGTACCGGAAGTCACGCCGTTCACCACGGCGGCACGGGCGCCGCCCACGAGGAGAGTCGCCTTCTCCTGGACGGTCATCGCCTTGATGATGTCTTCGATGTTGTCCTTGGTCAGTTTCGGCTGGGCCAAGGCGCCGAGCGCTACGACGAGCGCGGCAACGGTCAGAAAGAATCTTTTCATAAAAGTGTATTGGGTTTGATAAGTTTCAGCTGGACAAAGGTAGGACTTTTCTTTGCAAGTCTCTTATTCGCTTGTCCAAATGTTTGTCAAAGTGTAAAAGTGACCTTTCCGCCGCGAAAAACAGGATTGTATTTGTATCCGGACTTTCTTAACTTTGTCAATACCTATGAAACATCAGATATCCCTGTCCTGGATGCTCGGCATGCTGTGCCTGGCTACCCTGTCCTGCAGTCCGAAAGCCGAATCCGCCGACCCCTTCACCGGCGCGAAATGGATCGGCACCTCCGAGCGCGTGCTTTATGCCGATTACCTGCCGCAGTTCATCCTGTCGGCCGATATCGACATCGCCCCCGGATCGGCCCGGGCGTCAGTCCTCCTGGGCGGAAACGATCCCCGGCTGATGAACGCCGACCTGAACATCCTGGGCGTAGAAAACGGCCCGGATGAATCGTATGTCCGCGTAGAACTGGACCGGGAGAAAAAAAGTGTGAATGTCTATCGCACGGGATATACGAAAGCCGATGTCCCGGAAAAGGTTTTCCAAAGCCTGGCGGTGGCCGACAGCCTGCTGGCGGACGGTTCGGCGAAACTCACGGTCCAGGTCACGTACAATCAGCTTCGGATCTCGCTGGGGGATGTTATCCTAGGCCGGGTGAATGTCGGTCCCTTGGGCGGCAGTGGCGACTACATCGCCTATCCGCAGCTTGCCGATGTGGGCTGGCTGGTCGATGAAGGGCAGACGGCCAGGGTGAGCAACCTGGAGGTCCGTGAAATCCGGGGACCAAACGCTTTATTGTATCATATTGACGGAATGACGGCCGCGGCCTCCGGCGTGAAGGTCCTCTGCGAGCCGTCCTATGGAGGGATGCCCGTACTCCGCAACTCTTTCAAGATCAAGAAGAAGGATATCGAATCCGCGACGCTGTACGCGACTGCCCGCGGCATCTATGAAGTGTCGCTAAACGGGGAAAAAGTGGGAGCGGATTTCCTGGCGCCGGGCTTGTCCCAGTATAACAAGCACCACTACTACCAGTGCTACGACGTCACCAAACAGCTTTTGAAGGGGAAGAACGAGTTCCTCGTCTCGCTGGCGGAAGGCTGGTGGTCCGGCGAGCTCACATACGGGAGCGGCAACCGGAACTATTTCGGCGACCAGCTGGCTTTCCTCGCCAGCCTGCACGTCAAGTATTCGGACGGCTCCACCCAATCTGTGGTCACGGACCCGGCCTCCTGGCGCGTCACTACGGACGGCCCCGTCGTGTATGCCAGTCTCTTCCAAGGCCAGGTGACTGACGCGCAGCGCAGTCTGGCCGATGCCAAATGGAAACCGGCCGAAGAGATGGTACTCGATGGACACGTCTCCGATGAAACCTTCGGGCAGACGGCACCCCGCACGGACGAGTACGAGAACTGGCAACTGGTTCCGCAGGAGGATCCTTCGCCCCGTGTCTTCACCACCCTGACGGCCGAAAGTGTCTCCGAGGTCCGTCCGGGCGTATATGTCTATGACATGGGCCAGAACTTCGCCGGCATCCCCAGCATCACGCTGCGGAACTTGAAGGCGGGGCAGCAGGTCCGTTTCCGCTACGCCGAGGTCCTCTATCCGGACCTTCCTGAGTACCAGGGCAATGAGGGGATGCTGATGCTCGAGAACATCCGCGGCGCGATGGCCCAGGACCTGTATATCGCCTCCAGGGAGCCCGTGCAGTGCTTCGAGCCCCATTTCACCCAGCACGGCTACCGCTACCTGGAAATCACCGGCGTGGACCAAGCGCCTGCTCTAGATGACGTCAAAGGACTGGTAATCAGCTCCGTACAGGGATTTACCGCCCATTACGAGAGTAGCAATCCGCTCGTGAACCGGCTATGGGACAACATCCGCTGGTCCATGCTGGGCAATTTCATCAGCATTCCCACCGACTGCCCCCAGCGGAACGAACGGATGGGCTGGAGCGGCGACCTGAGCGTGTTCAGCCGCACCGCCACCTACCTTTCCGACGTGGACGCTTTCCTCACCCGCCATACACAGGCCATCCGTGACGTACAGATGCCTGACGGCCGCATGCCGGACGTCGCCCCGCTCGGCGGGGCCTTCGGCGGCCTCCTATGGGGTAGTGCCGGCATCACCGTGCCTTACGAATGCTACCGTCAATACGGCGACACGTCCATCCTGGCACTCAACTATGAGGCGATGCAGCGCTACATGGACCTCATCGCAAAGAAATACATTGAGAAAGAAACCGGGCTGATGACTCAGGGAAACCGCGGTTTCGGCGGGCTCGGCGACTGGCTGGGGCCGCAGAACGGTCAACTGGACAATTCGGCCATCTGGGATGCCTACTACATCTTCGACCTGCAGATCATGCAGGAGGCGGCGACGGCGCTCGGGCGCAACGACGATGCCGCGGCCTATTCGCAGAAACTCGCCGATCGCAAGAAACAGTTCGTAGACCGGTATTTCGACAAGGCCACCGGCCGTTTCATCGCCTCCGGTTACCGCCCGACCAAACCGGGACAGATTATCCACATCCAGAGCAGTTACGTCCTGCCATTGGCGTTCGGCATCATCGAGGACGAGGCCCTGCGGCGTAAGGTCATGAACAACCTGGTTGAGACCATCCTCCGCCCGGGCGTCACGGACAATGGCATCTCCTGCCCGCCCTACTCCCTGATGACCGGTTTCATTACTACGGCCTGGATCAGCAAGGCGCTCAGCGACAACGGACGCAGCGACATGGCCTACCGGCTGCTCCAGCAGACATCCTACCCGAGCTGGCTGTACCCGGTAACCCAAGGCGCCACCACCATCTGGGAGCGCCTGGACTCCTACACGAAAGAAAGGGGCTTCGGCGGGAACAACTCCATGAACTCGTTCAACCACTACTCTTTCGGCGCTGTGGGTCAATGGCTGATGTCCCGCTCGTTGGGCATCGACCGGGATCCCGCCATGCCCGGTTTCAAGCACTTCATCCTCCGTCCGGAGGCCGATCCGACTGGACAGATGACCTGGGCCAAGGGCTGGTATGACACCCCGTACGGCCGCATCGAGAGCGGCTGGAAGCGTTCCGGCGGAAAGGTTGAATACGAATTCACCATCCCGGAAGGCTGTTCTGCCACCCTCCGCCTCCCCGGGATGCCCGAGCAGGAACTCACCGCGGGGCGGCACCTATTCTGATTCAAGGAATGTAGATCAGTTTCTTCGTCTCGGGATCCCGACGGTAGTGGGAGAAGAAATCCCACATGATGCGGGCGGTGGGCTGGAAGTTCCAGTGGCCGTAGTCCATGACGGCGACGAGTCTGATCATCGGCACATCGCCCTTGTACAGCACGCCGGTTTCGATGACGATGCCGTCTCCCTTGTTCGTGACGATGGTTTCCCGGTCGCACGTCGGCTGGCCGAAGACCTTGTCGACGGAGAAGTCGATCTTGTCGACGACCTCCATCCCGTTCATCTGCTCGTAGGCGTTCCAGGCGTTGAGATAACCGTTGTTCCGCCAATTGTCGGGACGGATGTAAGGGACCACGTTGTCCTTGGTGCCAAAGACGGAGCAGTAAGGCATTTCCACGGCACCCCGTTTCTGGACAGCCTCATCCCAGAGCGGACCAAAAGACGGGAATCCCGGCACCGGGTTGACGAGAAGGCCGCCGGAATGGCCGCCCACGGCGGCGAACAGGTGGGACTTCTTGATTCCCAGGGCGGTCGCGGTCATCGATCCGGCGGAGAGGCCCTCGGCGTACACGCGCGAAGGATCCAGCTGAGGATACTTGGCGAACAACTGGTACAGGACGGATTCTACGCCGTCGTGGCCCATGGCCGCGTAATTCGGCGTTCCCTGCCACTCCATCTCCACGACGAAGAAACGCTTCTCGCCGGCAAGCTGGATGAAACCGGACGTCTCGGCCTGCGTACGGGGATCGTTCTGGTTTCCATGCAGGAGAACCATGACCGGGACGCTGCGTGCCGGGGCGTTTTCCAGCAATTCCTCCGGCCAGTACTCGTACCAGAGCTGCTTGGGGGCATCCTGTCCGCGCTGTCCCCTCCCCATGGGCTGTTCCACGACAATCCGCTTGATCCCCAGGGATTCGCAATCCAGATACGGTTCCAGCTCATAGGAGCCGTACTCGCCGAACTTTGCGCCCTCGTAATGGGTATGGTTGTAATTGTTATACCGATAGTTACGACCGAGGACTTGCTTCCAGGCATCGGCAAAGACGTCTTTCAGGGACGCCTTTTCGGCCGTGTTCGCGGCCACCTTCAGAAGGGGTTCGTCGGCATGGGCGGCGATGGCGGCCTGGTAAGGCTTCGCCACCTTCGCGGCCCCCTTCCCCGCGATATACGCGGGCACGCCGGCCGCATCGACCGCCTTGCCGGGCTTGCCGCCCACCGACAGGATGCCGGCAATCTGGCCGCCCGCCTTCGGGGCGATCACCTGGTTCACGAACGTCGCCCCCTGGCCGAAGCCCACGACCTTGAGGTTCCCCGGGCCGCGGTTGGCGTTGAACAGGTCCACGAATGCCTCGAAGTCCGCATCGGCGGCATACTTGTCCCCGACGGGGTTGACCACCATCGCCGTGCCGTACTCGCTGTCCAGCAGTGGCTGGATGTCCAGCTCCCGCACCAGGGCCTCCGCGCCGGCCTTGTCCAGCTTTCCATCCGGATAGATGAAAAAAACAGGTGTAAAGTTGTACGAACGGCCTTCTGCGCGGGTAGGGCCACCATACTGGATGGTGCTGGTGGCGCGGGCCGTCAGTACGACGTTCTCCATCGCCGGACCAGGCTGGGCAAGGGCCCCAAAGCAAAGCGCCAGGGCCAAAAGTGTCCATGTAAACTTCTTCATAATCACAAAAATAGAAAAAAAAACGAAGCATTTGTATAATCTGATCAAAATATATATCTTTGCAAAAAGGATATATATGGAAACGGTTCTTGACAGCAAACGGAAACTGATCGACATCAGCCAGCCCGTATTCGAGACCCTCAGTGAAGAGGCCCGGAGGCGCCAGCTTTCCTTGAAGAGACTGATAGAGAGCATGTTGGAAAGCGCAGCCGCCGAGATCGAACGCGACCATCCGCGTCCACTGGCCGTCAATGACCGGATCCGACGGCTCATCGGATCGGCCAGGCCCCAAGGCAAGGACCTGTCTGAAATCCAGGACGAACGTCTCCAATACATCCTGACTAAATGAAAGCGTTCCTGGATACCAACATTCTGCTGGACCTGCTGCTGGAACGGGACGGTTATGAGGCATCGGCCCGGATTCTCCAACTCCGGGATGAGGGTAAAATCGACCTGTGCGTCTCCATCCTCACCATGGTCAATGTCGCCTACGTCTACAAGAAAACCGTAGGGCAGCATGCCGTCATTCCCAACATGAAGTGCCTGTCAACCATCGTCGACGTCCTCCCCATGGATAGCGACACGCTGGAGCAAGCCCTCTATTTGGAAGGAAAGGATTTCGAGGACACGATGCAGTACCTCTGCGCCGTCCGGAACCACTGCGACGCCATCATCACCCGGAACGAGAAGGACTTCCGGTTCTCCCGCGGCCTCAAAGGCCTTCCAGAACCGATTCCGGTATTCTCTCCGGATGCATTCCTGAAACATCGAATCAACTTATGAAAAAAGCTCTCATCCCTGTACTCCTTGCCTTCTGCGCCCTGTCGGCGCAGGCGCAGAACCGGTTCCGGGCGGCCGTTGTCGAGCCCGCATCCATCACCGCGGAGACCGGTCAAGTCAAGCATCCCTGGACCGGAAAGACGGTTCTGTTCATCGGGGATTCCATCAGCGACTGTGTCGCCAGCCACATCGTGGACCGGCATTATTACGACTGGCTCTCGGACTGGCTGGGCATCACCGCCTACGTACCTGCCATCAGCGGCTGGGAAATGAAGCATGTGGAAGCCGAGGTCCGGATGTTTCAGGAAACCGTCCCCGGCGTACAGCCGGACATGATCTGCATTTTCCTGGGCACCAATGATTACAATGCCGGCACTCCCATCGGGGAATGGTACACGGAAGCCGTGGAAGAGGTGGAAGCGGCCGTGGGCGAACCCAAACGGATATATCAGCGGCTCCACCGCACATTCGTCTATGATGAGGGCACCTTCAAAGGTCGCATCAACCGTGCGGTCCTTCTTCTGAAAAAGACCTTCCCGGGAACGCCCATCACCTTCCTGACGCCCGTGCATCGTGCCCTTTTCGATGCCGGCGACAGGAATCACCAGCCCGAGGAGACCTGGCAGAACCGCATCGGCCTATACCTGGACGCGTACATCGACGCCATCAAGGAAGCAGCCAACGTATGGAGCGTGAACGTCATCGACCTGCATGCCGTTTCCGGGATGTATCCCATCCTGGACGAGGACGCCGCTATATTCTACAAGAATACGCTCAAGGACCGGCTCCACCCGAACGAAGCCGGACACCGGCGCCTGGCGGAAGTCCTCCTCTATCAGTCCCTCGTCCTCCCTTGCCGGGTAATCTAGTCAGTCTTCTCCAGTGTCCATCCCAAACGGGCGGCCAACGGTTCCAATATGGCCTGGTCACCACACGGGATGGACAAAGTATAGATCAAACGGTTCCCCAAGGCGAACCCGGGATCGTTCAGTACGCAAGCAGGTGCTTCCTGAACGCTCCCATATCCGGTAACCAGGCGAGAAATGTTCCCCTTCTTTCTCTGGTTGTCCCTATTGTAACTGCTTTGCATCCGCGTCCAAAAATCGGCGGGAATGCCCGTCAGGCCGGATGCAATTCTCTCCGCCACTGCCGGGGTAAAAGAACGCATCCCATGTATCAGCGCACTCAAGTGCGAGGGTTGCATCCCGATAAGCCCGGCAAACTGTTTCTGGCTGATCCCGCGTTCCTTCAACTCCCTTCCCAGGATATCTCCCGGATGTACAGGAAAAACTGAAGTCCATTGTCGTGGTGCAGGTCTTACCCTTTTTCCTCACCTGCGCCCAAAAAGGCAACACCTGCGCCATAAACAATAACCCTCTATTTCATTTATTTTTCTTATCTTCGTACGAATCAATTGGATAACCCATGAAAAAGACTCCCGTTTCCCGGCGATCCTTCGTCAAGATGTCCACGGCTTCCCTGGCCGCCCTGTCCATGCCAGAACTTGTCTCGGCCCAATCCGGTGCCCCGCAGCAGCAGCGTCCGGAGCGGCAGCCCGCCGATCCGATCGTCGCCCAGCCGGGCAACGCGGATGCCTTCACTCGCTATTTCTTCGACTCGCTGATGTTCGAATCCCGGTATCTGGACAGCGACATCCCGTCGACGAAACTCGAACTCTTCGGCGAGACTTTCGACACGCCCATCATGACCGCCGCGCTTTCCCACCTGCGGGTCCCGAACGGGAACGGACTGGTCGTCTATGCGCAGGCGGCGAAGACCTGCAACGCCGTCCACTGGTTCGGCATGGGCGAGGACAAGGACCTCGAGGACATCATCGCCACCGGCGCGCGAACTATCAAGGTCATCAAGCCGCACGCGGACAACGCGGAAATCTTCCGGCGGATCAAGCACGCCGTGAACGCCGGTTGCTTCGCCCTCGGCATGGACATCGACCACTCCTTCGATTTCAAGGGAAACTATGACACGGTCCTGGGACTGCCGATGAAGGCGAAGACCACCGCGGAGATCAAGTCTTTCGTGAAAGCTGCCGGCAGCAAGCCGTTCATCGTCAAAGGAGTCCTGAGCGTCAGCGATGCGAAAAAATGCCTGCAAGCAGGCTGTGCGGGTATCGTAATCTCCCACCACGGCGGTCACCTGAAGTATTCCATCCCGCCGCTGATGGTCATCGAGGATATCGTCGACGCCGTGGGCGGCAAGATGAAGATTTTCGTGGATTGCGGTATCACCAGCGGGTTCGACGCCTACAAATGCATGGCACTCGGGGCCGATGCGGTTTCCGTGGGCCGTCACCTGATGCCGCTCCTGCAGAACGGCGCCGACGCCGTCGCGAACCGGATCAAGGCGATGACCTCCGAACTCGCCGGCGTCATGACCGCCACCGGCGTCCACAACCTCGGCGAGTTCGATCCCACGGTCATTCACCGAGTGCTCTGACCCCGGTTTCTTAAACCTCCACTTCCAGCGTCTGCTTCCCGGGCTTGTACGGGATGAAGACCTTCCCTCCCCTCCCCGCATTGCGGATAATGAGGTCGTATTCGGCGTCGCGGAAACGGCGGTGGATGCGGTAGGTGCCGATGGGGATGCAGGGTTCGACGAGGAGGCCGTCAAACTGCGGCTTGATGCCCAGCAGGGCCTCGCTCACGGCCTTCCAGGTCCAGGCCGCCGTGCCGGTGAGCCAGCTGTTTTTGCCCTCGCCGGGCTTCTCGGCGTCCTTGCCGGCCACCATCTGGCAAAAAACGTAAGGCTCGATCTTGCGGAGCTCCTGGTCCTTCGTAAAGGCGGGCGTGATCTTCTGATAGTGCCGCCAGGCGTCCTCCGCGCGGCCGGCCATGGCCTCGCCGATGATTACCCAGGGATTGTTGTGGCAGAAGATGCCGGCGTTCTCCTTGTAGCCCTGCGGGTAGGAGCTGATCTCGCCGTAGTCGATGTAATATTTCGTGTAGGCCGGATTGTTCAGGACCAGGCCGTACTCGCATTCCAGATATTTCTTCGCTGAATCCAGCGCTTTGTCGCAGAGGCCTTCCTCGGCTCCGATGCGGGCCATCGTGCACCAGCCCTGGCTCTCGATGAACACCTTGCCTTCCTCGCACTCCTTGGAGCCGATCTTCCGGCCGTAATAGTCATACGCGCGGAGGAACCATTCGCCGTCCCAGCCGTATTGCTTCACGGCCTTTTCCATGGCGGCCACGGATTCCTTGACTCCCAGCACATACTCGGGATCCGCCGCGACGGACGGATGCGAGAGCAGCTCCACGAAATCCTTGCCCTCGGCCACGAACAGGCCGGCGATCATCAGGGATTCCGCCTTCGAGCCCTCGGTCTTGTTCTCGGTGGTCTGGAAGGACTCGTCGGGGTTGTCGGAGAAGCAGTTCAGGTTCAGGCAGTCGTTCCAGTCGGCCCGGCCGATGAGCGGGAGGCCGTGCGGGCCGAGGTTGTCCGTCACGTGAGAGAAGCGGATTTTCAGGTGCTCCAGCAG